>Ga0247836_1007868_pt1 | contig 11057 bp, 10 predicted proteins | sample LaCruzMarch2015__4_FD_187116 | JGI IMG/M metagenome (GOLD analysis project Ga0247836, IMG submission 187116) | Freshwater microbial communities from meromictic Lake La Cruz, Castile-La Mancha, Spain - LaCruzMarch2015_14m | ecosystem: Environmental > Aquatic > Freshwater > Lake | place: Spain...
AAGAAGATATTTTCCAATTTCAGGAAAGTTTTGCCAATATTCCAAAGGTGACACTCTCATTTGTCTATACACAACCAGAAACTACGGCTCCTACAGAAGCGGTGATCACTATAGGTCATGCCGGTTGGCTCAGACTCATTTTCCGAACGGTCTTTTATAATCCTGTATACAATCTTTTTGCTGCGCTCGTCCTCATATTTCCGGGCTATAGTCTCGGTTGGGCTATCATCGGTATCACACTCATCATCCGTCTGGCCCTCCTCATCCCTCAGCAAAAGATGCTCGTCTCTCAGCGTCGTATGCAGGTCATCCAACCAAAGATAAAGGCCATCCAAGATGAACACAAAGGTGATCAGGCAACTATCGGTATGAAGATGATGGAACTCTACAAAAAAGAAGGCGTTAATCCTCTCGGATCCTGTCTGCCAATTCTCATACAAATCCCTATTTTGATCGTCCTCTATCAGGTAATCCTCAATATCAATAATCCTGGAAACTTTGCTCATCTCTACTCACTAGAATGGTTACAAAATTTTAGAAACGTCGTTATCACTACGCATTTCTTTGGTCTTGAACTCGAGAAAAGTGGTGGCATCGTCGGTATCATCCTCGGTGTCCTCACTGGTGGTCTCCAGTTTGGTCAGATGTGGCTCTCACAGAAGAAAATCAAAGCTGCTCAACCAGAAAAAGAAGAAGCACCAAAAGATCCAAATATGCCAGATATGCAACAGATGCAGAAGATGATGATCTACATATTCCCGGCTATGGCAGCACTTTTCGCTTTCCAATTCCCTGCAGGAGTCGGTCTCTATTGGCTGTTTGGAACCATCTTTATGATCGTCCAACAATATTTCGCAAATCGTCAGGCAGAAGACAAAAAAATGATTATTCGAGATAAGGCAGGGAATGTGATTGGATAGAAATACACTGTTCTCAAAAAAAGAATTTACATATTTTTCTCCCTCGAAAATCGAGGGAGTTTTTTATGACTCTCCATTGCATAACACATATTTTTTCATATCCTACAGTTCGTCCTATATTGAGCCGCGATGGTGGAATGGTAGACACGAAGGACTCAAAATCCTTTGCCGCAAGGTGTGAGAGTTCGAGTCTCTCTCGCGGCACCATATAATGACATTTCTTGAGAGACTCTCGCTCAAACGAGAGTTCGTCTACGCCTTTTTATCAAAAGTCTTCGACTCTCGAGGTACCAATTATAGCTCGGACAAACACTGCAACACTTCTAATTTTTGAGAAATATGCACATAGAACTCGACTCTGATACCCTCTTTACAGCGATCAAAACGGTGGCTCATGCTGTCGTGAATAGCCCAACAACGCCAATTTTGGAAAATGTCCTCCTGCGTGCGACTAATGAAAAACTCACTGTCGTCGCAAACAATCTCGAAATGGCTATCGAATACACTATTGAGCGTGATATAGAAATCAAGGAACCCGGTGATATCACGGTCTCTTTTCGATTCCTGGCATCGTATTTGAACCTCCTCGATCCCACTCGTCTCAAGATAAAAACTGATACAGGTCATACGCTCAATTTCACAGCCAATAAACAAAAAATGCGTTACAAAGGTCTCGGAGCTGACGAATTTCCGATGATACCTGCGACACGTCGAGATACGAAACTTCGTATGAATTCTGATGTTTTAAAGCGTGCCTTTAGTAAAACACTTTTTTCTTGTGCAAATGGAAATATCCGTCCAACACTCGCTGGTGTCTACATACAGCTCCACTCAGATCATGTGACTTTTGCTTCGACGGATAGTTTCCGACTCTCAGAATACCGCTACAATTGTGATACAGGAATCGATAAAAAAATCGCCATTATTCTCCCTGCTCGAAGTGCCAATGAGATCATGAAGACGCTTCCTGATGGAGTTGATGTAGAAGTATATTTTGCTGATAATCAGATACTTCTCGTCTACGAAAGTGTGTTGTTTTATTCTCGTCTCCTCAATGGTCACTTCCCCGATTACGGAAACTTCTTTCCAAAAACAACCAGTATCAACGCCCTGACAAATCGCTCAAAACTCGTTCAAGCCCTGAGACAAGTCTCACTTATCGCCCGTGAAAATAATTTTAATGTCAAAATGGCTCTCGATAGTAATGGGGTTATTCGACTCGATTCAGGTGACACAGAGCTCTGAGCTGGAGAGACAGAAGTACCTGCAGAAGTAGAAGGCAATGATGAAGTCGGCCTCAATGCGAACTATTTTATCGATGCATTGCAGGTTATTGAGGGTGATGATGTCCGTATTGGTTTTGAAACTTCTCTCTCGCCTATTCTGATCCAAGGCACGAACCTCAATACCCAAGAAGAAGATTTCAGACATATTATTATGCCGCTTAAAATCTAGAGATTTTAAAAGAAGAAAGAATAAATAAAAAAGAAAAGAGATGGATTATTATCTCTTGGAAAAACAGAAATAGGTTTTTAGGGGAATGACTGTCTGAGCGGGATGAAAACAGATGTTGGATGAACTTGGTCTATAGCGAGTTTCAGTTCCCCTAAATGCTTTTGTTACTTTTTGCACAAAAAGTAAAAGAAGAAACTCACTGTTAAAAACCATGCATCTTTCCCTCTACCAATTCAAACATTATTCAAATAAAGTTCTCGAACTTCACGAAGGTCTTCAGGTCGTCGTATGAAATAATGGTTCTGGAAAATCAACACTCTGTGAAGCTCTCTCGATTATCATAAACGCAAGCAATCCCCATCACACCAGTTGGGAACAAAAAGCATCATTTGGCCAATCAGAATGGGCTCTGAGAATGGAGCTCTGAGAAATACTCTTTCAGGCAATTTTTGATGGGAAAAATCGATCTCCGAAATGGATGCTAGATGAACAATCTTCATCAAAACCAAAATATGAAGACAAGATGCCGTATCGTGCATTTTGGATACAGAGTGATCATCTCCGTGTCATCTCTGGCGAACCCAGTGAACGGAGAAACTTTCTCGATGAAATGCTCGTTTTTGCGAGTCCTCTCTATGATAAAATACTGAAAAATTATCGCACTGCTCTTACTTCTCGAAATCGAGTTATACAATCTATTCTTGACAAAGAAGCGACAAAGTGAGACCTCTCATCCTGGAATACTCTTCTCGCAGAATATGCTGTGCAAGTAATTCACGAACGAAGGAAATTTTTCGAGTGGCTAGAACGTTCAACGTTTAACGTTCAACGTTCAACGTTAGGTCTCCCAGGACTCGTCAAGATAGACCTCCTCGAACGGCATCCTCTCACTCAAGTAACAAAAGAACATTTTCTCAAACTCCTCGCAGACTATACAGAACGTGATCTCGTCGTCGGCCGAACAACTGTTGGACCGCATCTCGATGAAATCAATTTCACTGTAGAAATCAATCATACTTGGGAACTCACAAAATATATTCTCTCGCGGGGAGAAAATAAGATTTTGTTGCTCGCTTTTATACGTCTCCTGGGGAAATATGTGGAGGAAATTTCTGGGAAAAAACCATTCTTTCTCCTCGACGATGTCCTCTCTGAACTGGATACGAACCACACACAAATTCTTTGTCAGCTTTTCCAAGATACGACAACCATTATGACGACACAGCCAAATCATACAGGATGACTCCCTGATGGAATCCAAAAAATTCTGCTCTAAGTTGACCTTCTTTCAAAAATCTCTACACTAACATTGATTAATTTTGACGCTTTTTTATGTATTCTCTCATCATCACCGCTCATCCGAGCTCGCACGGCTTTACGCATGCTATAGCCCAGAAATACTGCGAAACGAAAGAAAAAAACGGCCATACCGTTGAGATTCTTGATCTCTATAAGACTGAACTGCAAATGGATTTTCTTCGCTATGAAGAAAAAATAGATATGAAAACAATTGATCCAGTGGTATCAGCAATACAGAAAAAAATTACTGAAGCCGAAGAACTGGTTTTCATTTTTCCTATTTGGTGGGTCAATGTCCCTGCTATTTTAAAAAACTTTTTTGATAGAGTACTCTCGAGTGGATTTGCATTTCAATATGTAGAGTGAAAAAATATGCCCAAGAAATTATTAACTACGAAAGTGGCAAAAATATTCTGCACCTGTGATGCGCCAAAAGTACTCTACTGGATGATAGGCAATCCACTCCGCATGATACTCCAATTAGGGACACTTGGGTATTGTGGGATAAAAATCAATGGATATTTTGTCTTCGACCAGATGCGTAAACGATCTCCAGAAGAATGTCAGAAATTACTCAAAACAGTAGAAAAAATCGCACAATAATTCACTTGTAAATACTATTTTATGTATAAACTATTCATACATAAACTATACTATGGTTTCTATTTTTAGTCGCATCATCACTGGGGAAATACCTGCCGAAAAAGTGTACGAAGATGCGCAACTCTGTGCTTTTCTCGATATATATCCTCTTCATCTCGGGCATGTGCTCGTTGTACCCAAAAAAGAAATAGGCAATATCCTCGAACTCGATGATGCGCTCTATACACACCTGATGCTTGTCGCTAAAAATATCATCTGACCTGCTATCCAGAGAGCAACAAACTGTGTCAGAATCGCCTATAGTGTCGAAGGATTTGGTGTCCCTGACCATGCTCATCTGCACCTCATTCCCCTTATGCAAAAAGGTGACCTTGATCCTGCCAAAGCACATGAAGAATCAGAAGAAAACATAGCATTGATGGCAGAAAAAATTCGTAATTGAATTCAATAATGGTTACTAAAAAACTTTCAGAACAAGATGTGATGCTTTTTTTTCAATCACTGATGGAGGCGAGTCATGCTGTCCAAATGTTTGTAGAAAAAGTATTTTTTGCAAAAAGTGATATTACACTTCATCAATTTGGTGTCCTGAAACAACTCATAGCAGAGGGAGGAACCGTCTCTACCATGAAGCAACTCTGGTGTGATCATCATACGACAAAGTGAAATATGAGTGGGATAATAGATCGTATGATTGATGCAGGACTCGTATCTCGCTTAGAAGACAAAAATGATCGACGACAGAAAGCAATCTCAATCACAAAGCTTTGAATCAAAAAATATACCACACTCGAATCTGATATGCGTGGACAAATCCCCGAATTTATAAAAAAAATTGGATCTATTCCTCTCCAGGAACTCACTCTTTCTCTCCAAACCATTACCCACATTCATCTCACCGGTATAGAAAAATACTCAAAAAAAACTCACATCTAATACTTTCTTTTTCAACGTAATTTTATGAAATCTCGTACTCTTATCATCTTAGCCGGCATCGTGATTGTAGCTATTATTGTTACGCAAATTTTTAAAGGGAAGGCAGAAAATACTCCTGAAGAAAAACCTGCATATGAAGTAGAAACTATTATGGTAAGTAATCTCTCAAAAGAGATTATACTCCAAAAATCAGCCCTTATGAAAGCAGGTACACAGGCAAATATCACTGCTCAATCAAGCGGACGCATAGGAGGTATCTACGTACGAGCTGGGGAACGAGTCATCGCTGGACAAATACTCGCTGAAATCGATGATACCTATGGAACAACAAACAATGCTCGAGATGAAGCAGCTATTGCTCTCGAAACATCAAGACTCTCTCTCGCGAGTACCACACTCTCTCTCGATCAGTCCGTCGCCAGTACAAAAATCGCGTATGAGAAAGCACTCAAAGATTATGAATCAACAAAGCTTTCTGCAACGGCTGATCCAGAAACTGGTAAATCGAAGGCTCAACTCGACTACGAAAATTTTATCACAACACAGGAAAAAACGCTTTCTGGTTATGAGACAACGTATCAGAGCCAGCTTCAGAGTTTTCAATCGTTTCTGGCAAATGTGATAGATACTTCAGATACACTGCTCGGCATATCAGATGCAAAGAGAAATCAAAATGATAGTTTTGAATTTTTACTCGGTGCTGCTGATACAGCTCAAAAAACCAGGACAGAAACATCTCTTCAAAAACTCCTTCCCTACAAAACATGGACTCCGGATCCGACCTTGCTACTGATAGAACGAGTAATAGAACTTCAGCGTGTCTACAACCTAGCCAATGAACTTCTCTCAGGTATGGAAACAGTACTCATAAATACTGTCGTTGATTCTACAAGGATGCCCCCAGTCACACTCGCTACGTATAGGACCACTATTGATGGTCTCCAGACACAGTATAGTAGTATTTCTACTGGCTTAGTGAGCTATCTCAACGCTGCTCAGACATTTCTTGCAACGTATGAAAAAGAAAGACTTTCTCGAGAAAAAACAATACAGACAACAGAAGAAAATAGTCTTGATACCTTACAACTCGCAAAAAATGCCTACGAAACTGCCCAGAAAACTCGTGAAGTGACCCTGAAACAACTCAGCCAAAACATTGCAGCAGCCTCTGTTCGTCTTCGTAATGCCCAAGGCAATGTTAATCGACTCACTATCACAGCTCCAGTTTCTGGTGTCGTCGGTAAAGTACAAGTTGATGAAGGCGAGGAAGTCAGTGCAGGTCGAGCAATTATTGATATCGCCAGTGATGATGCCGAATGTTATATCACTGTTGATTCTGCCACTCTTGCACAATTCGAAGTTGGTACTGATGTGCGTGTGAATTATCGTGGTGAATCTCTGCCTGGAAAAATCGCGAGTATCAGTCCTATAGCTGACAAAGGTTTGAATTTTTCTGTAAAAATCTGAGTCAATGCACCTGTTTCTGTCTATGGTGATTTTGCAACTATAGAGATACCGATGACCTCTCCATTCCCTACTCTTCCCTTAACAGCCGTGAATATTCTCGCACCAGGACAATGACAAGTGTATATCTTGCAATCATCACCTGAAGGCATTCTCTCTGTTGAAACCAAAAATGTGATCCTCGGAACACTTTGGAATGATCGGGTTGAGATCACTTCTGACTTGGACCCAGGTGACGAAATTATCCTCTCTGAAATGCGAAATTATAATGCGCTGGATTTTGTTTTGCAAAGAAAGATAGTAGATACTAGATAGTAGATATTAGATGAGTACCAACATATATGAACAATACTTTTTTTACATTCAAAAATCTCGCAGTTTGGCAAAAATCTATGGATCTTGCAAAAGAAATTCTGAAACTTTTTGAAGACTGTAAAAATTATGCGATTAGAGATCAAATTATGCGTTCGGTAATATCTATTCCGAGCAATATAGCAGAATGATTTGAACGAAAAACAAGTAAAGATTTTCAGCACTTTCTCGCTATCGCCCGTGGCTCACTAAGTGAATTAGAAACTCAACTCATTCTTGCAAATTCGCTCAATTATATAACAAACCTTCAGCTTTGAGTTTTCCAATGAACTATTGAAGAAATTGCAAAAATGTTGTGGGTTCTTCAAAAAAAAGAGAAAATTGATTCTCACAGAATCTAATATCACATATCTACTATCTCGTATCTTATGCCCTCCTACTCTGAACTTCGCTCTCAACTCCTCTCTGGCTTTTACGGTTTTTGGGTAAAAAATTACCGAATTGGTATTATGCTGGTACTTTTGATTGGCTTGCTGGGTATTTCAAATCTCATCTCTATACCAAAAGAATCCTCTCCTGATATCAAATTTGGTATTATCCAAATAGGCACTGCCTATACTGGTGTAGCTCCGGAAGAAATAGATACACTGATCACGAGTCGTATCGAAAAAGAAATACAGAGCATACAGGGTGTCGATAAAATGGAGTCATCAAGTCGTGCGTGATTTTCGAGCGTGGTCGTCACTCTTACCGCTGAGGCAAATACAGATAAAGTACTACAGCAAATAAAAGACGGTGTCTCAAAAGCTAAGCTCCCGACAGATGCTACCGATCCGGTTGTCACTGAAATCAGCACTGATAGTCAGCAACTCTTCTCTGTTTTTCTCGCCAATACCAATCGTGATACCCCAAAGGATGCTCTGATAAAAGCGGCACGCGATATCCAAAAGAGATTTGAAGGAAACTATAATATCGAATCTGTGACAATAGATGGTGGAGATACATCAGAACTCGAGGTTATCATTTTAGGCGAAAAAATGGAAGCTCTTGGCATATCTCCTTCAAAGATTGCAGACATTATCAAATCCTATAATCAGTCTTTTCCTCTGGGAAGTTTTACGATAGACACAAAAAAATATGATCTGCGTATCGAGGGCGATATCGAATCCTTTGAAGCACTCCTCCAAATCCCTGTGAGTCTCGCTGAAGGAGGTTCTGTCCCTCTCGGAGAATTTGCTACTATACGACGAAAATGGACCAATACAGCCATAGATCGTATGAATATAGGGGAATACACCGATATACCTTTTATCCGTCTCAATTTCAATAAAGAACCGCGAAAAAGTGTCTTTGAAACATCGACTAGTGTGCGAACTGCGCTCGATGAATATATGAAAACCCTCTGATCTGAATGGAAAATAGACTATGGTCTCGATCTCGCAGCAGTGATTACACAAGACTACAAAGATCTCGCGAGCAATGCCCTTCAGACAATCATTTTAGTATATATCTGTATCTTTTTCTTTATTGGACTGCGGGAATCTCTCATCGCTTCTCTCTCTATTCCTCTGGCCTTTCTCATATCCATCATGACACTGAATATGATGGGATTGTCGCTCAATTTCATGACCAATTTTTCTCTGATTTTGTCGTTTGGTATAGCCATAGATCTGACACTGGTCATCATAGAAGAAACAACCAAGAAATGTAAAATGTGATATAATCCAGCCACAGCTGTCCTCCTCGCTGTAAAAGAATTAAAACTTTCGGTCATATCGAGTACTGCCGTGACGCTTATTGTTTTTGTACCGATGATGCTCCTCCCCGGCATTATTGGTAAATTCCTCGCCTACATCCCCCTGACGGTCTTTTCGAGTCTTCTGGCTACACTCTTTCTCTCTCTCACGACAAATTCATCGCTCTTTATCAAGCTCGCAAAGCCAGGAACTACCTATGTCAAACAACCCCTAGTAGAAGCACACCTCCCCGCTGATCAGCTCCTCCTGCTCGAAGAAGAGCGAAAAGGAAAGCAAGAACGTCCTCCTGAGAGTGAATCTCGTCGTGAAAAACTCATCGAAAGCGTCGAAGCATGGTATGAAAAAACCCTCATTTGGTGGCTCGCCACAAAAAAAAGACGACTCCTAGCAATCTGGGGGCCTGTAGTCCTCACCATCCTCACTTTTATTTTCTTGAGTCCTCGTCTCACAGGTGGATGACTTTTCCCGACAGAAGATAGTCAATATGTCTTTTTCAATATCATCGCTCCTCCTGGTACCAAACAATCATCACTGCTCCAAAAAATACATACTGAAGGAATACCTCTCGAGAAACGATTTGAAGGATTTCCTGAGATCAAGCTCAGCGCCTTTACAATAGGTGAAGAAAAGATGACTATTTTTATCGAGCTCACAGATACAGCACTTCGCAAATCTAGAGGAGAGAGAACGAGCCAAGATCTTGAAAAAATATTTATCAAAAAACTCACTCCTCTCCTGACGCAAGGACTCTCACTGGATACCAATAGTGAACAAAAATGACCGCCGACTGGCAAACCCGTCAGTATCAAGCTCATCGCTGACTCGACTGATAAGCTCCCAGAACTCAAACGTGTCTCAAAAGATTTTGAAAATTTTATCAAAACGATTGAAGGAGTGAAAAATGTCACTAATACGAGTGCTGATAGTCCTGGAGAAATTATCTTTCGTGTCGATCGTGATCGTGCGGCTGCAGTCGGTATTTCTCCTCTGCAAATCTACGCTGAAATCTCTGCTGGAAGCCGATGAGTGAAGGCAGGCAGTATCACTCTCGATGATGAGGATATAGACATCATGGTCAAAACTGACACACACTACGATGAGCTCCAGATAGACAAAATCCAGACTCTACAAATCCCAACAGCCAATGGTTTTGTGACCTTAGGATCACTCCTCAGCTATGAAATAGGCAATGCTATTGTCGACGTTCGACGTGTCGATGGCGATCTAACTATTTCTGTCGAGGCTGATGCTCGTGATGGCTACGTCGGTGGAAAACTGCTCGAAAAACTCAATGCCCATGCCGAATCATATCAATTTCCAAAGGGCGTTTCGTATAAAAAATGAGGAGAGTTCGAAGCGAATAAAGAACTGATCAATGGTGCTTTTACAGCTCTCATAAGCTCCATACTGCTTATTTTTGTCATCCTTGTCTTTGTCTTCAATTCATACTCTCAACCACTCATCATCCTCTATACCATTATTCTGGGTCTTCTCGGGGTCAATATTGGTTTATGGATTATGAAATTTTTTGATAGCTCTATCGGGTATAATATGCCTATGGGTATCGGTTTTATCTCGCTGAATGGTCTCGTCGTCACCAATGCTATCATCTTGTTGGATAAAATCAATCGAAATCGTGATGCAGGCATGAAGCCCTATGATACTGTCGTCGATGGGGGAAGGACTCGTATGGTTGCTCAAGTCGTGACAGCGCTGACAACTGTATTTGGTCTCTTGCCAACCGCCTTCCAAGATCCATTTTGGGCAGGTCTCTCATGGACAGTTATCTGGGGCACTATAGTCGCCACTGTACTCACGCTCTACTGTATACCAGCACTGTATTATGAAGCGTATCTCCACGAAGATAACAAACCGAAACCACGAAAAAGAAATTTGGTACAATCATTTTCTTCCCTATTATTGTCTCTATGAAAAAAAGTTTTTTCACAATCCTGACGCTCGTAGTTGTTTCTTGAATAATTCATTTCTTGAGTGCTTCATATGGTTGATTGCCTGGGGTGATCAGTCGTGGGCAAGCTCGTATAGTGGAAAATATAGTAGAAACTACTCGTGATCCTGGTCATTGTTCCCTTATACGAGGATATTGGGCACGCTCTCTTCGTGCAAAACTCCGTGATAGATGTGTCACACAGTACGTGAAAAATAGTGTCCAGAATGCCTCGGACTGTAGAAAAGAGTACCTCGTCACTGACATGAGCCAACTCTCTTCTCTCTTTCTCGCTGATGAGTATAGATACAAATGTCTTATTCAGCATTATCAATCTATACTCGGCAACACACTGACGCAAAA
>Ga0247836_1007880_pt1 | contig 11043 bp, 9 predicted proteins | sample LaCruzMarch2015__4_FD_187116 | JGI IMG/M metagenome (GOLD analysis project Ga0247836, IMG submission 187116) | Freshwater microbial communities from meromictic Lake La Cruz, Castile-La Mancha, Spain - LaCruzMarch2015_14m | ecosystem: Environmental > Aquatic > Freshwater > Lake | place: Spain...
GCTTTTGCCATTTCTTCTCTTGAAACCAAGGATTCATATAGTTTTTCACCATGACGAGTTCCAATCACTCTTACCTTGCTTTTACTATCAAAAAGTTCAACCAATGCTTGGCTGAGATTTTTCACTGTTGATGCTGGTGATTTTTGCACAAAGATATCGCCTTGCTCTGCATATTGGAACGCATGCAACACCAAATCTACCGAGTCCTCTAGCGACATAAGAAATCGCGTCATGTTTGGATCCGTGATGGTAATGTCTTCTTTATTTTTAATTTGTTTTACAAAAAGCGGGATCACGGAACCTCTAGATGCCATAACATTGCCGTAACGAGTAGCACAAATAATAGCCTTCTGCTGAACGCTAGCAACACGAGATTTTGCAACAACAATTTTCTCTGCCATTGCCTTTGAAATTCCCATCGCATTGATAGGGTATACCGCTTTATCAGTGCTTAAAACAATCATCCGCTTTACACCGTTAGCAATACCTGCATTAAGCACATTTTCTGTACCTAGCACATTCGTGCGCACTGCCTCCATGGGGTAAAATTCACACGATGGAACTTGCTTAAGTGCCGCGGCATGAAAAACAAAATCAACACCACTCATCGCTTCGTTTAACGTAGAAAAATCACGGACATCACCAATATAGTATTTTATTTTTTCATTATTAAATGCTAGTCGCATGTCTTCTTGTTTTTTTTCATCACGACTAAAAACGCGTATTTCGCCTACATTGGACGATAAAAAACGTTTAAGAACAGCGTGGCCAAAAGAGCCGGTTCCACCTGTGATCATCAAGGTTTTATCATTAAACATTTATACGGCTCCAATAAACTGTCTCGACTGGTAAAGCTTTTCCACAAGCATGGGCCATTCCGCGGGAACATAGCCCGTTTGCTCTTGAAAACGCGCTGCCGATAAAGAACGGTCAACACAAACTGTTTCATCAAGCTTTATATTTATGGCTTTGCTATAACGTTTTGCTATCAACTGCAATAAATGATACTTAGGAATGGGCTGAGACGCGACATGATAAAGGCCGGCCAAGTCACGATTAGGCAATACAAAATCTCGAATAACGCTGGCAAGCTCTAATGTCGGCACCCCAGAATAAATTGCATTAGCATAACCATTGACACTATTTTTTTGCGATAAAAACCATTCCAACAAAGCATACTTAGTGTTTAATTCATGACCTATGGTAGATGTTCGAAGCGTCACAACATGAGGCTTTTCGGATATTTCCCCCATAAATTTAGATTTACCATATAAATCCTCAGCGTCGGACATATCTGTTTCTAAATAATTTCCTTTTTTACCTGAAAAAACACAGTCCGTGCTGACTTGGATTAAGCGCGCATTCAATATTGAACAAATATCTGATAATTGGTGTGGGAAAATTGCATTAAGAGGCAAAACAACCGCTGGATCATTAGCAGAACCCAATTGCTTAATAATACCAGTACAATTGATAACAACTGCGGGTCTTACCTTCTCAAAAACACGTATTAGATTACTTTGGTGAAGAACATCAACACCATGAATTAATTTCGTATGAGACTGTATAGGAAAATAAGCTAACATACGCTCATCGCGCAGGGTTCCCCATACGTCATATTGATTATCTTGAAAAAAATGCCATATTGCATGACCTATACTACCGGTAACACCTAAGATTAAAACCCTCACCATGAACCCTTCTTCTATTTATTTATTTTATTTTCAAGAATTTCAATTAAACGTAAACTTTGACGTTCCATTTCAAAATGGTTAAGAAAATAGGCGCGGCCTGAGTCTCCTAACTTATTGCGCATAGCAACCGGCAGGTGATAAAGCTTTTCTATATTTTTAGCTAAAGCTAAAGCATCCTCTGCGGGGCCCGAAAAACCTGCACCAGCCAAATTTATGATGCGAGCACCCTCGCCATCAAGCGCTGCAATTATAGGGCGCGAGGCCGCCAGATAGGCTTGAATTTTACAGGGAACCGTATACGTTAAAATTTCATCTCGTTTAAGAGACACCAACAATCCCGCAGCCCGAGAGAAAATATCCGGCATGACTGACGACGGGTAACGCCCGGCCAATATCAAATTTTCCAGCCCTTTTGTTTTTATTTGTTGCTCAACCCACGCACTCATGCTTCCATTACCAACCAGTATGATTTTACAATCTGGTAAATGTTTTAAATGCTCTGAGGCCTCTACTAACGTCTCAACCGATTGTGCTGTGCCTATATTACCCGCAAAAACAAGGCAAAAATGTTGCTCAAGCGTTGCGAGTAAACTTTCTGGAATACGGACTTGTCCAATCTTTTCCTGATGAACTTCAAGATAAGAATTCGGATAATATACTATTTTTTCTTGATTAGCATATTCTGAAACAGGCTTCTCAAACGCTTGCGATTGAACCAATAACATATCTGTAGACTTATAAATCCAACGTACTAATTTGCCTACCAAGTGTAATATAAAACGATTTTTAACATAACCTGTAACGCTTAAACTTTCAGGCCAAAGGTCTTGAACCCAGATGCTCAAATGAGACTTCGTAAGCCACTTTAGCAAAATGGCTGGAAGTGCTGCAGTAATAGGTGATAACCCCACGACAATAATCGAATCAAATTTTTTATTTTTCGCAAAACCAAAAGCATGCTTTAACCCTGAAAAAACAAACGATAGGTAGTTAAGTGCTAAATTTAAACTATTCCCATTTTTTCTAGGCCTAAGAGGAACACGGAATACATCAATACCATCCCCATATATCTCCTCCTGCACACGACAACTGCTATATCCAGGATAAATACGACCCTCTGGATAATTGGGCTTGCCAGTAAACACAGATACAGCATGCCCTTGTGCTTTGATTTTTAACACCAAATCATTAATGATGAATGGTTCAGGCCAAAAATATTGAGTCACGATTAAAATATTCACCCTACTCTCATCTTTTCATCTATCAGTTTAAAAAAACTATCCCAGTTGGTTTCATAAGTGGGAGTATGTGCTTTTAACAAAGGTACAAAAGTAAATGAACGTAAGATAGCATCGCCCCACGCTTTTGGCGAATGCTTATCTGCAAATTGAACGTCCTCATAGTCAGAAATAACGTCTCTTGAATATTCTGCATCAAGGGCAATAATAGGTTTTCCAAATGCAGCCGCTTCTAAAAGAGGCAAACCAAAGCTTTCAATCAAGCTTGGAAACACCACAACATTGCATGATTTATAATAAATTAAAACATCTTCGTAACATAACGAGCCTAAAAATTGAACATTTTTTCTTAAATTAAACCGATGAATCAGCTGGCTTAGCGCGGTATCGTCATCCTCCGCTATTGTTAAATAAACCCCTATAGTAGAGATATCAACGCCTCTGTTTTGCAACTCATTCAATGCATAAATAATCTCACGGTGATTTTTATACACAAAACATGCTGCGGGATAAAATAAAGACCGCTCAAAAGAAAGTGGCAAGGTTTTAATGTTTTCCACATCAATCGATACTAATTTAGGCTTAATAACCTGCACACTGTTTTCAGCTCGTTTAAATTTATTGCATAAGGCAACTTTCATCCACTCTGTTTGCACTATAAACAGAGTGTTCTTGTTGGCAAATAAAAAAACAAAAAAAGGATAAATATATTTATAAAAAGCGAGAGCTCGTTCATTTTTTTTGAAAAAAGACCATTTGTGGGGATGTAAAAAAATACCCTGATGAAGGTAGATGATTTTTTTCGATTTTTTATGCGTTGCTATGGATGTGTTTTGCAAAGAGATCGTAACCGTAGGGACAAGTTTTTGGTTTTTAAACCACCGCTTTAGCCCAAACCACTCCCATAACGTTCGCTTTAAACCATTAGAAGCATCAATTTCAATGAAACACACATTTTTAAAACTGCTTTTATTGATATCAGACCCTTTATTGATAAAAATATAATACATTTTATCGGCACTAAGGTAGGATATAAATTGCTGCAGAATGCATCGCCCACCCCCACTATTAAGAGCCGTAGCATTAACAGCAATGATGGGTTGATTTATAAATATCGTATCCAAAAAAAATCCTTTTACAAACTAATTCAAAGCTGTATTAATCATATTAGCAATGCATTCGAGCTCATTACTTATATCATAATGATGATTACCTATAAAAAATCCAGAATCACTCACCATATTGCTATTGTCTAAAGCCCCGTGGATTGAATAATCGAAATACTTAATCACAGGGTTTCTCACAAAATTGCCCGCTACAATAGGTCTGCAATCAACACCTTTAGAAGATAATAAATTAATCAAATAATCACGTTTTTCCATGCCTTCTTCAACAAGAAAAGAAAACCCAAACCAACTGCTTTCACCTGTTTCCTGTTGAATAGTTAACCCCTCAATACCTGAAAAGAGCCTCTTAAAATGAGCGGCATTTTTTCGTCTTCCTGTAATAATTGAGGGAACTTTCAGCAGTTGTTTTATGCCTAACGCGCCAGACATTTCAAGCGGTCGTAAATTATACCCTGGTAATATAAAGCGAAATGACTCCTCAAAAGGATTCGCACTCTTAATACAAATTTTATTATCAATGGGTAAATTTCTGGTCCAGCCGTGGGCGCGAAGCGATAACATAATGTGATATAACTCTTCATCATCGGTCACAACCAATCCACCCTCCATTGTTGATATGTGGTGACTGAAAAAAGTACTGAAGGTGCCCATTACTCCAAAAGTACCTGCTTGCTTGTTATCGAAAACGGCCCCTAAAGATTCGCAATTGTCTTCAATCAAAAGAATGTTTTTATCTGCAATGACGGCCTTTAACGCATGATAATCAATGGGGTTGCCCAATAAATTAACCGCAAAAATTGCGCGAGTGTTTTCCGTAATGGCATCTGCTACCGCCTCTATATCAAGGTTTAGCGTGTCTTTATTAATATCTACAAATTTTATTTTAAGGCCATATTGATGGAGTGGGTAATAGGTTGTAGCCCAGGATACAGCAGGCACAATAACTTCATCGCCAGGTTTTAGCGCATTTTTTTTACAATAAAACAATGCGGCAACTGCTAGTAAATTGGCTGATGAGCCAGAGTTAACCATGACGGCATATTGGCTACCCACGAACGCTGCAAAATCTTTCTCGAAAAGTTCAACATGTTTCCCCATGGTAAACATACCACTTTTAATAACGTCTTGAAGTGCCTGATACTCGTCCTCATCCCATGTGGAAGTTGCTAAAGGTAACATCAATTTACTCCTGTTAAAAAATACTGATAAGTGCGTTGCACGCCAGTTTTTAAATCAATTTTAGGTTGCCATCCCAACTGGGTTTGACGTGTTATATCAAGCAACTTCTGAGGCATTCCCGTGGGCCTTGTTAAATCATGCGTAAAAGCACCCGTGTAACCCAGGGCTTCTTTAATAACTGAATAGTATTCATTAATAGAGTAATCATAGCCCAAGCCCACATTGGTATAGATGGGGAGTTCATCAAATTTTTTTAATGCAAAAAAAATAAAATCAGCCAAATCTTCTGCAAATAAAAATTCACGCCGAGCATTTCCATCGCCCCAAATTTCAACGGAATCAAGCTTCTGAACTTTGGCTTCATGGATTTTACGAATAACTGCCGGAATCATGTGCGAATGATGTTCTCCAAATTTATCCCATAAGCCGTAAAGGTTACAGGGTATAATGGTCTTATAACTTACACCATACTGCTGAGTGATATATTCCGCCAATCGGGCAACCGCAATTTTAGCAACAGCATACCCTTCATTGGTAGGCTCGAGTGCTCCACTTAAAAGAGCTGTCTCTAGCAATGGATTTTGTGCAGCCCTCGGGTACATGCAAGAGCTACCCAGATTCATCAATCTTGTAATGCCCGCCTCGTGGGAGGCTTTTATAACATTTAATCCGATTTGCATGTTTTGAAAACAAAAATCAAAAGGGGATGCAATGTTGGCTTGTATCCCCCCCACTAAACCCGCCGCGTGAATAACAAAGTCCGGAGCAGATGCCAAAAGGTATTTTTTTAGTGCCACCTCATTATGCAAATCAAGCTCTAATCGAGAAGGTGCATCAATCACATAGCCAGGCAATTGCTTTGCATAAGCGCTTATATTTCGCCCAACCATGCCTTGTCCACCTGTTATAAAAATTTTCATACTAATACTCAATGGACAATTGGGGGGCAAACCCGTGATCTCTTAAAACAGCATGCCGTTTGGCCTGATCCAGATCATGCTCTACCATTTCAGTAACCATGTCTTCAAACGTTGTTGTTGGCACCCAACCTAATTTTTCTTTAGCTTTGGTGGGGTCACCAAGCAAAGTCTCCACTTCCGTGGGCCTAAAATATTTGGGGTCTACTTTCACCAAAATATCCCCTTCTTTTATGAAAGGAGCCTTCTCTCCCTCAACAGATTCAACAACAGCTCGCTCATCAACACCCACCCCTTCAAAACGAAGTCGAACACCCAGCTCCTGAGCGGCAATAGTAACAAATTGCCTGACTGAAAATTGGCGCCCTGTGGCTATTACAAAATCTTCCGGCTGAGTTTGCTGCAGCATAAGCCATTGCATCTCGACATAATCGCGGGCATGGCCCCAGTCTCGAAGGGAATCTAAATTACCGAGGTAAAGTTCCGACTCAATGCCTTGGGCAATATTGCAAAGTGCTCGTGTGATTTTTCGTGTAACAAAGGTTTCCCCTCGTCTTGAGGATTCATGATTAAACAAAATTCCATTACAGGCATAAATACCATAAGCCTCACGGTAATTCACCGTGATCCAATAAGCATATAATTTAGCCACAGCATAAGGCGATCGGGGGTAAAAGGGCGTGGTTTCTCGTTGGGGAGTTTCTTGAACCAAACCGTATAATTCTGATGTGGACGCTTGATAAAATTTTGTTTTTCCAGCAAGTCCTAAAATGCGAATAGCCTCGAGCAACCTTAGCGTGCCCATCGCATCAATATCTGCTGTATACTCAGGACACTCAAAAGAAACAGCTACATGCGATTGAGCACCTAAGTTATAAATTTCATCCGGCTGAATATCAGCAATTAAACGAGTAAGATTAAGAGAATCACTCAAATCACCATAATGTAAAAAGAAACGCTGATTTTCAATATGCGGGTCTTCAAAAATATGATCAACGCGCTCTGTATTAAAACTCGATGCACGCCGTTTAATTCCGTGAACCTCATAACCTTTATTAAGCAAAAGCTCAGCCAAATAAGAACCATCTTGACCCGTGATCCCCGTAATTAATGCTTTTTTCATTTTTGGATACCTATGATTTATTATGTGGGGTATTATACGTAACTTTGGTACTTTTTACGGCTATCCAAATGAAAAAAATTACAGACGTTACAACAAAACGTATAAAGCATAAGAGATTCCCGCTTAAATCGTATATCACCCTAAAAAATAAAGGTACATCTTAGGTTTGTTCAAAAAACACTCTTGCATGCTAATGATCCTGAATAGATAGGTGCCCAAAATAGAGTGCTCATATAATCTATATTACCAAATATGTTATTCTGTCTTTTCTTGCTTCGTTTTGACTTTACTAATCCGAAAAATCAACATAAGAAGAAATATCATTAAATATTGTTTTAAAAGCACAGTAGGGATTACTCCAAATTGTGCTATTGTTCCTGCTGCATACATGCCATATAAGGAATTTAAGAAATAATTTCCACCTAAATAACATACTAAAAATTCACTTAATATCATAATGGAGGTGAAAATGAACATCCCCAAAAACACTATTAATAAATACCCGCTATAATAAAAAAAACCTATTGGGCCAGGCATGGTCCCAAAAGTATAGCGTGCAGTATCCATTTGCGTATAATGCGCATGAGCAATAAACTGATACATGCCAATTTTACCTATTACTGATTTCTCTATTAATGCGTCCTTTAATAGCTTTACATTTTTTTGGGGGTATGACGATATCGCCATGACGCCTTCCATACCAATCCATCTGTCTATAACCAATTCTGATAATATATTAAAAATAGGTGGCACTACCCTTAATTGAGTTGTTTTTTTTTCTGGATATGACGATTTATTAAAAATAGGTGGCACTACCCTTAATTGAGTTGCTTTTTTTTCTGGATATGACGATTTATTAAAAACAGGCGGCATTACATCAACCGCTGAAGGAATAATGTAATATTTATCACGTCTAAAACAAGATACCGTTTTAATTGAAATAACAAATAAAATTGCACACAATAAAATCACTCCAAGGATTTGGAGGTTAGATACTCTAATCCGCAAGCGCTTTTTATTAATAAGAAAAGCAATAAATACAGGGAGAAAATGAAAAATATATGTTGCTCGGCTTAATATTGAAATTGACGAAACAAATGGTTCTACTAGCGCACATACAAAAATTGACATGGATTTCTTTTCATAAAGACTTTCCCACCACAATATATTGGTTAATAATAGGGCGAAACCAATACCCAAAGACCAATATACCAAAGCATTCAGCGGCCAAATTAATCTAACTTCAGGCACTAATCCGCTTTGGTTAATACCATAAATCACATTTAATATTGCCGTGATAATTATTAATGTTATTACAGCTAATATAATAGCTCCCCGATTATTTATATAAAATTCAGGAGCTCTAAATACCTTATCAGATGGTACATAAACCGTAGATTTAAATTTCCACAAAGAAAGAAAGAAACGAGCACACATCACCCCCCAGCACCCTATAGTGGCAACCAGTAATACACCATCCATTGAATCACCAGAAGGAAAAAAGGTGCCCATTGCCTCTGGATATGGATAATTAAAAATTGTATGGATGGTGCATTTTAGCCAAAAACCAAGCCATAAAAAAATTGCAGTGAATAAATATGTATAACTAATCATGCTTCTTAAAGCCGATGTTAACAATAAGAAAAAACTAATAGAGAATATTAAATAGTATAAAATCGAGCCATGATAAAACATCCCAAAAAAAATAAATAACATAACACAGACCGCACTAAATAATATTATCACGCTCTTAGTGGTTATCACGTTTTTATACAACACAATCACTATTCCTTTAAAACCCCAAGTCAAATAAGATATTCAAATATATATACAAAAAAAAATTTATTATATTTTATGCAATAGATGCCCCAATTAAAAATACTTCTTTTAGCCGCGCGTTGGAAATTACAATAATTTTTCGCATCAAAGTAATAAGGGCAACCATTTCCTTTTTTCCTGAGCGAATTTGGCGTTCATAAAACCCTTCGCTGCTTGTGTTAGAGCCTATAGCAACAATAGCTGCCATAAATAAGATTAGTTTAATACCTTATCCATCTTATGTAATTTAGCGGTGTCCATTAAATTAGCCGCTGTCTTTTGCTTTTACCTTCTGCCCCTTTGGTTTGGTGATTACATTTTTTGTACGTATTTCGCACTATATAAAATACTGGGTAGGGCATAATTAAAAATGGAAGATGAATAAACCAAAAAACAGGTTTTGTGAAAAAAAATCTAACCATTAGCTTTAAGGTAGGTATGTTGTCTTTAATTCGCTTACAGCGGAGTGTTAATATATCACGTAAGTTATGATTGAATCTCGATCGCAAAAAAAACTTAAAGGTACTTGGATGATAACCCAATTTAACCAGATGAGAAAGTAACTGTAAATGCTCCATCCCTATTTTTAGTTGATTCCCAAAATTAGCTTCCCATCGCGGGTTCGCAATTCTGACAGTGACGCAATTTTCAGCTATGATAAATGCCTTCTTATTGCTTTTTAATATTTCCATTAATCCTCCAATATGGATCCATTGAGAATTATAGAACTGTTTTAGATTCTGGTTTAGCCAATCATTTTTTTTAATAATGATAGCAGAAATTGCAGAAGTACCCCATTTGCTTTGGGTGAAAAATGAATTACCATCTTCACATAATATATCATGTGTATATTCCTGCCCTTTAAAATATTGGTTAGTTTCGTAATTTAAAAAGGACACCGATAGAAGAATTACTGCAACATCAGGATGCAAATCAATAGTATTTAATATTTTTGAAAGGGCTTCATTTGCAAGTACGTCATCATCACCAAGAATTTCTACAAACTCACCCCGCGCAAGATGAAAAATTTGATCTACATTCGCATCAAAACCAATATTGCTGTCATTTCTATGGTATGAGATTATAAAGGGAAACTTTATATTGTACTCAGCAATTATTTCAAAAGTATTATCAGTAGAGGCATTATCAGAAACTAATATTTCTATCTGATTATTAATTTGTGGGTGCATATTATGTATGATGCTATCAATTGTAGCACCAATATGTTTGGCTCCATTGTAAGTTGGTATACCTATAGTCAATTTTATTGACATAAAGAGCTCACTTTGTAGTAGTTAAAAATGCTAATAATCCCTTGCTCAATTGAAAACTTAGGCGAAAAACATATATTTTGCAACTCCGATATATCAGCTTTAGACTCCATAATTTCATCGCATCTATAAGATATTGCCCCAAAATTTAAAGTGGTTGGGCTATTGGAAAGTTTTTTGATCTGGGTAACAAAATATCTTATCTCATGTGTTATACCTGTTCCAACATTAAAAGTTGTGTACCTAGAGTTATCTTTGAAAGTAAAATCAATAATTTTTAGATAGGCGTCAATGGCATCTGCTATGTAGATGTAATCACGTCTCTGATGGCCATGCGTTAGATCCACAGAAGAGACTTTATTTATTGCTATTTGTGTAATCATAGACTCAATGAATTTATCTTTATTATCGTCCTCTCCATATAGATGCTCTAAAACTAGATTAACTACCTGTATTTTTCTAGATAAATTGTCTAACCATCTAAGCAAGCTTTTTTTCGATAAGGCATAATCAAGCAAATAGTTATAGGTGAAATTTTCTTTGTTGAAATAGGAATCGGTATTTATAAAACATTTAGTATTTTGTGCAATAGCCAATTCCAGTATTTTTATTGGAAACAGCAGGTTAGTATCTATAACTTTAGATATAGAACCATTATGCCGACCATATTCAGTTG
>Ga0247836_1007881_pt1 | contig 11043 bp, 9 predicted proteins | sample LaCruzMarch2015__4_FD_187116 | JGI IMG/M metagenome (GOLD analysis project Ga0247836, IMG submission 187116) | Freshwater microbial communities from meromictic Lake La Cruz, Castile-La Mancha, Spain - LaCruzMarch2015_14m | ecosystem: Environmental > Aquatic > Freshwater > Lake | place: Spain...
ACGGCATCACGTACTATGCCGTGACGACCGCGGCGCCGCGCATGGCCGCGGAGTTCGGCTATCCGGGGTCCTCGGTCTTCGCGGTGATCAGCGTTTCGCTCCTCGTCACAGCGGCGCTCGCGCCCCGTCTCGGACGACTGACCGATCGGATCGGCGCCGCGACGATACTCCTCGTCGGCGCACTCCTTCGGTCCGCGCTGCTCGTGGGCCTGGCCCTCGCTCCCGAGGCGGTGTGGTTCGCGCTCGCACTGCTGCTTGTCCAGATCCTCGGTCAGGCGACCGAGTACGACGCAACGTTCGCCGCCGCGGTCGAGCTGGCGGGAGAGAAGGCTCGCAGCGGCATGAGCCAGATCACGCTGTGGGGTGGCCTCGCATCCACCGCATTCTGGCCGGTGACCGCTTTCCTGCTCGATCGGATGAGTTGGCGCACGATGTTCCTGGTCTACGCAGGCGTTCTCGTGCTGCTCTGCGTGCCGATTGCTGCACTCGTCAGGTCCATCACCGCCCGAAGCCGCACCTCGCGCACTCCGGCTTCGGCGACGGTCGGAGACGCGCCGTGCCCGGAGACCAGCGTGGCCCCGCCGCCCGATGCGCCGCCCTTCTGGCTCGTGGCGGCGGCCTTCGCGCTTGGCGGTGTTGCCTACAACCTGCCGTCCCTCATGCTCCCCATTCTCGAGGGGCTGGGTCTCGGCGCCTCCGCCGTCCTGATCGGGACGATCTTCGGCCCGGCACAAACGGCAGGCCGCTTCTTCGACATGGTGCTCGGCGATCGCGTGAGGGCGATCACCGTCGCGGTCGCTGCGTCCGCGATGGTCGCCGTAGCCTTCGGCGTGTTGCTCGCCGGCGGGGTATGGGCCGGCATCGCGTTTGCGGTGCTGTTCGGGGCCGGGGCCGGCGTCGGCTACGTCGTGCGCGGCAGTGTGGTGCTCGCCATCTACGGCCCGCACGGCTACGCGACGTGGCTTGGCCGGCTCGGTACGGTCCGTCTCGTCGTCACGGCGCTTTCACCACTCGGCCTCTCCCTGATCCTCGAAAACGTGGGCGCAGGGGTCGTCGTCCTCGTGTGCGGCGCAGCCGCGCTCCTGGCGCTCGCGTGCTTCGTCGCCCTCGCCAATGCCATGCCGGACAGACGATCCGTGCGCGTGGTCTCCGTCAAATGATCCGTCGGCGCACTTCGGCCGTCACCCACTCGCTGACAACGACCGTGCCGAGGATGATGAGAAGGATGACCGAGACATGAGGCCAGGCCAGCGTATTGAGCGAAGATTCGAGCGCCAGGCCCAGACCGCCGGCGCCAACGAGCCCGAGCACCGTCGATTCCCGGATGTTGATGTCCCAGCGGAACACGGAAATGGTAGCGAATGCCGGCAAGATTTGCGGAACGATGCCATAGGCGATGACCTGGGCCTGCGAGGCCCCGGTGGCGCGGATGGCTTCGACCTGGCGGTCGTCGATCTCCTCGATCGCTTCGTAGAGCAGCTTGCCGATGAAGCCGATCGACCGCAGCGCGATCGCGATGATCCCGGCGAGAACGCCGGGGCCGAGCACGGCGACGAGCAAGAGGCCCCAGATCAGCGCGTTGACCGATCGCGACGAAACGATCACCAGCAGAGCCAGTGGGCGGACGACGAGCATGCTCGGCGACGTGTTGCGGGCGGCGAGAAACGCCAGCGGCGTCGCGATCACGATGGCGATCGCGGTGCCGAGTGTCGCGATGTTGATCGTATCCCAGAGCGGCCGCCAGAGGTTGTTCGCGTAGCTCCAGCGCGGCGGCAGCATCCGTCCGAACAGGTCGGCGGCCTGCTTCGGGGCGTCCTCGACGAAAGCCCAGATGGTGTCAGCCGTCATGACGCGCCAGCAGAACACCGTCAGGGCCACCAATGCGAACCAGGCGAGCCACTCGACAAGCTGCTGGCGACCGGTCTTCAGTTCCCAGCCGCCGACGCGGCCATCGGACGTGCGCTCGACGGGCATATCAGGCGAACCTCTTGCGGATCCAACCCGAGCCGTACTCACAGGCGAGTACGATCGCGATGATGATGAGCAGTATGGCAGCGGCGTTGTCGAACTCGTAGCGGTCGAGCGCGGTATTGAGCGTCGCACCGATGCCGCCGGCACCGACGATGCCGATCACCGAGGATTCACGGAAGTTGATGTCGACTTTGTAGGCGGTCAGCCCAACGAGGCGCGGGATCACTTGGCTCGCGACGGCATAGTCGATGACCTGCCAGAACCCGGCACCTGTCGCGCGGATGGCTTCCACCTGGTTGGGGGCGATCTCCTCGATATCGTCTGCAAGCAGCTTGGACAGGAAACCGATCGTCGAGACGGTGAGCGTCAGAAACCCTGCGAAGGGGCCGAAACCGAACATGGCGACGAAGAAGATCGCGACGATGATATCCTGAAGCGCGCGGGCGATCGCGATCACACCGCGGCAAAAGCTGTACAGCCACCATGGCGCGATGTTGCGCGCGGCGCCGAGGCCGAACGGGACGGCGAGGATGACGCCGGCGACGGTCGCCGTGACCGTCATGGTGAGGCTCTCGATCATGCCCTGCTGGATGTCGTCCCAGCGTGCCGTGAAGTTCGGTGAAAGAAACCCCTCGAAGAGCCGCCCGGCGCGCACCAGACCCTCGGCGACACGTGTCCAATTCACGTCGACCGAGTTCAGGGCGAGGTAGAGATAGCCGATGATGCCGAGCGCCAGCAGCCATCTGGCCCACGTGGGCTCGACGAGACGCGGAGGCGACCATGATGGTCCGAGCGTGGCCGCGCGCGGGGTGGGCGTCGCATCCGAGGATGCTCGGCCCGTCATTCCGCGGCCTCGATCTTGGCGACCTGTCGCACCGCGTCGCCGGTACCGGCGCGCGGCTGGTCGTCGTCTTGGTCGTCCTGGTCGTCGCGCGCTGCGCTCGCCGCCCAGTCCTCCTCGCCGTAGATCGTGGTCAGAACCTCGGCAGTCAGCCCGTCCGCCGGGCCGTCATAGACGATGCGGCCGGCATTCAGTCCGACGATGCGCGGCAGGAACTGCCGTGCGAGTGCCACGTCGTGAATGTTGACGATGGCCGCGAGGCGGCGCTCGGCGCAAAGCTCGGTCAGCAGCCGCATGATGGACCGCGAGGTTTTCGGATCGAGGCTGGCGGTCGGTTCGTCGACCAGCAGCAACTCCGGTTTCTGGGCGAGCGCGCGGGCAATGCCGACGCGCTGGCGCTGTCCACCAGAGAGCGCGTCCGCCCGCTTGTCGATGTGATCGATGAGACCCACGCGGGTGAGCAGCGCAATCGCGGCGTGAATGTCGCCCTTGGCGAACCGCCGGAACCAGCTCGCCCAGAACCCCGTATAGCCCAGCCGGCCGGAGAGCACGTTCTCCATCACGGTCAGGCGTTCGACGAGGGCGAACTCCTGGAAGATCATGCCCATCCGCCGCCGGAACCGGCGAAGCTCTGCGCCCCGCGCAGCGGTAACTTCGGTGCCGCCCAGCCAGATCTTGCCGCTGGTTGGCTCGACCAGTCGATTGACGCAGCGGATGAGGGTCGATTTTCCGGCACCCGAGGGGCCGATGAGGCCGATGATCTCCCCGGAGCCAATGGTCAGAGAGACGCCGTTGAGTGCGGCGTCTCCCGTTCTGTAGCGCTTGGTCAGCGCCTCGATTCGCAACATGCCCGATATCCCTCGAGGCGCAGTACCCGTGCCGTTACTTGCAACCGTAATTCACCCCCATCGCGGCGTCGATGTCGCGAACCACCTTCCACTTGTCCTTGAAGGAGATCTCGACGAACTTCTCCTGCGGCGGCTCCGACTTCTCGAATTCCTTGAGCAGTTCCGTGCCCTCCCACTTGAAGCTGAAGAATGCTTCCTTGATCTTGGCCTGCAGCTCGGGCTTCAGATTGTGGACGACACCGTATCCAGACGTCGGGAAGCGTTCCGATTCATAGATCACCTTGATCTGCTCACGCTTGACGACCCCACGAGCCATCATGCGATCCATGACGGACGAAGCAATGGACGCAGCCGGGAAATCCTTGTTGGCAACGCCCAGGATCGAGTTGTCGTGCTTGCCAGAGAATACCGGCTCGTAATCCTTCTTGGCTTCCATCTTGAACTGATCGCGCAACAGCGCCGAGGGAGCCTTGTAGCCCGAGTTCGACGTTTCGGAGGTGAAGGCGAGCTTCTTACCCTTGATATCCTCGATCTTTTCGATACCCGCGCCCGGGTGCGTTATGAACTGCATCCGGTAGCCGAATTCGTCCTTCTTGGAAGCCATCATTGCGAACGGCCGAAAACCTGCGCAGGCCACCGCGATCGGGTTGGAGCCGGTGTTGAAGGCCGCGATATGCAGGCGCCCGGCACGCATCGCCTCGATTTGCGCGGCGTTCGACTGGACCGGGAAGAACTGGACCTTTCTGCCGGTCGCCGTTTCCATATGCTTCAGGAAGCCGTCCCAGACCTTGGCATACACCGCAGGGTCCTCGACGGGCGTATAAGCGAATACCAGCGTGGCAGGGTCGATGAGGTCCTTGGGATCGGTCGGGATGTCGGCGAGCATGTCACCGTCCGCATCCTTGAAGCGCGTGTCGAGCGCGGAGGCCGGCCCTATGGTACCCACGGTCGTTGCCGCCGCGACCAAGATCATCGCGAGACGTCTCAGGATATCAGTCATGGATCACACTCCGATGTTGTCGGGAAACCGCTAAGTAGTCGAAGATTACGACACTTGATAGCTTGTTGGCCGTGGCCGTGGCCGTGGCCGTTGTCGCAGCGTCCTCGCGTGCGCAGCTCTCAGGTGTCACGCCTGCGCCCGCTCGGCGGCCAGGTCACCTGCGTGGTCTGAGATCCGGCTCGGCAGGAGCAGAGTGATCGCCCAGCAGGCCGCAAGCACGCCGGCCGAGCCCAGCAGACATCCGCCGATGCCCGCCAGTTGGTAGAGCACGCCCGACATCAGCGTGCCGAACAGGCGGCCCGTCGCATTCGCCGCATAATAGAAACCGACATCCTCCGCAGCCTTCTTGGATCCGGCGTACGCGAGGATCAGATACGAATGCAGGGACGAATTGATCGCAAACGGAAAGCCGAACAGCGTCAAGCCGATCACCAGGACGAGGTCGGGGCGCGGCAGTCCGGGCAGTGCCAGCAGGAGGGCCAGCGCCAACGGGATCGCGACGAGCACCAGCGACCACAGGCGCGCAGCCGGCACCTCGGTCGTGAGCCCGTCGGGACTGCGACGGACGAACCGCGGGGCGATCGCCTGGATACCGCCGTAAGCAATCGTCCACGCGGCGAGAAAGGCGCCGGCCTGCACGAACGTCCAACCGGCCGAATACAGGAACACGGGCAGGCCGACGACGAACCAGACATCGCGGGCACCGAACAGGAAAATGCGGGCGGCCGCGAGCAGGTTCACACCGCTCGACTTGGCGAACAATTCGCGCATCGACTTGGAGGCCTTCGCCTTGCCGAGGTCGCGCGGCAACAGCAATCCCGCGAAAAAGATCAAGCCTATCAAGAACGCCATCAACCAGAGCGCCCCGCGAAACCCGAGCACGTCCAGCAGCAGCCCGCCCAGGAAGAAGCCGATACCCTTCATGGCGTTCTTCGAGCCTGTGAACCAGGCAACCCAGCTGAACAGCTGCCCGGCGCCCTCGTCCGAGGTCGCCTTGATCGCGGATTTCGAAGCCGTCTTGGTGAAGTCCTTGGCAAGCCCGGCGATGCCCTGGGCCGCAACCACCCAGGTGACCGACGCCACGATCGTCCAACCGGGATCGAGCATCGACAGCATCACGAGGCCGGCCACCTGAAGGGCCTGACCGGCGGCGAGCATGCGCGGGATGCCGAAGCGGACCGCAAGCCAGCCGCCGCCGAGGTTGGCGAGGATGCCGGCGAATTCGTAGAGCAGAAACAGAAAGGCGAGGGTGAACGGGGAATAGCCGAGCTTGAAGAAGTGGAACAGGACGAGCATGCGGAGCGCGCCGTCGACGAGCGTGAACCCCCAATAGGATGCCGTAACGATCAGATAGTTGCGGACACCCGCGCTCATCACAGCCCCTTCCCGGCAACGATATTGGCGAGATCGACCATGCGGCAGACGTAGCCGATTTCATTATCGTACCACGCATAAATCTTGAGCAGCGTGCCGTCGGTCACCATCGTCGACGGCGCATCGACGATCGACGACCGGCTGTCGTTGCAGTAGTCGACCGAGACGAGGGGGCGTGTCTCGTAGCCGAGAATGCCAGCGAGCGACCCCTGCGCCGCAGCGGCGAACATGTCGTTGACCTCGGCCTCGGTCGTTGGCCGGTTCAGCTCGAATACACAGTCGGTCAGGCTGGCGTTGAGGACCGGCGCGCGCACGGCGTGTCCGTTCAGCTTGCCCTTGAGCTCTGGATAGATCAGAGCGATGGCGGTCGCACTGCCCGTCGTGGTGGGCTGCAGCGACAACATCGCCGAGCGCGCCCGCCGCAAATCCTTGTGCGGCGCATCCACGACGACGTTGGTGTTGGTCGGGTCGTGGATCGTCGTGATCTGGCCATGCCGGATGCCGATCCCCTCGTGAACGACCTTGACGACCGGCGCCAGACAATTGGTGGTGCACGATGCGGCCGTGATCTGCCGATGGTGCGAGGGATCGTAGAGGTGGTCGTTGACTCCGACGACGAGGTTGAGCGCGCCGCCGTCCTTGACGGGGGCGGCCACGATCACGCGCTTCACGCCCCGCGCGAAGTACGCTTCGAGGTCGGACGACTTCACGAATTTGCCGGTGCATTCGAGGACGATGTCGCAGCCGAGATCGCCCCACGGCACATCACCCGGCGCTTTGCCTTCGGTGAAGCCGATGCGCCGTCCGCCGACAGAGATTTCGGCCGCATTCTCCGCCCCGATCGCCGTGCGCCAACGCCCGTGCATGCTGTCGAACTCGAGGAGATGCGCCGTGGCTGCCGCACCACCCTTGATTTCGTTGACATGCACGATGTCGAGGCGATTGCCGCCACGCGGATCACCGTCCACCCGCAGGACCCCGCCCATCGCAGCCCTGAGTGTGAGCCGCCCCATACGGCCCATTCCGTTGATACCGACGCGCATCTGGGTCTCCCTCGGTTGCTCCGCGGCCTTCAGCCGGCGGAGCTGATATTGTCGGCAAGTTGATCCAGCCGGGCCTTCAGCGCCATGCGGTCGAGCGAACCGAAGGGCAGATGCACGAAGGCTTCGAGCCGCCGCCGAATCATGCCGTAGAGCCCGTTGAGAAGGGCAGTCCGCTCCACGTCGGAGCCCGTGAATTTCGCCGGATCCGGAAACGGCCAAAGTGCCGTAATCGGCTTCGAGCCGAGGTCGGGGCATGCCTCGCCAGCATCGGGATCGCAAAGCGTGATCACGAAGTCCATGCGCGGAGCGCTGGGTCCCGCGAACTCGTTCCAGGATTTCGAGCGCAACTGAGCAACGTCGTGGCCCATCGTGCGCAACCGGTCCAATACCTCCGGCATCGGGCCGTCTGCCGGCGCCGAACCAGCCGAATAGGCGTTGAACTTGCCCCGACCCAAGGTGTGCAGGATCGCCTCGGCAATGATCGAGCGAGCCGAGTTGCGGGTGCAGATGAAAAGCACGTTGAATGATGGTTCCACAGACGCCTCCTCAGTGACACGATCAGGCAACAATCGACCGAGTTCTGCGCACAGGTCGGGTCGACCCGCACAGCAGGTCTCGGTCAGGAACTCGAACAGGCTGCGCAAACCCGGAAGGCGCGCGGAATAGATCACCCGGCGCCCCTGCCGAACCGAGCGCACCAGCCCGGCGCCTTCGAGGGCGGCCAAATGAAAGGACAGCCGCGACGGCGCGACGCCGAGCGCCTCGGCGATCTCGCCGGCTGCCAGACCGGGCTCTCCCGCGCCGGCCAACAGTCGGAGCAGGTCGACCCGTGTTTCCTGCGACAAGGCTGCAAAGCCAGCAGCAGCATCGATCGATTTCATTATTGTTGAATAATTGAAATAAGAGACAGTTTTGTGACGGTAGCCCCGTCTCTCCGCGAACGATCCGGGCCTGCCCAGGTGTCACAATCCTGAAATGTTCCTCGTCCACGGCTCTTGCCTCCGAGAGTTCAATGAGGAGGCACGTCGTGAAGTCATTCATCAAACTGCTCACCATCGCCGCCGTCGGCGCGGGTCTTGCGACAGGCGCACACGCGCAGTCGAAGCTGTCCATTTACACGGCGCTGGAGAACGATCAGCTGGCCCCGTTCAAGGCCGCGATCGAGAAGGCCGTCCCCGGCGTCCAGGTCGACTGGGTGCGCGACTCGACCGGCGTCATCACCGCTCGTTTCCTCGCCGAGAAGGCCGCGCCGAAAGCCGACATGGTGCTCGGCCTCGCCGCGTCCTCGCTCCTCCTGTTCGAGAAGGAGGGTCTACTCGAGACCTACAAGCCGGCTGCTGCGGATTCGCTGAAGCCGGTGTTCACTGACACGACCGCGCCGTACACCTGGACGGGCATGGACGCGTTCCTCTCGGTCGTCTGCTTCAACAAGCCGGAAGGCGAGAAGCGCAAGGCCGCGCTGCCGGTGTCGTGGATGGATCTCACCAAGTCCGAGTTCAAGGACCAGGTGGTCATGCCGCATCCGGCGTCGTCGGGTACCGGTTACCTGACCGTCGCGGCTTGGATTCAGATCATGGGCGAAAAAGCGGCCTGGGAGTTCATGGACAAGCTGCACCAGAACATTGCGGTCTATACGCATTCTGGTTCCGCTCCCTGCGTGCAGGCGGCAAAGGGTGAGCGCACGGTCGGCATCGGCTTCGACATGCGCGGCGCCAAGGAGAAGACGAACGGCGCGCCGATCGAGATCGTTCTGCCGAAGGAAGGCGCCGGCTGGGACATGGAAGCTACGGCCATCGTCAAAGGCACCAAGAACCTCGATGCCGCCAAGAAGGTCGCCGATTGGGTTGCGACTAAGGAAGCCAACGAACTCTATGGTCAGTACTACGCCATCGTCGCCCACAGCGCCGTGAAGGCGGCTCCGCCGAACTATCCGGCGACCGCCGAACAGGCGATGGTGAAGAACGACTTCGCCTGGATGGCCGCCAACCGCGAGCAGATCCTGGCCGAGTGGGTCAAGCGCTACGAGTCGAAGGCGCAGCCGAAGAAGTGATGGTCACCCATCCCTGAACGACGCCTCAGGGAGGCCCTTGGGCCTCCCTCACCATGGCTCTTGTATCCCCAGACTCGGTGGTGCGCTTCCGGAGCGTCGCCGAATCCGCCCCGAGCCTCTAAGTCTCGATCGGTTCAAGTCAACGGTGTCAAAATGGCAGGTCCCATGGATGCGTCTCACGCCGCCTCAGACGCCCGTGGCACGGTGGGCAGCGACCCCGACAGAGGTCGCTCCCTTCACGTCAGGATCGTCGATGTTTCGAAAAAATTCGGTACCTTCCAGGCCCTGAAGTCGGTCAACCTCGACATCCACGAGGGCGAGTTCGTCTGTTTCCTCGGCCCGTCGGGTTGCGGCAAGACGACTCTTCTGCGCGCCATCGCGGGCCTCGATCCTCAGTCCGAAGGGGCGATCTTCATCGGCGGGCGCGACGTCTCCGCGCTGCCGCCGGCCGATCGCGACTTCGGGATCGTGTTCCAGTCCTATGCCTTGTTCCCCAATTTGACGGTCGCCGCCAATGTCGGATACGGGCTGATCAATCGTCGGATGGCCAGAAAGGCCATCAACCAACGCGTCGGCGAGTTGCTCGAAACCGTAGGCCTTGCGGATCAGGCGTCGAAGTATCCGGTTCAGCTGTCCGGCGGTCAGCAGCAGCGTGTCGCTCTGGCGCGCGCCCTGGCGACCTCTCCGTCGCTACTGCTGCTCGATGAGCCGCTGTCGGCGCTCGATGCCCGCGTCCGTGTCAGGCTGCGCGACGAACTGAAGTCCCTGCAGCGCCGCCTGGGCCTCACGACGATCATGGTCACCCACGACCAGGAAGAAGCGATGGGTCTGGCCGATCGCATCGTCGTCATGAACCGGGGCGAAATCGAGCAGGTGGGTACGCCGGATCTGGTGTACACGCGGCCGCGCTCGGCGTTCGTGGCGGACTTCATCGGCACCATGAATTTCTTCGATGCGGACGTGGTGGGCCAACAGGAGTTCCGGGTGGGCACGCAGGTTCTGCGCACGCTGGACCAGATCGGTGGCGCTGCTGGCGCGAAGATTCGGGTGGGCATACGACCCGAAGAACTCCAGATCGGTGTGGGCGGCAACTCGAACAAGCTGGCCGGCCGGGTGCGCAGCATCGGCTTTCACGGCGGGTTCTGCCGGGTCACGTTCGTCGTCGAGACGCAACCGCCTCTCGAGCTCTGTGCCGACGTGCCGGCTCAGGGTCTGCGCGGCATGACCCTCACCGAGGGGCAGACGGTCGCGTTCGCCCTGCCGCCCGAACACGTCCACGTCTTCGGCTGACGGACGTCGGTGCGGGAACGCAAAACAGAGTTGGAACCCATGGCCACCGCCGACACCACCCTAAGCGTTGCTGCCGGTCCCGCGAAAGGCGATGGAACAAGATCGGGCGCGCTGTCCGATGGGTTCATCCTCGGGCTGATGACGGCGCTGCTGTTGCTCTGGCTGCTGGTGACGGTGGCGGCGCCGTTGGCGACCCTGCTCGTCAAGAGCGTGCAGAACAACAAGGGGGATTTTGTCGGGCTCGCCAATTATGCGAGCTATTTTTCGACCCCGACGCTCGTCGCCTCCCTGTGGAACAGTCTTTGGATCTCGGCCCTGTCCACGGCCATCGTCATACCGCTGGCGTTCGTCTACGCCTATTGCCTCAAGCGGTCGTGCATGCCGGTCAAGACGCTGTTCCTGTCGATTGCACTGCTGCCGATTTTCGCACCCTCGCTGCTGTCGGCCGTGTCGCTCATCTACATCTTCGGCAACCAGGGCTTCCTGAAGTCCTGGCTGATGGGCAATGAAATCTACGGCCCGCTCGGCATCGTGATTGCCCAGGTGTTCTATTGTTTCCCGCACGCCGTTCTGATCCTCACGACCGCGCTCGCGCTGGCCGATCAGCGCCTCTACGAGGCCGCGAG
>Ga0247836_1007909_pt1 | contig 11010 bp, 8 predicted proteins | sample LaCruzMarch2015__4_FD_187116 | JGI IMG/M metagenome (GOLD analysis project Ga0247836, IMG submission 187116) | Freshwater microbial communities from meromictic Lake La Cruz, Castile-La Mancha, Spain - LaCruzMarch2015_14m | ecosystem: Environmental > Aquatic > Freshwater > Lake | place: Spain...
GGAGCGTTGGTGACAACAGACACTCACATGAACTTCGGCATCGGCATCGATCTCGGTGGCACCCGTATCAAGTCCGCGCGCTTCGACCTCGCGACTGGCGCTCTGCTTGCGTCCGCGATGACACCCACACGCGATGGCGAGCGCGTTGGCGATGAACCTGCGTTTGCGGTCGGCATCCGCGAATTGGTTCAGCAACACGAAGACGAGATGGGTGCGAAAGCATCCGTGGTTGGTATTTCCGCACCGGGACTCGCGGATCGTGATGGCTCCTGCATTCGCTTCATGCCGGGGAAGCTTGATGGCTTGGAAAATCTTGACTGGAGCGAGTTCCTGATGCGGCCTGCGAAGTGCTTGAACGACGCTCACGCAGCGCTGATCGGCGAGATTTGGCAAGGCGCAGCGAAGGACAAGCGCGATGTGGTCATTCTCACGCTCGGCACAGGTGTGGGCGGTGCCGTGGTCAGCGATGGGCGCTTGCTGCATGGGCACATTGGGCGTGCAGGACATCTGGGACATGTGACGGTGAAACTGGATGATCCCCCCGATCTGGCGAATACGCCGGGCAGTATTGAATATGCCATCGGCAACGGCTACCTCGCCCAGCGCACGCAGGGTCGCTTTCACATGACCAGCGATTTGCTTGCCGCCATCGAAGCCGGTGACGCCGATGCCAAAGCCATCTGGGACCGCTCCGTGCAAGCACTCGCAGCAACCATCGCGAGTTTGATCAATGCCTTCGATCCTGAAGTCGTCCTGCTAGGCGGCGGCATTGCCAATGCTTGGTCACACTTGGAGCCGGGCCTTTTGCATTGGCTGGATCACTATGAATGGCGGCCAGGCGGCCATCGCGTGCCGCTGGTTCAGGCCACGCTGGGCGAGTGGGCGGGCTGCTATGGGGCGGTGCGGCTTGCGATGGAGACCTAACTCACCGCTGTGGCGTTCGCATCATCAGCGTGACGATCAAGATGAAGAAGCACATGACCACGGAGAAGAGCGGGAATTGCAGCGCAGCGGGCAAGCTGTAAACCAGGGCTACAGTCGGAATCCAGACCACCCAGTTCGTTACCAGAACGACAGGGCAAGTGTGCAGCCAGAACTCACGATTCAAGGTCGGTCGTGTGCGTGCCCAGGAGCCGCCACAGTCGATCCAGCGCAAGGCAAGCACGTAGGTCGGCACGAACCAAAAAGGGCTGATCACGAACTGGTCGAGCAGCACTTTCTTGATGAGCGTGTTAGCAGTGGTGCTGTCGCCGAAGAGCCAGCTTTGAAAACGATAGAACAGGTCGATCTCCATGCCGCGATAACCCCAAAACAGAACCAGCAGCGCCAAGCGTTTCATTCGTCCCGCGACCGGCAACGTGCCTAGCATCCATTGCACAAAGGAGGGCAGCAGCACGGCGGCGAAGACGGTGGTAGCCAACGAGAAGCCGTAGGACCAGTGTTGCTTGAACGCCCCCACCGCGTCCCACACGGCTGCCACGGACGGCATGAGGTAGTAGCTGGCCACCAGGGCGATGACAAGCAGGTTAAGCAGCACGGAGGCCACACGATTCTGGCGGAAAGTCGCCCCCACGGTGGCGAGGATTCCGAGATGTGAAGAGGCAAGTGCGGGCATGTATCGTGTAGGTGCTTCATCTTCGCAAACGATGGGTTATGCAACCGATGGCTTTTGCCTGCGCTGTGGATGATCGGGCTGTCGCTGCCTGGAACATGCAGCTTCAGATTGTCAGGCATCGATCACTCTGGTTTAGCAGCAGGCTGACATGACGCCTGCCGAAGACTACCTCCTCAAGTGCGAAGGATTGCTCGCCCGCGTGCGAGATCAACTACCGCTGATTCACCAAGCTGCTGACCTGTTTGCATCAACCATTCTGAAAGGACAGATGGTTCACGTCTTTGGCTCTGGCCACAGCCGCATCATGGTGGAGGAAATGTGGCCGCGCTACGGGTCGTTCCCTGGGTTCAATCCGATCGTCGAGCTGTCGCTCACGTTTCACAACCTCGTCATTGGCGCCAATGGTCAGCGCCAGGCGATGTTCCTGGAGAACGTCAGCGGCTTTGCGGCGCGCATCCTGCGGAACTTCGATCTGAAGGAAGGCGACAGCGCCTTGGTCATCTCGTCGGGCGGTTGCAATGTGGTGCCGGTGGAGATGGCGGAAGAGTTTCAGCGGCGCGGCGTGAAGGTCGTGGCGATCATCAGCACCACGCATAGCGAGGCCAGCACCAGCAAGCATCGCGATGGCAAAAAGCTGCAAGACTTCGCCGATCTCGTGCTCGATACTGGTGCGCCGATTGGCGATGCGATGGTGCGTATTGACGGCCTCGACACGCCGGTGGCACCCGGTTCCACCGTCGGCGGTTGCCTGCTGGTGAACACGATCAAGGCCGAGGTCGCTACCCGACTCACAAAAGTCGGCCAGCCGCCCAAGGTGCTGACCGCCGGGGCCGTGTGTGGCGCGGAGAACGCCACTGAGCTGTTCGAGGCCGCGTATGACGAACACGCACGCCGCATGGCCCCCTACTATGCAGGGCTCGGCGCGTAACCTCCATGTCGATCATTGTCAGAATACCAATCGGCCACTGACGATTACCAACCGCCACGTCCCTTGCATATGCCCAGTCGGCTAAGGTCATCGCGTGAGAGGCGATACGACTCTGCAAGATCAATGTGCGAGGCGATGAATTCCATTTCACGCGCTTCATCTTCGTGCTGTCCCATGCGGTCGGTGAGGTTGCGCAGCGGGTCGCCACCCGAGTAGTTCATGCCTTCGATATCGTTGTCTTTCATGCTCTGAATCTGCTGGGCATAAGCGGTGACACGCTCGCGGTGATGAGTGGTTCGTGTCTGGCAGAGTTGTTGCAGTTCTGTGCCTGGGATGGTGACGATTATTCCTTCGATCATGAGGTGTGGTCTTGGTTATTGATGGGGTAAAAAGGTAACGGCAGAGAGTAGCATTTAACCGGTGGCTTCACCACCTCAGAGAGCGTGTTTGAGGAGAATTCAACTGCTGATTGACAGTAACACTGTCACTGTTATCATGCAGCCATGAACCTGTCTGTCGAGGCCCTCGCCGAGCGCGTGAATGCGTGGTGTGCCAAGCGCCGCCTGCGCCCCGCGAATGGCCAGGTGGCGGACAGCATTAGCGTCCGCACACTGCGCTACTACCGCAGCCTGGGCCTCCTGGATGCACCCACCAGTGGCGGTGGCGAGGGCTACAGGCAGCGGCACTTCTTGCAAGCCTGCGCGGTGAAAGTCTTGCAAGCCGAGGGGCTGCCGCAGTCCCGCATTCACGCCCTGTTGTTTGGCCGTTCCGACTCGGAGCTTCAGGAGGTGCTGGACCATGCCACCGCCGCGCCGATGGCCAGCACGAAAAGCCTAGCCACAGAGCCTGCGCAGACCTGGCAGGTCACGCCCTTGAACGACGATTTCCTGCTCATTCGCCAGCGTCCTGGCCCCGCGCTCACCCCCGCTCAACTCCAAGCCATTCAAGCCATCCTCAATCCCTGAACATTTAACGCCATGACCCCATCCACGACTTCTCCCTTCGGTCTCATCGCTCAGCTTGCCAAGACCCGCATCCACCTGCCGCTCACGCATATCGAGAGCCGCTTTCAAATCATGGGCGATCTCGCGTCGGTGCAGATGGATCAAGTCTTCGAGCAGACCGCGCGCGAGGCCCTTGATGTCACCTACACCTTCCCTCTGCCGGGTGGTGCCGCCGTGCATCGTTGTGAAATGGTCGTCAATGGCCGCACCATCCGTGCTGTCGTCATGGAGGAGGGCGAGGCACGCCGCACCGTGAAGCAAAAGAAAGCCGCCGGTCATCGCACCGCGCTGGTGGAGATGGATCGCGACAACCTCTTCACTCTTCAGCTTGGTAACGTCATGCCGGGGGACCGCATTTTGATCCGCTTCGCTTACATTGAGCGGCTAGATCGCCTGGGCATGCAGCTCAGCCTGCGCATCCTCTTCAGCCCTGGCGTGCGCTACATCCCGGGCAAACCCTTGCTGCGGGCAAATCGCGGCCTGGGCACGGTCGATGACACGGATCAAGTGCCCGATGCCTCTCGCCTCAGTCCGCCACGCATCAGCGGTGATCATCCCGATGCCGCCACGATGTATCTGCACGGCACGCTCGACGATCGTGAAGTGGATCTGCGCACGCTGTCCAGCCCCACGCATCCGGCGATTTTGCGCAGCATCGCCGGACAGATCGATGTCGAACTCGCGGGCGAAGAGCACCTGCCCGATCATGATTTCGTCCTGCGTTGGGAGGAAAGCCTTACCGCTGAACCTCTCGCCAAATCCTGGGCCACCATTCACGACGGGCATACCTACGCGTTACTTCAAATCCGCGCGCCGCAAACCGTCGCTGCTCGCGACGACCTCGCGCAGGACATCTACTTTTTACTCGACCGCTCTGGCAGCATGGCGGGTGGAAATTGGGAAATGTGCGCCGTGGCCCTGCACGCCTTCGTTCGCGAGCTTGGACCGCATGACCGCGTGTGGATCACCTGCTTCGAGAGCAAGTTTCAGGACTTCTCCGACCTGCCCATGCCGCGCGCTGAAATCTTGGCCGACGAGGGTTTCCTTCACCTCGCCGACATCGGCGTCGCAGGCGGCACAGATTTGCTGCCTGCCTTGGGGCATGTGCTTGGCAAATGCCGTGCCTTCAGCCAGGAGCGCCCTGCACGCATCATCGTCATCACCGATGGCCAAGTGGGCAACGAGAGCGAAATCCTCAACCTCATGCGCCAGCCGCAGCACGCTGGATTGCCCGTGCATTGCTTCGGCATTGATCGCGCGGTGAACGATGCCTTCCTGAAATCGCTAGCCCGCCAGACCGGCGGTCGCTGCGCCCTGATGACGCCCGATGACGACATCCCTGCTGCCGTGCAGCGTCTCGCTGAAACTTTGCGCCGTCCTGTGCTCACGCAGCTTGTTGTGCAGGGCGATGTCATGACCACGAATGACAGGCCTCAACTCGCTGATCTTCATGCGAGCGAAGTCACCACCGTGGCCATTCGCGGTGTGGAGACCCTCGATCAAGTAATGATCCATGGACGCCATGCCGATGGCAGCGAATGGACGCAGTGCTTCAACTTGCAACCCGATGCCGAACAACCTGCCGCCCGCCTGCAATGGGCACGCCAGCGCTGTGATCACTATCTTGCTAGCGGTAAAAATGCCAAAGCCATCGAACTCGCCAGCCTCCACAACCTAGTCTGCCAAGGCACGTCCTTCGTCGCCTGGGACGAGGTGGAAAAAGTCTCCGTGGCCAAGCGCGAGGTGTATCAGCCGTCGTTGGAGGTTAACTACTCCATGGCTCCACCGCCACTCCAGTCCCCAAGTCGTGGGTCGTCGAAGGTGAAGTCTATGGCTGCTCCGGCTAGGCCTGGGCGTCAGACTGATTTCTTCGAAGGGCGAGTAACCGACGACCAGAAGGCCAGCACGCTTCACGAGTGCAGCGTGGACGAGTTGCTAGCCGACACCCCTGATCTTGCCGACGACGATGATCACATGCTGTGTCAGGCTGCGGAAATAACCACTACATGCTTCAAGATGTCGGCTCCCCGGACTGATGGCATCAACGAAGAATTCCAGCGACTGGGCATCCACCCCCACTTCCGCATTCTCTACAGTCAAGTGAGTGACACAGCGCCCGCCGACCTACCCGCCTGGGCATTGCAGCTGCGTGACAGCTTAACTAGCGAAGGAATCCATTCTCAAGCAGCCTCCTTGCTGGTTAGCATCCTGCTCCAGTGGGCGGGTGAAATCATCGGCCAGCAGCGGCACAATCGAGTGCTGGCACTTGTGATGCACATGAACTCATCAACCAGTCCCTTGGAGGAACTACATCACTTCCTCAAAACACTAGCAACCGAGCCAGCAGTGGAAGACGCGCTGCTGGTGCTAGAGGCTGTTCTGGAAAAGAATAAGCTACCGATTCACACGCCATGAGAATACCCGAACTGATCCTCCTCATTGGCATCCCCGCCGCAGGGAAATCCACCTTCGCGCGTGAGCAGTTGTTCGACACCCATGTCCGGCTCAACCTCGACATGCTGCGCACACGGGTGAAGGAAATGCGGCTGCTAGAGGCGTGCCTGAAGAGCCGCATCTCCTGCATGGTGGACAATACCAACATCACCCGCGCCGGGCGTGCCCGCTCTATCCCTTTGGCGAAGACAGCACGCTTCCGCGTCACCGGCTACTGCTTGGAAACCAGCCTGGAGACAGCGCTCAGGCAGAATCTACAACGCGAACGCCACGTCCCCAACTACGCCATCGAAGCAAGGCACAACGATCAGGAACTCCCAACGCTGGAGGAAGAGTTCGACGAACTGCATCGCGTACAGTTGCAGGATGGAGGCTTTGTTGTGCAGGCGTTCCCAGCTTGATCAGTGCGAGCACCGAACTTACGCGCCTCGCAGCTTGTGTTATGCGGCTTGGTTTTGACCGATGAAGGTTAAGCACGCTAGAGTTGTCACGTGACAACTCAACCCCTGCGCACCTCCGTCATTGGCAGCTATCCTTTCCCTGGCTGGCTGGAGTTCTGCGCCCGGCACTTGGATCAATTCGGCAGCGCCGACATCGCGGAGATGCAGGACGATGCGGCGCGTGTGGCCATTGATGACCAGCTGGATGCGGGTCTTGATGTGATCACTGATGGCGAGCAGACACGGTTCGATTTCAACCTGTCGTTCTACGGCTTCATCGAAGGCATTACCTTGGAACCCGCGAGCCCCCGACGCTTCGGTCCGCCAGCACACGATCAGCGTGGCAGGCACGAGATCGTGGGTGAATTACGAGCCCCGCGTGGGCTCGGCGCGGTGGAGGAATACAGGCGGCTCAAGCGGCTGGCAGGCAACTCTGGCAAGCGCTTGAAGGTGAGCGTGCCAGGGCCATTCACGCTGAGTGGACGTCTCGCGCCAAATGCCCAATACAAGGATCGTTACGCGATCACGGAGGCGCTGCTGCCACTCGTTTGGCAAGAGATTGACGACTTGGTCCAAGCGGGCTGCGAGGAGATCTGTGTCGATGAGCCGAGCATGAGCTGCTACGGCTACAAGGAAGATCCATGGCGCTTCGTGGACATCTTCAATCGCACGGTGGAAGCGGGCTATCGCAAGGCGCGCATCTGCACGCACCTGTGCTTTGGCAATTTCAAAGGACACCCGGTCGGCTATCGCAAGTATGGGCCGCTGTTCCCCGCCTTCCTCGACCTGAATGCGGATGAGGTGCATGTGGAAATGGCGAACCGCGAGTATGCCGAGCTGAAGGTGATCAAGCCCATGGCCGAGCGCTACGATGTCGCCGTGGGCATCATCGACGTGAAGAGCTACTACATCGAGACCGTGGACAATATCTCTTCGGCGGTGCGCGAGTGCTTGAAGCATGCGCCTGCGGAGCGCTTGGTGTTTGCGCCCGATTGCGGCCTCAGCCAAACCGCGCGCTGGGCGGCCAAGCAGAAGCTCGCGAACATGGTCGCGGGCGTGCAGCGAGTGCGAGGGGAGCTGGGCTTGGAATAACCGTGGAGAGGTCGAGACGTAGAGATGTTGAGAGGTGAGCTTCTCCACTGATCCACAAAGGTGATGTATATGTTTACGCCAGCACGCTCTTCACCACCTTCATCGGCTCCACGCCCGTGAGGCGCTGGTCGAGGCCTTGGAACTTGAAGGCGAAGCGCTCGTGGTTGATGCCCATGAGGTGTAGGATGGTCGCATTGACCTCATTGATGTGCACGGAATCGGCCACCACGTTGTAGCTGTAGTCATCGGTCTCGCCGTGAGTGACGCCACCCTTCACACCGCCACCCGCCATCCACATGGTGAAGCAGCGCGGGTGATGATCCCGGCCGTAGTTCTTGTCGGTCAGCGTGCCCTGCGAATACACGGTGCGGCCAAATTCGCCGCCCCAGACGACGAGCGTGTCCTCCAGCAGACCGCGCTGCTTTAGATCAGCGACGAGCGCAGCTCCTGCCTGATCGACGTCATGCGCCTGGAGGGCGAGGTTCGTCGGCAGATTGTAGTGCTGGTCCCAACCGCGATGATAGAGCTGGATGAAGCGACAGCCGCGCTCCGCGAGTCGGCGTGCGAGCAGGCAGTTTGCCGCGAAGGTGCCCGGACGACGCGCATCCTTGCCGTAGCGCTTAAAAGTATCCTCCGGCTCGCCGCTGAGGTCGGTCAGCTCCGGCACGCTGGTTTGCATACGAAATGCCATTTCATATTGAGCGATGCGCGTGTTGATCTCAGGATCGAGCGTCTCGACATGCTTCATGCCGTTGAGTTTGCCGAGGGTGGTTAGCATTCGGCGACGATCCTCGCGGCTCACGCCTTCCGGATTCGACAGATAGAGCACCGGATCGCCGCTGGAGCGGAAACTGACGCCCTGATGGCTCGATGGCAAAAAGCCGCTGCCCCAAAGCCGCGCATACAGCGGGTCCGCAGGCGACACCGCACTGCCGCGTGAGATGAGCACGACAAACGAGGGCAAATCCTTGTTCTCGGTGCCGAGTCCATAACTCAGCCAACTGCCAAAACTCGGCCTGCCGGGCTGCTGATGGCCGGTTTGCAGAAAAGTGATCGCCGGATCGTGATTGATGGCCTCCGAGTTCATCGAGCGGATGATGCACAGCTCATCCGCGATCTTTGCCGTGTGCGGCAGCAGCTCGCTGATCCATGCGCCGCTCTGCCCATGCTGCGCAAACTTGAACGGCGACGGTGCCACTGGAAGCGCGGCCTGTTTTGAGGTCATGGTGGTGAGACGCTGTCCTTTGCGAATCGACTCCGGCAACTCCTCGCCATGCCGTTTTGCCAATCCCGGCTTCGGATCAAACAGATCAAGCTGCGACGGCCCACCCTGCATGAAGAGGTAAATGGTGCGTTTCGCCTTTGGAGCAAAGTGCAGAGGCATCTCCCCATTCAGCATCGACGACAGCGCCAGCGATCCGATGCCCGTCGCCGTGCGTCCAAAAAACTGACGGCGTGTGCTGAGCGAATGAAGGTCGTGAGGATGAGTCATGGCATCAGTGCTGGGTTTGAACTTCATCCAGATTCAGCAGCAGGCTGGCGAGCATCGTCCAGGCGCTGAGTTCGGAGGTGCGAGTGAGTTGGGCGTCGAGAAAAGCTTTCAGTTCGGACAGCTCCGCAGGCTTCGCAGCGCGGCCTGTGGCCATGTGGAAGGCTTTGCTGAAGCGGTCGGTCTTTTCAGCCAGCACACGCTTGGCGAAGGCTTTGGCGGCTTGTTGGTAGTTTTCATCGTTGAGCAGCAGGAGGGCTTGCAGCGGTGTGTTGGTGCGCGGGCGGCGGATGGTGCAGACTTCACGCGTGGGGCCATCCAGCGTGAGCATGTCGGGCGGCGGTGATTGGCGTTTCCAGAAGGTGTAGAGGCCGCGACGATGCAGTTCCTCGCCGCTTCCAGGCTGATAGACCGCCTCGCCGTTGTAGCTGACGGCTTCCCACAAGCCGGGAGGTTGATAGGGCTTCACACTGGGTCCGCCGATCTTCGGCACGAGCAGGCCGCTGACGGCGAGGGCTTGATCACGGATGATCTCCGCTGGCAGACGAAAACGCGGGCCGCGTGCGAGCAGACGATTGTCCGGGTCCCGTGCGAGCAGCTCGGGCGTGAAGTTTGATGACTGGCGGAAGGTGGCGCTCGTGACGATGAGCTTGAGCAAGGCCTTGATGTCCCAGGGCTTTGTCGTCGCATCGCCATCGCGGATGCGCACGGCGAGGAAGTCGAGCAACTCGGCATTCGTCGGGGCTTCGCCCTGCAGGCCAAAGTCGTTCGGCGTGCGCACGAGGCCGTCGCCGAAGCATTGCGCCCACAGCCGGTTCACCGCGACGCGGGCGGTGAGCGGATTGTCCTTGCTCAAAAGCCACTGCGCGAGGCCGAGACGATTTGGCGGAGCTTTGGCAGGCAGGGCACCGAGCACGGTAGGCACGGTGAAGGTCACTTTTTCGCCGAGCTGATCATATTGGCCACGAGTGAGGATGTGTGTGTCGCGTGGCTTTGCCATCTCCTGCATCACGGCGAGGGAGAGGATCTGCTTCTTGGCTTCCGCCTCCTCGCTGCGGGTCTGCATGACTTCCTGCGAGAGTTTCACCAGCTCCGGCGTGCCGTGATGTTCGATGTAGTAGGCCTCCAGCTTCTCGCTCGTGCTGCGGATGCGTTTGTCGCGTGCGGTAGCCAGCGTGCCATCCAAAAACTCGCGCCAATGCAGCGCCGAGACTTCTTCGCCGCTGATGGCGCGGTCAAACAGTCGAAACTCATCCACGCTGCCCTCAAAGCCGATGCCGGTGCCCTTCCAGCCGATGCGCCACGGTTCTTTGGAGGCAATGGAGCCGCTCAGCGAGTCACGCCGCACCTCCACGGCGCTCAGTTTGCCGTCCACATAGACTTTGAGGCCCGCTGCTTTCGACGAGCCATCATAAGTGATCACGAGGTGCCGCCACTGGCCGCCACTGAACTTTTCCTTCGCCACCACCTCGATGCCGTCGTTGCCATAGCGATGCGCGAGATTGATGCGTGGCTGCAATTTATACCAGAGGATCTCAAAGCCCCGCGCATTGGCGTCGGAGTCCTGCTTCGACGCTACGCAGCCCTGCGGCGAGCTGCCGGGATTGATCCACACGGCGAGTGTGAAGGCCACATCACGCTCCATCGGCTGCGGATCGGCAAAGTCGATGTATTGCGTCGCATCCATCACCGTGGCTCCGCTCTTCACCCCGGGGCCGCTGACGAGTTTTCCCGTCGTATTCGACTTCACAGGCTTCGGGCCGTGATCGAGAGCATCCGCGTCGAAATCAAAGTGCACGAGGCTGCCTTTCGCCGGAGCCACAGGCAGTGCATTCAGCGCCTTTTTCTCCCAAAGCTCGATCTCTTTGTCAAAAGCTGGCTTTTGAGCAGCAAGGGCCTTCTCAAGCTGCTTAAGCTCAGTGCTGAGTTTTGCCAAATGCTGCTCCTGCTCCTTTGTCGGCAGCGCAATCACCGGCGCGGCGACGTCT
>Ga0247836_1007911_pt1 | contig 11008 bp, 8 predicted proteins | sample LaCruzMarch2015__4_FD_187116 | JGI IMG/M metagenome (GOLD analysis project Ga0247836, IMG submission 187116) | Freshwater microbial communities from meromictic Lake La Cruz, Castile-La Mancha, Spain - LaCruzMarch2015_14m | ecosystem: Environmental > Aquatic > Freshwater > Lake | place: Spain...
AACGCGGAAGTCGGCATGACGGAAGCCGCCGGAAGCGTTTTCAGGAAACGTCCTTGCCCGTAAGCGTCGCCAGCCGCTCGGCGATGAAGGCGTCCAGATCGCCGCCGCGGTAGAGACATCCCGCGACGCCGGCGCGGCGGGCCGCCTCCATGTCGGACTCCTTGTCGCCGATCATGATCGCGTCGGACGGCGCGACTCCGAACTCGGCCAGGGCCTTGAGCAGCATGCCGGGATTGGGTTTGCGGTCGGGGTGGTCGGCCACGCGGTAGCGGGCTTCCGGCGCGTCCTCGTGATGAGGGGCGAAGTAGATGGCGTCGATACGCCCGCCGTCGGCGGCCAGCTGGCGCAGCATCTCGGCGTGGAAGGCGTGCATCTGGTCTTCGGTGTAGTAGCCGCGGCCGATGCCGGACTGGTTGGTGGTGATGACCGCCACAGCGCCCGCCAGGTTTACGCGCGCCACGGCGGCCCGGGCGCCGGGCATCCACTCCAGTTTGGCGGGGTCGTAGGCATAGCCCGTATCGACGTTCAGCACGCCGTCGCGGTCGAAGATGACGGCGAAGCGGCGGGGCGGCTGGGACATGGCTCTTCCATATCATCCATGCATCGGAGAGAAAGACCTGTGACCGTCCCGGCCGCCATCCTTGCCCTGAACGACCAGCTGAAAGGCTGGCTGTTCGATCATGCGTTGCCGTTGTGGTTCGAGGCCGGGATCGACCGGTCGCGAGGCGGTTTCGCCGAGCGTATCGCCCTGGACGGGCGAGCGGTCGATGGACCCCGGCGCGTCCGGGTCGCCGCCCGACAGACCTGGGTCTTCGCGACGGCCGGGGCGCTCGGCTGGACCGGCCCCTGGCGCGAGGCGGTCGTCCATGGCGCCCGGGCGCTGGAAACCTTCGCCAGACCGGACGGTCTCTACGGCATACTGGCCGACGCGGACGGTCGCCTCGTTGATCCCACCCCTGCGCCCTACGAGCAGGCCTTCGCGTTGCTGGCCCTGTCCGCGGCGCAGGAGGCGCTCGGCGGCGACTTCGAGACGCAGGCCGTCCGCCTGCGTGAAACCTTGTTGGCCGCCGGGATCGTGCGGCCCGACGGCGGGATTTCTGAGCAGGGATCGCTGCAGGCCAACCCGATGATGCACCTGTTCGAGGCCGCGCAGGCCTGGACCCGCGTCAGCGCCGATGCCGCCTGGGCCGGTCTGGCCGACGCGATCGCCGCCACGGCCCTGACCCGGATGGTCGATCCCGTCACCGGCGCTCTTTGCGAACAATATGCGCCGGACTGGACGCCTCGTCCGGACGCCGACGTCGAGCCGGGCCACCAGCTGGAATGGGGCTGGCTGCTGCTCCAGCATGCGCGCCACGCCGGCCGTCCGGATCCGGCCGCGGCCCGGCGGCTGATCGAGATCGGGGAGTCCCGCGGCCTCGAGCGCGGCCTGGCCATCTTCAGCCTTGGCCAGGATCTGCTCCCCCGCGACCGCTCGGCGCGACTCTGGGCCCAGACCGAGCGGCTGCATGCCCATGCCGTGGCCCGTCGCTGGGATGATCTTCCCGCTGCCTTCGAAGGTCTGTGGCGCTTCCTGGACGTCCCGGTTGCCGGTACATGGCGCGACCGCCTGATGCCCGACGGGTCCTTTGTCGAGGAGGCCGCTCCGGCCAGTTCGCTCTACCATATCGTTTCTGCCGCGGCGGCGCTGGACAGCACCTGCGTCCCGGCAAGGTGATGGGCCTGTCAGTTATTCTGAGTCCGACCAGAGGGTTAGCCGCCTTGCGTCGCTAGTGCCGCTTCCTTACTTGCCGAGCCAGAGGGGGCCCTTGTCGCGCGACGGTGGCCTCAGGAGTTCTGCATGGCTTCCGACACATCCACAGCCCCTGCGTCCGCGCGCGGCCCCCTATCCGATGAGACCATGAACCCCACCCTCTCGCCCGCCCGCCTGACGCACCTGCAGCGCCTCGAAGCCGAGAGCATCCACATCATGCGTGAAGTGGCGGCCGAAGCGGAACGTCCGGTGATGCTCTATTCGATCGGGAAGGACAGCGCGGTGATGCTGCACCTCGCGGCGAAGGCTTTCTTTCCGAGCCGACTGCCCTTCCCGCTGCTGCACGTTGATACCACCTGGAAGTTCCAGGCCATGTACGAGATGCGGGAGCGGCTGGCCCGCGAACTGGGCTTCGACCTTCTGGTCCACAAGAATCCGGAGGCCGAAGCGGCGGGCATCAACCCCTTCGACCACGGCACGGCCCACACGGACCTGTGGAAGACCGTGGGCCTCAAGCAGGCGTTGGAGAAGTACGGATTCGACGCGGCCTTCGGGGGCGCCCGCCGCGACGAGGAGAAGAGCCGGGCCAAGGAGCGGATCTTCTCGTTCCGCTCTGCGGAGCAGCGCTGGGATCCCAAGAACCAGCGGCCCGAACTGTGGAAGCTCTACAACGCCCGCAAGAACAAGGGCGAGAGCATCCGGGTGTTCCCGATCTCCAACTGGACCGAGCTGGACATCTGGCAATACATTCACCTGGAGAACATTCCCATCGTGCCGCTCTACTTCTCCGGCGTCCGGCCGGTGGTCGAGCGCGACGGTACGCTGATCATGGTCGACGACGACCGCTTCAGACTGCGGCCGGGCGAGGTTCCTGAAATGAAGTCGGTGCGGTTCCGCACCCTCGGCTGCTACCCGCTCACCGGCGCGGTGGAGAGTACGGCCTCGACGCTTCCGGAGATCATCCAGGAAATGCTGCTCGCCACCACCAGCGAGCGCCAGGGCCGGGTCATCGACCACGACCAGACCGCCTCGATGGAGAAGAAGAAGCAGGAGGGCTACTTCTGATGAGCGCCTACAAACCCGCCGATCTCATCGAGAGGGACATCGACGCCTACCTGTACCAGCACCAGCACAAGACGCTGCTGCGTTTCATCACCTGCGGCAGCGTCGACGACGGCAAGTCGACCCTGATCGGCCGGCTGCTCTACGACAGCAAGATGATCTTCGAAGACCAGCTTGCGGCTCTGGAGGCCGACAGCAAGAAAGTCGGCACCCAGGGCGGAGCGATCGACTTCGCCCTGCTGGTCGACGGCCTGGCCGCCGAGCGCGAGCAGGGCATCACCATCGATGTCGCCTACCGCTTCTTCGCCACCGACCACCGCAAGTTCATCGTCGCCGACACGCCCGGCCATGAGCAGTATACCCGCAACATGGTCACCGGCGCCTCGACGGCCGACGCCGCCGTGGTGCTGATCGACGCGCGGCGCGGGGTGCTGACCCAGACCCGCCGCCACAGCTACATCGTCAACCTGCTGGGCATCCGCAAGGTTATCGTGGCGGTCAATAAGATGGATCTGGTCGGCTGGGATCAGGCGATCTTCGATGGGATCGTCGCCGAGTATCGCGAGTTCGCCAACCTGATCGGCCTGACCGATTTCACCGCCATACCGATGAGCGCGCTGGACGGCCAGAACATCACCGAGCCGAGCGTGGCCGCGCCCTGGTACGACGGCCCGCCGCTGATGCGCTGGCTGGAGTCGATCGAGGTCGAGGACGCCCTGCCCTCGCAGCCGTTCCGCATGCCGGTGCAGTGGGTCAACCGCCCCAACCTCGACTTCCGCGGCTTCAGCGGCCAGATCGCCGCCGGCACGGTGAAGCCGGGCGACCGGGTCAAGGTGCTTCCGTCGGGCCGCGAGAGCCGCGTGGCGCGCATCGTCGTGCTGCCGGGCGACCTGGACAGCGCCCAGGCGGGCCAGTCGGTGACCATCACCCTGACCGACGAGATCGACATCTCCCGCGGCGATGTCCTTGTGGCCGCCGAAAACCCCTCGCCGGTCGCCAACCAGTTCGAGTCGACCATCGTCTGGATGGACGACGAGGCGATGTTGCCCGGCCGGCCCTACCTGATGAAGATCGGGGCCCAGACCGTGGCCGCCACCATCACCGAGCCCAAGTACCGGGTGCAGGTCAACACGCTGGAGCACATCGCGGCCAAGCGGCTGGAGCTCAACGAGATCGGCGTCTGCAACCTGTCGCTGGACCGGGCGATCCCGTTCGAGGCCTATGCGACCAATCGCGACCTCGGCGGTTTCATCCTGATCGACCGCCTGAGCAACCGCACGGTCGGGGCCGGGATGCTGCACTTCGCGCTGCGCCGGGCCGACAATATCCACTGGCAGGCCACCGACATCCACAAGGCGGCCCGCGCCGCCCAGAAGGGCCAGAAGGGCCGTGTGGTCTGGTTCACCGGCCTCAGCGGCGCCGGCAAGTCGACCATCGCCAACCTGGTCGAAAAGCGTCTGCACGCCCTGGGTCGCCACACCTATCTGCTCGACGGCGACAACGTCCGCCATGGCCTCAACAAGGACCTGGGCTTCACCGAGGAAGATCGGGTCGAGAACATCCGCCGGGTGGCCGAGGTCAGCAAGCTGATGGTGGACGCCGGGCTGATCGTGCTGACCGCCTTCATCAGCCCGTTCCGCGCCGAGCGCCGCATGGCCCGCGAGATGCTGGAGGACGGCGAGTTCGTCGAGGTCTACGTCGAGACCCCCCTGGCCGTGGCCGAGCAGCGCGACGTGAAGGGCCTCTACAAGAAAGCCCGCGCCGGCGACCTGAAGAATTTCACCGGCATCGACAGTCCCTATGAGGCGCCGGAGAACACCGAGCTGACCGTGGATACGACGACGCTGTCACCGGTCGAGGCGGCGGAGACGATCGTGGCGTGGCTGGAGGCGGAGGGGCTCTGATCTAGAAGGTCAGGCGCCAGTCCACCGCCCCGCCAAAGGCGACGTCCGCGTCGGCCCGATGCCCGTCGTTGAAGGCGGCCACGGTCCGCAGTCGCCACAGACCCCAGGCGCCGAAGTCGCGGTTCAGGATCAGCTTCAGGTCGACCTCCCGACCACTGGGGCTGGCCGTGAAGCGCCGCACCGAATAGGTCGTCGGCTCGCGCCAATCAGCCGGGACGTCGGCCAGGACGGTGCTGAAGAGACCGCTTTCGATGCGTAGCGGCTGCTCCAGTTCCAGGGCGAAGCCGTCGCAGGCAAGCCCGATCAGACCGCAGTCGCCATAGGCCCCCAGCCGCCACTGGCTGCTCAGGGCTTCGTCAGTCCGGAAGAAGCCGTCCTCGATCCGGGTCCGGCCGAACGCCCCTTCCACGCGCAGCCGTAGCCGCTTGCTGACCTGCCCGGACAGGGATGCGGCCGTGAAGCGCGTTTCGGCCGGCATGCTGAAAACTGACCCGGGAGACAGATCCGAGCCCAGGGGGCCGCGGCTTTCGTCCAGCCAACCAGCGGTCAGCACGGCCGAAACGCGCCCTCCGTCGTAGCGGGCGCTGGCGCTCGCATAGTCTCCGGCCTCCACCTGGCGGAAGGCTCGAATGTCCATGCGCTCGGTGCTGCCCTGTTCGGCGAGCAGAGACCAGCCCTGTCCCAGCGCAAGGGAGGCCTGCAGCACCTGGTCAGGCGCGGCGACAGCGCGGAAGGCGTCCCTCTCTTCCGCACCTGGCGCCTGGGCCCCGCCCTCGCCGCGCCAGGCGGTGAGACCCAGCCGGCCCATCCGTGCGGTCATGGTCGCGGACGTCGGCTGGCGGGCGCTGGTGAAATCGAGCATCCGCTCGGGAATGTTGCTGTCCCCGAAAACAGGCTGCTCGGCCTGGATCGACAGCCGTGCACCCGCCGGGCCGGTCATCGTCACGGCTGTGCGCCGGGTCGCCGGCGCCGCGGTGCCGATCATCGCACCGACCGCGCCGGGAAAGGCATCGGCCATATCAACCGCGTAGATGCGTCGATAGTCGTCTCGCCCGAACGTCGTCAGGGCGCTGCTCTGTCGAACCGCGTCGCCGAATGCCGAGCCCATCATGCTGCCGGGGGGCGTCGTGGGGATGATGGTCTCACCGGTCGCCATTGGCACGCCGAGCGTTCCGACTGGCCGGAACGCCGCGCCCAGGTCGAGCAGGCCATGGCCCCAGACCGGATCGACGCCGGGCGCGCCCTTGTCGACGGCGGTGCGGAACAGGATGTCGACCGCATCCCGACCAGACAGCATCGGAAAGGCCTGCAGCAGCAAGGCTAGGGATCCGGCGACGATGGGCGAGGAAAAGGAGGTGCCACTGACCCGCCAGCAGCTGACCGTGTCGCAGCCGGTGACGATATCGTCGCCCGGGGCGACGATGAATCCGTTGGCGGCAAGGCCCGCCCGCGCCGAGAAGCTGGCCATGGCGCCGTCTTGGGCGCTGGCGCCCACCGCGACCACCGATCCGGCGAAGCGCGGGTCGACGGCATAGCGCGCCGGGTACTCCGGATTGGTGGTCGTATCGTTGCCGGCGGAGAAGGTGAACACCAGTCCGGCAGCCACCGCGCGCGCCATGGCCGCCTCGAACTCGGCGCCGTTCGGCGTAACGCCGCCGAGCGACATGTTGACGACCCGCGCGCCGTTGGCGATGGCGTAGTCGACCGCGAGGGTCAGTTCCCGATCCTCGAACGCGCAGCCGTCGCTGGCTGGGCAGGTTCCAGGGGAGTCGTCGGCGCGCAGAGCCAGGACGGTTGCCTCATAGGCGACGCCCATCGTGCCGCTGCCGTTGAAGTTGGCGGCCAGCACGGTCGCGACGCGCGTACCGTGCTCGCTGCCGCGATCGACGTTGTTGCGCCCCGGCCGCATATCCGCCGAAAGCGGCGAGATCCGGCCGCTGAGTTCGGCGAGGGACAGGTTGATGCCGCTGTCGACGACCGCGACGGTGACGCCCGCGCCTGTCGCCGGCTTCTCGAAGGCGTTGATGGCGTTGATCGCCGCAAGGCTCCAGCTGCGGACGTACTCCGGGCTGGAGCTCGACAGCGTAAGAGGCGGCGGCGGCGGCGGCGGGGGCGGGGGGGGAGGAGGTGGTGGAGGGGGAGGGGGAGGCGGAGGCGGAGCGCTGGTGCTCGGACCACCGCCGCCCCCACCGCCGGCGCAGGCCCCCAGAAGAAGCATGCCGATGGCCACGAGAGCGACACCAATAGGTCTTGCCGTCATCAGGGCCGCCCTCACCGCTGCACCGGCCACGCCGAACCATCCGGAGGCCGCCTGACCCTGTTTGTAGGCGCAACGCTGGAATGTGAACAGCCGGAGGCGCCGGAGAGCGCCGAACTGACGGTGGAAGCCACGACTTTGTCGCCGCGCTCCGTCGCCAGTTCACTTGATCCCGTTGTACCCGCGGTACCAGTCGACGAAGTTCTTCACGCCCTCTTCGACGGTCACGCGCGGCTTGTAGCCGACGACCTTCTGCAGCTCGCTGACGTCGGCGACGGTGTCTGGCACGTCGCCGGGCTGCAGCGGCAGCATCTCCATGATCGCCTTCCTACCGAGGCACGCTTCCAGAACCTCGATGTAGCGCAGCAGCTCGACCTGCTCTTCGGCGCCGATGTTGAAGATCCGGTAGGGCGCCGCGCCGCTGGTGGCCGGGTCGGGCCGCTTGCCGTCCCAGGCGGGATTGGGACCCGGCGGATTGTCGAGCGCCCGGATCACGCCTTCGACGATGTCGTCGACATAGGTGAAGCTGCGGCTGTGCTTGCCGTGGTTGAAGACCTTGATCGGCTCACCGGACAGGATGGCCTTGGTGAACAAAAACAGCGCCATGTCCGGCCGGCCCCAGGGACCGTAGACGGTGAAGAAGCGAAGGCCCGTGCAAGGCAGGTCGAACAGGTTGGCGTAAGCGTGCGCCATCTGCTCGTTGGCCTTCTTGGTGGCTGCATAGAGCGTCAGCGGATGCTCGGTGCTCTGGTGCTCCGAGAAGGGCATGGCCGTGTTGGCGCCGTAGACCGAGCTGGTCGAGGCGAACACGAGATGCTCGACGCCGTTGTGGCGGCAGCCCTCGAGGACATGCAGGAAGCCGGTGACATTGCTCTGCACATAGATGTGCGGGTTCTCGGCGGCGTAGCGCACCCCCGCCTGGGCGGCGAGGTTGATCACCCGGTTGGGCCGGTGCTCGGCGAAGGCCGCCTCCATCGCGGCGCGGTCGGACAGGTCGATGGTCAGCTGGACGTAGTTCGGATGGTCGATATGCCGCGCCAGCCGGGCGCGCTTCAGCGCCGGGTCGTAGTAGTCGTTCAGGCAGTCGACGCCGATCACGGTGTCGCCCCGCTCAAGCAGGCGCAACGTGGTCGCCGAACCGATAAACCCGGCTGACCCGGTGACCATAACCTTCATGGAAGCTCTCTTGTCAGAATCGCGCTGGACGCGTCCAGTTTGCAGGATAGTCCATGAGGCTTCGCCTCAGCGACCACGAACTGAACAAGTCCGCGCTGCGCGCGGGCCACCCGCTGCTCGGCCGGCTTGCCTGACTAACAGGGGACAGAAGACTATACCGACAGAAGAAAGTCGTTGGTGTCCTGACGGTACTCAACAGTCGTCATCGGCCCAAGGTCCTTATAGACTGCAAGCTGCGCCTCTCCACCATCACGCCACCACTCCACGAAGGCCGAAGGCTTATCCCAAGGCAGGGTCGTAGCGCTGAATTCGTTCAATAGTCGCGGGATATCGTAGTCCCACCACTTGGTCTCAAGAAGAGCCGCGCAGAGTGATTCCTCAAATCGATATCGGATTACTCTGGCCGGATTTCCGGCGACGATGGCGTAAGGCGGGACGTCGTGCGTAACGACTGAACCAGAAGCGATGACGCTTCCGCTGCCGATGCTAATGGGTCCGCTTCCGGCGATGATGACCCGCGTGCCGATCCAGACGTCGTGGCCAATGGTCACTGGCAGAGGGAAACCTTCAAAGTCGAAGCGGCTGGAGAAGGAGCGCCAGTCCGGCGCGGCGCCGCGATTGCTATAGGGGAAGGGCGAGGTTCCGACCCACTCCAAAGGATGGCGATCAAGTCCAATTGATGAATCTGGTCCGATCGAGCAGTATCTGCCGATCTTCGTGTTGCCAATCGCCCCACTAATGTTGATGTAAGAGTAAGCCCCAATCTCAACGTGCTTGAGAACGGTTTTACTATATATTGTTGAGCCGCGCTCAAATTTCAAATAGGTGAAGAGTATAGTATCCGGCATTATCGCGATGCCGTGCTTGAGGAGCTGACGACTGATACCAGAAATGTTGGTCATAGTTTCCTTGAATCACAGTCCATGCGGCGCTGATCGCCTTGGAAGACAACATTTCGGGCGATCCAGCGCCTGGGCCGGACCTGGAATTTGGCGCGCCTGCCGCCACGGCCTCTTGTCCGGGGCGGGTCTGGATAACCGCCAGGCGCGTTATCGGGTCTATGAAAGGGGGCGCTGCATCGACGCCCAAGGATTCCTTGTACCGTCGAACAAGCGTGACGTCACGCTGCGTAAGGAATTCAGCAGGGCCTGGCCGGACGTAACTGTTGCGAACGGCCAAGGGCGCCGGATTCAGCGTGCGCCGGGTTTCTTGATGCATTGACCTGGAACGACGGCGTTGGCGCCCCGGTCGTTGACGGTGGCCGAGCTTTTTGCACCGTTGAAAACGCCCGCCTTAGAGGCGCCCGTCGACCGCATCGCGCGGCAGGGCGGATTTCACGTCGAACACCACCGAAGCTTCCTTGCCATAGGCTCTTAACCCTTCGGCGCCCAGCTCAACGAATTGCGCATGAGCGACAGCCAGGATGATGACGTCATAGTCGCCAGCCCGCGGCGCTGAAACAAGCTCAACGCCATACTCATGTCGCGCTTCAGCTGCATCGACCCAGGGATCATGTATGTCGACGCTTATCGAATGGTCCTGAAGCTCGGTAACCATATCGACCACCTTGGTGTTGCGCAGATCCGGGCAGTTCTCCTTGAACGCCAGGCCCAGCACCAGGGCCCGGGCTCCGACCGGATTGATCTTTTTGCGGAGCAGTATCCGCAGGATACGGTCAGCGACATAGGCGCCCATCCCGTCGTTGATCCGCCGGCCAGCCAGGATCACCTCAGGATGATACCCAAGCTCCTGCGCCTTGTGGGTCAGGTAGTAGGGGTCGACGCCGATGCAGTGGCCGCCGACCAGGCCCGGCCGGAAGGGAAGGAAGTTCCACTTGGTGCCGGCGGCTTCCAGAACTTCGAGCGTGTCGATCCCCATGCGGTTGAAGATCATCGCGAACTCATTGACCAGCGCGATGTTGAGATCGCGCTGGGTGTTCTCGATGACCTTGGCGGCTTCAGCCACGGCAATGGAGCTCGCCAGATGAGTGCCAGCTGGCACGATGGCGCGATAGAGCTCGTCGACCAGGGCGGCGGCCTCCGGGGTCGAGCCCGCGGTGACCTTGGTGATGGTCGACAGGCGATGCTGGCGGTCGCCGGGGTTGGCGCGCTCAGGGCTATAGCCGCAGAAGAAGTCCCGGTTGTAGCGGAGCCCGGAGACCTGCTCGAGAATGGGGACACAAACCTCCTCAGTGCAGCCCGGGTAGACGGTGCTCTCGTAAATGACCACGGAGCCGGGCTTCAGATGGCCTGCGATCGCCCTGCTGGCGGCCGAGACAGCGCCCAGATCCGGGCGGCGCGCACCGTCGATGGGGGTAGGCACGGTGACAACGAAGACGTTACGCCCGCTCAGGTCCTCAGCATTGGCGCTAAAGCGTAGCTTCTGAGACGCCGCGAGATCGCCCGCCTCAACCTCAAGCGTACGGTCGTGGCCGCGCTGGAGCTCATTGATCCGACCCCGGTCTAGATCATAGCCGACAGTATCGAAGTGCTCCCCGAACGCTACGGCCAACGGAAGACCTACGTATCCAAGTCCGAGCACACAGATCCGGGCGTCGCCAAGAGCGATCATCGAGACTAGCCTCACACGCGAGTAAAATAGCCGTTCGGTCGGTCATCCACTATCGGGCGTGCTGTGGCAAGACATTGGTGCTGACGAAGGCATTGTGGGCACAAACTGAGCTCTTCTGAATGAATCCACCCGTCGCAATAACTTCGCTGGCGCATCCAGCGGCACTGCCGTATAAATGCACGTTAAACCCGTTTTGGGGCGTTTGCCGTTTCCAAATTCTTTGTGCCCGTCGTTGGGAAGCGCGTATGGTAAACGGACGGGGGGTGCAGATGGTGGGGATCTCCA
>Ga0247836_1007934_pt1 | contig 10980 bp, 7 predicted proteins | sample LaCruzMarch2015__4_FD_187116 | JGI IMG/M metagenome (GOLD analysis project Ga0247836, IMG submission 187116) | Freshwater microbial communities from meromictic Lake La Cruz, Castile-La Mancha, Spain - LaCruzMarch2015_14m | ecosystem: Environmental > Aquatic > Freshwater > Lake | place: Spain...
AGCCAAACAACGCACCTGGCCATTTGGCTCTCAGTGGTGGTGCCCGCGTCGCCTGGACTGCGGATGCCGGTGAAGGCACCAGCAAAACCGGCCGCGTGTCAGCCAGCCCCATCGTCGCCGAAGGCCGCATCTTCACCCTCGATGCTGGTGGCACGGTGAGCGCCTTTTCGCTGTCGGGCGGCTCATACGTGTGGCGCGCCTCGCTTGAGCCCTCGGCAGATAAAACCAAGCAAGTTGCCTTCAATGCCAGCAATATCTTCTCGCTCGGCGGGTCTGATGGTGGCGGATACGGTGGCGGGCTTGCGGCCGATGGTGGGCGCATCTTTGCTGCCAGTGGCTATGGCAACATGATTGCGCTCGACCCGGCCTCGGGCAAGCGCCTGTGGGAAAAGAATCTCGGCGCGCCGGTTCGAACTTCGCCGACAGCCGCAGCGGAGCGCGTCTTCGTTGTTACGACGGAAGGGCGTATTATCTGTTTATCGAGTGCAGACGGCACCGAATTATGGTCGGCGCGTGGTCTGCCGCAGCAGGCCAGCCTGACGTTGAATGCAAGCCCGGCAGTCGATGGCGATATTGTTGTCGCCCCCTTCCCATCGGGTGACATTCTTGCTCTCAAGATCGCGGATGGTTCGTCGTTGTGGACGGAAAATTTGGCGCGCACGCGCACGACCTCCCAGCTCACCGCTTTAAGCGATGCAGCCCGCCCTGCGATTGACAACGGCGTCGCTTTTGCCATTGGCCACGGTGGCCGCATGGTGGCGACAAACGTAAAAACCGGCGAGCGATTGTGGTCGCTGAATGTGCCGGGAACGCAGATGCCATGGGTTGCCGGCGATAGCGTGTTCGTCGTCGACACGACCGGCCAGTTGATGGCGATTGCCCGGCAAGATGGCCGCGTGCGCTGGACTGCGAAACTGCCGGGCGGCACCACGTGGTCTGGTCCGACCCTTGCGGGTGGCATGCTGTGGCTGGCCTCGAACAAGGGGCAATATGTCGGGGTTGAAGCCGCGACAGGCCGGGTCGCAAGTCAGACCGACATCGGGTATCCGGTCTACGTAGCCCCGATTGTTGCGCAGGGCAAAATGTATGTGCTGACCGACAATGCCAAACTCATTGGGATGAACTGAGTAGGGCTGGCAGCACAGCAAAAATTTCTGCCGCGGCCACAGCCGCCAAGAGCGCTCTTGGCGTGGGGCTATGATATTGCAGGGCGCTGTGTGACACGCACCTGCTGTTAACTGTTAGTCGATCATCGCCAGGAATTCTTGCCGCGTGATGGCGTTGTCGCGGAAGATGCCCAGCATACGGCTGGTCACGAGATCCGTACCGGGCTTCATCACGCCGCGTGTCGTCATGCAGTGATGCTCGGCCTTGATCACGACGCCCACACCTTGGGGCTTCAGAACATCGTTGATGACGTTGGCGATCTGGGCCGTCATCTTTTCTTGGATTTGAAGGCGTTTTGCAAAAACTTCTACGACGCGTGCGAGTTTGGAAATGCCAACGACGCGGCCATTGGGGATATAGGACACCCAGGCATGGCCTACGATCGGCGCCAAGTGATGCTCGCAATGGCTTTCAAAACGGATTTTGCGCAGCACGATCATTTCATCGTAGCCCTCGATTTCCTCGAAGGTCTTGTTCAGAATCTCTTCCGGGTCGTCCGCATATCCCTTGAAGTACTCCTCAAATGCCTTGGCAACGCGCGAGGGCGTTTCAAGTAGGCCGGGGCGCGATGGGTCGTCACCGGCCCAACTGAGCAGCGTGCGAACGGCAGCTTCCGCTTCGGTGCGGTTCGGGCGCGTGGGCACCGCAAGAAGTGTCTTGGCGATCTTCGTTGTCATGGGCAGGGTGACGTGTCCTTTATTTGCAAGTGACGAGACTACGGGCGCGCTTGGCAATCGGATTGACGGTTGCAGCATCGAGCCTTGGGGCTCAAGCTGCGGCGTGATCTCAGCTGGGCGCGCAGAAGCCGCCTGCGCTGCCACCATAATCCCGTTTTGCGAGGCTCGCAAAGCCGAGCGGCGTCTGCTTGCCTGCCAATGCTAAAAAAGTCCATGCAACTTCAAAGCTTGAGGCAACACGGGGGCCGTGCAATATGGTTGTCACAGGGTCTGGACAGGTCACATTTGGCCCCCTATAAGACCCAGACTTCGCTCCTGGGTTCCGTCCGGTTTGAAGCAGATGCCTAGGTAGCTCAGTTGGTAGAGCATGCGATTGAAAATCGCAGTGTCGCTGGTTCAAATCCGGCCCTGGGCACCATTCCCCTTTTCCCAAATCGGGTTTACTTGCTGCCTAGGCTGGCTTGGCTTTTTGAGCCTAAAGGGCTCGTGGGCCTACGCCATTTTCGCCTAACCGCGTGACAGGCCCTTGGCTTCCAATTCGCCGAGGTAGTCCTTCCATTTCTTGTCCTTCTGTAGGCCAAGCATGTGCAGGTAGGACCATGTGAAGAGGCCGGTGTCGTGGCCATCATCAAAGACGATGCGAACGGCGTAGTTTCCAATTGGCTTCAGGTCTTTGATCTTGACGTTGCGCTTGCCGCCAACGGTGACCCGCTGTTCTTTCGAATGGCCTTGTACTTCCGCCGACGGGCTCATGACGCGCAAAAGCTCGGCCGGTAGATTGCATACATCCCGGTTGGCAAACGTGACAATGAGGCCGCCGCCGGCATCGCTCACTTCCATTTCGGGCGGCTTCATGCCTTTGCCCTGCGAGGCCTGTAACTCGGCCCAGACGCTGGTCGCAAGATCGCGGAAAATGGCGGCGTGCTGGCCTGCCGGGTCCTTGATCGTCACCGGGGTGCCGGCATCCGAATTGGTGCGGATATCCATGTGCAGTGGCACTTCGCCGAGGAACGGAACCTTCAGCCGTTCAGCATCGGCGCGCGCCCCGCCATGGCCGAAAATGTCTGTGCGGTCCCCGCACTTCGGACACAGGAAATAGCTCATGTTCTCGACAATGCCGAGCACCAGCACGTTGACCTTGCGGAACATGGCGAGCCCCTTACGGGCGTCAATCAAGGCGAGGTCCTGCGGCGTTGAGACAATCACAGCGCCCGCAATTGGGGCCTGCTGTGCCATCGTCAGTTGCACGTCGCCGGTACCCGGCGGCATGTCAATCAGCAGCACGTCGAGATCACCCCACATCACATCGCGCAGCATCTGGTTGAGCGCCTGGGCCACCATCGGGCCACGCCAAACGATGGGTGTTTCTTCTTCCACCATAAATCCCATCGACATAGCTTTGAGGCCGTGGGCTTGATGCGGCATCAACTTCTTACCCGCGCTCATTTGCGGTGCACCCGAGAGCCCGAGCAACCGGGGCTGCGAGGGGCCGTAAATGTCGGCATCGAGGATGCCAGACTTGAGGCCGATCGCCTGCAGCCCGAGGGCCAGATTGACCGCGATCGTTGATTTGCCAACGCCGCCTTTGCCAGAGGCCACGGCGATGATGTGTTTGATTCCGGGAATGTTTTGCGCAGCTTTCATGCCAGGCTGTGTGCCGGCGGAAGCCTGTGGGGCGGCGGCGGCGGCCGGTGGGGCTGCAGACGTGGTGGCCCGTCCATCGCCGGCCCCGCCCGAGGCTCGCGCTGCTTGAACGCGAGGATGTTCTTTGACCGCTACAGGGGCACCCGCCCCGTTCGACGATAGCACCTCTGGCGCCGGCGGCCGGGTTGGGGATCCTTGCCCGACCTCGGCAGTCAGGACTGCCGTTACACCTTTAACACCAGGCATGTCGTTGACCACTTTCTGCGCTGCTTGGCGCAGGGGCTCAAGGTCTGGCGCCATGTAGGCGGGAACCGTAATCGAGAAGTAGACCCGCTCGTCCTTTACGAGGATCTCGGAGACCAAGCCCAATTCAACGATATTGCCCTTGAGATCGGGGCCCTTTACGCGCTTCAACTGTTCGAGGATCTGTTCCGTCGATACCGGCATTTTGTAAAGATCTCCGCGGACATTGAGCCGTTGGGCCGGATGCAGGCAGCTGAGGTGCCCCCGCATCACAATCCGCATGTTTGATTGAATTCGTGCTGGATACTGTCAGACGCTTGGCTGGAAGTCACGCCCTGCCAAGGCTATACGATTGTCGCGGTCCGGCATGTTGCCGCAGCAGCGCATATCGAGGCGCGGCTGCTTCGGATCAAGGCTTTGGCCGCACATTTTTCAAACGGAGACTGCTAGCTGCGAGGCCATGAGGGGGATCTGCATGCAGGGGTTTGTGGATTTGAGCCGCCAGATTGACCGGTTCAGCGGCGCCCTTGGCCAGGCCGTGGCTTGGCTGATCGTCGTTGCCGTTTTTGTCAGCGCCGCCAATGCCGTGGTGCGCAAGCTTTTCGATGTTAGCTCGAATGCTTGGCTGCATGCTCAATGGTGGCTGTTTGCAGCTGTGTTCCTGCTCGCCGCTCCCTGGACCCTCCGCGATAACGAGCATATTCGCATCGATGTGGTAAATAGCCATCTGCCGCAGCGCTGGAAAAACCGGATCGAAATTCTCGGACATGTTTTCTTTCTGCTCCCCATGGCGGCCATGCTCACTTGGACGTCGTCTCACTACGCTTGGGTGTCGTGGATGCAGAGTGAGCAATCGTCCGATGCGGGCGGGTTACCGCAATGGCCCATTAAGATGCTCATCCCGGTGGCATTCGCGTTGCTGTTTGCTCAAGGCGTCTCAGAACTCATCAAGCGCGTTGCGATCATGCGCGAGGCCGGCAACGCTGCGCCGCCAGATGCGGGCGATCACGACGCCGTAACGCAAGCGGGCCCAGGCTACAAAGACGATCTGCCGCCAGCGTCGAATCCGGCCGGTGAAGAAAAATAATCTGCCTGCACCGGGCGCCTGAACGCGAAACAGTCATGGGCCGGAGCGGCCGAAGTTGGAGTTGAACGATGGCCGCGTTTCTTGCCCAGAACATGGCGCCAGTGATGTTTCTGGCACTCGTGATGTTCTTGTTACTGGGCTATCCGGTAGCGTTTTCTCTTGGCGCGGTCGGGCTCATCTTCTTTGTCGTCGGGGTGGAACTGGCACCCCTGTCGGATGGGCTCATTACCTTGTCTTGGCCGCTGTTGAACTCGATGCCCGGCCGCATCTTCGACGTGATGCGCAACGACACGCTGCTCGCCATTCCCTTTTTCACACTCATGGGTCTCATCCTCGAGCGCTCGGGCATGGCCGAAGATCTGCTTGAAACCGTTGGTCAGTTGTTCGGGCCCGTGCGCGGCGGGCTTGCCTACGCCGTGATTTTCGTTGGCGCGCTGCTTGCCGCCACCACGGGCGTTGTAGCGGCGTCTGTAATCTCGATGGGGCTGATCTCTCTGCCCATTATGCTGCGCTACGGCTACGACCGGCGCTTGGCAGCCGGCACCATCGCGGCTTCCGGAACGCTGGCGCAGATTATCCCGCCGTCGCTGGTGCTGATTGTGCTTGCCGACCAGCTCGGCCGTTCGGTCGACGACATGTATAAGGGCGCTGTGCTGCCAGGCCTCGTCCTTGCTGGCCTTTATGCACTCTACGTGTTCAGCGTCACGATCATCAATCCGGCCGCTGCCCCCGGCTTACCCGATCACGAAATTGGACACCGCAAGCCCGATGGGTCACGCGGGCTGCCGTCGCTCGCGATGCTGGCATTGGTATCAGGTCTGTTTGGATGGTGGATGCTGAGCGGCACCAGCTATGCTGGCACCGACGCATTCATACTGGCGCTGGCAGCAGCGATTCTTTTTGCTCTTGCATTGGCCTTGCTGAATCGAGCGTTGAAAGCGCGTGGCTTCACAGGGTTCTTGTCGCCGTTGGGCGAGCGCGTCACGTTTGTGATGGTGCCCCCGCTGCTGCTCATTTTCCTCGTTCTTGGAACAATCCTCATCGGCCTTGCCACGCCGACAGAAGGCGGAGCGATGGGCGCTGCCGGGGCCATGTTGCTGGCCGCTTCGAAACGCTACGCCGACAACGACCCTTCGCGCTTCAATTGGGCAATCGTGCGCTCGGCAACCTATGCCACGGCCAAACTGTCTGCGTTTGTGATGTTCATTCTGATTGGCGCGCGGATCTTTTCTTTGACGTTCTATGGCGTCAACGGCCACATCTGGGTCGAGCACCTCCTGACGGCTCTGCCCGGCGGCATGTATGGCTTCCTGATTGCCATCAATATCATCGTTTTCCTGCTCGCCTTTTTTCTCGATTTCTTTGAACTCGCATTCATCATTGTGCCACTTCTGAAGCCCGCCGCCGAAGCCATCTTCCGCACCGCGCCAGAGGCGGTTGCCATGGCCAAATCGTTTGGCTTTACGGTGCTTGCCACTCAAGACCCGAGCGGGGTGCTTGTCGAGACGGTGGCGGACGTCACGCCCTTCATGATCTGGTTGGGCATCTTGCTCGCCGTCAACATGCAGACCAGCTTCATGCATCCCCCGTTCGGGTTCGCACTCTTTTATCTACGTTCCGTGGCGCCAACCGAACCCTACGAGGACCGTCTAACGGGCAAGACGACAGCGCCGGTGACAACGGCCCAGATTTACTGGGGCGCGGTGCCCTATGTCGGCATTCAGATCTTCATGGTGGGGCTGGTGCTGCTTGCCCCCGGGCTGGTGATCAAGGCCAAGACCGCGCCTCCCGCCTCGACGAGCCAGCAAGTTACAGCACCCACCCCTCAAACAGCGGTTGAAAGCGGGGTGAGAAAGTTTGCTTTGCCCCCCTCGCCCCCGGCAATCGAGGGCGCGCCTGCTCCATCGTCGAGCGGACCCGGCTCTCCGGTGCTGGATATGAATGTGCTGCCAAACTTCGTTACTAAGTAATTTATCGATACATAACAATGTCTTGGTGGCGTTATGTGGTGCTGGCTGGCGGTGCATTGTCTTCATATCAGAGAATCTAACCGGCTTGATCAGGTTTCCTGAGACTGTGCTCACGAAAACGCTATTTGTGTTGATCAAGGATGCTTGATATCTAGCTGCCAACGCCGGGCTGCTGAAGAGCAGTTCGGAGGTGAGATTGAAAATCCAAACCGGAGTATTACTCATGAAGACCTGGACCAAGCCCGCAGTTCGCGAAACCGAAGTCGGCCTCGAAGTCACGTCGTACCTGCCGGCTGAAATCGACCTGATCTAACCGGTCGATCCAGTTTCTGGATTTTAAACGCGGTAGCCTCACGGCTGCCGCGTTTTTCTTTGTTGGAACATCGCGTTAAGCCTCTCACGTGCCCCGAGCTTTGGCCCGCGCCGTTGGCAACGCATTGGCTGGATCATCCGGCCAAGGGTGACGCGGATAGCGGCCCTTCATATCGGCTTTGACCCCCGACCAAGATCCGGCCCAGAATCCCGGTAAGTCGCGCGTAATCTGAATCGGCCGGTGCGCGGGTGACGTCAGATTAAGCGTCAGCGCCAGCCGCCCCCCCGCAATTGACGGATGCTGCTTCAACCCGAATAGTTCTTGAACCCGGATGGTCAGCGACGGCGCCCCCGCGCCTTCATAGTCGATGGCAAAGCGGTTGCCGGTTGGTGCCTCAAAGTGTGTCGGCGCTTCTGCCTCCAGTTTCTGCTTCAAGGCCCACGGCAGCAGTGTGTCGAGTGCTTGGCCCAAATCATCCGCACCGATACCGGCCAACCGCGTCTTTCCGTCGAGAAACGGCACGAGCCAGGTATCAATGCTTGCGGTGAGTGCCGCATCCGAGAGATCCGGCCACTCTTGGTCTTTGCTGCTTGCCACCGCAGCACGCATGAAGGCCACCCGGTCGCGCAATTGCAATTGCGCCTTCGTCCACGGCAGGCGCTGAAGCCCCAGCCCCGCGATGCCTCGCGCCAGGGCCAGCGATGCTTGCTCGCTTGGCACAACAGTCCTCGGTTCGGCCGCGAGTGTGATCGCATCGAGACGGCGCACACGGCGTGCGCGCACGGCCGCCGCTGCATCGTCAAACACCAACTCGTCGGCGTTGCGGATGCGGTCTCCCGCCATCTCGATCACATCCGCTTCATCGCACGCAGCGGCGAGGAGAATGCGCGTTGCGGCGGCCGCGCCTTGCAAATCCGCGACGACGAGATACGGCGACCGTGCCAACACCGAGACCGGATCGGCATTGGCGCCGCGCCCGTTGGCCAGCAGAAATTGGCCGCTTCCCCCGCGCGCCTTGGCGATGCGATCAGGATAGGCCAGAGCCAGCAGCGCAGCAGGACTCGTGGCATAAGGGCTGGCTGGACGGTTGTTCGATTTCGCGTTTGCCGCAGCAAGTTTCGCCCAGCCTTCTGCCAGCCGGCGCATGTCATCGGCGCGTTTTGAGCGATCGTTGCGGAACATCGATAACCGGTGCGACAGGTCGGGATCGTTGCCGCCGAGCCCGCGTTCAACGAGCACGGCGGCAATCATCGCTGCATCGCGCTCATCGCCGTTGTCCGCAGCCGAAAGCACCATGCGCGCGAGCCGTGGCGGCAGCGGCAGCGCGCGGATGCGCTGACCAATTTCCGTGATGCGCCCATCTGCAGATAGCGCGCCGAGCGTGGCGAGTTCTTCTTTCGCGGCGCTTAAGGCTGCCTGTGGTGGCGGATCGAGAAAGGCCAGTGCGGTGGGATCAATAGCGCCCCACTCGGCACAGTCGAGCATCATGCCAGAGAGATCGGCGGAGCGGATTTCGGGTTCCGCGAACGCTGGCATTGCCGCCGTTTGCGGTTCATCCCAAAGACGGTAACACACGCCGGGCTCCGTGCGTCCGGCACGCCCGCGCCGCTGATCTGCCGAGGCACGCGAGACGCGCACGGTTTCAAGCCGCGTCACACCCACGCCCGGCTCATAGCGCGGCACGCGCGCCAAACCGCAATCAATGACGATGCGAACGCCTTCGATGGTCAAAGATGATTCTGCAATCGACGTTGCCAGCACAACCTTGCGTGTGCCCGGCGCAGCGGGCGCCACCGCGCGATCTTGCGCGCCCATATCCATCGCGCCATAGAGGGGCGCAAGGATCACTGACGCGTCTTTGACCTGTCCGGCGAGGCGCTCTTCGACGCGGCGGATTTCGCCTTGGCCGGGCAGAAACGCCAGCACCGAGCCCGGCTCCGCGCGCAGAGCCTTCAGAATGGCGGCGGTCATTTCGTCTTCAATGCGGGCTGTTGTGTTGCGCCCGAGATAGCGCGTGGTGACCTCGTAGGCGCGGCCTTCGCTTTCAATCACGGGCGCGTTGCCGAGGAGGCCCGCGACGCGGGCACCATCGAGCGTTGCCGACATCACCAGCAGGCGCAGATCTTCGCGTAAGGCCCGCTGGCAATCGAGCGCGAAGGCAAGGCCGAGGTCCGCATCGAGCGATCGCTCGTGATATTCGTCAAACAGCACCGCCGCGATGCCGGAAAGCCCTGGATCATCGAGGATCATGCGCGTGAAAACACCCTCGGTGATCACCTCGATGCGCGTCTTGGGGCCGATTTTAGAGGCGAGCCGCGCCCGCATGCCGACCGTGCCGCCGATGGTTTCGCCAAGCGTCTGCGCCATGCGGGCGGCCGCGCCGCGGGCTGCCAAGCGTCTGGGCTCTAGAATCAGAATTTTGCCTCCGCCCACCCACGTCTCATCGAGGAGAGCCAGTGGCACGCGCGTCGTCTTGCCGGCACCCGGCGGTGCAACCAGCACTGCGCTCGAAGATGCTGCAAGTGCGCGGCGCAACTCATCCAGAACAGCTTCAATGGGTAGGGGATTGGCGTTCGCCGTCACGATACGACGGCACTCTTTGTAACACTCTGGGCAACACTCTGGCGGATGGCGGCGATATTGTTGGCGTAGGCCTCGCGCTTGCCACCCTTGAACACGGCAGAGCCGGCAACCAGCACATTGGCGCCCGCCTTGACGACAAGAGGCGCAGTTTCGGGCGTGATGCCGCCATCGATTTCGATGTCGATCGGCCGGTTGCCAATCATGGCTTTCACGCGGGCGACCTTGTCGACCACGGACGTGATGAACGCCTGCCCGCCAAAGCCGGGGTTGACGGTCATCAGCAATATGAGATCGAGCCGGTCGAGCACATATTCGATGACGCTTTCGGGCGTCGACGGGTTGAGCGAGACGCCGGCCTTTTTGCCAAGCGCTTTGATCGACTGCAACGAGCGGTCGAGATGGGGCCCGGCTTCCGCATGCACGGTGATGATATCGCAGCCCGCATCTGCAAACGCGGCGAGGTAGGCATCGGCTGGGGCGATCATCAAATGGCAGTCGAAGATCTTTTTCGACGCGCCGCGGATAGCCTTGATGACGGGCGGGCCGAACGTAATGTTTGGAACAAAGTGCCCGTCCATCACGTCGAGGTGAATCCAGTCGGCGCCTGCTGCATCTACGTCGCGCACTTCGTCACCCAGCCGCGAAAAATCGGCCGATAGAATGGAAGGGGCAATGATCAGCGGCATGGCGGTCTCTTGTCGGTTTCTTGTAAGTGTCTGGGCGGTTGAAAGCCTCAACTAAGTCACTAACAGAGAATCACGTCCGCGCGAGCCCGGAAAATGAGGGGTGAGGGCAGAGGCGGTCCCTCTGACATCCACACGGCAATTGCGGAAGTGGGGCTCAGGCGCAGATGCTGCTAACGCCAGTCTAAACAGCGAGAGTGAAGCCCTTTTATGGGGGGCGGCCACTGCAGTCGCCTCCGCCGGTGTTGCAGCGGCGGCTAAAAGCGGGCCATTTTTTTTCTGGGCACGGCAGGGGTGAGCCCTGCCAGTGCTTTGACAAAGGCTCAGCCGCTTTTGCCGGGCGGGCGATGAGGGCCTATTCGGTTGTTTTGCCGTCGAACCGTTCTTTTGAAGCCACGGCTGCTTCCTTCGTCGCGGCGACGAAGCCGTCACGGTGGTTAGGTCCGCCGTAGATAGTGTACAGCTGTAACGTGTCGTTTTTTGAGGTGTCAACGCCGGAGTAAAACTAGGCCAGTGGAGCGGCGGCGAAGTGCTGTCGCGTGGCGGAGTAAAACCCGGCCACTGGATAGGCTGATCTCTCATCGATTCGGGGGGATGGCCAGGGATGTATGCC
>Ga0247836_1007942_pt1 | contig 10973 bp, 10 predicted proteins | sample LaCruzMarch2015__4_FD_187116 | JGI IMG/M metagenome (GOLD analysis project Ga0247836, IMG submission 187116) | Freshwater microbial communities from meromictic Lake La Cruz, Castile-La Mancha, Spain - LaCruzMarch2015_14m | ecosystem: Environmental > Aquatic > Freshwater > Lake | place: Spain...
CAGCAGGCGGGTGCCTTCCAGATTCACTTGCCAATAGAGCAGGGGATGCTTAACGGATTCACCAACAGCCTTAAGGCCTGCGAAATGGATCACCGCATCAAAAGATCCACCGATGCCATAGGGCCCGCCTCTAAATAAACGCTCTAAGCAAGAGGGATCATTCAAATTGCCAGCCACCAGCGTTATTTGCTTACCGCTGAGCTGCTCCACCCGTTTAAGCGCTTCTGGGTTGCTGTTGCGGAAATCATCAAGTACTACCAAGTGGTGGCCGGCTTGCAGCAGCACTAAAGCGGTGTGGCTACCGATAAAGCCCGCTCCGCCGGTAAGCAATAAGCGAGCCATTGCAATGGGTTGCTAAAGAACTGCAGTTAGTTTGACCTGGCAGCGCTAGAGGAGCTAGATCAACCGTATGACTTGTTTAGTTACCGGCGCCGCCGGCTTTATCGGCTTTCACCTCAGCAGCAGGCTGCTGGAGCGAGGCACCCCGGTGCTGGGTTTTGACAACGTGAATCCCTATTACGACCCAGCCCTAAAACGGGCGCGACTGCAACAGCTGCAGGCCACAGCTGAACGCACTGGCTCCAGCTTCCAGCTGATCGAGGCCAACCTGGAAGATCGCGCTGCTGTGGAGGCAGCCTTCATGGAGCACAAGCCCCAGCAGGTGGTGAACCTGGCGGCCCAGGCGGGGGTGCGCTATTCGATTGAAAATCCGGCGGCCTATATCCAGAGCAACTTGGTGGGCTTTGGCCACATCCTCGAGGGTTGCCGCCACCACGGCATCGAGCATTTGGTGTATGCCTCCAGTAGCAGTGTGTATGGCGGTAATACAAACTTGCCGTTTTCAGAACACCAAGGGGTTGATCACCCTGTGAGCCTCTATGCGGCAAGCAAAAAGGCCAACGAGCTGATGGCTCACACCTACAGCCATTTATATAAGTTACCGGCCACGGGCCTGCGATTTTTTACGGTGTATGGCCCCTGGGGTAGGCCAGATATGGCCCTATTTTTATTTACTAAAGCAATATTAGAAGGCCAGCCAATTCAAGTATTTAATAATGGCGAAATGGTGCGTGATTTTACGTTTGTAGACGATATTGTTGAAAGTTTGTTGCGGGTATTGGATAAAGTTGCAACACCAAATTCTAAATTTAATGCAGCTTTTCCAGATCCAGCTACCAGCTGGGCACCACATAGGATATTTAATATTGGTAATTCAAACCCCACGCCATTGATGGTTTATATCGAGGCGATTGAGAACGCTTTGGGTATTACTGCTATCAAGGAGTTCCTGCCGTTGCAACCAGGAGATGTGCCCGCCACGGCTGCAGATACTTCAGCGCTAGAAACTTGGACCGGCTTCAAACCAAACACCCCTGTCCGAGATGGGGTGGCCCGATTTGTGGCCTGGTATCGAGATTTTTATGGGGTGTAAATTTTGTTAATTCTAACTATTTTGACGCAAACGGGATATTGATTAAGGAGCTAGTAGTGCAAAGAAAGCTTTCAATCTTGAACGGTTGAGTTCGGAGGGATCGAGCTGATATCTGGCGTTGAGTAAAGCTGCTCCGCGGAGCAAAGCAATTCCCTGCCCTTGGCGTTCAGTTGCCTCAGCTTGACATTCTCGAGCCTCAGCTGCTCGGTTTCTCTCTTGATCTGCTCGGTTTCGCTCTCGATTTGCCTCAATCGCTGTTCGTAGCCGGGATCGCGCCGCCAGTTGAGCATCGATAAAAACAAGCGCCAGCGAGGAAGAGATGAGCCATACGCCCCATTGTTGATTGAGGTGGATGGTGTTGCCGAAGAATTGAACATGGTCGTAAGAACTGAAAAGAGCAATAAAGCCAATTACAAGGCCACTAATCGCCTGAATCCAGGCCGGCCTGTCAAAATTAAACGGTGGATTGCGAGGGCTTTTCAATTCTGGCGCAAGTTCTTTTATAAGGAGCTTGAGAGATAGCCCCCAGCAATCAGATCTTGAATTCCATTCAACAAAAATTTCATTTCTCACCCCCTCTCTCCAGCGGGGCCTATCGACGCAGGGTGCCTCATATAAATATCTTATGCCCCATCTTTCTAGTTCTTATTGAAAATATTTCTTATGTTTTCTAAGGGGCTAGCAAGTGCCATATTTCTGGCAGTGAACTCGTTTCTGCATTTTGCTATTTTGATTAATCGATAGCTTTAATGCAGCAATCCAAGATTCGTTCGATCTCTTCCAACAACTTCTCCCGCGTAGCTGGCAATGGGAAGGGGCCTTCTTCGTAACGAGCTTCCACCGCATAGGTTTGTAAACCAAGCAGTTGAGTTGGTAATTCAACCTCTGCTAGGGCTGCAAGTTCCGAAAGTTCATGACTACGTGGTGGTCGCTGATCGCGCAGCACAATCAAAACCTTGAGCAGTTTCTCAACTGCCTGTTGGGCGGTAAAGCCCCAGTCTTCCTCAGGGAATTGCGGGTCTAGCGATAACCGTAGGCTGCGCAAATGGCGTTGCACGAGCCCCAGTAAAAGGTTGGCATCATCAGCTGGCGACATAAAGAACCTTCCCCTCGCGCGCCACATCACCCATCACATGCCAGCGAGATTGGGCTAGATAGGCAGCATCTGCTTGCCCCTGCACAACCAAATCTACCCCACAGCCAATCAGCCCAATCGCATCACGGCAGCGCTGCCATTGCATACGTTTTTGCTCTGGAGTTAATTGCGCAAGCTTAGAAATAACAGCCAAATCCAAATCCGAATCATGTTGTGCAGTGCCGGTAGCTCGAGAGCCAAATGCCACAACAGCCTGCACGCTGATATCAGTGATCAAGCGCTGAAAGGCGAGCTTCAATTGTCTAGCATCCAAGCCTGGGCCTAAATCCAGCGCTGCCGGCAGCGATTGGGGCACCAACCAAGGCAAAGCAATCTCAGTTCCCATCGTGCTCATATATTCAGATTAATCGAGCAACATTCACACTGCAGGATTGCCAAAAGATGGGAGCAAATTGCACGTGAGCCAATTGCAAACCCTGCGGGGAATGGCAGATCAATTGCCAATGGGCATCAATAGCTGGCAGCAGCTAGAAGCGATAGGCCGCGAACATATGCGTAGGGCATGCGTAGCTGAAATCCGCACCCCATTGCTAGAAGCAACTGAGTTGTTTGCCCGTGGTATTGGCGCTGCCACTGATGTGGTGGGTAAGGAGATGTATACGTTTAGTGATCGTGGTGAGCGCAGCTGCACCTTGAGGCCAGAAGGCACTGCTGGGGTGGTGCGCGCTGCCATCCAAAACGGACTATTAAGCCAAGGCCCGCAGAAGCTTTGGTATAGCGGAGCGATGTTTCGCTATGAACGGCCACAAGCTGGAAGGATGCGTCAATTCCATCAGCTGGGGCTTGAATTTTTAGGTTTCAACGAACCCCGCAGTGATGTGGAAGCAATAGTGATTGCCTGGGATTTATTAATGGATTTGGGTTTAAAAGAGCTCAAATTAGAACTGAATTCCCTTGGCAGCAAAGAAGATCGCCTTAATTACCGCAATCAATTGGTGAATTGGCTAGAGCAACATCAAAACCAGCTGGATCCCGATTCCCAAGAACGTCTACAAACAAATCCATTACGAATCTTGGATTCCAAGAATCCAAACACCCAGGAATTATTAAAAACCGCACCAGAGTTAGCAGCTGCCCTATGCCCCGAAAGCCTTGAACGGTTTGAGCGGGTGCAGCAGGGTTTAACTGCCTTGCAGATTCCATATCAATTAAATCCACGGCTGGTGCGCGGACTCGACTACTACGGCCATACCGCCTTTGAAATCACAAGCAGTGCCCTTGGTGCCCAGGCAACCGTATGTGGAGGCGGTAGATATAACGGCTTAGTGGAACAGCTTGGTGGTGCACCAACTGCCTGCATCGGGTGGGCGATGGGCCTAGAACGTTTGGTTTTATTAATGCAAAATCAAAGCAGCACAACAGCTGCTGCCCCTGATTTATACGTAATAAGCCAAGGCGAAAAAGCAGAAGCTATCGCAATAAAAGCAGCGCGAGAATTACGCCAAAAGGGCCATCGGGTGGAACTTGATCACAGCGGGGCGGGTTTTGCAAAACAAATGAAGCGAGCGCTGAAATCAGCTGCCCCTTTGGCTTTGCTCATCGGAGAAGCGGAAGCCAGCAACGGCCAGCTACAACTAAAAAATCTGCAAACCAATAGCAGTGAACTAGTGGAACTGCAGCAGCTCGCTGGCCTGATCGCGTTGTTAACCTAATCAAGGCTTTAAGTGGCGATCTGTGATATTTTATAAGATTAGATGAGAAGGTCACTTCAGCTAAATGAGAGATTTATTTCTTGTAAACTACTTTACTATATTAATACCTTCTTTTATAAAGGTACTTTGGCACAGAAGAGAGCTAATTTGGCGGTTAGCGCAGAGAGATATTTTAAGTAGATACCGCGGCTCTTTATTGGGTTGGGCCTGGACGTTTATCAACCCTTTGGCAATGCTTGCCATTTATACATTTGTTTTTTCACAGGTGTTTAAAGCTAAATGGAGTAGTGCAACTGGCGTTGATCAGGGCCCATTATTTTTCGCAATAAATTTATTTGTGGGCTTAATCGTATTTAATCAGTTTTCTGAATGTTTTATTAAAGCACCTGGAATTATCTTGTCAAATCCTAATTTCGCAAAGAAGGTTGTATTTCCTTTGGAAATATTGCCAGTTGTTACCATGCTAAGTGCTTTTGTTCATACTTTATCAAGTTTGATAATACTAATGATTTTTCAATTAATCTCCAAAGGTGGCCTGCAATTAGAATATGCTTGGTTGATTTTGGTGTGGCTGCCAATGTTATTGTTGTGTTTATCAGTAACTTGGCTATTCTCTATTGTTGGAGTTTATTTTAGAGATTTTTCACAAATTTCAGGTGTGATCACTAGCGCATTATTATTTTTAAGCCCAGTATTTTTTCCTATCTCTGCCCTGCCGCTTAGGTTCCAACCGATTCTTGCCTTAAATCCAATTGCAATTATAATAGAACAAACACGCCGAGTTACAATTCTAGGGGATCATCCAAGCATTCTCTACTTAATAATGAGTATTCTTTTAAGCATAATTACTGCAGAGCTGTCATTTAAGATATTTATGCGAATCAAGCCAAGTTTTGCTGATATGCTTTAATTATGCCTGGAACTGAAACCGCAATGAATTCAAATAACAAAGGTCAGCTAGCCATTAAATTAACTAACTTAGGAAAATGTTATAATGTATATTCGAAGCCAAAAGACAGGATAAAACAGTTATTATGGCATGGGCGAAAGCAATATTATAAAGAGTTTTGGGCTTTGCGTAATATCAATTTGGAAATAGAGAAAGGAGATCAATTAAGCATCATTGGAATGAATGGAAGTGGTAAAAGTACCTTGCTCCAACTAATATGCGGAACATTAAGGCCAACGGAAGGTGAGGTTTTCTGTAATGGCAGGATTGCAGCATTATTAGAGCTTGGCAGCGGATTTAATCCTGAATTCACTGGTATGGAAAATATATATCTAAATGCAGCACTACTTGGGTTATCTGGTAGCCAAATCAATGAAAAACTAGATAATATATTGGCATTTGCTGATATTGGCGATTTTATTGATCAACCGGTAAAGATTTACTCTAGTGGAATGCAAGTGCGCCTTGCATTTGCGGTTATAGCTAATGTTGATGCTGATATTCTTATCTGCGACGAAGCATTAGCCGTGGGCGATGCTGTATTTATACAACGTTGCATGAGATTCATACGTTGTTTTAGGGAAACAGGAACATTATTATTTGTTAGCCATGAGGCCTCATCTGTATCTACCTTAACTAATAATTGCCTGTGGATTCATAAAGGAGATACAAAATTTTACGGAGATACAAAACAAGCAATACAAAGATATGCAGCGTTCTGCCAACATGAGAGTGGTTTTAGGCAAGTTAAAGAAAAAATAAAAAAGCCAATACTGCTTAAACAAGTTAATTCTGATAGTCAACATAGTGATGGAGATGCTGAAATAGTGGGGTTTGATTTTATAGATGATAATAATAATCATATTGAAATGCCGGGTGCGGGGGATTCGGTGAGATTGATTGTTAAAGCTGTTTTCCAAAGTTCGTTATTTAGTCCATTTGTTGGTTACCAGATTACTAATTCAAAAGGCTTAGTTGTATTTGCAGACAACACGCTTAGCACGGAAGCAGCTCAGATCGAATATGTGGAATCAGGAAATTCTTTGCAGGCAGTATTTCATTTTAATTGGCCCAGTTTATCATTTGGTCATTATAGTATTACATTAGCCGTATCAAGTGGAACTAGAGACTCACATATTAACCATCATTGGGTTGATGATGTAATGATTTTTGAGCAGGCGCCCCTAGAGAATTATGTGCATGGCATCTTCAAACCGAACATGGTTGCAACTACCCTAGAAGTTTATGCTAATTGATATCAAGAATTTCTATAAGTTGTTTGCAGCTTTCGGCCCAAGTTATACCATCCAATGAATTTGTATCAAATATTAAGTTATCAGAATATTTCGTAATACTTGCATGTCTATTTTGATTCCAATTTAATAACCAATCAGCAAGTTCAAGATGATTATTTGAGCTAAAAAATTGGGCGTGATTATTTAAAACTTCACGAAATATTGGTATATCACGTGCGATTATAGATAAGCCATGGTTTCTGGCCTCGATAAGTGGTAATCCAAACCCTTCACCATAGGATGCTGCTATTAAAACTTCAGAAGATTTATAACATTTAAAGAGTTGCTCATCTGTGGCATTATCTAACCAAGTAAGCATATTTGGGAATCTACTTTCTAAAAATCTAATCAAAATAATTGTTTCTGGTATATTTTGCCTTGAAATATCAGGCAGTGCTTTCCATCCTTCTTGCCCAACAATAGTAAGTTTGATAGAAATTCCCTTTTCCCATAAGATTTGCATAGCTTTAAGAACCTCAAGATAACCTTTTCTTGGTTCGATAGTTCCTACCATTAGGAATTTTACTAAATTAGAAGATCTTTTAACAGAAATAGATGGAAATTCTGGAGGCTTTTTGAAATCAGAACCAAGATGAAACCACTGTATATTTAATAAATTTGCTTGATCAATCGCTATATTTTTAAGCATCCATTCATGTAGATCATTTGCGACTGTTTTTGAGATACAAATCGCGCCTGTTGCTGTTAAAACTGTCGTAAGCCACTGTGCGTGAATATTGTTTGTGTTACGAGGAAAATAATCTGGGAATTGACATGGCAATAAATCATAAACAATAAACCAAACTTGAGCACCCCTTAATTTAATATAGTTAAGCCATTCTTTTTTAGCTTCAATTACGGAATGATTTAGATCAAGAACAAGAAATATATCATCGATATTCGGGAGTACAGGGGCTTCCAAGGGGGCTAAATAGCTCGGCACCTCAAGTAATGAGCATGAATAGCTTGTAGCAGTAACGTAGCTTTTGGTATTTTTATTGTATCTTACTGGTTCCACAATCCATTCAAATTGAATTTGTTCAAACAGTTCTCGACAGATTTTGTTTGTAACGCGCTGGACACCTGATCTAAGATCTTCTTCCGCAACTGCCGAAACATCCACAAAAAGCCTTTTTTGGGCCGGAAACGAAGGATTTTCTGCGGCTACCCTATTAATTAATTTAATTTGTTCTAGCTCAGGGAGTTGATTATACGAAAGATCATTAATAAGAACTTTTACAGCATCAAGAGGATGAATAGAACTTGAATAAATATTCTCGACAGTATGATAATACGCTTCTGCGCACTTGTCGGCGCTGTGATGTAAATTACAATACTTCTTAGATGCAATACCAAGGGCATCCCTAGAACTATTATTATCGGCAAGAAATATCATGGCCTCAGATAAATTACTTAAATTAAATTTTTCAGGTAATTTAATGCAAATATCATCTGGGATTTCTGACAAGCTACCATGATCATTTATAATTAAGGCAGAATCACTCTTGAGGCAATCCATAACTGCGGCTGATGTTTCACCTCTCGAGTTAGTTCTGAGTTGAATAGATATATCTGTTTTATCCAAAAGACAAGAATATCGTTCATTGCTTAACCATCCAGTGATTAAAACTATATTTTCAAGATTATTGTTTTTAATTAAGGCGTGAAGTTTGTTATTATAAGATTTATCTCCTCCTTCGGAGCCAGCTAAGAATAAAATCCATCCCTTTGAGGCTAAATTGCTTTGAATAAAGGCCTGGATAATTTCAAGAGAAAGTTTCAGAGGTCCAATATATCCAAAACTACAAATTATCTTATGTTTGCTAGAATTAGAATGTTGCTTAAACCATTTGAGTTCATTTGCGCTAGAAGCAATTCTTGCATTTGCTAACATTGGTATATTATGCCAATTTTGTAACGATCTAACATTATAGTTTATTTTAGCCAGCTTCCTAATATGTTGACTATGAATTAATACACCGCGAGCAGTTTGAAGAATTTTTTGATTTATACAATATTTCCAAATAAAATCATCTGAGGCTTGATTAATATCATGAGCATACTGCTGTAAGCTTTTATAGCCATGACAATAATAAAGAAGCGAAGTAAATTTTTGTATTGAGAAGAACTGATTACACCAATCGTACATTAAATGAGATAAGTAAAAATCGTGAAGAACTATAACGCCGGGATGATGCAGCATAAGTTGAAGCATCCAACTATGAAAATGAGAATTTCCAATTTGATATATTATTCTTGCATATTTTGCATGCACAGAATTAAGCCAGGCTGGAGGATGAACTTGAATAGGCTTATTATTTAGATCGAAAGAATACTTTAAATTCTTAAATTCTGGATGTATTAGTACAATTGTGTAAAATTTATTAAGAGCTGGAAGGAGAGCCTCTGTGTAATAACTTATGCCTGATTGCTCTGGTGGAAGTGGTGAAACTATAACAAGGAGTGGTAATTTAGAATTCTTCACTTCTTTAATTTATGATTTATGGAATCCCATAAATTCTCAGCGTCTCTATAAAGTAACGTATTTAATTGGTTGACTGAGGCAGAGCTTGCAACTTTTTTATCTTTTTTTGGAAATAAAAAAACTAAATGCCTAGATATATTTCGAAAAATAAATAAATGTCTAGTTTTGCGAATTAATTTGGCAAAAAGCCTTAATGGGAGTGTTAATTTCCATGAAAAACTATTTTTAAGATATGAAATTTCCCGTGAATTTTCAACACAATGGAGCCAAAGAGTGTACATTTGCTGATTATTATTTAAATTAGATTCAATAATTTGCTGTTGCAAAAGATCAGAGGAATTTTTAAGATCAGAGGAAAGACTATTCCTAAGATCATCAATTTGCTGATTATTATTTAAATTAGATTCAATAATTTGCTGTTGCAAAAGATCAGAGGAATTTTTAAGATCAGAGGAAAGACTATTCCTAAGATCATCAATTTGCTGATTATTATTTAAATTAGATTCAATAATTTGCTGTTGCAAAAGATCAGAGGAATTTTTAAGATCAGAGGAAAGACTATTCCTAAGATCATCAATTTGCTGAATACTCTCCTTGCCAGATTGATATGCTAGGTCTAATAGACTGTTTAATTTATTTGAAAAAGATTTTTCATATTCCGAACAAGAAATATCAAATGTATATCCTTTGTGCGTACTCTGCATTTCAGATAAAGCAAGAGACACAGCACTATTTTCTCCAGAAATAGCAATTAATACATAATCTGGTCCGACACCTGCGAATGCATTGTATATATTCAAATTTAAACTTGGTAATTCAATATCGCTATTAATTCTTAAAACTGTACAATCTTGAAAACCATAGTATTCAGCAGCAAAATTTAATAACTTTGCTGGCAATGGTCTTAAGTGTGTCGGATCTAAATAAAAATCAGAGGAACCAACAATTATGTTTTCACTGTTAGGGGTCTCTAAAATAATAAATCCACCGGCTTTCAATATCCTTTTACAGCCAGTTAATAACTGTATAACCATTTTAAAGGGTAGATGCTCTATTACATGAAAAGCAGAAATAACCCCTATTGAATTATCTTCATATCGATCAAGTGAAACAAAAATGTCATCCATGATGACTTTTAGATTTTGATCTCTGCAAATCCTTATCATTTCAGGATCGCTATCTATTCCAGTCGCATTAATTCCCCATTGACGTAAAAGTGACAACCATTCCCCTCGTCCACACCCCAAATCGAGGACAGCTCCATCAGATTTGAGCAAAATATTCTTATATATTTTTAATCGGTCTTTTATGAGTTCGCTGGTTCCTCTAAAACGAGCCTCAAAAGCCGAATAAAAAAGAGAATCCATAAGCAAAAATTATTTTAACGTAAAATATCATAAACCAAAATTTTCAATTCAATTGACCTTGCAGTAACCAGCACCCACCGTTTTGGTGCCTTTTGGACAGAATTCTCCAGACCTAGGAATAAATTGATTCTTAGATTGTGTTTTACAATAGCCTGCACCAACGGTTATTGATCCTACGGGACAAAATTTGTCAATTTTTGGAATTAATGTATTGGCCAATGCCGGAACAACTGTGATTGCGAGAAGAACTAATGAACCAGTAAAAATTTTAGTCATTAAAGAAAAATTTCTCCTCTTCAATAATACACGATGACAGTAATAAGTCAAGCATTTTGATTTTCAGTCGATAACCTTTGTTATTTCTTTATGTTTTTTGCTAATTTCAACTAAATAGAGGGCTGCCCAATGATTCTTGTAAGACTTATGCATTTAGTCGGATGATTACGTTTCAAATGACGTGACCCCCATTGCTGCTCCACTTCCTATGAGAGCCGAATGCGGTCTATAGACGTTGTACTCGATATTGAACGACTCCACAAATGGGTTCTCCCATGGTGAGCCTGGCGGGATGTACGCCGTTCCCGTACCACTGCCTGTGCACCACTCTTGCAATGCGTGGGCTATGAACTCAGGGCCA
>Ga0247836_1007947_pt1 | contig 10967 bp, 10 predicted proteins | sample LaCruzMarch2015__4_FD_187116 | JGI IMG/M metagenome (GOLD analysis project Ga0247836, IMG submission 187116) | Freshwater microbial communities from meromictic Lake La Cruz, Castile-La Mancha, Spain - LaCruzMarch2015_14m | ecosystem: Environmental > Aquatic > Freshwater > Lake | place: Spain...
GACAGGGCGCGGGCGAACACCGCCTCGGCGATGCCGGTGACGGGCACGCCCAGATCGAGCGCTGACTTGACCGTCCAGCGGCCGGTGCCCTTCTGTTCGGCCTCATCGACGATCACGTCCACCAACGCCTTCCCGGTCTTGGCGTCGACCTGGCGCAATACCTCGGCGGTGATCTCGACCAGGAAGCTGTCGAGGTCGCCGGCATTCCACTCGGTGAAGACGTCGGCGATCTGTGCCGGGCTCAGGCCCGCTGCGTCGCGCAGCAGTTGGTAGGCCTCGCCGATCAACTGCATGTCGGCGTACTCGATGCCGTTATGCACCATTTTCACAAAGTGTCCGGCCCCGTCCGGGCCGATATGGGCACAGCACGGCACGCCGTCGACGTGAGCGGAGATCTCCTCCAGCAAGGGGCCGAGAGACTTATAGGACTCGGCCGGCCCGCCCGGCATGATTGACGGGCCGTTGAGCGCGCCCTCCTCGCCACCGGAGATCCCGGCTCCGACGAAGTGCAGGCCGCGATCCCGCATGGCCTTCTCACGACGGATGGTGTCGGTGTAGAGCGCGTTGCCGCCGTCGATGATGATGTCACCCGGTTCCATGGCGTCGGCGAGTTCGTTGATCACCGCGTCGGTGGCCTCGCCGGCCTTGACCATGATCAAGACCCGGCGCGGACGCTGCAGGGCGGCCAGGAACTCTGCGATGGTTTCCGACCGGACGAAGTTCCCGTCCGAACCATGTTCGGCCAGCAGCGCGTCGGTCTTAGCGATCGAGCGATTGTGCAGCGCGACCGTGTAGCCGTGCCGGGCGAAGTTGCGGGCGATGTTGGACCCCATCACCGCCAGACCGGTGACGCCGATCTGCGCGACGGAATTGCTCGAGGGGCTCATGCGGGTGCCTTTCGTGGCGGGGGTGGTTGTCTTTTGGGTTGGTGGAGTCAGGGGTGGAAGATCCGGTTCAGTTCGGCGAGCCAGGGCACCGCCACTGCAATGGTCGGCACCACCAACACCACGGCCGCGGCGAGGTAGGCGCCCAGCGAGAGCAGCATGCTGTTGGGCGGCCCCGTTAGCCGCCGCACCCGGATCACCGCGGTGGTGCCGCCGGCAGCCATCGCGCCCGCCGGGGTTCGGGCAGCCGCGCAGGCCACCAGTGCGCGGGCCACCGGAGCCCGCCCGACGGCGCGCACCGCGGCATCGTCGGCGAGGAGTTCCACCAGCAGATGAACGGCGTGTAGGGCGCTACCGCTGCGGACGAATCGTGGGAACGCGGTGTGCACGGCGATGAACGCCTCGAGCACCAGGTCGTGGCGGGCCCGCAGATGGGCGCGTTCGTGGCGCAGTATCGCCGTGATTTCGGAGTGGCTCAACGCCGACAGGGTGCCCTCGCTCACCACAACCCGGCTCCGGATGCCGGGCAGACAGTAGGCCAGCGGCTCGGCGACGTCGATGACCCGGACGCCCGACCCATGACGGTGGTCACCGAGCAGGTCCACCACCATTCGGTGATGGGCGCGACGACGACGCGTTTCGACGGCCACGATCACCGCCGAGGCGACCAGTCGCACCCCGATCAGGAGGGTCAGCGCGAAGACCCCTACCGAGCTTAGCCACAGCGGCCAGCCCAGGGCCCCGATCTCCGCGGCGGGACTCCAATCCGGCCCTCCGCCGGGACGTCGGGTGAAAAGTCCGCTGGCGATCGCCAATCCGGCGCTGAACGCCGAGAGTACGGCCGCCGCCGCGATCGACTGCCAGAGAACGATTGCCGCCCGCGGCGCTCGCATCGGCCAGGCCGAGCGGGCCAGCAGCTCGGGAACTGGCCCCGCGAGCACGATCGCGAGAACGGTGAAAGTCAGGGCGGACACGGCGTTCAGTCTTACCCAGGCGGTGCGACCACCGCCAGTGGTTCGGGTGTGAGTTTCACCCGTTCGATGGGCAGTCTTCAGATTGGTGGGTGGCCTCCAGATCGGCGAGCGCACGCCGCAGCACGTCGACCTCGTCGGGGCCGACCCGTTCGACGAAATTCATCAACGCCGCTCGCCGACCCCCGGAACCGGCGGCCTGATCGAGCGCATCGACCATTAATCCGGCCACCAGATCGTCACGGCTGCACAGCGCCGCGTACCGGTGGGCGCGGTCGTCTCGGATCTGGGTGACCAGCCCCTTGCGGGCGAGCCGTTGCAGCACGGTCATCACGGTGGTGTAGGCCAGCTCGCGCTCGGTCCGCAGGCCGTCGTGGACCTGCCGGACGGTCTGCGGTTCGCCCTGATCCCACAGTTGGTCCATCACCGCGCGTTCCAGCGCACCGAGGCCGGTCAGCTTGGCCACTGTCGAACCCTCTCCATAACAGCCTCATACTACGCTTGGTTACTACCGGGCGTCGTACCCGTGGACGACACCGACTGGGCGGACACCGTGTAAACACAGAGACGTGGATTCCGATGCAGCCGGCGCTCCGAACGAGTTCTCCGCACCCTTCGACGCCACTCTTGGTTTGGTCTACACCGACGTCTCCCCGGACGGCCTGAAGGCGCAGCTGTCGGTCAAGCCCGACCTGCTGCAACCGATGGGCATTGTGCACGGCGGGGTGTGGTGCGCGATGGTCGAGTCGATGGCCAGTGTCTCGGCGTACGTCTGGCTGCGGGAGCACGGCGGCGGAAACGTGGTCGGGGTCAACAACAACACCGACTTCCTGCGCGCCATCACCGAGGGCACCGCGTTTGGGGTTTCCGAACCCGTGCATCGCGGCCGGCGTCAGCAGTTGTGGTTGGTGACGATTCGCGACGAGCGGCAACGGCTGATCGCCCGTGGGCATGTTCGGTTGCAGAACCTCGAGGCCCAGTAAGCGTCGCCGCTACGAATAGCGCCCGGCCAGGCGCAAAATCAGTCGGGCACCACCGAGGTCGCTGGTGGCCAATGTTGCTGTGCCGCAGTGCAGTTCGGCCTGCTGTGCCACCAATGCCAGGCCCAGTCCCGATCCCGAGCGTGATGCGGTAGATCCACGGGAGAACCTTTCGAAGACCGCGGTGCGTTCTTCTTCCGGCACACCGCTGCCGTTGTCGTCGACGGTCACTTCGACCCCGGCTGCCGAACTGGCAACGGCAAGCCGCACCTCGGTGGCACCACCGTGTTTGACCGCGTTGGCGATGGCGTTGTCGATCACCAGGCGCAGTCCGACCGGCAGTCCGACCATCAGCACCGCCGGCGAGGGCACCAGGGCGATGCGCAGATCCGGGTACGTGCGCTCGGCGTCATGGGCGGCGCGATCGAGCAATTCGGCGATGTCGAAGGGCACGAAATCGTCGGCGGTGGTCAGCTCGCCCTGAGCCAGCCGCTCCAGGGCGGTCAGGGTGGCCTCGATGCGACTCTGGGTTCGGATGATGTCCCCGATCACTTCCGTGCGCTGTTCGTCGCCGAGTTCAAGGGTCGAGAGCACCTCCAGGTTGGTGCGCATCGCGGTCAGCGGTGTGCGCAATTCGTGCGAGGCGACGGCGGCGAAGTCCCGCGCCGACTCCAGCGCGGCCTTGGTTCGATCCTGCTCGTCGCCGATCCGGGCGAGCATTCCCTCGACCGCCTCGCCGATCTCGACGGCCTCCCGAACTCCCCGAACCTGTACTTCCTCGGGCTTGGACTGGGCGTTGATGGCGCGGGCCTGCTGGGCCAGCAGCCGAAACGGGTCGATCATGATCAGCGAGAAGAACCAGCCCACGACGACGGTGCCGGCGATGACACCGCCACAGATCAGCAGGACGCGCCAGTGTAATTCGCTGATTCTGCGCTGCGTCTCGGCCAGTGGCGCCCCCAATGCGATCGACGCGCCGCCCACGGTGAACGTGCGGACCCGGTACTCGACCCCGTCGATGGTGGTGTTGGCATAGCCGTCGGCGAATTTGGGCAGCACCACGCTGGTGGGTGACGACATCGCCATCGAGCCCACCCTGACGGTGCGCACCAGATTGCCGTCCGGACTCGCCGCCCCGGGCGTCGGTGGGCCGGACAGCAGGGTGCTGAAGTCGCCGAGGCTGCTCACCGAATCCAGCCGTCGGTCGAGTTGGCTGTACTGGTCGTTGGTGACGCCCACCCACACCCAGACGCCGAGGGTGACCACCAGTGCCACCACGGCCAGCGCGGCCAGAATCACGATGGAGCGCAGCGACAGCATCCGCGCCGGCAGACGCTGCAGTACTCGGTAGACCACGTCGTCGGGCTTCACCCGCGGTTCCGCCCGTCGGTGAGCACTGCCACGGACCGGCGGCCGCCGCAGCGCACCGGCCTCCGCTCAGGAGGCAACCGTCGCCGAATCCTCGGCCCTGACGGTACCGGCGACCTCATCGTCCTCACCCTCGACCTCGGCCACGATCTCCTCGAGTTGTTCGATTCGGGTGCGTGCGTAGGCCTGCTGCTCGGTAATGGTGAGCTGTCCGCGTTTGCTCCCGACAAACGTCCCGATCCAGGACAGTGTTGTCGCCAACCGGGCCCGGAAACCCACCAGATAGATCAGGTGCAGGAATAGCCAGGCTAGCCACGCGATGAATCCGCCGAACTCCACCGGACCCACCTTGGCCACGGCCGAGAAACGCGACACGGTGGCCATCGAACCCTTGTCGAAGTAGCGGAATGGTTCCCGCGCAGTCGGATCGGCGCCCTGCAGTTCGGCCTTGATCAGCCTGGCAGCGTAACGTGCACCCTGAATCGCGCCCTGCGCCTGACCGGGGACACCATCGATGAGCGCCATATCACCGACGGCGAAGACATTCGGATGACCCGGGATGGTCAGGTCGGGCATCACCCTGATCCGGCCGGCCCGGTCGATTTCGGCCCCGGACTGGTCGGCAAGAATCTTGCCCAGCGCGCTGGCCGCCACCCCGGCGGACCACACCTTCGTCGCGCACTCGATCCGCTCGGTACTGCCGTCGTTCCGTTTGACCGTGATGCCGTTGCGGTCGACGTCGGTGACCATCGCGCCGAGTTGGATCTCGACGCCGAGCTTTTCGAGTCGTGCGGCGGCCTTCAGGCCCAGCTTCTCGCCCATCGGCGGCAGTACCGCCGGCGCGGCGTCGAGAAGGATCACCCTGGCCTTGGTGGAGTCGATATGGCGGAACGCGCCGCGCAAGGTGTAGTCGGCCAGTTCGGCGATCTGGCCGGCCATCTCCACCCCGGTCGGACCCGCCCCGACGACGACGAACGTGAGAAGTTTCGCGCGGCGCTCCGGATCGCTGGAGCGCTCGGCTTGTTCGAAGGCGCCGAGGATCCGGCCGCGCAGTTCCAGCGCGTCGTCGATGGTCTTCATGCCGGGCGCCCATTCGGCGAAGTGGTCGTTGCCGAAGTAGGACTGGCCGGCGCCCGCGGCGACGATCAGCGTGTCATAGGGCGTGCGATAGGTGTGGCCCAGCAGCAGCGAATCGACGGTGCGGTTGGTCAGATCGATATCGGTGACCTCTCCGAGGAGCACCTGGCAGTTCTTCTGGTTCCGCAGGATCACCCGCGTCGGCGGTGCGATCTCGCCCTCGGAGATGATCCCGGTGGCCACCTGATAGAGCAGGGGCTGGAAGAGGTGGTGGGTGGTCTTGGCGATCAGCTTGATGTCGACGTCGGCTCGCCTGAGTTTCTGGGCGGCGTTCAGGCCACCGAAACCCGAGCCGACGATCACGACCCTGTGCTTATCCGACAGTGTGGCGCCGGGATGGCTCATTGTTGCTCCTTGGGTGACTGCACCGGCCGGGAGTGCAGCGAACACCTACCACGGTAGTCGGCCATGTCACGGCTGTCGCGCCGGGTCATGACCCGAGGACGGGGAGTAGCGCTTCACCGACGGCGTTGATGGAGCCCGGTACATACGCGGGCAGGTTCAGGATCACGCCGTCGATCCCGGCGTCGAGCACATGGCGCTGAACCTCGTCGGCGATCTTGTCCGGGCTGCCGACCACCATCCGGCCCCGCATCGCCTCGGGCACCATGTCGTCGGTGAAATTCGGGTCCGGCACCACGGTGAGCAGAATGCTGGTTTCCAGCGTGGCGGGATCCCGTTCGACCTCCGAGCACCGCCTGGTGAGCGCATCGACCTTCGCGGGGAGTTCGGCGAAGGAGGCGATGATGTTGAGGTGGTCGAAGTACCGTGCCGCGAGGCCGAACGTCTTCTTCTCACCGCTACCACCGATCATCAGTGGGATGTGGTCGGAAAAGCGCGGTTCAGCAAACGCGTTGATGGTCCGGTAGTACTTGCCGGCGACGCTCACCTGTTCTCCGGCGATCATCGGCAGCAGGATCTGCAGTGCCTCATCGAGTTTGGCGAATCGCTCGGTGAAGGTGCCGAATTCGAAGCCGAGTTGATCGTGCTCGAGTTCGAACCAGCCGGTTCCGATTCCCAGCACGGCCCTGCCGCCGCTGATCACGTCCAGGGTGGTGATGATCTTGGCGAGCAGTGTCGGGTTGCGGTAGGTGTTACCGGTGACGAGGGTGCCGAGTAACACGTCCTCGGTCGCGGTCGCCAGCGCGCCCAGGGCGGTGTAGGCCTCCAGCATCGGCTGGTCGGGCGATCCGAGCATCGGCAGTTGGTAGAAGTGATCCATCACGAACACCGAATCGAACCCGGATTGCTGGGCCTCCCGGGCCTGGGCGATGACAGTGGGGAACAGATCGGCGACCGGCGTGCCGTAGGAGAAATTCGGGATCTGCAAGCCGAGTTGGATCGTCACAGTTCGACAGTAACCGGGGGAAACACCCGGCGAAAAAACAACCGGGCAAACGATCGGGGAACAGGCGATCGGGGAACAGGCGATCGGCGAACAGATCAGCCGTAGGACGCCGCCGCACCGCGACCGACGTGAAGGGTTTGGCCGGTGATGTGCCGGGCCGCCGGCGTGGCGAGAAACAACGCCAGTCGGGCGATCTCCATCGGTACCGGTGGTTGCACGACAGCCAGTCCCGAGTAGCCCGGTTGGGAGTTCCGCCCGCACGCCACCACGTTGATCGTGATGCCGCGTATCCCAAGTTGCTCGGATTGCCCCGCGGTCCAGTCGGCGAGCGCGGCCTTGGCCGCGGACTCGGGTGCGGAGTCCGTGGCGGAATCGGCGACGACCGTCACAATCGAGCCGCCCGACCGGAGGTTGTCGGCGACGGTGTGAACCATCAGCACCGCCGAGAGCACCGTGCGGTCGAATGCCGAACGCCACGCCGTAGCGGTGTCCGCGGTGCTGAAAGCGCGCGGGTCCCCGCCTGCCCAGCCTGGGCCCGGCACCGTCACGATCGTGTCGAGGTGCGACGGGAACTCGGCGCGGGCACTGGCCAGGCTGGCCGGGTCGGCCGGATCGCAGACGACGGCGTCCACCTCGAGTTCCTTGGCCACCAGTTCTAGCTCGGCGCGATCCACACCGCTGACAACCACCTGATGGCCGGCCGCACGGAAGGTTTCCGCGACCGTGCGCCCCAATTCGCTATCGGCTCCGGTGACCAGTACTTCCATCGGCGTGCTCCTCACTCGTCCAGGAGATGTTACTCGACGGTAGGACTGCGGATCGGGCCGAGGGTGGGGTCCGGGCCTAGGGTGGGAGGCCATGAGGCCGATCCGGGCGCCGGGGGGATCGCTGCCCCGCTGGGTCTACCTCCCCGCCGCCCTCGGCGCGATCTTCGTCGCTCTGCCATTGGTCGGCATCATCGCCAAGGTGGACTGGTCGCGGTTCATCCCGCTGGTCATGAGCCCGGCATCGAGGGCGGCGCTGCTGCTGAGCCTTCAGACGGCCACCGTGAGCACGCTGCTCTGCCTGGTGCTCGGCGTCCCCCTGGCACTGGTGCTGGCGCGTCACCGCGGCCGCCTGGCGCGGGTGGTTCGGCCGCTGATCCTGCTGCCGTTGGTGTTACCTCCGGTGGTGGGCGGCCTCGCGCTCCTCTACGTGTTCGGCAGGCTCGGACTGCTGGGCCATTATCTTGAGGCGGCCGGCCTCCGGATCGCGTTCACCACCGCCGCGGTGGTGCTGGCCCAGACTTTCGTGTCGCTGCCCTTCCTGGTCATCGCCCTCGAAGGCACCGCTCGCACCGCCGGTTCGCGCTATGACGAGGTGGCGGCCACCCTCGGGGCGCGTCCGAGCACGGTGTGGTGGCGGGTGACGCTGCCACTGCTGGCGCCCGGCCTGCTGGCCGGCACCGTCCTGGCGTTCGCCCGGGCATTGGGGGAGTTCGGCGCCACCCTGACCTTCGCCGGCTCCCGGCAGGGTGTCACCCGCACCCTGCCCCTGGAGATCTACCTGCAGCGCGAAGGCGACCCCGAGGCGGCGGTCGCACTGTCGGTGCTCCTCATCGGCATCGCGGCCGTCGTCGTGGTCGGCCTGGGCGGACGCCGGATCGCCGGATGGGGTGCCGGATGAGTGCCGGTGACTGAGCTGCAACTGCGGGCCAGGGTCGCCCAGCGCGGACTGGACGTGGAGTTCAGCGTGGCCGCCGGTGAAGTATTGGCGGTCATCGGTCCCAATGGCGCCGGCAAGTCCACCACCATCGCGGTGATCGCCGGACTGCTGCGCGCCGACGACGCGGTGGTCCGAGTGGGGAACCGGACACTGACCGACACCAGCCGCGGCGTGTGCGTCCCGGTCCACGACCGCCGGATCGGGGTCCTCATGCAGGACCCGTTGCTGTTCCCGCACCTGACGGCGATCGCCAACGTGATGTTCGCGGCTCGCCGACACGCCGACCGGTCAGGGGCGCGACTGCGGGCCCGGCGGTGGTTGGCAGAGGTCGGCGCCGACGATCTCGCCGACCGCACGCCCGGGGCCCTGTCCGGTGGTCAGGCACAACTGGTCGCACTGGCCCGGGCGCTGGCCGCCGAACCCGAGGTACTGCTGCTCGACGAGCCCCTGGCCGGCCTGGACGTGGCCGGTGCTACTGCGGCGCGGTCGGTGTTGCGCAGAGTACTGACCGCGGATTCTCGGACGGCGCTGCTGATCACCCACGACCTGATCGACGTGCTCACCCTTGCCGATCGGGTGCTGGTGCTCGAGGAGGGGAAGGTGGTCGAAGTCGGCCGGGTGAGCGAGGTGCTGACGGCACCGCGTAGCGACTTCGGCGCCCGGATCGCCGGCGTCAACCTGGTGCGGGGCCGAATGACCGGGCCTGGGACGCTGCGTGACGCCGCCGGGGTGAACTGGCACGGAACCCCGGCGGAGGACTCGGCGTCGCTGCACGAGTGTGTCGCGGTGTTCGCGCCGGCCGGTGTTGCGGTGTATCGGGACCAACCACACGGCAGTCCGCGCAACAGCGTCCGGGTGCGGATCGCCGGCCTGGAGATTAACGGCGGGGTGGTGCGCGTGCGGGCCGCGGCCCAGTCCGACGGCGCCGTTGGACTCTCTGCCGATGTCACCCCGGAGTCCGTCGCCGAGATGCGGTTACAGGTGGGCGACGAGGTGTGGTTCACAGTCAAGACGCAGGCGGTCGGGATCCACTCGGCGGCCAGGTCGGACGTCGGCTTGAGATGATTCCGTAGCCGGACACACCCGACGGCGAACTTGCGTCACAGCGCTGACACGGTAGGTTTTTTGCCATGAAGCAGCCGGACCCCACCTCACGACGCCCGGGCCTGTGGACGGCGTTCGCCACGACCGCGATAGCAGGCGCCAGCGCTGTCAGCATCGTCTTGCCCGCGAGCATCGCCGCCGCCGATCCGGTGCCGCCACCGGCCCCGACGACGAGTGCGGCACCGGCGTCTCCGGTACCTCCGGCGGACCCGGCAGCACCCCCGCCGCCTCCGGCGGATCCGGCCGCACCTCCGCCGCCTCCGGCGGATCCGGCCGCACCTCCGCCGCCTCCGGCGGATCCGGCCGCACCTCCGCCGCCTCCGGCGGATCCGGCCGCACCTCCGCCGCCTCCGGCGGACCCGGCCGCACCCCCGCCGCCTCCGGCTGATCCCGCCGCGCCGGCGGCTGATCCCGGTCGCGTCGAGAATGCCGCCGGCGGATTCAGCTACCTGCCCCCGGCCGGGTGGGAAGTAGCCGACCCGTCGCGGCTGAGCTACGGCCAAGCGTTGCTGCTCAAGCAGACCGGGCCGGCCGTCATGGGCCAGCCTGCGCCGACCGCCAACGACACCAGCATCCTGCTCGGTCGCCTCGACCTCAAGCTTTTCGCCGGCGCCGAGGCGGACAGCGGCAAGGCCGCGGTACGCCTCGCCTCCGACATGGGCGAGTTCTTCATGCCCTTCCCGGGTACCCGGATCAACCAGCAGTCCAGTGCGCTGCCGGCCGGGGGCCTACCGGGATACACCGCGTCCTATGACGTCAAATTCACCGACACCAGCAAGCCCAACGGTCAGATCTGGGTGGGAGTCGTCGGAGCAACGGCACCCAGCACCTCCCGAGGCCCGACCGGTGACCGCTGGTTCGTGGTCTACCTGGGTACCGCGAAAAACCCCATCGACACCGCCGCGGCCGCAGCGCTGGCTCAGTCCATCAAGCCCTACACCCCGCCGCCACCACCCGCGCCGCCGCCACCGGATCCCAATGCACCGCCGCCGGAGCCCGGCAACCGGGTCGGCGTGCCGATCCCGGTCGAAACCCCGGTACCTGAGATGATGCCCGGCGCGTAGGGCCGGAGTTTGCTGGATCGTGGCCCGTTCGGCACGCTAATCGTTACCGGCGTGGGCTATATCTGAGGGACGCGGTCGGCGCCTGATCCGGCCGGATTCACCGAGGAGGTCCTGATGGACATCATGGCTACAACCGATTTCCTGGCACGTTCGTCGACCCTGACCAGCGTCGGCTGGATCGGCTACATCGTTATTGGCGCGCTCGCCGGCTGGATTGCCGGAAGCCTGGTCAAGGGTGGTGGCTCAGGAATCCTGACCAACATCCTCACCGGTATCGCCGGTGCGCTCGTCGGTGGTTTCCTCTTGAGTTTCTTCGTCGACACCGCCGCCGGCGGCTGGTGGTTCACGCTCTTCACCGCAGTCCTGGGCTCGGTGATCCTGCTGTGGATCCTCGGCAAGGTGCGCAA
>Ga0247836_1007950_pt1 | contig 10966 bp, 10 predicted proteins | sample LaCruzMarch2015__4_FD_187116 | JGI IMG/M metagenome (GOLD analysis project Ga0247836, IMG submission 187116) | Freshwater microbial communities from meromictic Lake La Cruz, Castile-La Mancha, Spain - LaCruzMarch2015_14m | ecosystem: Environmental > Aquatic > Freshwater > Lake | place: Spain...
TGGAAATCTCCGAGGCTTGGGAAACCTCCAAAGCTTACCTCAACCCCACACTCCTCAAATAACCAGCACCACTCTCAACCAATCACATCACCCAATTTAACTTTTACAGAAAAACTGTTGCTTAACCTAGGTCACTGGGGACGTTGGGCAACAAAAATCATCACTACAACACCATGAGCAACAACCTACACATACTCGGAAGACTTCGCTGGCCGATTGTCTTTTTGTTTACAGCAATAATAACAATTATTCTGCACAATTATCTCTCTAATCACGTTTACCCGGATGATTTGAGACAAAGCGCCATATGGCTGCGGATAGGCATTACGTGCATCGGATCCTTTCTATTTGCACTTATTGTTACGACCGAGTTTATTATTCGCGTCATAATCGCATTCTTTCCTGCAGCCATAGTTGCCGGGATTCTTGGTTTTCTTACATATTTTGGAATCGATGCATTTTCAAAGGGGCAGACAAAACCGGATGATTTGTGCATGTGGGGTTTGATAGCGGGTGGTTTGTCTGGTTTTATAGCATGGATTGCCTTTTACATGCATCTGGACAACTCTTCCTGGATCGGAACGAGATGCCCCTCATGTCAGATACGCGGAAAGTTGAGCCACAGTCAGATCGGCAAAGAATTTATTGGCGATACTTACGAGCGAAGCGGAAACGAGACAAAGCGCTATAACAAATACCTTATAACGACGCTGCATGAATGTTCTTCTTGTGGGCATTCATGGCAAACTACATCAGAGTCTAAAGAGAGGGCCTAATACTATGCAGATCGAGTATTTCACCGCACTGTTGGCTGGAGGATGTGCAATCGCAGGTAGCGCAATTACAGGGTGGTTCACCTACTCAGCCACTGCCTCACAGAACAAATCGCAACGATACAAGAGAGAATTGCTGAGAACTTACAAAGATATAGCAGCATTTCACAGGCTTGAGGAACGCTATACGCAAGCGTTAGCCAGCGATACAAAGTCATCCGAATCATGGAAGCGTGATATTCGCAGGTCACTCAGAGCCGACGGCTTTGATAGCCCGAGCGATGGAGCTACAGCAAATGGAGCTATGGCACGAATCGCCGAAATTGAATAAGCCCAACCAGCCAGTCCATCTAGTTCGGGAGACGTAGAACCTGCGTAAGTCTGCGTATCCATAGGGCTTTATGTAATAGCAGGTTTCGGACGTGATGCAAGATTATGCGGAGTTTACGAGCCGATTGCATGAATAATGCATGAAGGAATCGCAGGGATTCGCAGAGTTTGCGCCCATATCGATTGATAGCGACGCTAACGGGATTCCCGTTTATTCGTGCTGCTTTGATCATCAAGCGGAGGGAAAACACCGAAATCTTCATTAAAGCAACGGATGGGACATCAAGCAAACTTCGGATTCCACGCCGTTTTCAAGAATCCTGTGTAGGATTCATATTTGCCGGTTCGGCCAATATCTCACGCGTTTGCCCGTTGCCAGAGCGTGCTCTATTTCTCGGCGGGTGCTGTCTCCGATATAGCCGTCTTTCGTTACGACCACGATTTCATTGGCGAGATTGATTTTTTGGAAGTGCAGGCGGTCTAGCATTTGCTTCCTCACCGTTGATTCGTCGCCGTCATTTGTCGCCGCCCTCGCTCCAGCAGGGTGGTCAGCATGGCCATAAAGTCCCAACGGGATTACGATGTTTCCGGCGAGTGTTTCCTCCATCATGACTTTGTGGTGCAGTTCCGGCCATCGCGAGCTTCCGCAAAGACATACGATATTGGCCAAACACTGCGCTGCCCCCGGACCGGCGCTATCGCGCTCGATTTGGGCCTCCGGTTTATGTGAGAGCAGGGAAATTCCAAGCAGAGCGGCCAGAGGATGAATGCGAGCATTGAGGGGTGGACGCTCGATGCATGGAACGCCCTCGGCAATGGCACGTTCCGGGTGTTGGCTGAGAGCAAGTGCGCGGTCATAGATGTCTTTGTCGCGGCAGAGGAGTGCGCCGCCTTCGCCGAGCGACAGCGGCTTGCCCGGTCCGAAGGAGATGATCTGGATGTCGGCGAGTGAAAGCTGGCCGACTGGAGCGGTGATTCCCGGAAGCCAGCCGGTGTCCTCGATGTAGATGACCCCCGTCTGGTCGCATCGTGCTCGAAGACCCGCCGCATCGTGGCGGTGCCCCGGCTTGTTGGTGGCGACTACCGCACGAAGGCCGTCCAATGGAAACGTCGAGAGCGAGTCCACTTCGAGGATTTCGGCGCCAGCGGCTTCCAACGCTCCGAGTGATCCCTCCCATGCTCCGGTCTCGACCGCTATGCGCTTTCCGGCCAACTCCAGAGCGAGCCCGGCGACGAGCAGTGCATTCGTGGCGCTTGAGGTTGCAAGGCAATGGGGGAATCCAGTTTGCTCGGCCAAGAGCATCTCGAAATCGGCGACCGGCCCGCCGCCTCGGAGTTGCTGCCCACGGAGCACCCCCGGATGGGCGAGCATCGCCGTCACGTATTCAGCTACGCTTTCGGCGATGTCAGCCATGGATGCAGGGAAGTCACACATTGACATGGGGATTGAGTTCCTCCAAACGGCGGGTCAGGCGATCCTGATCGATGTGGCCTTCTTCGGCGCTCACTTGGTCGCTGACGATGCCCTGAAGGTAGAGCGGGATCGGATAGTCGGTGATCCGGCCATACCACGGCAGCATCGCGAAATCCGAGCAGACCGAGATCGCATAGAGGTCGGCATACTCGGCGCCGGCACGATCACGCGGGTGTTGTGGGGCGCAGTCCGCAGCGGCCTGTTGCAGGAGGCATTCCGGTTTGCGTCCTCCACCCGTGGCGATCTTCGAGGAAACGATGGTGCGAATCACGCGCGGGCTGGCTCCTTTGCGGAAGAAGAGTTCGGCTGCGGAGCGAACTGCGGGACTTGCCGGGTTCCACTCCACTTCCGGCAGGAGATTGGAGATGATCGCGCAAAGAATTTCCGGGTAGTCCTCTTCGACCGCTAAGAGCACCGGGACATACATGAACCGGCTGGCCATGGCCGAACCGACCCGCCACGGACAGTTGGTTGTGGCGATGAGCAGGGTCCGTCCCGCTCGCGATGAATCGGAGAGGGCATTGAGCATTTCTGCGGTCACGGCGGCCGATGCTCCGCTGTCGAGATTCATCGAGCCACGTTCCATCTGAAATGATTCCGTAATTTCGTCGATGACCCCGAAGGCCGGGCTCAGGTCCTTGAATATCCGGAACTGAAGACGCACGCGAAGTTCGGTCTGCCCTACCAACGAGCCTTTCGGGCTGATCAGCGAATAGGCTGGCGTCTGCGAAAGGAGAGCGGTCAGGAGTGCAAGGTCTGTCTTGGCCGAGGACGGCGCACCTGCCAAGAGGATGTTCATCGGCGTGTGTGGGTCGCCGGCTTTGAGTCCTGCAGCCCATGCCTGCAGTAGGGCCAGGACCCGCTCGACAGTTCGTCCGACCAACTTGATGCCACGGACACGCTCGACATCGAGCAGGTTGAGCGTTCCTTCCGACAGAGAAACCACGTCCGCCCGCTTCCGCTCGACGATCCGGATGTGGGTAATTGGCCGACCGGTTCGCGAGGATTCCAGAAACGCCTCTTCGAGGCTCTGGTTGGGCGTCCTTGCCGTCAAATTAGCGACCGCGCCATCGTCTAGGCCGGCCTCGAAAGATGCTCCCGCCAGATGCGGCATCGCGCGGATCGCTCGGATAAAGCCGAGCTTTTCCTCACGCTCCGGCTGAGGGAGATTGACGGGTTGCAGACTGTTGACTGCCCGACGATCCATCCTCTCGGGCGTTCCAGTCAGGATCATGAGGAACGGATGACGGCGGCGCAGGTAATCACTCCCCATGAGCGCCAGAAGCTCGTTCATCTGCATGATCCAGTCGTTCATGGCCCCGCGATCGGAGTCGGGCACGAGATCCTCTCCAAACTCGAACAGGACCATGATGGGCGGCATCTCTGACCCGCGCTCGATGGTCTGCTGGATAGCGGTCAGCAGATCGAATGCGCGCTCATGCGGAGCCCTACCCCGGACGGTATTCTTGACTTCCTGCTGAAGCGGGATTCGGGCGGCATCGAGCTTCGCCTCGAACTCCCGGCGCTGGTTCGCATCAAGACCTTCCCAGATCCACCGCGGCCCGAGAGCAAGGTTGAAGAGCAGCGTCCCCATGCCGAACTCCTCCCTCACCCGCCGAATCAAAGTGTTGCGGAGCGGCCGAAGATCACCTCGCTCGTTGATGTGCAGGTCGAACAGCGACCTACCGGAAACAAGGAGCGTCTGGTGACCGGCTCTGTAGGCGTCGAGGATCGGGTCAATGGTATTGGGATGGTTGATGGACATGGTAGGTGTCATGTTTGGGTTGTGGATCAGTTGGCACAGCGGACGTGGAGGCGGTGCCCGAGTCGGTTGCCGTCAAAGGCCGGTCGGGACTGCTTGCGATGCCGCTCTTGAAGATCGCAGTGGACGCCCCGGTTTCGCAGCTCCGTTTGAAGAGCGTCAAGCGCCACGACGCACGCTCCGCCTTCGAATCCGTCTGCGTCGAGATGGAGTTGGATGCCGCCGTCTCTGGCTTTAAGGACCTCAATACTGAGGGATTGGCGGGTCCCCTCACGATATGCGGCGACAATACCTCCGGCGCTCGTCATTTGAGTGGGTGCGAAGCCGATAGACCGGCACGCCTCGGCGACAAGCGGAACGAGCTGGGCCTTCAATCGATCCTGCCGAGCTGCCACAAGTCCCTTTGCCACGGCAGCGACGCCTGCTCGGTCATTTGTGGCCACAAGTGCTTGGAGCCTCGCGTTCAGCGCACTCGCTTCCCTGCTCGGGACCTGAAGAGTCGAAAACGCGGCAAGTGAAGTGACAGCCTCGCGTGCTGAGGTGGAACCTTTCGCGATTCCATCGACATCGGAGAACGTCGCTTGGCGGCGGTGCTCCCGGATGGCGTCCGACACCGCAATTCCGCCTCGAACCGCGAGCTTGGTGGTTACAACAGCGGTTGTGGCGGCGAGTTTCAGTCTTTGGAATGCCAGCCACCCTCCGGCAGCAAGAACCTCGGACAACGAGATGAGGGGCTCGCGCGACGGGACTTCAATTTCCTCGATGGTGGTGGTGCGGCGGATTTCGCTCATGGTAGTGGGATGGTTGGTGGTTGGTGGTTGGTAAGTTGGTGATTAGGCGCGATGGCCAGACGGGAAAATGGCATCCCAATCCGCGACCGGGGGTTCTTCTTCGCCAATGGGGTGCTGGCCGTTCGAGCCGTTGATCGAAGCAGCCGCAGTGGCGACGTGGCTGTGGCCGTTCGCGGCGTGGGCACCTCCGTTGCCGTTCGGTCCGTTGGGATTAAGCGGTTGCGGCCGGGCTGCGGCCGAGGTTCCGTTGGAGTCGGGCGGCGTTGACTCGACACCGGCAATTCCAATCACCCGGCGTCCGTAGATCTGATTGATTGCGGCGTGGACAGGCTCGGTGGCCTCCACCAAATCAGAGCGGTATTGTTCCGGGGCGATTCTGACATGCTCATAAATCTCGCGCAGCGTCTGGCGCTCTTCTGCTCGAAGCGCGACCGCCTGCTTGTCAGCAACCCCTTTCTTGAAGTGCGCCAGTTCGAGTTCCCGAGACGGGTCGGGGATGGGCAGGAGAAGCACGCAGGCGTGGAGCAGGACGATCACTGCGTAGAACACTCCCGTGGCCCCTGCGAGCCGGGCGACCGTCTCAGTCTCTGTTGCTGCCGATGACTTTGCGGGCACCGCCTCATCGGTTTCGACCACGCCACCCTCGATTTTGACCCCGAGATCCGTCCATTCTGCGGTCTGTTTTTGCTCGGCAGCCAAGTCCGCCATGAATGCCGCCCGTTGCTGGGCGAAGCCGAACAGCCAGACATACAGGCCGGCGACTGCTGCGACATACGCAACCTTCGAGAGGTAGATTCCCCAGATTCCGCAAGTGAGGCCCCGGTACCGCCTATCCTCACCCGGCATCAGGGCCGCACGCGCGGTCTTGAACGAATCAAGAAACCAACCCGAGATCAGCTTCACCAAGAGCGTGGCGAGAAGCATCCCCGCGACAAAACCCACTCCCGCAGAGCGCCGGAGCCAGATCGGCATGCCGCCTGTAGCGGGATCGATGCCGAAATGTGGGGCCATCTGGCACGCCAGCATCTCGGCAATATCGCCGGAGGTCATGAACTCCAGCACCGTGTAGAGCAGAATCGTGCCCCAGAAAACCCACAGAAGCAGCCAATCGCGACGATCCGCCCGGACCCTGGCGCGAAACCCGTCGTTGTCGGTGTCATGATCCTGGAGCTGCTTCTCGATCCGGCTTGCCTTGAGGTTCAGCGAGAGAGCATGTTCCACCATGCCCCGTGCAATGGCGATGACCTTGCGAAGCCTCCCGTGTTGGCGGTCGCTGATCCGCTGCTGGTTCCGCTCGATCTCGAATTGGGATTGGGTGTTTGGCATGTGATTGTCCTCGTGGTTGTTCGGTTACTTCGGCGTGACGCGAGCTGACTCCGGCGTGACAACGACCTCGCCAGCGGCTTCCAGCTTCATCGCACCCGAAAGCGGCTCACAGATCATTTCTATTGCTTCCTTTACTGAGCCTGCTCGACGCACCGGGTTTGGGATACCGCGAAAGAGAGGAGCCTGCTCGGGCAGTCCACTCGTATTGACGAAGATCAGCTCAACATCGGGGGCCAGTTCTTCAGGCTTAATGGGCGTGGTGCGTGGCGCTCGATGCGCTGGCAAGTCATCTGCGTCGGTGTTCAGGACGAGTACGCGCTTCCCAGTTGTGCCGAGCATTCGATTCGCGGTGATGACGCATCCGAGAATGTCGCTCCGGTTGAAGTCGCGACCGTTCCGCACCGCGAGCATGCGATCAAATCGTTCGGATACCTCCAGTTGCGTCGTGGAGACCCCCTTGATGAACCGCTCAATCTCGGAAACCAATTCCTTCCGGTAGCCTATGATTCCCTGCTGCCAGGCAGCCCGCTCCTTGCGGTAAGTGCCCATTGCCTTAGCGAGTTGGCTCAGCGGAAGTCCCGGCGAAGGTGCCTTGGGCGGTTGTCCGCCAGTATACGGGCGAAAGTCGAGTTTTGCCACGGCGTTGTCGGCGAAATCCTCGTCAACAGCCTGATGCAAGACTTTCACCGGTGTCGTTCCCCGGAGGACCGCGTTGATCAGGGCTTCGAGGTCGCCAACCGCCAGCGGCTGTATGCCGTGCTTTGTCGCAAGCTCCTCGCCCGTCTGATCGTCAATGATAAAAACCGTGATCGGCTCGGGCTGCTTTGCCTCCGGTGTTTCCGCAAAGAGAGCGGCAGCAAGACCCATCACGAGGGCGGAGCCGAGAAGGAGGAGTTTCAGTCGCCGGGACGAATGCTGGCTGTTGCTCATACCAGCAAGGCGTGACGCCCACTGTCTGGAGCGTGACTCGTCGGCTAGCGCATGTCGCGGATCTTTCGCTCAAGTTCTTCAATGGACTCATTGACCTCCCTCAGCTTCTCCAGCTTCGATTCCGCCTTCGATGAAATGTCTTCGATGATCTCCTCCATCTTGCTGCGATACCCATCACTCCAGGCAGAATCTCTCTGTCCTTTGAATCGGTCCAAGTTCGAGTGATCTCGCTCCAGGGACTCAAGAAGCTTGGATCGGAAGTCCCGCTGTTTATCCAGCGCAGAGGATAATCGCTCAGATGCACCTGCTTTGCGTCTCCTCCAAAATGAATCCATGGCGGCCTGAAAATCTGACCAAAGACTTTCCTCGTAGTCACGTCCCGCAAACCCAATCTGCTTCCAACTCGAAACGAGCGTCTTTGCTTCGTCTGCTGCAGATTTCGCCGTGGGATCGAGTGATCTCATTTCTGCAATCAGCCTTCTCTTGAGGTCCCTCTTGCGCTCGAACTCAGCCTCCCGGGTCTTGAAGTGAGCGGACTTTTCTTCTCGCGCTTTCGATGAAAGGCGTTTCCATTCGGCCCATTCGCTCTGGATGCGATCTGAGACACTCCTCAACAGCTCGAAGCATTTTGCTCTATCGGGTGGGACCAACCGCGCCTTGTTGTTCTCAAAGAAATCCCAGGCCCGCTTCATCGCCCGGTTCATCCCATCTAATTGTTCCTTCCGCTCCCGAACCCAGTCCTTCGACTCCAAGAGGCCGACTCCTTCCAATACGCCCCTGCCCACCGCGAACATCGGTTTGACGCCGGAGACGGTGAGCACGAAGTCCTCAAGAGCACCGGCACTGGGGTCGGCCATTCGTGCAAGCGACTCGATCTCGCGACAAACCGATGCGGAGTTCTCCGCTCGTTGTTCGTTCTGTCGATGGTGTTGCTCTCGTTGCGCCTTCATTCCATCGACGATCTTCTGAAACCTTTCCCAGGCCGCTTGCCGCTCTGATCCCGTCGGATAGCGGACCTCCTTGAAAGCGGCACCGATGCGACGAACCTCGGACCATGACGACTTCCAAAAGTCCCCGTCTTTGCGGATGAACACGTTTGTCACCCGCTGCCCCAGATCGCTGATAGCGGCATCAAGAGCGGTGTGATCCATGTTAAGTGGGGACTACTCCGTCAGCCAAAACGGGCAGAACTCCCCTCCGCCAGGCGGGCGGTAGTAGAGGTGCCCTCTGGCTGTTGGGCTGCGATCAATCCATTGCGTCATGTGAGCGTCGAACTCCTTGAGCGCAGGACGCGCTTTGATTTTGGTTTTGAAACGCTTCCAGTGTGCGCGGGCCAATTGCATTTCAGCGGTATCCTCGCGAAGAGCAACGCGGAGCTTTTTCTCGCCGATCTTCGGTTTGCCTTTGCTGGGAGTCTGCTTCTTGGCCAGCCACCGCTCTTTGATCGGGACGAGGATCGGTTTGAGATCGCGCACAAGATTGGCAAGCTTCTCGCTCGCGTTTGTGATGCTAAATTCGGCCTCAGCATCCATCCCTTTGCGCGCCCAATCCATTGCGGCTCCGGGAATCGCGAGCAGCGCGACCTCATCGACGCCCATTTCAATAAACCCTCGAATTGTATCGCCCAGATCGAGGCGTCGTTGGCTTGCCGCCAGCAATCCGCCAATCAATGTCTCGATCGGAATGGTTCCTTCCGGAGTATCTGCCGGTTTGTGCAGTGTGCCGCTTACGCCGAACCCGTCCATTTCTGCCCAGTCGAGTCCATCCTCCCCGGAAACGTCATCTTCTTGTTGGCCTCGATACTCAGCGCGGTTGCCTTTGTTCTGGGACTTCCCGACAGGACTCGATCCAGTGTCGAACACCTCCGGCAACACGACCGCGCCCGCTTTTCCCGAGGAGTGGGCTATCCGCTGGATCAACTCGGTGACCTTCAGCATCCGGTTTGGCTGAGCGAGGGCACTCTGAATTGTCCTGAATGGAGCCTCGAAAGGCAGAGTCAGACGCGGGCCGCCGTTGAAACAGATCTCCAGCAGATTGGGGTCCCCCGGCAACGCCCGAAACATATTCCTCTCCAGGCTGACTGAGCAATACTGGTCGAGGGCCGAATGGAGGTGGGGCTTTAATGACTCCAACGCCTTTTTCACCGATTTGGCCTCTGGCTTGTGCAGGATGCGAATACGGGATGCAGACATCTGCTTGACCGCCTCGTTCATCGCTCCGAGCCGGAGCAACTCCGCAGTATCCTTGCCGTAAACTTTCTCCAACGTCGGATCAGTCACCGCTCCCGTGACAATAATCACGAAGTAGGCTCGGTTTCCCCGGGCGATGTCGCCTAGCAGATCGAGCCCACTGATTCGCTCCTGTGCTCCCTTGCGTTCGGAGCCCTCACCGAGGTTCATGTCCAGCAAGACGAGGTCCCACCCACCATCCGCGATCAGCGCATCCGCCTGCGACGCAGTGTAAGCAGTCTTTCCTCGGACTCTTGCGCTGGCAAATCGCTTTTCGTCCACAAAATACTCTTCGACAGCCTCCTTGAGCTGGTCGGCCCATTCGGTCATATCATCGACAGAGAGGAATTTCAGGTGGTCTTGCATGGAGGTAACAGGTTAGCGGTTGGCGAGTGGTTCGATCAATTCAAAGCCAGCTTTCCATTCAGGCGTGACGCCCGGCGTCACTGAGTCGAGCCACCTGCCAATGGCATTTGCGTATGCGTGGTGATTGGGGAACGCTTGGGTTGGATGGCAGATTGAATCCCAGTGGACATTCTTGGCGAGGGGAAGCACCCTGTCGAGATCAGGAACGGACTTCTGCCGAATCGCGTCGAGCAGTAGCGGAATGCAGGAGGCGTTCTTCGCTTGGCGGATCCATGCGTCCTTGAGCAGAGGCATCACTTCGCCGATGGCAGAAAGGATGCCCGAAAGCGTGATTGGGTGTGGGACAATGCGGATTGCGCTCGACTGGTCGGTGAATGTAGAGCCCGTAGCCCGCATCCTCCCGAATACGTCTCGATCCATGAGCCCTTCCGCAACCGACCGCTCAGGGACAACGATAACCACCCCAATCCGCGATGCATCTGGGGCCGTCCAAACCTCCGCATGCTGGCGCACGATTCGGTCTGCTCCAGCGTATGTCGATGCGACTAGAAGCAACGTGCTCCGGTCGGCAATGCCGCCTTTGGGCCAATCCCAGCCCGAGTCGTCGGAGCGGCGGGACACTACTGGCGCTTTGAGAATAGCCTGCAACGTGGTGGCCAGGGCGCCTTCACCAAGAATCAACAAGGCTGGAGGTTTCCTCGCCATACTCAGTCTGCTGGCACAGTTGAAACCGCCTCCTCCCAGAATGCGAGGGTGCGTTTTGAGATTGCCGTTGCATTAGCCCGTGCTGCGGCAAGGAGGCACTCATGGAACGAGCAGGCCAGTTCTTGCCGCCCGAGGAGCATCATAGACCGAAGCATCCGGGTCATCCGCATGAAGTTGTGGTTCCCGTCAGTCAGCCAATTGTCGGCCTTGTCCCGCCATTCGCCGGTCGGCGACACATCGGTCGAGCCCGGACCGAAGCTGTAACCGTAGAAAACCAGCAT
>Ga0247836_1007951_pt1 | contig 10966 bp, 9 predicted proteins | sample LaCruzMarch2015__4_FD_187116 | JGI IMG/M metagenome (GOLD analysis project Ga0247836, IMG submission 187116) | Freshwater microbial communities from meromictic Lake La Cruz, Castile-La Mancha, Spain - LaCruzMarch2015_14m | ecosystem: Environmental > Aquatic > Freshwater > Lake | place: Spain...
AGCGGCCGCACCACCTAGTTCCTCGAGCGCATGGCAGGCCCCGATGCGTGCTTCTAGTGAAGGGGAATCAAGCAATGCGATGATTGCGGCTAGCGGCGGATCCTTGCGACGAGAGATCGCTGACGCCGCGCGCTCTCGAACAATGGGGGACCAAGAGCCGAGTCTCACAAGCAGCTCCGTGTCCGTTAGTTGATCGTACACGCTGTTACGATCTTTGTTGTCCCAACCACGACCGTCGACAATCAGGCTGTGGGCGGCATCTTTTTCCAGCGTTTGCGAGACTCGAGGCGATTTACCGGTAAGAGCGATCTTCTTCAATGGCAAGGCATAGGCCAGCAAGTAGGCACCACTTGAATCCCAGCCATGGTAGCTGTCATGATCAGGCTCGGGCGGGCCTTGATGTGCGAACGAACCATCCGATCGTCGAGCAAGGTCATGATACCACGATCCAAATTCTTTCATCCACTCACCCGTGGCATGCGGCCCCGCCTGAGCGATCGCCGGCAGAGACCACAGCATATTAAAGTAGTTACCCGTATGACCACAGTCCCGTTCGTTGCCATGGGATGCTAGCGCCATACGAGTGAAAAAATCTGCGTTCTTCGCTTCGCCCAATTGTTGGAATAAGACGGCGGCCATGCCGCATTTGCCATTATCTTCATGCGTCTCGGTCCATGCGGAATGATCGCCGTAGGGTATGGCACCTTTCCCATGGTAAAAGCGAAGCAGTCGCGAACTCAACTCGATCGCGCGATCGACTTTGGGGTCGTTAACGCCCGCGTCGCGTGCAAGGATCATTCCGATCGTCAGCGGCAGCCCGGGGGAATTCATCATGCCGTAACCTTGAAGGCGCCCATCGGGAAGCGCGAAGGTATGCCCCCACGACCCGACGGCACTTTGCCCCCCCGCCGCTTCCAACGCCAATCGCCGTAAGCCCGGCAACACCGAATCGTCACCGGTAGCCGTAATGTATTCCGACAGAAAGATCATGACATAGCCGTAATACCAAGTTCGGAAGTCACGCGTTGTAAAGTTGGTCGCCCATTGCGCCTCGCGTTCCACTAAATCGAGATGCTGGGCATCGCCGCCAGCCAGCAACGCGAGCGCATTTAACGAGCGAGGAATCGCATCGACCGACTGTGCGTAGTCCGGTTGCGACATGCTTTCTGCAAGTGATTCCAAGCCTTGAACAAGGATGCGTTGCGACTTTGGGCAGTCGTAGGGTGCGGTGGGACTGAACGAGCCCAAAACCGGTAACACCAATTCCACCTCATCGGTTTTCCCAGCTCGCCAACGTGTGATGGCAAGCCGTCCGCGCCCTATTTCTCTCTCAGCCGCCGTGATCGCTCGCCCCATCTCCGTTCGCGGGTCGTACGAAAACGGTTTCCCACCCACCCCAAGAAGCACATCGCCCACAGCGATAAGGCCATCCGCCGACGAGCCTGGTTCAACGGTCGTGATAGCGATTTGTCGGGCATCGGTGGTCACCAGCTTGTCGCAGAACATCCAACCGCGCAAGCCAGTGGGCCCGAGATTCCAATCATGCTTGGCCCCCTTTGGGATCGTATCGCCCTTGGTGAGATCGGGAATGACGATCGCTTTATCGTCCGGAACGGCGGACGCGATGGAGGCTAGACCAGTTAAAGCAAAAGCAAGCGTGAAGAAGAGTTTGGTTTTCATCATGGTAGTCAAGGTAAGTCGTACTTTAGATAGCGTCGACGTTTTCGCGAGGGAGTCGGTCTTGGGTTATTGCCCCATCAACGCAAAGATCTAGTCTAGTTTCTATTGTTTCGGCAATCACCCGTTCGGAGCAATTGCCTAAGCGTTACTTGCAAATTGGTCCTAAGGTCAGCCAGCCTACTGCGTCGGCATCTTGGGCGGCGTTAGCGAATCTCAATGCTTTTCCTTTGGGTAGCGGATTAACGACCCTCAATGCTAGTTTTGCCGCTGAATCAGGCAGGTCTTGCATCAGCAGCGTTGTTTTCATCATCTCGGGGGTGGCCGAAGGGGCAATGGTGTTCAGTTTCCAATCTACAGGGTATGTCTTCAGCAGGTCGCCGGTCGAAGAAAGGACGGCAAGCTCCATAGACCAATCGTAGTAAAACGGAGCGACCCCGTTATTGAGCACCTGCAGTTCCACTTCGATTTGTTGTGCTTCCGTCCGATCAATACGAGCGGATTGAACGTAGAAATCGTAGCCCATTCGCTGCACAGCTTCCGTAGCGCGTTGAACTCGGTCTGCGGATTGCTTCTTATTGAACATCCCAGAGTCCATCAGCCAAGAGGCGTGTGTTTGTTGCACGCACTTCGCAAAATCCTGAGCCTGTTTGTGCGTCGGATTCGCATCGAAGATCTGGCCCCATACTTCCGGACGAATCTCGCCGCCAATCGGATGTTTCTTCCATTTGTTGAGTGCGTTGTCACCAGCCTTGGCAAGGAGATTCATATAGAACCAAGAATCGTCTGGGTTGCCTGTATCCAAAGTCCCCCACGCAAACGAGTCGTCGTGATAACCGAACGGTAGGTCATCATTGGCCACGTACCTAGGGTTGCTTTTGCCTGCGGGATATCGCAGCAAAACCGGGGTCTTGGTGAAAGCTTGCGAGTAAGCCTTAAGAACGCGTAATTGAGTTGCCTTGGAGGCAAACAGTTCGGCTCGTGGCCAACTGTGCCATTCGCCCCAGGACCCCAGCAAACCTGCGGTAAGAAAGCCTAGCCGTTGGTCCCCATCGTACCGTTGCCCGAACTCTTGGACAAATCGCTCAAGGGCAGATACCAGTTTTTCGTCTTCATAATCCGGCGTGATGTTTTTGGAAGCAGGTTTCTCCTCGGTATTGGTCCAGGAGGTCACTTTCAAACCATCTTCGATTAAGAACTGGGGTACCCCTGAAGGTTGATTGGGGTATTCGACCCAGATTCGAAAGACGGCTTGGCAGCCGCGCGATGCGATCATGTCGAGCTTAGACTCTAACGGTTTCCAATCGAACGTATCGTGTCCCACCATCAAATCGCTAAGCTTCAGATAGTTAAATTCAAGGCTGTGAGGGAAGCGATCGACGTTGGCATCCGCGTAGGGGACTAACCCTTTGAGCGGATTGTCCGCCGGCGATGCGGCCGGTGCCAACTGAAATGTCTCAGCTTTTGCTTCGATTAGTAGGCAGGTGACAACACCCAACAAACCAATCCACGTGGACTTCATCATGACTTGATTCACACTAAGCCTCGAACGATTTCAAACTGAAAAAAGATGGGTACTAGCACCAATGTACTCGAAAATCCCAATTTTGGCACTTCGCTTACCTACAGCGATGCAGAACCAATTGTTACGTTATTCCGCAAACGCTTTCGAGGAACAGCGAAGGTCATCGACGAACAGCAGACAGGGTTGGTTGGGATTACAATGAGCCGAGATGCCCACTTCAAGACTATTGTAAATTGCGGATCGAAACGGAAGTGTCATCCCTGTTCGGTCCAGCACCTTTTGGCCGTCCTGCCAAATTTCCATTCGCCCGTCCGTGGTCGATAGAGCAAAATGAACTTGCACTTGGACCCATTTGTTTCTTGGAAACGTGACTAATGTCTCGGCCGGTTGTCGGTAGGTCGGCTTGTCGAGCGCCTTCAGCTCAATCCCTAGTGTCTCATCGTCGAAAATGCGCAATCGAATTCCAGGGTGCTCAGCGACGAACTCACATTCAAGATCGATCAGTGTTAACGGCAAACCTTGTTCTGCCCAGTAGAAGGCTTCGAACCAAAAATCATCGCCATTTCGAAAATAGACCAGAGGACTGGATAGGCTTGCCTTGCAAGTGATCATGCTATCGGGTCTCGTCGGCGTCATACATCTCAGCGACTTGCTGCCTGAATGCGATTTTTCGCTGGTAGGCTCCACGCTGCAATCGCGGAAAGTTGCCTTCCCAGCCAGCATCTCGTTACGATGCGCGACATATTCGGAAACGGTTGACGCTTCGGGTGACTGCAAAGTGAACACGCCCCAGCGTTGCCGTTGTTCACTGATGAGTTCTAAAAGTCCAGGAACTCCGAGATTCAAATCTTCGAACGATTCCGACAACTCGCGTTGCACTTCGAAACGCTCCTGCGTGTCGGGGGAGATTCGGTAGGTTTTTCCATCCTCGATCACGTACGAACGCTTTACTTCCTCGGGATCAAAAACTCGCATCACCAGTTCCCATGCTTCGCCGGCCTGAATTTCGCGGTACGCATTTCCGTCGTCAACCACGTAGAACTTGCCGCTATCGGTCTCGTGTGTCAGCTCCACTCGTTCCTGTTCAAACGGCGGTACCAAGGTTGCTCGGTTGCAACCAGAATTAAGAATTGCGATCAGCACAACCAAGTAGTGCATTGTCGATTTCATTGCCGTTTTGCTTTCGAGAAGGATTTCAACCGACATTCACTTTCGTAGTCGATAGAGCTCGCTATTAAGATGTTTTCGAACATATCTTCCGTTCGCATTCATAAGCCCTTTCACGAATACTACCAAACACTAGACTACGTGGGCGGATCTTTGAAGCTGCACTGAAGAATTGGTGGGTTCAATGCTGATATTCTAACGATCAGGCAACAGCGTGTGATTCGATTGGCTCGACCAATAGACGAGGTGCTAGCCAATCAAAATTTGTGACATCGTCTAGAACCATTTATCTTGGAGGCAACTGTGGCAAAGAAAAGTGTCGGAAACGTCAAACGTCAGATCCATGAGTCCGGTGAGAAAGCGCTTGAGGTCGCCCAGGCAAAAAATGCCGGCAATGATTTCAAGTGGCATTTTGGCAAGGTAAATAGTCTAGGATTTTACGCAATTGCTGGCGGTCGTGGCGTAACGATCAATTGGGAGGGTGGAGGAATCACATCCCAGCAAGGCAACATCACCGACGATCAATGGGAAATTTTTAAGCTTGCCTTTGCAACGACTGGTAGAATCGCAATCCTTAGCGACCTGCCAAGCGAAGAAGCATATTATGATTATCGATTCTTAGAGGCGGTACGGTAACGCTTCGCTCGCTATCCTTCCCAAATCATCACTCCACGTCAAAAGATTACTTTTTTATTGGAGGGCGTCTGACAGAGGAACGTGGGGTGATGTTGCAGGCAAACGCGGAACCGCAGGTGTGCTTAGTTCTTGCGAATGCTGAGCAGTACCTTCAGTATCAGCGAATGTGGTAATGTTGCAGCTTTGCTTTTCGTCTTGATGAATTCACATAGAGCCAAGGCTTCTCTGGGGTGACAGAGCACGGTGTGGATGGATTGTCCTTCGCACATGTTTTTCAAGCAGTCAGCAACTAGTCGGCGAAATTCAGTTACTCCCATAGAACAACCACCATCAGTCAAGAGCTTCGATAGTTTGACTTTGGATGGTCCACCGATGAGCTTCTTCGGGCATTCCTTCCGTCTTCGAATGGACATCAGGGTTCCAAGAACAAGGGCATCGTGCAAATTTGCGTCGGGATTACTCTCACGTATAATCTCACAAAATCGGGTTGCAACTGCGGGAGTGCTCAGTACCGAATCGATGGTTGACGTGGGGAAGTTAGCTCGCAACGTTTCAAGCAAAAGACCTTTGAAGTCTTCTGTCGAACCTTCGAAACCACAGGCCATTAGGTTCTCGGATAACTTCATGCTTGCTAGACCTCATCGATGAATATTGGCTTCTCGCAATTTTGACTCTCGCCATAGCCTAGAGGAATGAGGTGCGAAATCAACGCCAAAGTGAAAATCTGGCGTTCTTATTTGAAGCTACTGTCGTGCTTCAAGCTATTCAAAACAGGTGCAGATCGGTTCGATCAAGCCTTCGCGTTTCCTTCGCTCCGCATACTTGGCATCGTATTTGCGTCCATCGAAGTTCAAGTACTTTATCTTTATTGGCTTCAGATGGATTGTGATGCGATGGATAACTCAGGCTCGACCAGCGTTGCATCCATTCAGGGACTTTCCAAGCTCAAGAGAAAACACCATGCCTGACACTGTTGTGCCCAATTCAAATGTGCCCAATTCAAAGCGTCTCTCCGTTCCGTCCCTCCTTCTGCTAGCGGTTGGGCTACTGGCCTTCGTGCAAACGTTCAGCTTGCTTGCTTCGATCTACCTATCGTTCTTGCTCACGCTTTTGATTTCGTTAGCGTTGAACCCGCTTGTCAACAAGCTTAGAAAGTTCTTGGGAGGCCGCAAAGGAGCAACCGCCTCAGTTGTTTTCGCCATCTTGTCCCTGTTCGCTCTTTCAGGCTGGGCTTTTTACAGCCCCTTAAAGGACTCGGTGGCAAACCTATCCGATGTCCTTCCCATGTACTGGGAGCGACTGCAAAAGCCACTCATCAAAATGGAACAGCACGCCAAACGTTCCGAGGTTCGATGGCAAGCCGAAGTGACCTCTGAATTCACAAATACGGCGGAGCCAGAAATCAACGAAGGTCACGATCTGGTGACGGAAACTGCGCCCCTGAACCCCAACGAAGACACGAGCTCCCTCCGCTCCAATCTGGCCGAGATGCTAAAAGATGTCGTCGGGAGCTTAACTCGAGTCGCATTCAATGGAGCGCAGATCTTGGTGGTGCTGGTGACTGTCTTTTTCAGTGTCATTTTCATGCTGATGAACCCGAGACCAATCATCAGTGCCATTTTTTCGCTGGTACCAGCAAACCATCATGACAAAGCGACAGCCATACTTAAACGAATTTGTAAGTTTGCACCGTCATGGGTGGGTTCGACACTTGCAGGGATGCTGACCATCGGACTACTTGTTTTCGTTCTGATGTGGCCACTGCTTGGTTTCATGGATGCATTGGTATTGGGACTGATTGCTGGACTTCTGGAATCCATTCCCTTCCTGGGGCCAACGTTCAGTACTGTGCCGGCCATTCTGCTTGCGATTGGAAAGGGAGGGATGACACCGCTTTGGGTCCTTGGCGCTTACATAGGCGTGCAGGCAGTAGAAAACAACTTTATCTTACCAATTATTATGTCCAGAGGAATGAAAATCCACGCAGTGGCAGTGATCTTTTCCATGCTGCTATGCGTCACTGCTTTTGGAGTGCTGGGCGTGCTGATCGCAGCCCCCTTGGTTGCCGTGATGAGCATTGTTCATGACGAGCTGTACCGTAAAAAATTCTTGCCGGCAGTCACGGACTCCAAGTTAGATCTGCTCGCGCAGCGAGTTTTGCACGAACATAGTTTTCCGCAAGATACTGCCGAAATGCTGAACCAGTGACTGTGTGAACTAGTTTGATTCTTCTAGTGAATGCAAGCCTGTTGGGCGGAATCGGCTTGCATTCACCTTGATCGCGCCGTATTCCTAAATAAGATCATTACCAGTAAATGCCGAGATTCGGGCCGATCTGGACTCCCGAGCGAGGACGATTCCCGTACCAGTTGTTGTTGCCGCCGTAGTAATAGGGTTGGCGGTTGTTTCGATAATAAAAATTGTTTCCACCGTACTGGGTTTGGTATCCATAGCCGTAGTATGGGGCATAGCGCTGTCCGTACTGGTTGCGGTAATTGTTGTTTCGATAAGCGTTGTATCCTCGATTGAAATTCTGTGGGCGGTAGCCGCGTTGGGGAGCATCCACGTTTATCTGCGAAACGTATTTGGTCTCTTCAATGGCTTGCGACAACGAGATCCCATCTTGCTTTGCGGCGGCCGGATTCGCTGGTTTCACTGGCATGGACGCCTTCAGCTCTCGTACCTCATCGCGTAGTTCGCGGATTCTATTTCGCAGATCATCCAATGCTCGGTCCATCAGGTCGGTTGATGCATCGAAACTCAATTGACCTTGTTGTCCATCATGGTGAGAATCCTGGTGTTGTGAGTGAAGGTGCCTTACAAAGGCGATAGGAGCGTCGCAAAAGCTGCCCAGCTTCACAGCGATTTGCCGAACTTCATTTTCATGCCGGACCGTTAATTGCAAGTTATCTTCCGGCCCCATTTCTTCGATCGTCTCAAGGAACGAATTTGTATCTTGGATGTCGGTTTGATCGACCTTCATGAGTATATCGCCTTCATGGAGCTCGCTTCTAGAGGCAGGGCTGTTGTTCACGATATGCTCGATTCTGACCCCTCCTTCCTCCTCGTTCGATAGCATCACTCCTAGCCATGCGTCTTGCCCTTTGGGTAGCGAGTCAGCTTGAGAAGCAAGTTGGACTTTGCACTGAATCTCTTTACCCTGTCTCCAAATTTTCAGGGTGATCTCCTTGTCGCGAGCCGAGGTTGCGACCAATTTATTAAGCATCTCTGGAGAGGAAACAGGTTTTCCATCGAGCGATAGGATGTAATCGCCGGGCTCAACCCCCGCTTCATCTGCTGGTCCATATTGAAGGACTTGCTTCACGCACACAGCATTGCTTGGACAGGATGCAGTTAAAATACCTAGGTCCGCAGTTTCATCGTTAGAGCGATCGTCGATCATGCTGGTTCTTTGCGAGCCAGCTCGTGTTCGCTCATTGGCACTTTCTGCCCTAGGTTCCGACTTCGGCGATTGCTTCGGCGGAGCTTCCGTCTGCGAGTATGCGAATGGCGATACGCCCGCTGATCCTATGACGGTCAGGGATAGTAAGGCCAAATAGAGTTTCCGCCGAGTACGCAATCGAATTGTCATGGTAGGGATCCTTTTGATTCCTAGATTTCTTGCCGAGCAAAGATGTCGCACGGCCTACCATTCTTCAAACGCAAATCGCGGTCCTAAAAGCGCGCTCTCTCATTCACCGCCCATTGTACGATTGCCAAGTTAGCCCATCGCGTCCCCGCATCTAGCGCACTAAAACTCAACGCGGCTAGCGCCCGCGGCTCAATCAAGCGAAAAGCTAAGCAGCAACGGTCTATACTGGAGACTTTGAGCGGCACAGCATTTGCGAACTGGAAATTTCTCTCTGAACTTCGATAGGTGCAAGTTTAGAATTGCGAGTGGAACATCTTTCCACGTTGAGATCCGAGATTCCTTGAAAGGGAAACGTCATGTTCCGAAAATGTTTAAGCATTGGTCTTGTAGCCGCCGTAAGTTTTGCCGGCATCAGCGCCACAAGCGAAGCCTGCCATCATCGTCGCGGCCGTCACGCCGCTCATCACCATCGCTGCGTAGAACAACAACCGATATACATACAGTCTGGCTATGGTAGCTCCGGTGGCTATGGAAGTTCCGGAGGGGCCGCTTACGTCAACAGGCAATACAACAACCCTTCGATGGGTTACTACTCCACCAATGGGTACAGAACACCTTCTTCTGCCCCGAGCGTTTACCGGGGATCAAACGCAGTCGGTGGACAAGGATACTCTGGCGGGCGTCGCTACAACAGCGAGTTGGGTGACTATGACGCACGGGCGGCAAGAGTGAATTACGGCACCTATGGTGGAGCCATTGTCGGCCGGTAATCCAACATCCGCTTAATGAACTAATCGCTTTCCATACCTGTAGCCGTAGGCCGTAACAAGTCGCTTTGGACGCATTTACGGCGTGGCATGTTGGTTAGGAGTTAGTTCGATTTGGCCATTCAATTGGACCGGGGATGCCGTAACGGCGTTAGCGCTTGTTACGGCCTACGGTAATGAGCTGCGGCCTACTGTGGTAGTCGAGCCGTTTCCATTTCAGGGAGCGGGCCGGTCAGAGCCTTCATGAACTCGACCAAGTCCTTTTTGTCTTGGGCGGTAAGGTCCAACTTTTTGATCTTGTCGCTCAAGTGAGGATTGGGATGCCCGCCTTTGGCGTACCACTCCACCACATCCTCCAAAGTCGCTTGGCTTCCATCATGCATGTAGGGAGCCGTCTGCGCGATGTTTCGAAGAGTAGGCGTCTTGAAAGCACCCTTGTCTTTTTCTTGCTTCGTTTCACTATATCGACCCAGGTCGGGTTTAGCAGCTTCCATGCCAACACCCAAATTGTGGTAGAGTTCGTCAGCAAAGTTAGCGCCGACGTGGCAAGCAGAGCAATTCGATTTTTGGCTGAAGAATAAATCGCGACCGCGTTTTGCTTCTTCGCTCATAGGATGCCGATCGGAAACAGCCTTCAGGTCAGTAAACTGCTTGTACAGATCTGGATCCTCGGTCTTCAGTTCCTCCAGATCCGCAAGTTCTTCCGGAAACGATTCAAGCAGACGGCGTACAGGCTCGTACAAATCATAGGGACTTGGACCAGTGACAATCGTGCGCTCGAAGGCTGCGATAGCCTTTCCCGCTAGCGTAATATCCGGCTTCTTTCCGAAGATCTTCTCAAACTGGATCCTATATCCTTCATTGGAACCGATCAACTTCACAACGGCCTCATGAGTGCTCCCCATCTCAATAGGGTTTGCCATCGGACCGATAGCCTGCGCTTCCAAACTGTCTGCCCGACCGTCCCAGAACTGTGCCTTGCTAAGGATTCGATTGAATGAGACCGGCGAGTTTCGATTGCCGGTTTGGCCTTTGATCCCAACGCCAAACTGTGTATTCGCACCGTACCCGGTGGCAGGGCTATGGCAGTCCGCACAACTGACCGTACCGTCGCCGGACAATCTCTTGTCGAAATAAAGTTGCCGCCCCAGTTCAATTTTTGCTCGGGTGAGCGGGTTATCTTCTGGAATGTAAATGGCACTGGAGCCTGCCGCGAGGCCCTCCGGGAGTGTCACCGCCAGTTCAAGGTGGTTCTTGGGATCAGCGAGAAACTTCTTGATTTCAGCAACCGAGAGAGCGCCTTTACCAGAAATTCCGCTGGTTAGGCGAACCTTTCCAAGCTCGACCGTTTCTGCGGAATGGACGGACGCACAAGAGCTTGCAACGAATCCTAATGCAAGACTTGCCGCGAAAATGACCTTTTTAGAGAGCATGTCAGTACCTTATTACAACCTTTTTACGAGAGTTCGTCTGGGTGGGGGGCAATCGCGTATTATAGATCCCAGACAAGCACCATGTCCAATAGGAATCGGAGGGTCGTCGGGCGTGAAGCGACCGATCTGCAATCCCCCACGGCTAACCGTCCTGAGCTAGCTTCGATAA
>Ga0247836_1007959_pt1 | contig 10957 bp, 9 predicted proteins | sample LaCruzMarch2015__4_FD_187116 | JGI IMG/M metagenome (GOLD analysis project Ga0247836, IMG submission 187116) | Freshwater microbial communities from meromictic Lake La Cruz, Castile-La Mancha, Spain - LaCruzMarch2015_14m | ecosystem: Environmental > Aquatic > Freshwater > Lake | place: Spain...
TAGATCGCGTGCAACTTCGAGCATGCTACGCCCCGCTGTCATGGGATGCCCAAGAGCAAATGCCACGCCCCAGAGCGTCCTGCTGCGCCAGTAGCCGTGCGCTGCAAAGAACGTCAGGAAATGATTTAAGGTATGCATCATCGACTCCGCTGCTCGCCGGTGGCTGGTGATCGGCTCCGTTGTAGGCGTGCCGTCGCAGTGCGCAACGAAGTCTACGGTGTAGCTCGCCTCGTCAAATTCCGCTGCGTCGCGCTCGTCTTGCATCGGAGGGAGTTGTCGCGCAGCGACGGGAGGATTGCAAAAAATATTTATCCTTGTTGTAACTCTGCCATTAAAACTCGAAAAGCTCGCTCGGCTGTTGCTGGCACGACTCCGTTGCCGAGCAGGCGGAGTTCATCGGTGCGATTGTCAGAGGTCGTATACAGCTCGGCATCGTCCATCCCACCGGCAGGCCCATCAGGGTTTCGACCCATCGGGGGTTGAGTTTCGCTGAGTTCGTCATTGCTCCCGCTTGACCGTGCAAACCGATGTCCTTGCCTCGCGCAAGTCGAGTCTCCGCTTTCTCCTCTCCGCCTAATCTCGGTGTCGCCCATTGCTTCGCTTGTCCATCCAGCAGTAGCTCCCCCTTGCGTTTCCCGCTCCGGCATTTCCTGCCGCCAACTGGCATTGTTGGCGTTGCCCACTGCTTCATATCCCTCCCTAAACATTTTTGGTTGGAGTTCAGGGCCGTCCTCGCTCCCTCCACATGATCGCTTGCCTGCGGAGTTGCCCATTGCTTCGGAGTTGCCCCGACTTGATTTTGAAGGTAGATTTGCTTGCTGGTGTTCTGGTTCTTCTCCTCGGCTGCCGTGGGCGTGCGCCATTCCTTTTGTGACCCTGGGCGGCTCCCATGCGTGCTGCTGTTGATCGGGTCTGCTGGGCCATGCTGGTAGACCACTCGTGCCAGCGTGTCCGTCCGATTCCTGACCGATCCGTCCGGGTTGGTAGATTGCATCGCCATTCCCGGCGTATCTTTCCAGTCCTGCGTCGTTGCGGTGGGCCAGGATAAAAACCCGCTTACGCTGGTGAGGCGCGCCGACTTCACTCGCGCTGAATATTCCCCACGACACTTTGTAACCCAACTCTTCCAAGTCGCTGATGACTGTGGAGAGTCCCAACGAGATGTGTCCTTCGACGTTTTCAAAGAAGCACATTGTTGGCTGAAGAAGTCGAATTCCGTCTGCAATCCAAGGCCAAAGGTGTCTTGGGTCGTCAGTTCCATGTCGTTTACCGGCTGCGCTGAAGGGCTGGCAAGGGTAGCCACCAGTGAGGATGTCCACGCGGTGACGAAATGAGTCCCAAGGGAAGGTTTTAAGATCCGTCCAAATAGGTGCTGGCTCCAAGAGTCCCGCTTCCATTTTTGCGACCAAGTTCGCGCAAGCGAAGGCTTCGATCTCACAAAGAGCGACTGAGCGCAAATTTGGGATGACTCGTTTGAGTCCAATTTCAATCCCGCCATATCCGGCACAAAGGCCGATGTGTGTAGTTGTTTTGGTAGTATCCACATTTTTATTTTCTTTCTATTTAGGTTTTATCGGTAACGATAATCAAAAGTTGGAGAATCGTTCTGGTTTGGTTGTTGTTTTAGGTTTGATCCATTCAGCCTTGAAGCTCTGCCATCCACGGGTGACGCATTCGGTCAATGCCTCCTCAATGTGCATTGCTGCCTTCTCTGCTTCTTTCGTAATGACCGAGAGTGCCGTTGCTGATAGCGGGGCGCGTTTTGCTTTACGGAGGGCGATGAAGTCATCCCAGACTTGTTCGCTAACTCCAGCAGGTTTTTCGATTTGGGTTGCTGACGATTTTTTATTTCGTGGGGGGGCCGCGCAATGGGGGGTCGTTCTTTTGCCATCGGCAGATTTCAGTTTGGCGTTAGCCGAACCCGAAGCGTTAGCTTCACTTGGGTTAGTCGGGAATAGATTTGGTTGAGTTACTACTTCCGAGGAATGTGAGGCCACTGCCGAACTTTCCCTTGATGGTTCTATTTTCGGTTCCTTATGATGGTTCATTATAGGGAGACTAACCTTGGTTACCCCCACTACCCTCTGCACGGGGTTACCCACCCCCACATTAACCTTGGTTACCCCCTCAACTGATTTGACTCGGCTTGGTGATACGACTTGTTGAAGCACAGATTTCGGTATTTCATCATCACCAATCCTATCAACAATGATCGTGTAAAGGTTCGATGTCTGCCTTCCAGAAAAGTCCTCGCGCTCATCTCGCGTGATAACTCCAATCTGGATTAGGGCATTCAGATACTTCTTCGTGATAGGTTCTGAAATGTTAGCCTTATCTGCAATCTTACGAATAGACGGCCAGCAACTGGCATCGTCGTTGCAGGAGTCAGCTAAAGACAAAAGAACCAACCTTGCGTTACCTTGGGTCTTACTACGCTCAAAGACCTCTGACATTATTCGCACACTCATAGTTTAATGCCTTCCTTTAAAAAATCGTTGATATAACCAGCATCAACAAGTTCATAGTATGCAGAGTTTCCAAGATATTTTCCTTTTGCTAAAGTAATTTTATCAAAGAAATAATCTACATCTTTGTGCATTGTTAATGCTTTGTGTTCATATACTATTTTCGCAGCTAATCCGATTGCTTGCAGCGAAAGGTTATCGTCAGTTGCTAATTCCACTGGAAGCAAAGTAAAATCTTGCGACCTGTGAATAAATGTCTTGCTCATTTTATAAAAGGCGGCTGCTTGCAGTGGTAGTATAAACTGGCGAACTGACAGATAGGAGTGGTGGAACCACTACAAGCAACCATATATTTATTGTTCAATTTATTTTTATACATTTATCCTTCACTTCGGCTCCTACCCCGAAGGCACGATTTCTCGTGCAACTGAAAACTACTACAGGTTGTATTCTATGTCAAGCACCTTTTTCGTGACGCTACGAAAATGGTTATCGGTTCCGATAATTACTCTATATCGACAATATCAATCTCACCCTGCGACCAGTCATACATCTTTCCATTTATGAGTTCCCAGATTTCATCTGCACCTTCTGAATCTTCACATTGAATGACAGTGCGGCTTTCACCGATACCTTCATCAGTAATAACAAGATCACACTTGAAGACTATGCTACCTCCCGTTGATGTCGCGGCCAAGATAGCTGTATTATTTGTCCTCATAGCCATCGAGCAAATACCCTTTTGGTTTTCGTAGGTAGCCATGAACGGGGTATCCATAGAAGTAGCGAGAGACATATTTGTAACCAAAACTGTCTTCCTGACAGTAACCAAAAGCTCTTCCAAATTTTTATCTATTTTGTTTGTGTTGTTTGTGTTATCCATAAGCAATAAGACTAACAGAAAAATGTTGACTTGTCAATAGTCTTGGTTTATTTTTATGGAAATGAAACATCCATTAGAAGAAGCGTATGAGGCTTGCGCGAGTGCTTACGAGCAATCCCGCATGGTTCGTTCTATTGGACGAAAAACTTTTGCTAACCAACTCCGCGAAACAAGGAGAACCCTACGATTGACTGTAAGAGAACTTGGTGACAAGATCGGAGTAACTGGATCACTGATCAACCAGATCGAAGTAAACTCCAAGAGCATCCTAAAGAAAGAACAAGTAGAGAAAGTAATCGCACTATGCTACGAAGAAAAACCCCACTTAAAGCAAAAACGGGTTTCAAAAAGCGCGGAGGAAAACTAAATCCAGTTTCTCAAAGGGGCAAACAAAGGAATGAGTCTTATAGGAAAGTTAGGAAAGAATACCTTGAGGAAAAAGACTATGCCTGTGAAGTTTGTGGGATGTATGCAACTGACATTCACCATAAAAAGGGCAGGGGCAAGAACCTTTGTAAAAAGGAATCATTCATGGCAGTCTGTAGAAAATGTCATACCTTCATTCACGACAACCCTGCATGGGCCAGAGAGAACAATTATTTAATTTATGAATACAAATAACTTTGAATCACGCATTATTTGCGAAGGAACAGAAGTAAACGAGAACCCAACTAAGATTCTGTTTCGTCAGAAATTCAACCAATGTTGGGTAAAGAAAAGCGATATTCGCGTGAAAGAAACTCTCGGTTTCCTTGACGGGGATAAAGTAATCCGTATCGTAGTTCCAGAAGAAGTAGCAAATACCTTGGAACTTGAAGGTATTCTGGATTGATCTTTACTGGGAAGCATGGAGTCATGCGGTGAGCGTAACTTCCTCAATAAATTACGCGCCTTACATGGCATCAACAGCCAAGCGGCAATACATGGGGCCGTTACCGAAACCATGACCAAGAGTAACGCCTTGGCCCAGTATTAATTTTATATGGTCGGCGGGTGAGATAAAAACTATATCTGGGTTTTCCCTTGGAATGGTTTCAATAATACCGAGTTAACCCGGCCACCAACAATCCTCTTGACATAACGGATTGATTGTATGATTTTTTATAATCTATGGGATGTTGCAATAATCCAAATTATCAAGATCGAGCGGCCCGTGAATCTATAAATAATTCAGTTTATAGGGCGTGTCAATGCGCTACAGAGGCTTGCGAATGCAAAAATGTTGCACTTCAAGTTCTTATTGCCGTGGAATCTTCTGCCGAATCAGCATCAAGTGATGCTTATCAATCTCAAGCAATTTGGAATGATTTTCAAACAAGATATCTTGGTGCATCAACTACAAATCCAGTAACAACATCTGTTGGTGCTTTATACTTTAACACGATTAGCAATGCATTTTTTGTATGGAATGGATTATCATGGCAAGTTGTAACTGGAACTGGAACTGTAACAAATGTAGCTACTGGAACTGGTTTAACTGGAGGGCCGATTGGAACAACAGGAACAATTAGTCTTGCAAATACATCTGTTGTTTCTGGAAATTATACAAACTCAAACATTACAGTCGATAGCCAAGGGAGAATAACATTAGCTTCTAATGGGACGAATGGAACTCTTACAAGTATAATTGCTGGAACGGGGTTAAATGGTGGAACAATAACATCTTCTGGAACAATTTCAGCAAACTTTGGAACTACATCAGGAACTATATGCGCTGGAAATGATAGTAGGGTTGTAAATGCTGCTACACAAATAACGAATTCTTCTGCAATTACTTTATCTCCAACTCAAGGTGTAATAACATCTATTCCATCTTATGTGAAAAGAATTACATTTCATTTTCAAGATGTTGTTGTTTCTGGCGGAAGTGACCATGAAATTGTTATACAATTTGGATATGGAGCTACGCCAACATATTTAACAAGTGGATACATTTCTGCATATACTATTCTTGGTTCATCAGGAGCAACTGAAGGCAATGTAGCTGGAGTTGGGTTTTCATTGTATTTTTTACCGACCTCTGGATTCACCCAGAATGGTTCAATTACATTTACATTAGTTGATTCTTCAGTAAATAAATGGAGTGCCTCTGGAATTTATGCCGTATACAATTCAAGTTTTGTTCCACAACAGTCATATTTAAGCTATGGAAGGGTTGATCTTGGCGCGGGAAATAATATTTCAGCAATAAAAATATTCCCACAAAGCTCACAAAAAACATTTACTGCCGGATCAATTATTGCAACTTTCGAGAACTAATCTTCGCCCCAATCATCTACGGAATACTCATCATCTTGAGAGTATTCGACTCTTTTTTCTTCCCGCGACCAGAATCGATTAGTTGGAACTGGTTTATCGTTTCCGATAAAAACAAGTCCATTCCTCCGCGCCATTTCGAGTGCGTAAATTAAGCTATCACTTAAATCTGGCGAGTATCCTGTTCGTCTTTTAAGATCATCTTTGGTTTCGATGGCAATCTTCTTATTTTTTATAGTATAGCGACGAAGGCAAAGTTCCCGCGCTAAATCAGAGTTTGCACTAATTCCAAATATTACCCTACTTTTAAAAGCGTGATAAGCTGAATAGTAGTATTCACTGACAAGACGATCATAAACATCACTGCATGGTCTTTTGTCAACCTCTGCTGCCATTCTGTCGGTAGGTTTACCCATAGATGAGATAAGAGCAATGGCCGCGCCTGTAGAGTCAGTTCTGAGCCACTCACGAATGATAGCCTGGCCAACCCGCCCACCATCACCAGAAACATCCATACCAAATTTAGTAGGCTGAACTCCAGCCGACTTACACAAAGTAACAACTTCAGTAGCCAATTGGATTTCAAACTCAACGGAGGCATTAGCAGATAGTTGGATTACTTTCTGACTTTCAAGCCACATAACACGATTACGAGTTCCGCGAACGAATCCAAGTTTAGCAATGGTAAGAACGCATCGGTCACCACCAATTGTAAATGAAGTATCGAAGCCAGCTACTTTAGTAAATCCTTCAGAATCCCAAAGCGGTTCCTCGTTGGTATCGGCGTTACGAATAAGATCAGAAGTAATTACAGTTTGAATAAACCCAGACTTCGGCCACCATCCGATAGCGTTACGAACATAGTCAATAGCGTTTTCGTCGCCATAACACTGTTTAAGCATCATTTCCTGTTTTTTCCGATCCATCAAAAATGGAAAGGGTGATGGTTCATCCGGGCGAGCATCAAAGTTAGGAGACTTCATGCCGTTGTAGAATAAACAGATTCCAGTTTCTGTTTCCCAATCCATCATATCTTGGTTTACAGAATCGAAGTTAGATTTACCTTTTGGCATTGCCCATCGAGTGTGGGGATTATCTCCTTCTGATGGGTTCCCAATACCAATAAATGTAACATCGTCGTTTGCTGAAAGGTTAACGCGAGCGGTAATTGCTCCTAATTCCATTTCAGGCAACTCATCAAGTGCCAATCTAACCCGATCATTCTTACGACCACGGGTAGTATCAATAGCCTTTTGACCCTCGTTACCTGATTGAAAGGCCAAAGCTTTTATCGCATTACGATAATCTTTATCTTCATCATTAGATGCTCCACCCCAAACAATCATGTGGCGATAGTCAATTAACTTACCAATCTGAATATTTGCACACTTCCAAAGTTTAGAGATGATACCCCAAATACGATCTTCGGACGCACCGAGAGTAGTGGTAGCAACCCAAGATGATGTGCAGTGAGGGGCAGAACACCAATCCAAATAAATCCAAAGTGCAACTGGGAACGAGTTATGTGTTACAACCCCATCTCCAAGTAAAAATCTGTGATTTCCATCAACTGAAAATCCAAAGTATTCACCTTCTCCAATATCCTCAATTTCAAATGATGTAGCGGTGCAATCACGGAGAGTTGCAACTTTTTTTAACGGCTTTTCCTTTAATGGAAGTTTTGCCAACTCTGATCCAGAAAGTCTAACGCGATAATATATTTCAGAAAATCCAATGCTTTTAATAGAACATTTTTTTTCGCTTAATTTTACTTTGATTCCCAAGGACTCTGCCAAATTTTTTACCTGCATTGCTAATCCACGAAATTTTGAAATATACTCAAATCCAGAATCTTGATGAATATGTCCGTCACTGTCTAATAACCCGGCCAGAACTCCACGCCTTACCTTTAGTGAGTTCATTAAATATTCTGGTCTGATAAATTTTTCGCGTCCATTTTCTGAATCAAAAGAAGATGTTTTTAAGAACTCCGTAAGTTGATTTTTAAAAGAATCCGATCTAACGCAGAATGTTTGGCAAGATTTTTCTTGATAACCAACATGAACTCGAAATCCAATAGATGTAAAATATTGAGTCCAATAATTTGACATTGCACCATGTGGAGTATGTAATATCGGTTTATCAGTTCCTCCATCACCAAGCCATGCTCCATAACAATATGGATCATATGGAATATCTTGCACTTCAAATTCAGCAGGAGCAGAAAACTGCAATAGTCTTCTTTTTTTGTCGGCGGAGAGTTTCAAATAATCTTGAATTGGAATATCAACAATTTCGCCCTTCTTCCATTTTTGACTCAATTTTCCAGAACCGCATTTTTTATTGTATCCAACCTTTAAAGATAAAATATGAGAATCATTGCAAACCCACGATTCTCCACGCATTGGGTTTATGCGATACAGTTTTGATTTCCCTGAAGTAGTGGAAAGAACTTTTCTTGGAGTCAAATCATCACCACAAATAATATCTCCAGCCTTTACATTTTCAACGGTCTTGATCTCGCCAGAAAACATTCTGATTGGTGTTCCTTTTCCCAGACATTTCCCCATTGAAGCTGCGCCAGCTAAACAAATATCTGTATTGTTACAGAGTTCTTCAAGTGTTCTTAGAAGTTGAGTATTGGTATATCCTCGGTTGTAGATAGCAACATCATTCGGCCATTGAAGTTTCACAGCGTTAAGGAAATGTTCCGCTGGCGTTAGTAACTTAAAATCTTTTAGGTTAATATTATGTTTAACGCAGTAATCTTTTCCATAGTCACCACGGGATATTGCATAACAGTAAAGTTCAATGCCCAAGTCATCCATGTTTTCGGAAAACTTCATCCCATACTTTTGAACTCCCTTGCTTGTAGAAAAAACTCTTGACATATCAATAAGAAAATATATTTTCAGTCAGAAAGCAAGATGAAACTGAAAAACAAGAACCTCGCTCCTGTCGGCGGCTACTACTGGAAATATGAAATTAAGAGGGGCAAACTAACATTTCCAGCGATTGTTTATGGGAACTCATGGTCAAGTTTGATTGCTGGAGTTAAAAAAGATTACCGCTCAAACGGAGTCGAGCTTCCAGATAACATCGAGCAAATGATAGAAGATCAAATCTGCCAAAGGCAACCAAGTGATCGTTGCTGGTATAGTGATGGGCTTGGTGATCGGATCGCTCAAGCCATTCATACAGTAGCTGCGGTTACTGATAAAGTTTTAGGAACTCAACTTGAGCATAAAGCTCGCGGATGTAGTTCTTGCAATAAGCGAAGAACTGCGCTTAACTCATTATCGTAAACGATAAAAATATATGCTCTCAATAGGTAATGACAATTTTTCACTTGCCACTTTAGATCAAGATGGCAAACCACCAGAAACGCGAATCTCCAACGCCAGTCATGCTTGGAACATAGCAAATAATTTAAGGCTTGCTAATATCGGGCGCGAGAATAAACGAATCCGTATCTACAAGGCTTATAAGATGTTCCCACCTACGGGATATAGTAAACTTGCCGAGAAGCGTTTACCTTGGCAATCGGATGTTAACTATGGTCAACTTGGATTTATCGTTGATAACCAAAAGTCCAGTTACTACGATGTAATTACTGAGCGTCAGGCTTGCTGCACAATCAAAAGTAAATTTGGAAATGAAAAAGAACGACTGGTTAATTCCGAAAACATCTCCATTGCTTTTGACCAAGCATTGCGTGAATGGCCCGGATACCTCTACAACACAGAGCAAGACCTTGAGGAAATGCTATTGTATGGAAAGGGTATTGGAATGTGGGATAGTCCACTTGGATGGATGCCAGAACACATTTTCCTCTCAGACCTTCTCTTTCCAGACGACATTAGGATCGACTTTTGCAACCTTGAGGAGTTTGTTAGGCGTGTCCGTTTGACTCCCTACGAACTCTACAAAAAGATTGAGAATAGGGAAGCGGCAGAAGCGATGGGATGGAATGTGGACGCGGCTATTGATGCTATCCGATTTCATCGTGCATTTACAAACAACCGAAAGACTCGCGAAGACTTCTTCCGCACAATCAGCGAGTCAGGATTTAACTGGTCACTTTCTGTTAACCAAAAGATTGATTTGTTTGAAGTATACTGGAGGGAGTTTAATGGTAAGATTAGTAAAGCAATTATCTTACAAGACTACCAACCAATCGCTGACTACATTAACTCCAATGTAAAAGGTGCTGGAAAAATCAGCGAGGATGATGTCAGAACTCAGCATGGTTTTATGATGCTCAAGGTTGGACTTTTCAACTCATGGGATGAGATCATGTATATGCTCACAGACTCTGTGGGTAGTGGACTTTTCCAAGACATTAAGAGCCAAGCGGAATCGGCGTTTGTCGCTTGCCGCCAGTATGACTTCACGATGAACTCATTGGTTGATGCTGTCCGACTCAACTCCATGCTGATGATCGAGGGGCAAGGGCCAGATTCAACCAAGATGTTAAAACAGATGGAGTGGTTGCCAATTAGCGTAATGCCAGATGGGGCAAAGTTTATCCAGAACCGCTTCCAACTTCCAGTAGCAGAGAGCATGAGCTTCATGCAGTTCTTCATGGGAGATATGTATAGGGGTATGGGCCAGTATCGCATCAACGCACCTACCGCTGGTGGAAAGCAAAGAACAAAAGGTGAAGCAGAACTTGATGCTGCCGAGTCAGCTAAACTATCGGGAACTCAAATCCGTCGATTCAACGAGTGCCAAACTCTTTACTTTAAACAACTCTACAAACGCTTTGTAAGCGCAAAATCCAGCGATGATGGGTATGAGTATGTCAAGAAGTTCTACGAGATTCTTGAAGAACTTGGAACTCCTAAAGAAGCTGCGGCATATAAGAACATCACCAGCATCCGTTCCAATCTGATCAGTGGAGCAGGTAGTCCATCATTCAAGTTAATTACAGCAGAGAAGCTATTGCAGATCACTGCTATTACTCCAGCAAACGAAGGGCAAGAGAATGCAGTTAAGGATGCAATCGCCGCACTTTCTGGACGAGACAATGTTGCTCGCTACCGGAATACTAAAGTAAGCAAGATTGATGATACAACTCGTATCATTGGCTTTGAAAACGCTGGTATGACAGATGCGTTCGTTAACCCCGCAAACTTCCCAGTGCTGCCAACTGATCCGCATATTGAACACGCAGTTGGTCACTTCCAAGATATGATGATGCAGTTGCAGATGAATATGCAATCTGTTCAACAAGGACAACAAGAGTTTTCAGAGATTTCAAAAGCAGTGCGCTCAGTCAAATTTAAGGGTGGTCACATCATGGCCCATGTTGAATTCATCAGCAAAGACCCATCGAGGCAGGACTTCTTGA
>Ga0247836_1007964_pt1 | contig 10950 bp, 12 predicted proteins | sample LaCruzMarch2015__4_FD_187116 | JGI IMG/M metagenome (GOLD analysis project Ga0247836, IMG submission 187116) | Freshwater microbial communities from meromictic Lake La Cruz, Castile-La Mancha, Spain - LaCruzMarch2015_14m | ecosystem: Environmental > Aquatic > Freshwater > Lake | place: Spain...
TCAAGCAGTCGTTCGAGCTGAAGATCAAGGGCGACCTGATCCCCGAGTCTGCGGTGGAGGAAATTATTGGCGAGTTGCAGGAGATCTTTGCCCGCCATGGGGCAGGGGCCGCGTTGAGCGCCAAGGCCGTGTTCAAGCCGAACAAGGAGTTCCACACGGCCCGCCACACGCTGTTCTCGGCCGAGCAGAACCTTGAGATCGACAAGGTTGTGCCGGTGAGTGCGAGCGTTAAGACCAAGCTCGGGAGGGGCGGGGGTTACGAGGATTGAGGTTCGCGGCAACGAACCAGAACAACGGGCCAATCCGGGAGGGTTGGTCCGTTTGGATTGGCGTCTCCGCTAGGGCGCGTAGGTGGTGCCGTTCAGGTAGTTGGTGTAGCCCGTGTCGCCGGGGGCAATACCATCAACTCTGAAGGTGACTGCGTTGGTCGTGCCAGGAATGGTCACTGTGAGGCCCGCCAGGAGCTGGGCCGCGGTGACGTTCGTGGCACCGGCGAGGCAAAGAGCCGATTGGTGCTTGACTCTTGACAGCCACAATCCTTCTTGATTGACTGACTTCGCATGCTTGAAAAGTCCGCGAGATACAGCCTTTTGGGCTGCCTAATCTGTTCGTTGTTAATTGTTGGCTGTGACCCCAACCGGCAGAATTCTAAAGATCCTGGGGGCGCCAACGATGCCAAGCCCCCGACAAGCAACCTTAACGAGGAACTGGAGGCTGGGTTGTCCAAGCAATTTGGCATGATTCAAATACCGCGCGGAGATATTTCAGTCCTGAGCGCCGTAGATCTCGGAATGACAAAACCAGACCCACGGAACAAGTTGTTCCCAAACGAGATGCTCAACGGGCTGGAGCAATTAAAGCAAGGCGGACTGATTGATTATACTGTGTATGAGCCGAGTTTTGGGGGTGACAGAACACGAGTGAGAGTGACTGTTACGCCTCTTAAGGCGGCAATTGATGCCGCTGATCCAAGCCTTTCGACATCGGACGCGCTAGTCATCGTAACCTATAAACTTGCCGTGTCTTCTATAGTAAAAGACGTCGAGTACCATCATCCAGCACTTCCACAAAGCGATGATTTTCGCTTGGTCGTTGGAACTTTTAAGGCGATACCCAGAGACCTAAAGCGACCTGAGGAAATGTATAAGTTCCGCGCAATGCTGAAAGTGAATCCGTTCAACAAAACGTATTCGTTTCAAATTGCTGATGTTGGCTCGCTTGACGACGATTTGTGGAAGACCCAAAACATTCCGAATTAGAGGAACCTGAGTCTCCGTGGGAGCTGGGCGAGGATCCGTTTATGCACCCAAGCTTCTGTGCTTATAGTGGGCTGAGGGGGGGGCAATCTGATGAGTGGTCTGCCTTCTCAGCTGACTCGCATCCAAACAAGATCACAGATTGTTGAAATGAAGCCTTACTTAGCAATCCTTGCTTTGTCCTGCTTTCTTGAAGCGGTGGCTGCGCAACCTGATCAGCCAGATTCACGGCCTTCGACCAACCAGGAGCCGATCCCAGACTACGAGAGAACAATAAGCCTTCTGCAGCCATTTGAAAAGCCCCTGCTGTTTACAAAGTCGTTAGCCGACACCGGCGTTTCCATGGTTGGAGAAGAATCCGGTCCTGCATGGCTAATCAGCAAGCTATATTCTAGCTTGACGAAAACAATTCTTGATCCTGAATCAAAGCCAAAAATCGAGGCAGTCACGATAAGGCACCAAAACGAGTTTAATGAGTATCAGAACGAGCAGGGTCAGTTTTTCTCCAGAGTCACCAGCTTAAACGAGCAGCAGAACGCTACAATTGCCGCTTGGACTGAGATGTCCTCCGCTCAAAGCAACTCGTACACGAACTACTCATACCAATATACGAACACATACACTCCGGGCTACACATACCGCACAAGCTGGACGTTCAGCGACGGAAGCTCCTACACATATCGCACGAACTGGACATTCAGCGACCCTAGTGCCTACAAGCAAAGTAGATGATTGCCATCCGCGATAGCGCCCACTTATTCTGAGTAATTAACGCATATGAAAACAATCCAAGTCGCCTCACAAGGGCTGATCGGTGCGCTGGTCCTACTACTATCAGGATGTTTCTGGCCTGAGAAGTTCGATGCGACGATCGACATCGATAAGGACCGAAGGTTCACTTTTGTTTACGATGGCATTCTTGCGTTTGCGCCTGCCGTAGCGGAAAGTCAGAAGTCTGGGGGTCTTTCGCGCAAAGACGATCAGCAAATCGCCCAGATAGAAGGAGAACTTAGAAAAGATTCGGGGTTCAAATCGGTGATCTACGTTGGCGACGGGCGCTTTAAGGTCCGCTACGAGCGCCAGGGCATCGTCGATCGCACGGTTCACATATTCGGTGATAGCATGAGGCTTGTTACGCTATCGCCTTCAGGTGAGGGCGTGGCTATTGAAGGCATCCGGCTTTCTGATCGGGACCGCCAACAACTTCAAGAGATCGGCATGGGCTTCGACGGGACGCTGCGCGTAAATTCAGGCTTGCAGGTTGTGCAGGACAACGCGAACTCAGGACCTACGATGGGATTTGGATCTCACGCGTGGAAGCTGAACTGGGACACTCAGGAAGTTCCGCGACTGGTCACTTCTGGATTAGCTGCTGCGAAACCAATGAGCACCTTGCCTTTGGTTATCATCGGCATTGTCGCTGTTGTCGGTCTTATCATCTGGCGATCCGCCTCAGCGAAAAGGTGATCAAGAGGCGATCAGTCAGTCGTTGCATACGTCGTCGTCGTCACTCGCGGAGTCAGTAACAGCGGCGGTCTTACTCAGGCAGCGGAGGCGGTCGAAGTGACCACACCTCAATCGCATCGTTGGCCGCGATGGCAATTCTCCTTCCGTCCGGACTGCGATCCCACTTCAGTCCTCTGAGATCGAAAAAGCCACGAGCGTTGTCACCCTTTGGTGGAGGAAGCTCTGCCAACGGCTCGTCTTTTTCAGCAGCGATAACGCAGAGCTTCCCATTGTTCTCCACAAATCCGAGTTCAAGATCGGGAGTGAATCTCCAGTAGCCGCGCACACCCTGAACTTGCTTCGCTTTGGAACCATCGCTCAAGTTCCAAAGATGCCATGTGCCGCCCACCATCATCATCCCGTCTGGGCTAAGGGCAATCCTCTCGCCATCCCGAGACAGCCCGAGGAGCCCCCTGACATCGTCGCTCTTGACCGAATGGACGAGTTGCCCGTCCGCAACGCGGAAGACGCCAATGCCGTAACCGTTTGAGGCGGCAACAAAAGCACGATCGGAGCTGAAGGCCACCTGCTTGATCCTCAAGCGCTGGTCGCCGTATTGGCTCGCCCTAGCGTCCAATTCCGAGGTGAAGGGCAAACTCAGAGTGTGAAGAGCGGTCCCCCTCGCCGGATCAACCAGAAGGAGACTGCCCTCCGGCTTGTTCAACGCAGCGGCCATCAATCGGTCCGAGCGTGTGAGGAAGATCTCCCCAAGCGCAACGCCTTCTCCCAGATCGATGGTGCACACCGGTTCGCCGTTTGTGAGCCGAACCAAGCGGAGTTCGGCTGATGACAGCTCCCGTCTGCTCATCATTGTAGCGCCTGACTGCTTCACCCGCTTGGGGTTGATGAGACTCGCCAGCATTCCGGGGGCGGCTTCGATGTTGAAGTTGTCGCTCAACTCATGCCGTTCGAGTTCCTCGCCGGACTCCGCATCCCACGCGACAAGCAGCCTGGGGCTTGAGTCAAAGTAGGCATGAAGCCGCCGACCGTCCTCGGTAAACGCGAATTCCCACAGCCGGTTGTCCTTCAGGTCAATGCGTCTTGTGACTTGGAAGTATTTCCCGAAGTAGTGCTCGTCGCTCAGCATTTTCTCGCGTGCTTCAGTCGCCAGTTTGCGGGCTTCGCTGGAGGCTGGATCGAGGTCGAGCACGGCAACTGCGGCATCAAACTGGGCGTCCACATCCTTTTTCTCGCGGGCCTCCCGCGATGCGGCCAAGTGCTGCTCCACCTTCGCTTTGCGGGCGAACTGCTCCGCCTCCTTGCGCTTCTCGTCGCCGGGCGCGATGCCTGCTGCCCTCTCTGCCACTTCGGCCGCGGCCTGGAATTTGCCGCTGCTGAAGTTTTCCTCTGCCTCGTTCATGGCGCAGGTGAACGCGGCATCCTTCGCAAACTCCTCGAACTTCTGCCTGTCCGGTGCGATTTCACGACCACGCGTGATCCACCCGTTTGCCTCCTCCCACCGCTTCTGGTCCATGGCCGACCTCACCGCAGCTTCCGGGGCCTCCTGCAGCACGGCAACAAGGTCGCTGTTGTCAGGAAAGAACCCCCTGGCCTCAAGAGCCGCAGACACCGCGTTCGCGAAGTCCCCTGATTTCAAGGCTGCCAGGGCCGCGTCTCGGCGGCTTGCCATTTCTTGATCCAACGAACTTGTGTCGCGATAGAAATCCTCGAGGATCGCGTTGCCACCGATGGAATTCCGGTTGCCACCGATAGCTAGACCCCGCTTTGAGAGGGCGAATAGCGCCTCGATCGACGACCCCGCCTTCGCATCCAATGTGACGAAGTAATGGTCAACCTTCCTGACTGCTGCGCTCTCCGCAGGTGCCGTTGACCCAAGGCCGATGCTGAAATGGTAGGACGCCTGGCCGGCCCGCAGGAGGTAGATTCCCGGCTTGAGGGGCTCGGCAGGGACCGCGACGAGCATGTCCGGTTTCGCAGCCGGCCTGAATCGGAGGGGAATCTCCGTGAAGGACGCAAAGGGGTCTTGGGCCGGCTGGAGGCGCGTGAAGAGCGTCGGGCCGTCGCGCCGTGCCTTCACATGTTCGACCTCATGACGGACCACTGCCCGGTCGAACAGCTTGACCTGAGACTCCACACCTATGGCCGAGATGCCTTGTTGGTAAACGATGAACACGACCTCCTCGCCGAAGTCGTGACCACTCGCGCCGCTTGCGTCGTTGAGAGGTTGCGCGTCCCTTCCAGACTCGTAAGCAGAAACGCCGTAGAACTCTGGCAGAGCACCCTTTGGGATGTCCCCGCGCTCTCGGGAGCATCCTGCCAACAAAGCCATCAAGAGCACCGCGATGAAGCACGGCCGCGTGTAGTTGTTGACATGCATGACCACCATCTACTCTAAGAACGCAGGATTGCGAGGCGGGTCTTTCCATACCTGCTTCTGGTCAGGATGAATAATCACCCCATCTCCGCCCTTCGTAAAAATAACCTTTGGTCCGTCATAGGACCACTTGGACTTCAATACAATAGTGTCGCTTGGGTCAGTCTGGGAAACATTACCTATGAGAAAATTGGAGAATCCCAATTTCTCGAGAGTGTCGCGGTTGAGATAGCCGTCTGTAACAAGCATATTCCAAACATCAGATGAGGATGACGCCTTAATATCCGCTGGCCAGCTTTTCTTGTTAAGCTTCTCTGCTTGAATAGCTGCATGGTGTATGACAAGATGAAGCTGCCTCGCTTGGTTAAGGGGCTTTTGATTCCAAAGCGTTCTTTGCGTGTTCCACGATAGCTCTCCAGCATTCATTGCCGTTAGCGACCCATTGCCGATCAAAAAATACATGACTTCAGTTGATCCATTACGAGTGAGAATTGCTCGAAGTCTCGGACTGGAATCAACCCTCATATCTGGGGCGTATTTGGCTAGATAGGTAATTCCGTCACGCGTGTATTCTAACTCATCCTGAGAAATGAGCACAATCCTTTCATCTCCCCGAGAAGAAATGTAATCTTCCCCAATAATGGGCGGGCTAGACCAAGCGAAAGACGTTGCGATCAAATAGGCAATACAGAAGCGCAGCTTCATAGGGTTGCTCATTTTGACAGGTCGGTTTTGTCAACTCAACGGTAAAGACTGTCGGGAGCCATTTGGTGCGGAACGATCTGCCGAGCGCCGGGAATGCCTGGAAGCGGGATCGGAGGTGCGCCGCCCCCGGATGTGGTCCTGGCTCGAAAATCAATCGAGGGAAGCGACCACCTGCTCTTGGCGGAGGACATCGAGTTCCAGTCGGCGACCGTTTGTTCATAGTCAGACCTCCCTCGCGCGGCCGCTTTCTGCAAATCTTGCGTCATACGAGACATGTCGTGATAGACCTCAATCACATCCCGCCCGCTGTCTGCGCCGGTTCCGGCGATGGTCGCTGGCACAAAGACCGTGTCTCCGTAGTGTTCGAAAAACTCGGAAACAATGTCTTGCGTCTGGCCGAGACGGCACATCAGGGACTCCTTTGATGAAAAGTTCATGGAGGTGGCCTTGGTGGTTTCCTTGGACCGCAGTTCGGCGGCGAGCACTTCGGTGCGCATGCGGAGGTTCGGCGCAGGAGCGTTATAGGCAAAGGCGTCCACGTTGAGAACACCGCCGACATACAGGGCAAGTTGGCCGCCCAGCGAGTGACCGGTGACCGTAATGCGGGTGCCCGGAAACTTCTGCTGAGCCTCTTTGACGTAGGCAAGCGCCTCCTCGAACTGCTTTGGTTTTGCGATCTGGGTGCCTGCCCTGATGTCTGTCTTGATGTCGGCCCAGGAGGTGCGGTCCGTTCCGGCAAATGCCACCACCACCTCATCTCCCTTGCTGAACGTGACCGCTTGGAATCCTGAGTCACGCTTAACGGCGTCCGAGGCCGTGTATTCTCCTATCGGGCCGGGCTGCTCCTGATAGGCGCCCTCCGCAAAGGGCGCGAACTTGCTGCCGATCACAAGCTCGTCGAAGTTGTCTTGCTGGCCGTTCGCGCAGGATACCCAAGACCCGCTCAACACGACCAAAAAAGCGAAGAACTGGCGGGTGCTCATGGCTTCGGGATGGACCAACACGATAGTGAGTCGTCGTCGTGCGCGATCACAAGGCAATCGCCCGGGGGGGACATGGCGACCGCCGATGTCCGTGGGAGGTCCTTAAAGTTGACTGTTGTGATCACCCGCCCAGTTTGCAGATCGCATACCTTGACGGTATTGCCTTTCGAGAGCACCGCCAAGAGTCGCAAGTCGCCAGAAGCGTCCCAAGCAAGCTCTGCGGTCGGCACCTTCACGGGATGCGTCCACATGCCCGTGGAAAGGTCCACCAACATGCACTCCACAGACCCGATCCTCCTGCGCATAAGAACTTGAGATCCGTTATCTCGAACCCCGAGCAGGGAAAGCTCAAAATTGGCATTGTCTGGCGTGGATAGAGTGTGAACGACCTCGCCGGTGGATGCTTTCCGCACCGAGATGTTGTGACCGGCCTGGCTGGCTACAAATTCGCCACTCGAGCTGAAAACGATTTGCTCAACCGCGATAGTGTTGCTCTCTCCCTCTTGGACCTGCAAAGTCTCCCACAGCTTCGAGCGTGCAGCGATGTCGCAGAGCATTACGGATTCCTCATACGCGTCGCCTCCGATGGCTACGAGGCGGGCATCTGGAGAGAAAGCGAACGACTTGGGGAAATTCAACTCGTTGCCCGCAAGCCGGAGCAGGGGAATCGCATCGGCGAGCGGGTAGATAAAGTAGCCGGAGCCGCCGTGCTCCTTGGCCAACATATGCTGCTGCAACCGCAGCCCGGCCCGCAAATCGAGCGCCAGTTCCTTCTCTGTGCTTTCGTCCCAAGGCGGAACCGTCTCCATGCCGCCCTTGTCCTGCAGGCTGGCGTCCAGCCTGCGCAGAAGCAGGGTCGGCGGATTCTTTCTGTCGATGTAAAGAACTCGAACTTCTTTCCCGTCGCCGGACCAGTCCAGTGCCGAGAACCGGAATCCCGCAGGAACCAACCCTGAATCCGCCGTAGCAAGGCGGGATGGACTTCCATCACCACGAACTGTGGCGATCAGGAGTAGGACTCCCAAGCTGACTGAAACCGCCTTACTCAATTGCGACTTGGCTGAAATTTTAGTCCGCAAACCTTTATCTGAGCCGATTTCGGAGTCTGAAGTCAAGCTCCACCCGAGCTACGATTGCCTTTGTGATGCTACGAGTTCGGCCTGCTTTTTCAATTGACGCTGAACCAAAAACAGGACTAGGTTGGATTTTGGCCAATTAAACTGGTTTCAACAAATGAAAACGCACTACTTTGTTTTTGTGTTGGCGCTCATCATTGCCGGTTGCTCGCCCAGCAAATTTGATAGAGCGAAAGCTAAAACGCTCCTTGATGCTCACTTGTCGCAGTCCGACATCACTGAAATCAGGTTCACGGACTCTGGATTTAAACAAGCTCAAGAAGACCAACTTATTGATACAAAACGAGGGCAATTGCTCACGAGTTATAGCATCACGGATAAGGGTATGGACATCCTTGGAGATCTGATCGGTAGCCGGAACCTCAACACCTTGACAAAGGAAAGGCTGATGCCCAAATCCAAGGTTGGAGAAAGGATCGCATCTATTGATGGAATAGCGGATGCCGGAAATGGGCAAAAGCTTGTAGAGTTTACCACATGCTTCATTTTTCCTGCTAACACGTCATCAGAGGCCAGTCGCTATTTGTATACTGGCAGGAAAGGAGTCGCCGCGTTTGCTCTCTATGATGATGGGTGGCGTATCGTCAGAGCACAGTTCTAGTTGAGTTCACCGCGTTGCTGATCTCCACGCATCCGAGTGAGTTGGATTGTATTGCGTTCTTAGGAAATCTCTTATAGAGAACGACTTAGACCAGGGGGTGAGAGACCCCCTGCCTCATTCCATGAGAAACCTGTTTTGCAGCTTTACACTTTTTTCTCGGCCACCCTCACAACACCCTGAAAGTCGCAAAACGCTGATAACGAGCCTCCTACGCTGCAAAACGGGCTGATTTCTGGGGCCTCAAAACGGCCAAAATGATGTAAAGTGAGGGGGCCAACTTTACATCTGCTTTACATCGACTTTACGCGGCGGGGGCGGGCTGATGCGGCCTGAAAATCTGCCGACGGCCGTGCACAAAGCTCCCCCACGTTGACGCGGCGCGACGGGCATGATCAGCCCATCCATGAAATGTGTGGCGGTTTCGCCCGACGGAATCGCATTGCACCAGTGCAACGACGATGGCGAGGTGAAGGCACTGGCTATCCGGCTTGGCGTGTATTCGCAAATTCTGGCGGGGGTGCGGAGGAACACGACATCAGCAGCACTTTGCCGGGACGGGAACACACTGTATGCGATCGTGCTCGTGACCGGATGGAATGACCCGAAGGACAACGGGTGGGTGGCGTTGAGCACGGCGCCCGCAGGTCCCGAAGAGTTGAATCTGCTTGTGCGGGTCGTCCACGGTGTTGTCGCCCCCACGCAGGTGCGGTTCGAGCAAGCGAGGCCATCACAAAACTGACCCGGTCGCCAAAGTTGTTGCGGAACAACCGCGTCGGATCAGGACGTCCAGCGGGTGAGAATCCGGGCCTCCTTGGGCGGACGGCGACGTGGCAGGAGGCGGTGGAGGATTCGGCGGAGGAGCGTCATGCGCGGGCGAGGAAGGCAATGATACGGGCAATCGTGGCGGATGTCAGTTCCCGTTCCGAAAGCCGGAGCACACGCCAGCCGGCCAGGGCCGCCTCGAAGTATTTCTCGATGTCGCCCAGGAACCCCACGGCGCGGTTGTGGCGGCCCTGGATGAAAATGCCGCCCTCGACTTCGATGAGCGTGCGGGTCGGGAGGTGGGCGAAGTCGGCTCGCCAGCGGCGTGGCGGGTGGAAGCGGAATTCCTTTTCGAGGTGAGGGCCACCCGCAGTTTCCCAGAGGTGCAGGAAGCGGGCTTCGAGACGCGAAGGCGGTTTCGGGTCGCGGTGGCGGAGGCGGGAGCGCAGGCGGGGCATGCCGCCTTGGGGGCGGAGTCAACCGTCAGAGTAGCCAGCGTCGGCGGTGGTGGAGACGGCCGCCGATGGAGGAGCAATGGCAGTCGGCGTTTATGACACGCCGCGGGCTTGACGATGGCGTGCAGGATCTGAGGATTGGGCTGATGAAAGAGTATCTTGTTGAACCCGTTACCACGGGCTTCTTTTCCGGTTCGCTTAGCGAGCGAAAGCTACAGGACTTCCTCAACAGCAAGGCCCGACATGGGTGGCGCTTTGTGCGTTCAGTGCATGAGTCCAAGAAGGTGATGGGGATCTTCTCGCGTGAAGCGCACTTCGTGGTGTTTGAGCGTGACGAGAGTGTTGCTGAGGACACCGTGGCCATTCTGCTGCGCCAACTCTTGCGGGCATACAGTATTGAGCCGGAAGCCTGATCGGCGGATTACAACGCCAACGGCAGGCTCGGCTGATTCGGGTCGGGGATGCTCGTCTCGATCTCGTCGGTGATGGCGGTGGAGATGCGCGACGTCACCTTGAGCTTGGTGGGCGAGAACGAGCGGTTGAACGTGACCTTGAAGGCGATGGAGAACTTGCCGTCCTCGTCGGCGGAATCCTCGGCCTCGCGGAAGTGGGCTTCGAGGAGTTCCTTGATCGCGTCGAGGGCGGTGGAGCGTTCGGCTTGGGCGGGGGTGAGTGCGGGTGCGGTGGTCATAAATTGTGGCGGTTGAAGACGTGGCGGCGGAGGTCGTCGATCTCACGGCGGAGTTGGGCCAGGTCGTGGCGGCGGCGGTCGTCGATTTCGCCCAAGACGATCACGGCCACGCCCATGAGCACGGCGGCGACGAGGAGGACGGTGGTGGAGATGAGAAGGAATTCGGTCATGGCAGGAGGTGTTGTTGCTTGGGCAGACGGGAAAGGCGGTCGTGGAGGGCAGCGAGGATCTGCGTCACTGGCTCGAAATCGCGCAGCAGAGCCTCGATCTGTTCGGGAGAACGGGTGCCGAGCCACTTTGCGCCGCCGGCCTGTTGCCACCAGGCGGCGAGGCGGTTGATCGAGGGGATGTGGTTGGACACGCCCTGTTCGGAGGGCGGGACGGAAAGCTCGTCGGGCTGCCGGGCCAGGCGCGGATGGCACCGGGAGTTAGCCCGCTCAGGGCGCGACGATGCGATCGCGGAAATCGGGTTCGGCGATGGATCGAAAGTGCGCGGTGTTGAAGGTATAAAACCGGTCCA
>Ga0247836_1007976_pt1 | contig 10934 bp, 11 predicted proteins | sample LaCruzMarch2015__4_FD_187116 | JGI IMG/M metagenome (GOLD analysis project Ga0247836, IMG submission 187116) | Freshwater microbial communities from meromictic Lake La Cruz, Castile-La Mancha, Spain - LaCruzMarch2015_14m | ecosystem: Environmental > Aquatic > Freshwater > Lake | place: Spain...
AAAACGGAAGGGCGGGTTATGACGTTGGCATAAAAAAGCATAGCGTATCGATCCATTGGGCAAAGGTTTTGGGGCGGGTCCGCTCAATAATGGTGGCTTTGCGGGCAAATATCAACAAACTCAGTTTTAACGTTAATTCGGATAATGTCTATTATTTGGATTAAAAGTGGTCCAACCCAGTTTTTTGCCCACTACGGGAGATGATTTTGCTACCCCAAAAATCCTCAAGCCTCTTAGTGAGAGTTTTAAAAGTCTCGATGTAACACAAATCGGTCAAATTTTCGGTTTTTACCCCTATCGGGCTAGATAGGTAGAGACCTTGCATTGCAACGTCTCTACCAAAAAACCGAAAACTTGACCGTTCAAAGTATATAAGAATGGCCATCGTCAAACCTCGTTTCAATAACAGGCTGCGTGGCGTAGTGCTGGGTCAGCATCAATCAAGGCGCTAACACTAACCCTTTTTTAAGATAAAACGAACGCAAACAATGATCGGCACAGACAAGGCCAGCCAAGACACGGCATCACCGAAACCGTTGTAGAGCAAGGCGCTGGTGAGGCCGCCTATGCTTAGCAAAGCCAACACGATAGGCATAGTCCAAAGTTTCGGGCTGGCAGATACGTTGTTCATAGGCTATTGTGTGCCGAGTTGCCCAACTGGGTTGCCATCCGACCGGCAAACGGCGTGTTACGTTTTTTCCACCATAACACCAAGCCGCTGACCAGCAGCCAAATCGCCAAAGCATCCAGTAATGCCCAAATGATTTTTAAGGGCAAACCACCATAATCGCCAAAATGCAGCGGCTTGGCGATCAGCAAGGCCGTTACGTAAACAGGCAGTTCAGCACTGGCGACAACACTACCTGTGTGTGCATCAATGATGACCGGCGTCAACAGCTTGGCGGTTAACGGCGTGGTACCTTGCAAATAGGCGACAAAATGGTGTTTTCCGGCAAAGGGATTGCCTGGGAATGCCAAAAAACTGAGGGTTTTGTGGGCAATTGCCGTGTTGGCGGCAGACACGATGGTTTGCACGGGAACATGAACATCTGAAAGCGTAGTTTCTTGATAAGGCATCAGCATTTGTGCCAATTGGCTGTGTTGCCATTGGCTGAATATGGGTGTTGCCAAGGTGTTGACTACGCCTGTAAAGCCCACCACCAAGAACCAAATCAAGGTCACGATGCCGATCAAATTATGCCAATCCAACCAAAGCAAGCGCGACGATTGTTGATAACGCACCGTACCAAAAGCCAGTTTCCGCATAAAGGGCGCATACAAAACCACGCCAGATACCAGCGAGACCATTAACAACACCCCCATCAAACCTAAAAATAACGTTCCCCACAATCCGGCGAACAAATCAATATGCAGTCTGAGGATAATATTCATCAGGCCGGTATCCAGCGGGTACTCGCCCAGTAACGCGCCAGTTCGGGCATCAAAGCTATAAAACGCGCTCGCCTCATCCGCCGCCACGGTTTTGCCCATGCGGACAAACCACACATCCTTTTCGTCAGCATCGGTACTTAAAAATTGCACAGCATCCTTAGGCCGCAAACGCTGAGCTGCCGAGACAATCGTATCGACACTGACACGCGCTTGCGTTTCCAGCCCTTTCGGCGGATTTATGTGTCTGCCGAGGGCTTGGTCGATTTCATCGGCAAAAATAAGCGGCAAACCTGTCAGGCATAACAACAGCATGAATAGCGTGCAAATCAGGCTGGTCCATTTGTGGATGCAAGCCCAGTGTTTAAGCGACAACATCAGAAATTGTACTTAATCGAACCCGTCACTACACGCCGTGGCCCGAAGGTGACAAACTCGCCGCCGCTAGTGAAAGCAGTGGCGACGTATTCTTCATCCAAGACATTTTGCAGATTGACAGCAAAGGTGAATGGTTTGAAATCGTAATGTACGGCGGCATCGAACAGCACCACATCGGGGATTTTGATGGTGTTACGCGCGCCAAAACTGCTGCCGTAAGAATTGCCGATGTAACGTGTGCCGCCGCCTAGCCCCCAGCCTTTGGCAACGCCTGTCGGCACGGTGTAATCCGCCCATAAAGTGGCTTTGTGGTCAGGCGTGTATTCCAACGGTTCGCCTATTTCGCTGGCAAACGAGCTTTTGGTCACTTCCGCTTCCATGTAGGTGTAGCTGGCGGTCAGATTCAGGCCATTGCCCAAGCTGGCAAGACCTTCCAGTTCCACGCCATTAGAATGCGCTTGTCCACGTTGTACATCATTAAAAGTGGCAGGATCGGTGGTTAAAAAGTTGTCGCGGGTCAAGTCGAAATAGGCCAAGGTGATGAAACTATCGACATTTTTGGGTTGGTATTTGACACCGAATTCATACTGCTCGCCCGTTTCTGGTTTGAAGGTATTACCGTTGACATCGGTACCAATAGACGGCAAGAACGATTGCGCGTAGCTGAAATAAGGTGCGAGACCATTATCAGCGGCATAAACCAAGCCTGCACGACCCGTGGCTTGGTCATCGCTTTGTGTGGTTACTTTGCCGTTCAGGCGGTTAGTGGCTTGGTTTTCTGCCATGTCATAACGCCCACCCAACATCACCCGCCAGTTTTTATCGACATTCACTTGGTCTTGCAAATACAAGCCCGTTTGGTCTTGGACGACTTCGGCATTTTTAAAAACGGGTGCGGCGGCAACTGTCGCGCCATAGACCGGATTGAAAATATCTAAGTTAGGTGCGCTGCCAAACGTTTGTAAGGAATGGGAATCAACGTGCTGGAAGTCGATGCCCGATAACACGGTATGCCGCACACTACCCGTGGCGAATTTGAATTGGGCTTGGTTATCAAGCTTAAAGCCTTCCACTTTGCCGAAACTTTCATACAACGCGCGGCTGACCGTGCGTTGGTCGGCAAGCAATGCCGTTGGGTAAACGGTGCGGTCATCGACATCATTATTGTAATAACGCGCATTTTGCCGGAAGCTCACCACTTGGTTTAAGCGGTGTTCCAGCAAATAGCCCAAAGCAAATTCTTCGCGCTGATAGGTATCAACATTGGGCTCGCCGTTGAAGCGGTTGGTTGGGATGCTGCCGTTAGGATTGGCCTTTAACGTGCCTTCTATAGGATAACGCTGCGAAGCCCGCGTTTTATCTTTTTGGTAATGCGACAAAAACGTCACCGTGGTGTTATCGCTAGGTTTCCGCGTTAAAGCTGGAGCGACATAGATGCGGTTGTCGGATACATAATCGACTTGCGTATCGCTGTCGCGTACCAGTCCGGTCAAACGGTAGGCCAATGTTTTTTCTGAATTAACTGCCCCTGAGAAATCCCATTCACCTTGCAAACGATCAAAGCTACCTGCTTCAAATTTGATTTCGCGGAATGGGTCGAAAGTCGGGCGTTTGGAGACATAATTGACCAAACCGCCCGCACTGGCTTGCCCGTACAGCACCGAAGCCGGGCCGCGCGGCACTTCCACACGTTCTGCGCCGTAAGGTTCCAAGCTGTATCCGATGGCAAAACCGGGGTTGATAAGCTTGAGGCCGTCACGGTACAACCCGGAGGTAGTGGCATCGAAACCGCGCATCCGTATCCAAGTAAAGCGCGGCTCAAAACCAAAAGTTTCGCTTTGCACACCGGGGGTGTAGCGCAAGGCTTCCGCCATTGTGCTGACATTTTGCGCTTCCATCTGCGCGTCGGTGACTACAGAAATTGACTGCGGTGTTTCCAGCAAAGGTGTGTCGGTTTTGGTAGTCGCGCTTGATTTTTTGGCGACATAACTGTCGGGTTTTTTATCGGCTAAATGCGCGGCTTTGACTTTCACATCTGCCAAAACGGTTTCTGTGTCTTCATTATAGCCAGTGCTAGGCTCGGCAGCGCAGACCCAGCCGCTGAAAGCCATGCCGAGCATGACTAAATTCCTTGGTTGCCATTTGGCAGTGTGATTGCTTTTGGTTTTCATACTTTCCCTCTCAGGTTTTACTTGCTACAAAATGGCTGCCTGGCGGGGAAATGCTGGGTGGCTGAAGAATTTTTAGCTTTTTACTTAATTTTCTTACGTTACGCAGTAACGCGTGTTTCTCCCGTTTGCCGCGTTGAGCACCGAAGTATTTGTCGGGAATAGCCCGAAGGGGCGCGGCAGGGAAGCCGCGCGGCGGCAAAGGGGCAGGAAGCCCCTTTTGCCGTCCCCCGACAAATACCCCACTGGGCACAAGTGCGAGGAGCGCAAGACATGAGCGGCGACCGGGCCGCCTTTTCTTTGGATACTTTCTTTTGGCGGCGCAAAAGAAAGTATCTCGCCGTTGGGTGCGAGAACCCGATTAACAAGCCGTCGCGATAGCGACACCTTAATTATTTATTCTCAATCCGCAGAAAATGTCTGCGTAACATCAGTTAATTTTGTAGGGCAACAAAACCAATCCGGCTAACCCCCGTTTCTGCCGCATCAGCCAAGGTTTCCGCCAACACCCGGTACGGCACGGTTTGGTCGGCGCGGATATACACTTCCGGTACGGGCGTTTGCGTGGCGATTTGCCGTAGGCGTTGTTGGAATTCCGGGCGTGACACTGGCGCGTCATTCCAAAACAATTGCTGGCTGCTGTTGATGCTGACGTTAATCGCTTCGGGTGGTTCGGGTTGCGCCGCGCCGTTGGTTTTCGGTAAGTCGATTTTTACGGTGTGCGTCATCAACGGCGCGGCGATCATGAAGATGATTAACAGCACCAACATCACGTCGATCAACGGCACCATGTTGATTTCCGCCACCGGATGCGTGTTTTTGTTTTGGTCAAAGCCGCCGAATGCCATCACTCACCTGCCGATTGCTGCGGCACGGTTGCGCCTGTGGTTAAGAAAGCAAACAAGTCATGGGCAAAGGTGTCGAGTTTTGCCAAGGTCAGGCGATTGCTGCGCGAACAATCGTTGTAGGCCAACACGGCGGGGATGGCGACCGCCAAACCCAAGCCCGTCATAATCAAGGCTTCACCGACCGGCCCGGCGATTTGGTCTAACGTGCCTTGTCCGCTTTTGCCAATGCCGATCAGCGCGTGGTAAACCCCCCACACCGTGCCAAATAAACCCACAAACGGTGCGGTGCTGGCAATGGAAGCCAAGGCGGTCAAACCCCATTCCAGTTTGGCGGTTTCTTCGTCGATGACGCGGCGCATGGCGCGGGTCAGAAATTCCGCTGCCGATCCGGCTTCGTGCAAACGCTGCGCGGCGTGGTTGGTATGATGACGGGCAGATTGGATGGCATGGAAAGTCAGCAGCGCAAAAGGCTCATGGGCGCGGGTTTGTGACAAGTGCTTGGCGACATCGTCCAACGAAGCCGCCGCCCAGAAGTGCGCCAAAAAGCGTTGGCTGCGGCGTTGGTTGATCCGGCCTTGCCAGGCTTTGACGAGAATAAAAAACCAGCTTGCCATCGACATCGCCAACAACAAACCGAATAAAGTTTTGCCGACGCCATCGCTTTGCGCGAAAAAATGTTGTAAATCCATGCTTATCCCTCCAATGAAAACGCAACAGGGACAACGACCCAAGCCGTCACTTGTTGTACGCCTTGCTGTGCAGGGACAAATCGCCATTGTTTGACACTAGTTAGGGCGGCATTATCTAACCGTGAGTAACCGCTGCTTTTGCGGAGCAAGACTTGTTCGACCTTGCCATCAGTACTAATTTTAGCCCGTACCAACACCCGGCCTTGTTCGCCTAATTCGCGTGAAGCTGGCGGATAATCGGGGGCAGGATTGTGCAGATAATCGGCGTTGAGATGCGGCAAGGTCACAGGTTCGGGAGCCGCTTTAGGCAAGGGTGCAGGGCTGGCTGAAAGCGCGGGTTTGGCGATGGCAGGGCTTGGTACAAACGTTGGCGGTGTCGCGACACGGTTAGCTGTCGCCACGTTACGGCTGGATTGGGTGCTGGCGATTACGTTTTTGCTTGGTTTTGCCAGAGGCTTATCAGGCGTTTTGCGATGTGTTTTCGATAAAGCTTTGGGCTTGGAAGGTATTTTTACTTCTGGCTTAGGTGTTGCAGTCGCCTGTGCGATAGGAGCAGGTAGCCAAGATACATTGAGTATCGTCGGTGCTTTCGGTTGTGGGTGCGGCAGACTTTCAGTCGCTGTAGATAGCCATAAACCATGCAAAGCAATAGTCGCCACTACCGCCAAGACATAGCCGCCATGACGTATTATTCGTAGTCCGGCATTAGGCGTACGTTGGCTGGATGGACGTGGTTTTATGACGGTCAACACGGGGCGGGAAGCGTGATTTTGCGCTATGCCACTCTGGGCGGTACTCACCGGAAACGGTAAAATTTTTAAGGCAGGTCTAGGCATAGCCGTCTCTCATGGTTGCATGGTCGTTTGGCTGGCTGCCTGGCCCTATGGGGCTGGGTGGCTTGCGGGGCGTTACTACTTGGTTAAAATTAACTTATCGTTGCTGGTGATACGCAATCGGTATTCTTCATTCTTGTGTTCGATCACCAGTTCTTGCTGATTGCCGAACAATTCGCCGCTACTGACCCGTCGTCGGTTTGGGGCATTTTCCTGCTCCAAAATCACGACACTGGGGTGGCTAAGACTTAAAGTGTTAGTGATGTTTTTCATATATTCGCAGGGCAGAAAATTAGTGGAATTTCGCCGACTGAGTACGCATAACCTGTTGTTCCAATAAATGGGAGGTGACTTTTTGCCAGTGTTCCAACAGTTGTAAATACATATCACGGCTGGCAGAAGCATCTTCTAAATCGGGATGTGCAACCAGCAAGCTTAATTGCCGCACGATGAGATGGCCTAGTTTTGGGCAGTGGTGGCCATTGATGAATTGCGTCATTGAAAAACAAGTTGCCGCGTGAAGCCGAATTAATTCAATTTTTTCAGGAGTACGTGGTGGTTGCAACATAAGGCTTGCCTATTCGGATGGAATGCTCAAAAAATGTTTAACATACCCGGCGTTGAGCTGGGTATGTTAAACGAGAGTAGCGAGAGGTCATTCATCGCTTGTAGTTAATGATAATGATTATCGTTTGACTATTCAAGCACTATTATCTTCTTTGCTACAAATGTTTCTTATTATGGAAGTGAATATTAGACATTATCCAAATTAGCACCCAAGTTGAGCGTACCTATGGGTGCAGCGTAAGTTGTGTAGCCCACAGGCCAATTCCATGACGGTGTCGTCATAGCCCTTGCGGGTGTTCCTGAACACGTCCTTGACAATCCGGCAACGTTTCACACCGGCAATGACGTTTTCGACGATGACGCGGGTTTTGGAAACCAGCCGGTTGATGAATTTCTCATCCACGCTGAGTTCCCCGCCACGCGGTTTCTTCTTGGGCTGCATTACAAGGACACCGGAAGGCGCATAGCCTTGGAAGCCCGTGTCCTGGAACAGCACAGAGCCGGACGGGAATACCAGTCCGCACTGGTCGGCCAAGGCTTTATCATGGGTTTTCCCCGGCACGGTGGGGCTCAGGTAAGCCACGGTGCGGGACTGGCTGGCAACGACCAGGTTGTTTTTCAGGGTATGGGTTTTCTTTTTGCCGCTGTAACAGGCGGTTTGCCGCCCTTCATCGGATGGCCTTTGCGTCCGGCGTTCAGTTCCGTCAATGACGGATTCCCGTATGGGCGAGGCTTCGAACTGTTGTTCCGCTGAAACGGGGTCGCGAGCCGGCAACGCCTTGGCCATCGCCAACGCCTTTTGCAGGACGATGCTGAGACGAGAAATCCATTCATTGGCGCGGCCTTGGGACATCCCGAACAGAAACCCCATGACCACCTGTAACGGGTACAACTTGAGGTAAACTAAAATGAAAAACAACCTGTCTTCCGCTGTCCGCAGTGTGGTCGGCACTGCACCACCACCGAGCTTGCGCCGCCGTTCCGGATTGGCGGCGGACTCCGCAAGGTGTTCTTCCCAAGCCTTTTCAAAGTGGCCCAGCAGTCATTCAAATTCAGGGGCGTCCAGCCCGGTGAAGCTTCTGAAAACGGAAGGGCGGGTTATGACGTTGGCATAAAAAAGCATAGCGTATCGATCCATTGGGCAAAGGTTTTGGGGCGGGTCCGCTCAATAATGGTGGCTTTGCGGGCAAATATCAACAAACTCAGTTTCAACGTTAATTCGGATAATGTCTAATGTTATTGATATGAACTTATATCGTTAAGCTGATAAACGTATTGCGCGGGCAACGAGATATTCTATATTTATTTACCAAATAGGTAAATTTTACTTACAAATAAATTACAACAACCAATAAATTGTAAACAAATCTTCTATCTCTACTTTTTGATTCAGTTTACTTTCCAGTTGCCCAATCAACGCTTCGCGGCGTTCGTCAATTTCATCTTGGCGATCAAAAAGTTCTTTGCGTTGTTTGTTGCGGGTGCGTTCCAGTTCTTACTGTTGTTTTTGGAATGCCAGTTTTTCAGCCAGTGTGGCGGCTATCTTGGCATTTCGGCGCACTTCTTTGATTTGCTGGTCGATGTCTTTGATGCTTTGTTCTAGGCCGAATTTTAAGTCATCCGCCCAATGGTCGAGCTTGTTCACTTCTTCTTCAAAAAAGGCCAGATTACGGCTATTGACCCTTTTGATTAGGTCATTTTGTGCGCTAGCCAGTGCTTCGTCTATCTGGGGCTTGAGTAAAACGCTTTGTGGTTGGCAGTGGCTGGCGGGCAGTTGCATCAGTTTTTGCGCGGTTTCAGCGGGCAATAGTTGGCCGTCATCGGTTTCAGCGGCGAACAGCAGATGGTCTTCTTTACGCTCCAGGGCTTCTATGCTAAAGCGTTGCAGTTTTAAGGTGCCGGATTGCCCCAGCAGGGATTCCAGTACGCTGATTTTTGCGCCATGAGCGGCATAGTCAAAATGGATTTGCGCGGTGGAAGTTGGTTGGTTTTTGGCAGTTTCCAACACCCATTCACCTAACGGGTGGTTGAGGCGGTAAACGTGGGTGTTATGGGTATTGGGGTTTTGTTTTTGGTGTCGGGCGATCAGTTGGTAATGACCGGGCGGCGCTTCTTTGATGATGTTTTCTTGGAGCTGAAAACGGTGTTGCTGGTCGTCGAAGCTGGCGTAAGGTTTCAGCTGATGCTGCGTTACCGCCCAAAACCAGCGGCTGATTTTATCCAGCCGTTGTTCGGCTTGGTCGAGCTGCAATTTAAGCAAGTCGTGGATTTCTTCATCAAAATTGTCGAGCAGTTGCTGGCGGGTTTCCTGCATTTGTTTGTTGATGTCAACTTCCATTTCCTGTTGCAGTTGCGTGAAAGCCGCTTCGATTTGTGTGATCGTCCGGCAGCTCTCGTAAATAGCCTGGATGCGCTTTTCAAAATCAATGCCGGATTCTATCGAGCCTAAAACATCGTCGGATGCGCCAAACACGCCATCGAACAGGTGGAATTTATCGGTGAGTAATTCCAGTACGCGCTGGTCGGCATAATTGCTTTGGTTGAGAAAGTTGATGACAACCACATCAAACTTTTGCCCATAACGGTGGCAACGGCCTATGCGTTGTTCTACGCGCTGGGGGTTCCAGGGCAAATCATAATTGATGACCAAGGAGCAAAATTGCATGTTGACACCTTCCGCCCCCGCTTCGGTGGCGATCATGATTTCGGCATGATGTTGAAAGTGGTCGATAAGGGCAGTTCGCCTGTCTATTTGTGGCGATCCGGCAATTTTATCGGAGCCTTGGTTTTCTTGTAGCCATTGCTGGTAAATTCGAGTGGTTTCGGGGCTGTTGTTTGTGCCGCTGAAGGTGACCAATTTATCGGCGTAGTTGTTAGCCGCCAAATAGTTTTGCAGGTATTCTTGGGTACGTCTGGATTCGGTGAAAATGACGGCTTTGCGCGGGGCAGCCATTGCCGCCATTTGTTCAAAACCCTGGTTTAAGGCAATCAATAAGGCTTTGGCTTTACTGTCGTCGGTGATTTTCTCAGCTTGTCCGATAAGGCTGTTGAGTTCGATGATTTCAATTTCCAGTTGCGCTTGGTCGATAATCTCTTCGGATTCACTGGTGTCTACACTGTCCAGTTCTTCAAGATAATCCGTTTCCAGATCGTCGTTTGCTATCAGCTCAGCAATGATGTCGGTAGTGTCGGGCTGATTATCACGCAGTTTTTCCAAGCGGTTTTTGATGGTAATCAGCGTGTTAAGCACGGCATTGGTACTGGAAGCCAGTAATTTGCGCAGAATAAGTCCGGTCAAATGACGTTGCCGCTTGGGCAAAGCGTAACTTTCTTCCCGTTCCAGTACGGCGGTAATGCCGTTATTAAGCTGCATTTCTGCATGGGATGGTGTGAAGGGAACGGTAATAGCCTTGCGCTGGGTGTAGCGGATGTATTCCAGCACTTGTTTACGCAAGGTGCGTTTTACAAAGCCTTTTAAGCGGTCTTTCAGTTGGCCTATGCCGTCGTTGCCTATGTAGTGTTGGCGAAACGATTTGTCATCCCCAAACAGTTGTTCATCTAACAGTGTCGATAAGCCGTACAGTTCTAGTAATGAGTTTTGTAAGGGCGTGGCGGTGAGCAAGAGCTTTTGCCGCCCATATAAAGCGCGTTTTAACGCTTGCCCCATTTTGTTATTGGGGCGGTAGGCGTTGCGTAGTTTGTGGGCTTCATCCATGACCACCAAATGCCAAGGTTCAACCAGCAACTGTTCTTCTAAACGCGCAGCAAAATGGTAAGAAAGGATGTTGATGCAATGGTTATTCATCGGATTGGCAATGCCTTGGTTTTTTAATTGCCGCCAAGTGTTGGCATCAAGTATTTGCGAAGGCAGGTTGTAGTGTCTTGCAGCTCTTGCGCCCATTGTTTGCGTAAGGAAGCTGGGCAAATAATAATCAAGGCTCTATATGGGTTTCGGGGTCTTTTTAACTAAAACAGCCAGTAACGAAGACAGCAAGCCCTTCCCGCGTTTTCTGACATTATGGACAAACTCAAAAAAGCTCAGGTACAGCGGCAACTTGGCCT
>Ga0247836_1007982_pt1 | contig 10929 bp, 10 predicted proteins | sample LaCruzMarch2015__4_FD_187116 | JGI IMG/M metagenome (GOLD analysis project Ga0247836, IMG submission 187116) | Freshwater microbial communities from meromictic Lake La Cruz, Castile-La Mancha, Spain - LaCruzMarch2015_14m | ecosystem: Environmental > Aquatic > Freshwater > Lake | place: Spain...
AGTGGCGGGAGCGGCACAGGGCGGCGGGATCACTCACGATCCGAACCCGGATCGCCGCCGGATTCCGCGACCTCGCCTCCAGCCAAGCCGGTCCCCTGGTCGCGTTTCTGTGCTGTTTCACCTTCGGCCTCCAGTTCGCCGGTCCGTATTTCACGCCCTACATGCTGGAGGCCCTCGGGTTCACCTATGGCCAGTTTCTCGCCGTCTTCGGGGCGGGCTTCCTGGTGAAGGCGATGTTGCTGCCGGCGATCGGGCGACTCGGCTCGCGGCTGGGGTCCCGCCGGCTCCTGGTGCTGGCCAGTCTGGCGATCGTGCCGCTGTCGCTGCTCTGGCTGCCGAGCGTCGATGTGCGCTGGCTGGTCGTCGTGCAGCTCATCGCCGGCACCTGCTGGGCGGCCTACGAACTGGCGATCACGCTCTTGCTCTTCGAGCTGGCGGGAGACCGCGACCGCAGCGGTGTGATCAGTGTCCACACGCTGGGCGTGGCGATTGCCACGGTCGCCGGGGCGGCCTGTGGCGGCCTGCTCCTGCGTGGGTTGGGGGAAACCCGCGAGGCCTACGCAGCCGTGTTCGTCGGCTCCTGCCTGCTGCGGGCTGCGGCGCTGCCGCTCTTGGCCCGCCTGGCGTCAGCTGGCCGGTGAGCGGGCCTCGTTGGCGAGGCTGTCGAGAAAGGTGCGGGCCCGGCCGTAGTCGCCCGCGGCATACTCCGAGACATGGCTTTGGAGCGTCTCGATGAACCCCGACACGGTGGTTTGGATCGCCTGGAAATCTTCGTAGCGGATGCTGCCGCCGGACGAGGCGCGGGTGGCGAACAGCGAGTCGAGGCGGTCGCGATACTGTTTGTAAATGTCTTGGGTCAGGACCAGCGGATATTCGATGTGGCCCGTCACCGGGTCGAGTTGGGTGGACGGGAGCCGCGGGGGCGCCTTCATCTTCGCCAACGAGATCGCCTGCTGCTGTGTGATCGGCGGGCCCGCCTCGTCAGCCCGCCGATCGCGGTTGACCTTCCGCATCTCGAAGTAGGTCTCGCTCCAGCGGAGACGGTTTTGCATCTCCATCGTCTTGGCCTCTTCCCAGTTCTTGGCCGCCTCCGAGTTCTTGAGGTTGGCATAGCCCTGAGCCCGGACGACCGAGGCCAGGCCCATGTCGGCTCCTTGCTGGGCGGTCGATGCCCAGCCGCCTCCGAAGCCGCCGTAGCCGCCGCCGCCACCGCCCCACTTGGCGTGGGCCAGATTCGCGGCCAGCCAGGTCGTGGAGACAAAGAACGTGAGGACCGCCACCCGTCGAGCGACGCGGGGGCCGGCGAACGGCAAGGCTTGCGAACCGACGTTTCGAGACAGCCGAGCAGCCATGTCAGATCTCTCCGTGCTCCGGACACACATCTTCCGAGGGAGCCAACTCCCGCGGAAATCCACGGGCGGAGTATACTTCCAACCCTCGAAACGGGCGACGATGAAATGCGGGCCGGGAGCCTGCGCACTGCCGCCCTAGCGTCATCCTTGCCAGCGCCTCTTCGGAGCCCCCGTCTCATGAAGCCGTTGTCCCGCTTTGCGGCCTATCCGTTGGCCACCGTCCTGGCCTGTGGGCTGATCGCCGCCGGTTGCTCGAAGCCCGCGCCGCCGCCGCCGGCCAAGGAAGCGGTGACGGAGCCCGCGAAGCCCCAGGAGCCAATGCCCCCCGTGCCGCCGGTTTCCCCGGCCCAGCCAGAACCCAAGCCAGAACCCAAGCCAGAACCCAAGCCAGAACCCAAGCCGGAGCCCAAGCCGGAGCCCAAGCCAGCCGACACGTCCGCCTTGGAACCTGCCGCCGACGCGCCCGACATGGCCGCGCTGGTCAAGACGCTCACCACTACCGACGACAGCCGCACGCGGGTGATTACGATCGACGCGATCGCCACGGAGTTGCGGGGCGGCCTGCCGGCACTCGACTCGCTGGTCAAGTCGCTCGCCGATGAAGAGCCGCGGGTGCGCTGGCACGCCGCCCGCGCGATCGGGCTGATCGGCCACGAGGCCGCGCCGGCGATCGCAGACCTCGTGAAACTGCTCGGCGACCGCGATCCCGTCACGGTCACCCAGGCCGCGGCCGCCATTGGCCACATCCGCGCGGATGACGACCGAGACGAGATTCCCGCCGCTGATCGGGATGCCTATGCGGCCGCCGTTGATCCGCTCGTGACCACGCTGGTGCATCCCGATCCGCGGGCCCGCCGGGCGGCGATTCGCGCGTTGCGGCAGCTGGCAACGACCCGAGAAGAACTGCTGGCGACCGTCCGCAACCAGCTTGCCGACGCCGACCCGGCCGCGATCCTGCCCGCGCTCCATACGCTGGCCGACATGGAGGAGGATGCGGTGCCCTTTCTGATCGAGGCCTTGGGCGATCCCAAGAGTCGCTACTGGGCCGAGATCGTGCTGGCCGAAATCGGTCCGGAGGCCGTAGCCGCGGTCGAGCCACTTGCCAAGGTCGCCGCCGCTGCGCCGATCGAGGAACGGGTGCAGGCCATCCTGGCCCTGGCGGCGATCGGCGAGCCGGCGACTGCGGCGACTCCTCAAATTATCGAGGCTCTCGAATCGCCTGACTCGTCGCTTCGCTACGTCGCCGCCTACGCCCTGGGCAAACTGCGGGCCAAGGATGGGGATGCCGCACTCGAGAAGGCGGCCGCAGCGGACGACCAGTTTCTGGCTTCGGTCGCAAGTTGGGCCCGAGCCAGGATCCATCCCGACGACGACAGCCTGTGCACCAAGGCGATGGAGCGGCTGGAGACCGAGTTTGCCGACGAGTCGCCGGCACTGCGTCAGGCGGCGATCGAGGGGCTGTCGGGGTTGACCGACAGCATGGACGAGGCCGGCCGAAGTGAATATGCCGCCAAGTTGATCGGCAGCCTCGCCGACCCCGTTCCGGCGGTGGGCTTGGCGGCCGGCGGGGCGCTGATCCGGCTGGGGCGCGACGCCGTCGGGGCTTTGAGCAACGCACTTGCGGTGCCGGAAACGCGGAATGCCGCCATGGAACTCCTGGCGGCGATCGGCGCCGCTGCCCAGCCCGCGCTGCCGGCGATGATCGCGGGGCTCTCCGATCAAGACCCCGGCTATCGCTCCAACGCGGCGATGGCCATCGCCACGCTCGGTGCCGAGGCGCGGGAGGCGGTGCCGGCGTTGCAAAAGATGCTCAGCGACGAGGACGCCCTGCCGGAATCCCGGTACCCGGCGGCCTACGCCCTCGGCAGCATCGGCCCCGAGGCTGGGGCCGCGGAGCCGCTGCTGCGCCAGCTCGCCGAATCAGGCGACGAAATGCTGGCGACGGTCAGCGTCTGGGCGGCTCTCAAGATCAAGCCAGAAGACGCGACGCTGTTTGACTCGGCCATTCCGAAGCTCCGCCATGCCCTGCAGCGGGAGCAGGAGTTGGTGCGACTCGAGGCCGCCGTGGCACTCGGCGAAATCGGCCCCCGCGCCGCCACGGCCCTGCCGCTATTGGAAATGCTCGCCGAGGAGGATCCCGCGCGAACGGTGCGGGCCGCCGCGGCGGAGGCCGTGCGGCGGATCCGGGCCCCAAAGTGATCCTGCCGGCACGGCTGGCACTCAGAGTCGGCTCGGCGCGGTCCGGCAAGGTGTGATGGGCTTCGACGGCGGGGCTTGAGCCTGCGGCCCCGGGCCGCCGATGCTCTGTGGCGCGGGGACGTGTGGCCGGCCTGAGTCGGCCCGTCCCAAACGCACACGGGGCCATGGGGGAGGCGATGGCGACGATCAGCTGGGCGGGTGCTTTCTGGCTGGCACGGTTGTCGCGGCCCGCGGGTGAGCGGATCGTCTATCGGCACGCGTTGCGGCAAGCGCCCACGCGGATCCTCGAGCTCGGCCTCGGCACGCTCCTCCGCACCGAGCGGCTGTTGCGGGCGGCCGGCCGGGCCGGAGGCGAAGTGGCCTATGTGGGGCTCGATCGCTTTGAGGGTCGGTCTGTGACCGATCCGTCGGGCGTGTCGCTCAAGCAGGCGCACCAACGGCTCGCCAGCCTCGGTCGCGTGCGGCTCGTGCCCGGCAACGCCGACACCTCGCTGGCCAGGTTGTGCAACCAACTCGGGCAGTTCGACCTGGTGCTGGTGTCGGCCGACAACGACGAACGGCACCTGGAGCGGGCCTGGTTCTTCGTGCAGCGGCTCCTGACACCGCAGACCACGGTCTTGGTCGAGCCCTCGGCCGGCGCGGCGTGGACGCAGCTGACTCGGCCCCGGATCGACGAACTCGCCGCCCGCACGATCGTCCGGCGGGCCAGTTGAATCGCGCCGCGGGGCTGCGGCGGCGGCGGCGGCGCGCCATCGTCGGCGGCTGAAATCCTGGTATCATTCTGGGATTCTCCGCCCCCAAGTCGCCCGCCATGCCCCCCCGCACACTGCTCGACAAAATCTGGGACGACCACGTCGTCTGCACGCCTCCCGGCGAGCTGCCGCTCTTGTACATCGACCGGCATCTCGTGCACGAGGTGACCAGCCCCCAAGCCTTCGAGGGCCTCAGGCTCGCCGGTCGCCGCGTCCGCCGGCCCGAGGCGACCTTCGCCACGCCTGACCACAATGTGCCGACCACCGATCGGCGGCTCCCGATCGCCGACCCGGTCTCGAAGCAACAGATCGACACCCTGCGGAACAACTGCCGCGAGTTTGGTGTCCGGCTCTATGACCTCGGCGATGCCGACCAAGGGATCGTGCACGTGATCGGGCCGGAACTCGGGATCACCCAGCCCGGGATGACGATCGTCTGCGGCGACAGCCACACCGCCACGCACGGCGCGCTCGGGGCGCTCGCCTTCGGCATCGGCACGAGCGAGGTTGAACACGTGCTGGCCACGCAGACGCTGCGCCAAGGCAAGCCCAAGTCATTCGAGATTCGCGTCACTGGTCGGCTCTCGGCTGGTGTCACCGCCAAGGATCTGGTGCTCCACCTGATCGGCCGGCTCTCCACCGAGGGGGGCACGGGCTACGTGCTCGAGTACACCGGCGAGTGCATCCGGTCGCTGGGGATGTCTGAGCGGATGACCGTCTGCAACATGTCGATCGAGGCGGGCGCCCGGGCCGGCATGATCGCCCCCGACGCCATCACCTTCGACTATCTCCGAGGCCGTGACTTCGCCCCGCGAGACTTCGATCGGGCCGTGGCCGCCTGGGAAAAGCTGCCTTCGGATCCCGGGGCGACCTACGATCGCGTCGCGACCTTCTCAGCCGCCGACGTCGTGCCCCAGGTGACCTGGGGCACGAACCCCGCCCAGGTGGTCGGGGTCGACGCCCGCGTGCCCGACCCGGGTTCGTTTTCCGACATCAATGACAAGTCGAGCGCCACGCGGGCACTCGATTACATGGGGCTGGCGGGGGGTACGCCGATCGTCGCGGTTTCGCTCGACCGGGTGTTTATCGGCTCCTGCACCAACAGTCGGATCGAGGACCTGCGGGCGGCGGCGGCAGTGGTTCGCGGCTACCGCGTGGCCCCCACAGTGCGGGCGATGGTGGTGCCGGGCAGCGGCCGAGTGAAGCGGCAGGCCGAGGCCGAGGGGCTCGACCGGGTGTTCACCGAGGCGGGCTTCGAATGGCGGGAGGCCGGCTGCAGCATGTGCCTGGGGATGAATCCCGACACGCTTGCACCCGGCGAGCGGTGCGCATCGACGAGCAACCGCAACTTCGAGGGGCGGCAGGGCAAAGGGGGGCGGACGCACCTCGTCTCACCGGCCATGGCGGCAGCGGCGGCCGTCAGCGGCCATTTTGTCGACGTCCGCGGCTGGGAGTATCGCGGAGCGGGCGCACCATGATGGAGCCGTTCACCACTCATTCCGGGATCATCGCGGCCCTCGATCGGGCCAACGTCGACACCGACCAGATCATTCCCAAGCAGTTCCTCAAGCGGATCGAGCGGACGGGCTTCGGACAGTTCCTGTTCTGCGACTGGCGGTTTCTGCCGGACGGCTCCCTGGATCCCGCTTTTGAGCTCAATCGCCCGGAGGCCAAGGGTGCCACGATCCTGCTGGCCCGGCGAAACTTCGGCTGCGGCTCGAGCCGCGAGCACGCCCCCTGGGCGCTGGCTGACTACGGCTTCCGGGCCGTGATCGCCCCCACCTTTGCCGATATCTTCTTCAACAACTGTTTCCAAAACGGGATGCTGCCGGTCCGGCTCACCGAGTCCGAGGTTGACGAACTCTTCAAGCGGGTGGCCGCGGGCGTGGCGGCCGGTCAGGGGTACCGGCTGCATCTCGACCTGCGGGAGGGAACGGTGCACGACGACGCCGGCTTTGCGGCCTCGTTCACGGTCGACCCCTTCCGGCGACGGTGCTTGCTCGAGGGCCTCGACGACATCGGGCTATCGCTGCGACAGACCGACTCGATCACCGCCTGGGAGGCTGCCCACGGCCTGCCGGCGGTCGGCGGGTGAGGCGATGCGACAACCGGTTGCGGCATGGTTGGTCGCCGTGCTGCTTGCTGCGGCCGGTGGCACGCCGGCGGCGGTCACTGCGGCGGAGACGCCCCTCGGCCCGCGGGTCGCCGCCACGGCCAACGGCCAGACGATTGCTGCGATCGACGACAGCCGGCGGGCGATCGTCGCCTTCGATGCTTCGCGGCCCGATGCCCGGCGCGACCTGGTCGGGCCCGCGGCCGCCGATGCCGCCACGTTCGTGGCCGTCGGGTATCTGACCGGAGACGTGGTCGCAGCGGTCTGTCGGGCCGGCGACGATTGGTCGCTCTGCACGTATCGAACCGCTCCCGAGGGCCCAGTCGATGCCGGCAGTCCGCTGCAGCGGATTCCGCTGGGCACCGCCTCTGGCGACTCCGCCCGGGTCGACCTGGCGGTCAGCCATGCCCGTGGCTGGCTCGCGGTGACGGGCTTGCCGGTGCCGCTGCCGCCGGTGCTCCGGGCGGCGGTGGCCGGGGTCAGGGTCGGGCCGCTCACCGATCGTGGCTGCCCCGGCTTCGCAGCCGACGTGATCCCGGTGGCGGCGACCGTCAGTCCGGCCGACGAGCTCGTGCTCGTGCTGCGGGTCATCCCGGCTGATTCGGTCGCGCCGGAGGGCGGCGACGTGATCGCATTTTTTGACCTCGGCGGGAGGGAACTGCTCCGCTTGCCGGCTGGCCTGCAAGGCATCGGTGGGCTCGATTTCGGGCGTGGCGACACCGCGCTCTGGGCTGCGGCCAGCGACCCCGCGGGCCGCTCCGGGCTGTGGCGGCTCGACGCGGCCTTCGTCGCCGGCCGGCAGGTGATTCGGCCCGAACTTGTGGCCCCGCTCGAGTCGCCCCGCGACCTGGTCTCGAGTTCGCCCCGCGCGATCGTGGTCGTGCACGGTGGTTCGCCGAACCAGCTGTCTGTGATTGATCCAACCGTGCCCGCCGACCGCCATCCCCCCGGAGGAGAACCATGACCCACTCTCGTCGCGAGAAGATCGAGGCTCTGCTGCGGGACGACCCTGGTGACATGTTTCTTCGCTACAGCCTGGCGCTCGAAATGGAATCGGCTGGCGAGTGGGAGGGCTGCCTGGGGATCCTCGAGGACCTCGGCCGCGGCTCGCCCCCGTATGTGCCCGCGCTGCAGATGGCCGGGCAGTTCCTGGCCGCCCGCGGGCTCGCCGAGGATGCCCGCCGCGCCCTCCGCGAAGGCATCGAAGGGGCCCGGGCCCAGGGCAACACGCACGCCGCCGGCGAGATGGCCGAACTGCTCATGAGTCTCGGCGAAGACTGAGCCGCCCCGACCGCGAGGATGCGGCGGGGCGGGGCGGGATGCCGAACCCGAGCGTCGCACCTGAGATCCGTAACGTGGGCAGCTGGACAGCCGAGGCGCAGGGCGGTGCTCCACCACAATCGGATGCGCTCGAGCCGCCCGGCACTCAGCCCAGCACGGGCACGGGCTCGGCGGCCTCCGCGCCGCGGGTGATCGTGAACCCGAGGTCTTGGATCAGCTTGTAGTCGGCCTCGGGCAACTGGCCTTTTGTAGTCAGGTAGTCGCCCACGAACATTGAGTTGGCCGCGTAGAGGCCCAGTGCCTGGAGGCTGCCGAGATGGATCTCGCGGCCGCCGGCGATCCGGATCTCGGCCGTCGGATTTGCCATCCGCATCAGGGCCAGGCCCCGCAGGCAGTCGCGGGGCGTGAGCCGGTCGACGTTTTCCAGCGGCGTGCCGTCGATCGCGTTGAGGAAGTTGAGCGGGATCGACTCAACCTGCAGGTCCCGCAACTCGAAGGCCATGTCGACCAGATCCTCGGGCGACTCCCCCATTCCCATGATGCCGCCGCTGCAGAGTGCCAGGCCCGCCTCCCGGCAGGCGGCCAGCGTCGCGATGCGGTCGGCGTAGGTGTGGGTCGAGCAGACCTCACCGTAATACCGCGCGCTGGTGTTGAGGTTGTGGTTGACCTTGTCCACACCGGCGGCGGCCAGCCGCCTGGCCTGGTCGGGCGTGAGCAGCCCCAGGCAGGCGCAGATATTGAGGTTGTAGTGGGCCTTGATCTTGGGGGCGATATCGCAGACGAAGTCGATCTCCCGCTCGGTCGGGCCACGGGCGGAGATCACGATGCAGAAGGTCTTCGACTGCTGCTCGGCTGCCAGCTGGGCTGCAGCCATCAGTTTGGGGGCTGAGAGCAGGTTGTAACGAGGAATCTCCGCCTCGGAGACCTTCGATTGCGAGCAGTAGCCGCAGTCCTCGGGGCAGAGGCCGCTTTTGGCATTCATCAGGAAGAACAGCTGCACGGTGTTGCCGAAGGCCCGGTGGCGGAGGCGGTAGACGGCGGCCAGGAGGTCGAGCAGTTCCTCGTCGGGGGAGGCGAGCAGCGCCCGAGCCTCGTCGCGGTTTATGGAGCCCCCGGCGAGGACGCGGTCGGCGAGGGCATGCCAGCGGCTCGGGGCAGAGGGAGCGGCGACGTTCATCAAGGGCTCTCGCACGGGCCGGAGGAGTCGGGAAACCGCCGGTATGGTAGGCGATTCATCCGGATCGCGACACCGGCCCAGACAGGGCCCCGCCCCGATCAAATCCAGCCCCCCGGGCTACGTCAATCCCAGCGGGAACGGGCTCAGGAGTTCGAGGCCCGTCGCGGTGACGAGGTAGTCGTTCTCCAGTCGCAGGCCGGCCCGGAGCGATGGGTCATAGAGCGCGGGCTCGACGGCGATCACTTCCCCTGCCTGGAGCACGTCGTCCCAGGCGGGATTGAGGTGCGGAGCCTCGTGGGGAAAGAGCCCGATCCCGTGGCCGAGGTGGCTCGACCACGAGCCGACCGGCGCCGTGGCCAGCCAGTCCTGCACCGCCGCATAGATGTCGCGGCAGCGAACCCCCGGCTTTGCCAGCCGTTCAACGATGGCCAGGGCCCCGCAGACCCGCTCGTAGGCGGCGAGTTGCTCGTCGGTGGGCCGGCCGTCGACTGCGATCGCCCGCGAGGTGTCGGCGAAGTAGCCGCGGTAGGCCGGCCCGAGGTCGAGAATGTAGAGGTCGCCGGCTTGGCAGCGACGGTCGCGGGGCGGGCCGCCGCGGACGCCGCAGGCATAGTCATTGCCCGTGCCGGTGAGCATCTCGCCGCAGCTGGCCACCGCGGCCAGTTGCAGGGCCGAGAAGATGTCGAGCTCGCTCACGCCTGGTGCGATCAGTCCGCGGGCTGCCTCATACATGGCGCCGCAGGCCGTGATCGCCCGCCGCAGGAGCACGAGCTCGTCGGGATCCTTTTGCCGGCGCAGCGTGAACAGTGCGGGCTCCACGTCGAGCAGCGCGGCACCGCCGAGTTGCTCGATCACGTGGGGCGGGCAGGCGGAGAACTCGACGCCGACCCGACGCAGCGAACGGCCGGCCAGCCAGTCGCCGAGCACGGCGGCCGACGCGGCTCGCTGATCGTTGCGCAGGGTCGATCGCCACTTGGCCTCGTAGGTGCGGACATCAGCAACGGCCGGATCGGTGGCCGGCTTGTCGGGGCACACGAGCAGGGAGGACCCGTCCGCTGCGATTGCCGCCAACGGCCGGAAGCGGTCGTCCCAGCGGTGGCCGCTGAGATACTCGACGTGCTCGGGCGAAACGACCACGAGCGCGTCGAGTTCGTGATCGGCAAGGGCCGCCAGCAGCCGCTTCTGGCGGCCGCGGCAGGCGGTGATGTCGAGCAGGGGGGTGACGCCGTTCATGACGGCGGAGGTTGTACCGCGCCACGGGCCGGAGGGCGTACTACCGCATCCCACCGGCGCCAGGCCCGGGCCCCGTCCGGCCCGGCGGCTGCTCAAGCCAAGCCCGCGGCGGGCCGGTGGGCCTCGGGGGCGGCGCCACGACAGTTGGGAATCGGCACCACCCGGCAACGTACGCCTGATGCTGACGGGTGATCCGGATCAATCTTCCACGCCGGCGTAGAACACGGCCCGCGAGCTCACCGCCCGCTGGCCGCGACGCCGCGGCCGCGGTGGCACGATCATCCGCGACGCGAGCACGTCGGCGATCAGTCCGCGTTCCAGTTCTCGTGTCGAGGCGGCCGCATCGCTGCCGGGTTCGAGTTGGCTTTCGAGTTCCAGGACCTCGAGGATCGGCCACACGGGGGTCGCTCGGACAACGCACTGGGCGGTGCCTACCTTGAGGGTAAACCGTTGGGGCACATGGGCATGACGTGAGGGGCTCGGCATGGCTGGGGCTCCTGGGGCGGGGACGGCACCGGGCCGTCGCCACAATGCTTCGTGCATACGGTGTGCCAATCCGAACGGTTCAGTCGGATGCCGAAGCCGGGCAGTGCAGCCTGCGCAGTCTGCCCAAGCTGCGCGCGCGCTGGGACGGTCAGGTAAGCAGCACAAGCAATGCGGCTTCAATCCGACCAGCCGGATTGCAAAATATGCAGAACCGATTGCGCGAGCGTAGCCCTGGCTCGGTGCACTGGACCTCGGCTGGTTTGCCAAGACGTGGCTTTCGTCAGCCAACACAGCGATTCGACGCACGTGCTCACGCCGCTGGAAGGTCGTGCTGAG
>Ga0247836_1007983_pt1 | contig 10928 bp, 8 predicted proteins | sample LaCruzMarch2015__4_FD_187116 | JGI IMG/M metagenome (GOLD analysis project Ga0247836, IMG submission 187116) | Freshwater microbial communities from meromictic Lake La Cruz, Castile-La Mancha, Spain - LaCruzMarch2015_14m | ecosystem: Environmental > Aquatic > Freshwater > Lake | place: Spain...
TAACTCATCGGGTTGTAGCGGTGCTCCCGTTCATCCAGGGTGCGGATGCCCCAGCCGTTGAAACTGGTGGGGGCCATCAGCTGGCGGGCCACAGCTGCTGCCGCTTCCGTGGTGGCGATGCCGGCCCAGAGGCAGTGGCCGGCATTGGACGTCCGCACCTGGCAGGCCTGGCCCTGGCCATCAATGGCCAGGGCATAGGAATCGATCGAGGGGGACCAGAAGGCCTGGTGGAAACGGTGACGCAGGGCGGCGGCCTCCTCGAGCAGCGTCTCGGCCTCCGTGCCCCGGCCCAGGCGGTGATAGATCATGGCGAGCGAACGGCGGGCTCCGTAGGCGTAGGCCTGCACTTCGCAAAGGGCGATCGAGCCCTCCGCCAGATGGCCATCGGCGTGATGGATGGAATCGTCTGAATCCTTCCAGCCCTGATTGCGCAGCCCGTTCTCGGCCACCCGCAGGTAGCGCAGGAAGCCATCGAAGCTGCCGGCCTCGGCCCTGTGGATCCAGGCCATCGCCGCCTCCAGCTCCGGCAGCAGGCCGAAGATGAAGTCCTGATCATCACTGCGGTGGAGATAATCCCCCGCCAGCATCAGAAACAGGGGCGTGGAGTCGACGGCCCCGTAATACCTCGAGAACGGCACTTCGCCGAGTGCGGCCATTTCGCCAAGCCGCGATTCGTGCAGGATCTTGCCGGGTTCCTCGTCGTGGGAAGGATTATCGCCAACCGCCTGGCTGCAGGCCAGGTAGCCCAGCACGCCCCGGGCGAGCCTCGGCTCCACCATCAGCATCTGCCGCGCCGTGATCAGGCCGTCCCGGCCGAAGGGGCAGCTGAACCAGGGCACCCCGGCGTAGGGGTAAAGCCCATCCTCCACCTGGCTGGCCAGCAGGTGCACATCGGAAAAGGAGCGCATCAGCCAGCTGTTGAAGGCCGGGTTGTCACTGACCACTGAAGCGGCGCTGCGCCGGGCGTCCCGGAAGCGCTGGATGGTGGCCGCCATGGCGGTGGTGAAGTGCTCTTCCGCCCCAGGTGGCTGCGCGACGGGGTGGAAATCCAGCACCAGGAAGATCCGTCGGGTCTGCCTGGGCTCCAGGGTCACCTGCAGCCCGATGTGCTCCTCGCCCACGTCCTCAACGGGATCACTCAGGCGCAGCACCGTCAGCCGATCTTCCCCATCCAGGCCCCGGTAGATGAGTTCCAGGGCGCCGTCAATGCCGCGACGGGCCGTACGGCCCCGCTCCGATCGGGTGTACCCCCTTACCTCAAAGATGTCGCGGAAGTCCGCATCGAGCCTCAGGGTCAGCGGCATCGTGACGGGCCGGTCCCCATAGCTGGTGAAGCAGAACTGCTGCAGGCAGGCGGTGGCGGTCAGGACGGTGCTGCGCTCCAGGTGGATCGTCATCGCGGCGGAGCCGCCGTCACCGCCATCGTTGTTGCTGAGATGGCTCACGAGCACCCCCACAGCCCCACGCTCTGTGGAGCTCAGCACCAGGGGTGGTCGTCCCCACAGCAACAGTTGCAGCCGGCTGACGTGGCGGGTGCCGCGATGGAAGATGCCGACATCGGGCTGGCCGTCCGGGCTGATCTCGCCACGGGAATCCAGGATCGCGAAGGTTTCCTCGTTCTTGAGAACGAAGGGATGCAGCGGATCAGGCATGCACCGGCGAGCGGTGGGCAGGGCTGTGGCAGCGGCTGGCCTGGATCTGGTGGCGGTAGAGCTGTTCGTAGTCCTCGGCCTGGCGACTGACCGAAAAGCTGACTTCGAAGTGGCTGCGGACCCGTGCACGGTCCAGCCGTTCCAGCGCCCCGATAGCGGCGATGGCCTCCTCCAGCGAGTCCACCAGGAAGCCGTTGATCCCGTGGCGGATCACTTCCGGGGTCGAGCCGTTACGCCAGGCGATCACCGGAGTGCCGCAGGCGTTGGCCTCGATCATCACCAGACCGAACGGTTCGGGCCAGTCGATCGGAAACAGCAGGGCAAGGGCATGGCCCAGCAAATCCTGCTTGCCGGCGTCATCCACTTCACCGATGAATTCCACCAGTGGATTGTTCCGCAACAGGGGCTCGATGTGTTCGTGATAGTAGGGAGTGTCGACTGGATCGATCTTGGCGGCCACCTTCAGGGGCAGGCCCACGGCCGTGGCGATGGCGATGGCGCGATCCAGCCGTTTCTCCGGGGAGATGCGGCCGATGAAGGCCAGATAGGGCCTGGGTGTGGCCTGGTAGCGATAGAGGTCGTTGGGCAGTCCGTGGTAGACGTTGCCCAGCCAGTTGGCCCCGGGCACGGGCTGGCGCTGGGTTTCGGAGATCGAGACCAGGGGCACCTGATGGAAGTGGGTGTAGAGGAGCTTCTGCTCGGGCGCATGTAAGGGGCCATGCAGGGTGTTCAGATGGGGAACGCCCAGCAGATTGGACAAGGGGAAATGGGTGTGACCGTTGTGGAAATGGAGGATGTCGAAGTTATCGAGCTTCTCGAGCACACGGTCGAGCTGGATCACGTTGTGCACGCTGGCGTCAGACACCTGACCGCTCAGACGCAGGGCCTGAGGGACACAGGCGCAGAGCTTGGCGCTGGTCAGAGAGTCGCCGCTGGCAAACAGAACCACGTCATGGCCCCGTCGCACCAGCTCTTCGGTGAGATAGTGAACAACCCGTTCCGTTCCTCCATAGCCGACGGGCGGAACTCTCTCATGAAGGGTGGCAATCTGCGCGATCCTCATCTCTTTACCTTCACCTTCGAGTCTTCCACACCTTTTACCTTATGCAGAAATCTTTGGATGGAAGCTGCCACTGCATATCTGCTGCAGGCCGCTGCTCCGATGGGTCCAGGGGAGTCTTCGCAGTTGAGAGAATCAATTACCTCCTATTTAGCGCTCAATGGAAATATCCGGTAGAAGTCCGCCATCCCCAGGGAGAACAACCTGGCGCCAAAGCCGATGGGTGGCTCCATCGTTGCGCAACTGTCGCAGGATCGATGGACAGTGCAGCATGGCGTCGCTTGGCAGAAACCTGTAGGAATGGCCTAAGGGCTTTCTTTCCCCCGGACTTCTGTCAAGCGTGGCAGCGTCCATTTCCCCTGCAGGACTGGGCCCTTGGGACCATACAAACGCGCCACAAAGAAAAAGGGCCCAGCAGGAGCGGGCAGCCAATTCGAGACTTTATCCGTTCCTGGCTTTTCGCTTTGGATGTAAATCTCCAGGGATCCATCAGCTCCCAGCTTCAGGCCTGATGTGCGATCACCAATCGAATAGCGTTGAATGGGATTCTTCACAAGTAGCCGTTCGGGCAACTTGTACATCGTCACCGACCAGAACTCCGTCACCGGTGGCAGCTGGCCCGGCTCGAATCGCATCACCCATCGCCTGCGCCCATCGAGCACCTTGCCGTCGGCTCCGGTCTGCTGGCTGGCATAGAAGGCCTCTTCACTGCTATTGCCATAGATCCCCAGCATGGCTCCCATCGAGCGGAACGTGAGGTAATCAGACCCCAGTTCCTGTCTGGTGCCGAAGAACCCCTGGGAGCTTGTTTGGGTCAGGGCCTTCGCTTTGAGATCCTTGGCGGCGCTGGCAACCCCCTCCTCAATGGCGGTGCGAATCGCCGGATCAAGGCGGGCTGGATTAAACGGAAGCCCCGGACCGATGCCGATCCGGGCAAAGCGGGCCATCATCTCGCGCTCCGATGGGACGGTGGGCATGAACGGCAGCAGGGCATTGAGGTAGGCGATGAAGCCGATTCCCTCTGCTTTGGTGGTATCCCAGGCGGGCCAGGCCACCGGCGGTGCGGCGGGTGGGGCCCCAGTCCCAGTGAAACGGGATAGGGGAGTGAGGATGTACTGGGCCTGCACCGCCTGCAGCGCAGGTATGTCAGCCGGTCCGTTGAGTTGGGTGCGGGTGAGAGTACCGATGAAATCGGTTTCAGCGCGAAACACTTTGGTGATGCCCTTCGGCACGGTGCCATTCCAGCGGGGACCTGCAAAGAGATAAGTGCCGGCCCCACGTCCGGTGGCGCGAACGCCGGTGTAGGCGAAGTTGTGGGTGTAGAGATCAAACCACTGATTCACGTAGTAACGCGGCGCCGGCACGGCCGGAAGCGACAGCACGATTGGCTCGGCGCGCAGATCCAGCCAGGCCCACGAATAGGGTGTGTCGTTGTTGGGGGTGACGATGTCTGTGTCGTCAGGGGTGGCAGAGCGGGCGTAGTGGCGGAACTGATTGAAACCACCCACATAGCCAGCAAACGCCTTGTTCTGAGTTTGATTCCAGAGGGTCTGGTAACCCTGCAGGGGGGCATAGGCGTAGAGCCAGGCTTCCTTGGCGATGGCGCGGGCTTCGGCGGTGCTGAGGGGTGCGGGCCGGCCGGAGGAATTGGCAACTGTTGCCGAAGCCTGTGGCGCCGCCAGGACCCCATGGGGAGTCAGCGGTAGGGCGGCCATCAGGGCGGCGGCGATGAAGGCGACAGCAGGCCGACTGGGGGTAGGGACCATCGTGTTGGTTGGGTGGGTTGTGGGATGCGAGGGCAGGCGTCCAGGCCAAAGGAGGCCTCAGGGCTTGAGCACTTCGATGTCGTTGAGTTGCCAGGCCTTGCTGAAATAGGGCTCGGTGGGGCCGTAAAAGCGGAAGTAGGCGAACCAGCCTTTGCCAGGGGTGGTTTTGATCCAGTTGCTGGCCCCGGCCGGCTGCACCGGTGCGAAAAACACGTCCACCGACCCGTCGCCATTGGCGACAAGGTTCGGCTTGCGGGAGCTCAGGTCGGCGGCCCCCTGGTCAGTGATCAACGGTCCGCGGCTGACGTTGTCGTAGAGAGTGACCGACCAGAACTGCTTCACGGGCGGGTTGGCAGGCACACGCATCCGGTAGGTCTTGCCGCCATCGAGCCAACGCCCGGCCTTGTCCTTGGAGGCTTCAAGGTAGACCTGGCCGAAGCCCAGGAGGCGACCCTGCATGCCGCTGGACATGCCGATGGCCTCGTAGAACCAGGAGGCGCGTTCGTCGAACTGCACCCGACGCTTGTCGGGGGATTCCTGATCGAGATCGAACAGCACGGCGTACTCCCAGTGCTTGCCGGGATACACCGTGGCGCCGGGTGTGCGCTTGTCGAAGGCGATGGTGCGGGCCATCAGCTCACCCACCTGGGCCGATTCGGTCAGCAGCTTCGCCTGGCGCGCATCGGGGCTGAATGGCTGTCCCGCCATGATCCCCAGGGGCGCCAGCATGCCGAACATCATGCGGTCGCGAGGCGCCACGGGCTCGTTGGCATAGAGCTCGCTGAGCAGACGCCAGTAGTCGAGAGTGGCCGGTTGGGCCGATTGCCAGGGTCGTCCCGCCACTGGGATGTAGGCGCTCACGGGGGGATTGGCCCGCTGGTTCCAGCCATAGAGGCGATGCTGCCGCACGGTGGCTTCCGCAGCCGCCTTATCGGGATCGAGGCCGCGGGTGCCGAACCAGATCTGGTTGCTGGGGGAGCGCACGATCCGAAACCCGGGAGCGGCGATCTCCGGGCTGCCCGGTGGAAGGATGAGGTACTTACCGCCGGCTCCCTTGTCCGGGCCGGTCTGGCCCATATCGGTGATCGGCTGCTGCCAGATGTCCATGACCCCACCGGCGGTGAGGCCGGCAGGCACCTCCACCACCAGTGGACCCTGCTTGCCGAGATCCCAGAAACTGAAGGCATAGAGCGTGGTGATGTTTGGCGTGAGCATCCCCGCCTTGTCCTTCAGGGTCTGATAGAGCACCACATCGCCATTTCTGGCACCGAAGGTTTTTGCCTGGGCGTCGTAGAGCGTCTTGAAGCCCACCGCAGGCAAGGCCCAGAGGTAAGCCTGGGTAGCCCGTTGGAAATCCAGCTCGTCGTAGAGCTTCTGAACCGTGGACTTGCTGGGATAGCCATTCTCCCACTGAAGACCACCAAGTCTTGTCTGTTGGACATCAGGTGCTGCAGGCTGCTTGGCTTGCACGCCACTGAAGAGGCTGAGACTGGCAAGGCCGGCGATCAGCGAATTCCGAATGAGCAAGGGCTTCATGTCGTTGAGTCAGTGGTTAATATAACTGCTCATTTGGCAATGGCCCAGCCAGCGCGTGCCATCACCTGGCCACAAGACGCTGGGGGAGGACGCCAAAGCCATGCGGGGGCTGCCCAGGTGAATGGCGTTGTTGGGTGCTCAATCAGAGTGAAGGCTTCGACGTGGATGGCTGCATCACGGCTGCAACTGGATTGGGCCTGGACGCCAGGTTTTATTGAACCATGCTTCTAACGGTCCATAGAGGCGCAGAAGCGTGAACCAGCCCTTGCCAGGGATCGTCTGAACCCAGTTGTTCTCGAAGCCAACAGGGGGCTTGGGCCCAAACCAAACATCAACAGAGCCGTCGGCATTGGTTTTGATTCCCTGGTCCTGGCTGCTGACACTCGGGGCTTTCTGGTCTGTCTGCAGCATGGAACGCGTCTGGGTGTCATAAACGATCACAGACCAGAAATCTGCCACTGGGATGTTGGGCGGCAGGCGCAGCCTGTAGGTTTTGCTGCCATCCAGGCGGTCGCCCTTTGAATCCAGTGAGGCCCAGGGATACTGGGAGCCCTTGCCAACAATCTTTTCTTCCATGGCCGGCGTGACACCGGTTGCGAAGTAATAATAAAAATGGAGCCATCAAGGTTGGCCACGCCAGGGGAGGCTTCGAACTTATAACCACCAAAGAACGGCAATCGCCAGGAGATATTTGGATAAAAGAAGGCTTCAGATTCCCGAATCTTGAGGGCAATGGTTCGTGCCGTCACGGCACCGATGTTGGCGGCGTCGGCGAGAATCTTCTTCCAGCGCTCGTTGGGGTTGAAGGGCTTGCCTTTGACAATTCCGATCGAAGCGAAGAGTCCGAGCGTCGTGGGATCGGAGCCGGAGGAAGGCTCCTCCTGAATCACCTGGTTGAGGAGTGCCCAGAAGGAGTAGTCCCCGGGAGCCACGAAGTTGGCCGGCACACCAGAGGCATTGGCAAACTTGATCGCCGGTGGGTTGGCAGCATTGGAGAGTTGGTAGATCTTCAGATTCGCCTTGACCGATTCCACGCCTGGTTTGGTGGAACCATCCACTAAAAAGGAGCGGAAGAACAGCCAGTTGCCGTAGGTTCTTGGTCTCACAACACCATAGCCTTGCGGGATGGTGCCCTGATACCCAGGGGGCAGGAACAGGTACTTGCCGCCCGCGCCTTTGTCGGCTCCCGTGATGCCGATGTCGGCCACCCAGCGATACCAGAAGTCATTGACAGCACCCAGCACCTTGGGGGGAACTTCGAGCACCAATGGCCCCTTTCTGGTGTCAAGCCAAATGAAGCTGTAGACGGTGTTGTCGTTGGCCGTGAGTTCCACCGTCCTGGGATCTACCAGGTTCTCCCAGATCACGTTGGTCGTGTTAACGGGGCCGAACTTGCGCAGCGATTCGCGCCTGCCGGCCTGATTCACCATCGGGATGGCCAGCAGATAGGCCTGCAAGGCGCGGGACCGATCCAGGTTGTCGTAGATCTTCTCGATTGTGTCCGGCTTCGGAAAGCCATCGATGAGATTCAATGTGCCGATAGAAGTCTCGAGACGGTCAGGGGTGGCAACTCCAGGCGCAACTGACGTTGTCATCTTGAAGGTCTGAGCTGTCGCAGCGGTGCCAAAGCTTGCAACAATGGCTGCCACGGCCAGGCCAGTGCCTAGTTGGTTTGACGACCTCATCTCGACGGCTCCTGGCTCTGGTGGGTGGGTCTTCTCAGTCTGGCCGCATCTGCGGAACTGGGATGGGCTCCGCACGCCGCACCTCCTGGTGGCGAGCCAGAGAGTGGGGCAGAGCCACCTTTCCCCACCCCGCCGCCAGATCAGTGAGAGGCCTTTCTTCTCCCCTTTGCTGCTCTGCTTTGCCGCTCTGCACCGTGATCGGCCTGCGCTCCACGTCGAGACCCTGGATCCGCAGCCGCAGGACCTCCATGAACCGGAGGCCACTGCCATGGAGGACCCGGCGGCATCACCACGGGCACCCGCCGTTTTGCCCGGCCCCGGCCCGGCCCCGCCCTGCTCCCTAGGGTCGGCGCGATCCCGGCATCGCCCATGTCCGCCCGCCCCAACCCCCTGCTGGGCCTGCGATACCACGGCTATCAGTTCGGCATTTACAACCCCCTGCTGGGGGATGGCCGCGGATTTCTCTACGGCCAGCTGCGCGATCGCTACGGCCAGCTGCAGGACCTGGGCACCAAGGGCTCCGGCACCACCCCCTGGAGCCGCGGCGGAGACGGGCGCCTCACGCTCAAGGGAGGGGTGCGGGAGGTGATCGCCAGCGAGGCCCTGCAGCGCCTCGGGGTCACCACCAGCCGCACCCTCTCACTGATCGAAACCGGCGAAGATCTCTGGCGCGGCGATGAGCCCTCCCCCACCCGCAGTGCGGTGATGGTGCGCCTGGCCCGCACCCATCTGCGCTTCGGCACCTGCGAGCGACTGCTCTTCCTGCGCCAGCCGGCCCAGCTGGAGCGGTTGCTGCGCCATGTGGTGGCCATCCACTACCCCCATCTGCCGGCGATCCACGGCGATGGCGAACAACTGCTGCTGGCCTTCTATGGCGAACTGGTCCAGCGGGTGGCGCACCTGGCGGCCGAATGGATGGTGGCGGGGTTCACCCACGGGGTGCTCAACACCGACAACATGTCGCTGGCGGGGGAGAGCTTCGACTACGGCCCCTTCGCCTTCCTGGACGCCTGGGATCCGGGCTTCACCGCCGCCTACTTCGACCACAACGGCCTCTACGCCTACGGCCGCCAGCCGCTCGTCTGCCAGCACAATCTGCGGCTGCTGCAGGAGCCCCTGGCGATGCTGCTGCCCCGGGCTCCCCTGGAGGCGGCGCTGGAGCCGTTCGGCGAGGTTTACGACGTCCACTACCGCCGCTGCCTGCGCCGCCGCCTCGGCTTCGACGCGGGGCCGGTGCCGGCCGAGGCCCTGGCCGACCTCCCCGATCCGGTGCTCCCCACCCTGCGGCTGCTGACCGGCTGGCCCGTGGCCTATGGCCGCTTTTTCACCGCCCTAGCCGAACGGATCCAGGTGGGAGGGCTGCCGGCCACGGCCGACGACCTGGCGCCCTTCGTGCCCGAGGGCCCGGCCCCGCCGCGGGCCGAATGGCTCGCCTGGCGGGACGCCTGGTGGCATGGGAGCCACGCCGTGGCGGCCACTTCCGGCACCACCGGCGGGGCGGCCATCAGCGCCTGCCTGCAGCGCTGGAACCTGCCGGAAACGCCGGTTCGGCCGGTGATCGAGCGCCTCTGGGCGGCTATTGATGCGGGGGACGACTGGACGCCGCTGCAGCAGTGGCTGGCGCAGACGGTGTGATCGGTGCGGGTCCGCCGACGGGGGAGATGGCCCGTGTCAGGGGCTACAGCCCACCAGGGCGGCGTCTTCTACAACACCTCGAAGCTCAGGCTTTTCTCCATCGCAGCGATGCCATGACTTCCGAACAGGCTGCCCAGCTCATCGACAACACGCTCGATCTGGTGCATCAGCGCCTGCAGGATCTGGAGTCGCAATCGCTCGACCACGAGCACAGGGCCCTGGCGGCGGAATTTCGCGAATGGCGCCAGCCCGCCGGTGGCCACATCGACCTGATGGTGTTTCCGGGGCTGGCCGAGTCCTGAGGCTGTCCGCCTTCCTCAGGAGGCCCGCTGGCGGCGTTGCAGCCAGCGCAGGCACAGGAGGCCGCTGAGGGGAGCCAGCACGACGCCCACAACGGCCGAACCGAGCAGCAGCCGGGAGGTGAAATCCCAACCGAGCTGGCGCAGGGTCTCGTGATGCAGCAGCGGACCGCCTGGCCAGCCCTTGCCGGGTCCCAGCAACAGACTGCCCAGCTGATAGTTGAACCAGATCATCGGCACGTCGGTGATCGGATTGCTGATCCAGGTTCCGGCGGCGGCCAGGAGGTGGTTGCCCCGCACCAGGCTGGCCAGCGCCACCCCCAGCAGGGTCTGGAAGCCGAAGATCGGAAAGCAGCCCATGAACACCCCCGCCGCCAGCCCCCGGGCCCGCTGGCCGTGGCTGCCCTCCTGGCGCCAGATCCATTCGATCGCCTGGCGCAGCTTTCGTCGCACGGTCCGCACCAGCCGCGGCAGGGATAGAGACTGGGGGCGAAACGGTGCCATGCGATCCAGTGACGCGGGGTGAGGGCACAGATGGGTCGAACCCTAACGGGGATACCATCGCCGCCATCGCCACCGCCGTCGCCGCCGGGGCCGGCAGCGTGGCGATCGTGCGGCTCTCCGGTCCGACGGCCGAGGCGATCGGTCGGCGCCTGTTCGTGGCCCCTGGTGCCCAGTCCTGGGGGAGCCACCGGGTCCTGTACGGCCATGTGGTGGACCCGGCCGATGGCCGGCGGGTGGATGAGGCCCTGCTGCTGCTGATGCGGGCCCCCCGCAGCTTCACGCGCGAGGATGTGGTGGAGCTCCACTGCCATGGGGGCCTGGTCGCCGTGCGGCGGGTGCTGGAGCTGGTGCTGGCCGCGGGCGCCCGCCTGGCCGGGGCCGGGGAGTTCAGCCAGCGGGCCTTCCTCAACGGCCGCCTCGACCTCACCCGCGCCGAGGCGATCGTCGAGATGATCGCCGCCCGCAGCCGCCGGGCGGCCGAGCTGGCCATGGCGGGCATCGACGGCGGTCTGCAGCGCCGCATCGGCGGCCTGCGGGAGCGCCTGCTCGACCAGCTGGCCGAGCTGGAGGCCCGGGTCGACTTCGAGGAGGACCTGCCCCCCCTCGACGGGACGCTGGTGCGGGCCGAACTGGAGGCGGTGCGGGGCGAGCTGGAGCGGCTGGTGGCCGAATCCCGCCAGGGGGAGCTGCTGCGCGAGGGCCTGCGGGTGGCCATCGTCGGCCGGCCCAACGTGGGCAAATCCAGCCTGCTCAACCTGCTCAGCCGCCGCGAGCGGGCCATCGTCACCGAC
>Ga0247836_1007991_pt1 | contig 10918 bp, 11 predicted proteins | sample LaCruzMarch2015__4_FD_187116 | JGI IMG/M metagenome (GOLD analysis project Ga0247836, IMG submission 187116) | Freshwater microbial communities from meromictic Lake La Cruz, Castile-La Mancha, Spain - LaCruzMarch2015_14m | ecosystem: Environmental > Aquatic > Freshwater > Lake | place: Spain...
GATCTTCTCAGTCCCGGCCCGGCCACGTTTTGCATCCCATGCCTGAGTGCTCCGCATCGACTTGATCCGGCTTTCCTCGTTCGCCCGGCTCAGGATCGTCAGGCTGATGATCAGGTCCGTGAAATTCCCGTCATTGATCCGCTTCTTGTCATAGACCCGTTCGTCGGCCAGTGTCACCACCACGATCCCGGCATTGATGATCCCGAGGAACATTTGCAACGCATACGTGATGTCTGTTCGGGACAGCCGGTCCAGGCTTTCCACGATCAGATAGGAACCTGGCTCAATGGCTCCGGACTCCACCCGGCTCAGGAACGCCTTCAGTGCCCCCTTGTCCGCATTCTTGCTCCGAAATGCCGAGACCCCGAGGTCGCGGTAGTTTTCCACCAGCGGAATGCCGTTCTTCTGGCACCAATTTTTCGCCAGCGTTGTTTGACGGCGCAGGGAGTCTCCGTGTATTTGGTCAGCAGTGGAAAACCTCAAATACGAATAGGCCTTATGCATGAGCTATTTATGTCGCTGGGAGATTGTGTGGTAAAGTATAAAGTAGGGAGCAGCCTCGGATGCCAGAAGCAAGTAGGGATAGGTCATCGGGGACGTTAGCAAAATAATAGCCTTTCGTATGAGCAAGCCTATTACTCAACTCCGCAAGCGAGCGAAGCAGGGCGATGTTGGATTCCCGAGAGCCACTCTTGCCTTTTACGGACCTGACGACTCCAAGGGAACCAAAGCAGTCCTCGGCATTTTTACACATGAGGACGACGAGGGGTTGATCCATCGATATTTTTCCGAAGACAAAGATATACGCTTCAAGATCGACACCCAACTCGACATCCTTGCTCGTCTCCGCGAACATGAAGTCAAATCTTTGATCATGGTCGAACACCTTATTGGATGTCCACATGAAGAGGGAATTGATTACCCGGATGGAGAAGCCTGTCCTCAATGTCCATACTGGAATGGAAGAGATCGATTTGCGCCAAGATAAAAATGCTAACGGGCTCGTGCAGCTAATCGCTGGCCGTCATCACTTTCGAGCGGAGGCTACCGATATTCGGCGCTCAGGCACAGGGCCTGCTGGCAGAAGTGCAGACCGGGGGTTCGACAGCGCGGGTTCCCGTAAAATGCTCGATGAGCAGGAGTCCTTCAACGGCCTGTGTCCGCGCAACAGCCGGGAAATGCAGCGCAGGCTGCGCGAGGATGAGTCGTTCATCGGAGCCCAGAAAAGACGGGCACAGACGGAAGGGCGGATCGGGATTTTGAAAAATGTCTTCCTCCAAGGCGTGCCCCGCGCCAAAGGCTTCAAGAACCGGGAACTCCAGGTGGATTGGGCTGTGCTGGCTCACAACCTTTGGGTGGTTGCCCGATGCCCCTGGGCCGGCGAAGAGCAGGTCGCCGCAGAGGCGGCCTGACCACAACCACCCCGCTCCGCCGCCCGAATAAGTGACCACAAGAGAGGTGCGTGCAAAAATCGCGAAATCGCATGCAAGTCGTTGAAAACTCAAGGGGCCGGAAAAATCGCAGGCAAATCTTGTCTATATGTGGGGGTGTCAGGAGGGCGAAATCACCGCGCTGCTCACCCCTTCAAAAAAACGCTCTCTTTCCGGACAGGGCCTAGAAGAAATTGGGTGCCGGGGCAATGGCCACGGCAGATACCCGCCGCGTGGGCTGTAATTTTGTGAAGAGAAGGAGGGAACCGGCTCCGGTTCGGCGGTCTGTGGAGCAAGACGATCTTTCAAACTGGCTTGCAGAGTCGTCTTATCCCACAGACCCGGAGAAGCTTCGCGATCCGCGCCTCCTCGTTCTGCTGCCACCAAGCCAACGGACGGGGCCATTGGCCCGGCCAGATCAGTGTAAATCAGTGGTTCATTTCCCGGAGGGTCCGATACCCCTAAGCTTGCTTGGTAGCTGGAGGGACGATCGCCGTATCGTCGATAGTAACGGACCGGACGGCGCCGGTCCCTCCAAATGCACGAGGATTCTTTACTCCCAGCTTCCAAATTTTGGTTAACGGAATTCACCCCATCCTGAAATGACTATTCCTGTTGCAATCCACTTTCGCTGAATTGATCCAAAATTCCGCAGTTGAACCACCAGGCCTCAAAAGGAAAATTTCCCGCAGAGATCCAAGAATGGCACTTATGCAATAGGCCCGGCCTGCCGGTGCTCTGAGTGTCCGCAGCGGGGAAATTCCCCGCAAGGGCTCAAGGACTGGGAACCGGGGTCGGGGTGGGCGTGGGAGTAGGCGTTGGCGTGGGAGTAGGGGTGGTTCCACCACCGCCGCTACCGCCGCCACCGGAAAATGTTCCGGGGAATGTATCGCCCGTAGAAAAGCCTCCGCCTCCCTGTCCCGTGCCTTGAACGGCCGGACCTTGAACGGTTCCAGTCTCTCCGCTGAGTGCCGTGTCCTCAACATTTGCCGGGTCATTTGCGATCTGTGAGAAAAGGCCTCTCTCTGCTTCCACCTGCCGGATGATGTCGCGGATGATCGCGGTTTGTTGGGCGCTCATCCTCGTTTCGGACTGGGCTGTGACAACAAGCCGTCCATCCGGGGTGATATTGGCGGTGATCAGCGTTGAAGTCCCGGCGACCGTGCGCGTGGAGGTCGCTCCGTTCCGACCGGCGAATGTTACCGACCCCTCGAGAACGCTGAGGTTGACCTGAAGCTGTCCGCCGGGAGTCCGGGTCGCCGACAAACTCCATGTTGTCCCGCGGATTCCCGCGATTCCCAGCGGCGTGGAAATATTCATCGAGGACTTCGCCTTCAGCCCCTTCACGGTAGCAACGATGCTGCCCTGCTCCAGATGCATGCGGGTCGTGCTGACGGACGGTTCGGATTTTAAATTATCCCACTGTTCCTTGTTTTTTTCCCACGGCCAGTGTTCCTGTTCGAACTGCTCCACGGCGAATTTGGAATTCTCACCGATGTGGAATGCGGCCCCGTTCGAGAGCAGGAGGTCGGCAGAAGAATTCTTTGCGGTGACGATCGTCGAACCCTGGGGCACTTTCGCGCCTTTCTTCACCGGGATCCCTTCAGGGTTTTTATCGCTCACCAGCCTGACGTCTCCCTCGGTCTTCACCATCACAATCAAGCCCGGTTGCAATGTCTGGGCCGGCGTTGCCGCGGTTTTTGGGGGAGGGGTTGACTCCTGGCCAGACAGGAAGCCTGGAAAGAAAAAAACAATGGCGATGAAAAACGGGATCGCAGTCACCGCACGGAAAGGGATGGTTTTGGTCATACGATTTTTTTGTTTTTTGAAATCTATGCTTCTTCTAAATTGATTTCAACCTAAAACAATATTGATTTCGTTGCCCCGCTTTGAATTCGCCCCTTGCCAATGCCGTTGGAAAACACGCCGTCACTTAACAAGCAGAAATCCCGATGGAGATCCCCGATGGCACAGGCCGTGATGGTGGTTGCGGCCGGGGCATCCGTCTTTCTGGCTGGCGGTCCGGTGCAAGGGGCCTTGGGAATATTTCTGGCAACGGCCGGGGCAGCCATGATCGTCCTTCCGCCAGCCAGCCGGGTGCCCAACTGGATCCTGGGAGGTCTGGCTGTGGCTTGCGCCTCGCTCTCCCTGCTGCCATACACTTTGCTTTCCATGCCCGACTGGCACCGGAACCTGAAGGCCCTCCCGGTCCTCCACATGGCATCAACGGTTTCTGTCTCCCCGCAGGAAACCCTCTTCTGGCTCCTGACCTTTGCTGCCGCCGTGCTGGTCGCCCTCTATATCCTGGGACATCCGGTCCGCTTTCCGGCAACTTTGTGGCTGGCTGTTGCGATGGCAGCGGCGTGTGCGGCATACGCATTGCTTGCGATGTATGCGAGTTCGACAGGTTGGAAGTATCCATTTTTTGAGGAGAATGAATACATGCGCGCGGGATTCGGATTTTTTCCCAACCGGAATCAGGCGGCAACATTCCTGGTTACCGGCTGCATCCTTTGTCCCGGCATCATTGCGACCGGATGGAAAACCGGTCGTTGGGTCGCGGTGTCGGTCGGGGCGGCAGCTTTGGCGATCAATGCCGTAGCGCTCTTTTTTTTCTCAAGTTCGAGAGGAGGGATCATTTTCCTTTTTCTGGGCTTGCTGCTGTGGTTGGCGGGGCTTGGGCGGGCGCATTCCTCGCGACCCCTCTGGATTTCCGTTTTTGCGATCACCGCGATGGCCGTTGCCTTCTTCCTGCTTTCGGACGGACCGGCCCGTGAACGGGTTCTTGCGTTGGTTGGGAGGCAAGCACCGGCAGTTCAGGCGACGGGACTGTCCACACCTCCCGATTCGTCCGCGATCAATCAGGATTTCCGGATTCCCATCTATCTGGACACGCTGGATTTGGTGAAGGATTTCCCGTTTACCGGGATCGGGCTTGGCAACTATGGGTGGGTTTATCCATTCTACTCCCGCCGGAGCTTGCGCGAGGCGGTTGCCATTCATCCCGAGAGCGACTGGCTTCTTCTGGCGGCGGAAGCCGGTCCGGCGGCACTTGTTCTTCTGCTGGGTTGGCTCTTTCTTCTCGTGCGATCCCTGCTTGCGCGGGACAGGACGACCCCGGGGTGGCCGGTGAGATGGGGGATTGTTGCGGCCGCCCTCACTGCGATTGCGCACGGTCTGGTGGACGTCCCGCTGCACCGCGCCGGGCTGGGCTGGTGGATTCTTGTTCTTGCCGGGCTGGGACTTGGGGGAATCCCGGACAGTGGTGTGTCGCGTGGCAGACGAATTTTTCGGAGATTCTTTTTCCCTGCGGGAGTTTTTGTGACTTTCCTGGGGGCCTGGTTGATCCACGCCCAATGGTTCGGCGGAAATCCATGTCCTCCATTTCTCGCGGCGGACACGACAAACCGGATCGTTGCACTTTCTAAGGAAGGGGATCTTTCCGGAGCGAAAATAATCGCGCAGGATGCTCTGCAGTCCCTTCCGATGGCGCGGGGGCTCTTCTTCCAACTCGGCCTCCTGCTCTACTCCTCCGGTGGAACGATAGCGGAAGTCGAATCAGTCTTTGCCGTTGAGCGCGCACTCGACCCGGGCCGTCCTCAGATCCCCTACGATCAGGGCCGGATCTGGAGGGATACCGATCCCATCAGGACGGCGGAACTTTGGGATGAGGCGATCACACGGCTAGAAGCCATCCAACTTGCTGGCGGATGTCCTCAACGACTTCCTTATGTCTACCGGGAGATGCTCGGGCGGGCAAATAAAGACACTGACCTGTTGAACGCTCTTGGCACTATCGGCCGCAGCAGACCGTTGTTTCGTCTGTATTGGCTTGCGATTCCAACGACCAACAGCGCGTTTGTGGAGCAGGCCGCCGAGGATCCGGAATTCTTGAGCGCTCTTGACGAATCGGAGAAGCGGATTTTTCTGGAGATTCTTGAGGCGAGATGCGGCCGCGGGGCGCTCGACGGATTTTTGAAAGACCGGAGCGGTTGGGAGGCTGTGGCGTGGCCGATCCGCGTGCGCCGGATGAGCGCGTCCCGCGACTACGCGGCAGCGATCCGGGCGGTCTGCGACCGATACGGGATAGATTTGCAACTCCCTTCAGTTCCTGCGGATCTGAGCGTTCCGCCCGATGACCCCGCAGGTGCCAGCGCGTATTACCTGCAAAAAGGCAACACGGTCACGGCCCGCAGGATTCTTTCCGATGCGGCGGCATCGGGCACGAAGGATGCCATCCGTCTCCAAGCGGCGCTGGCCATGCAAGAGGGGAATCTTCCGGAGGTCTGGAAGCACCTTAATGCATTCCTCTGGGCCACCGGCCGCGGGTCTTTGCCGTAATCTCATTGGCTTTTCAGCAGGGGGGTAGAGCGTCGGGCAATCCCCGGGGCCGTTGGAGGGACCGGCGCTGTCCGGTCCTCTGTCATCTACGGACGACACGGCGGTCGTCCCTCCAGCAAAAAAAAAACCGAAGCAGGCTTCGGTGGCATTCTCCATTTCAAATTTGCCGCTCTCGCTCCCGCGAGTAGCGCCCTTCGGGTCCCGCGTCTCCGCGTGAGCTACCCAGGCCGTCCCCTACGGCCATGTGTGCGCATTTCATTCGCGGTGAAGCCGCGCAAACCATTGTGGAAGCTTGCGGAGCGGCTTCATCAGGAGCGTCCAGGGGAGGGGGGTGAGATTGTTTTCCGACCAGGCTTTGCGGTCGTTGCGGTTCGCAGCGAGTCTGGCGGCAAGCGAGCGGTTGCTCATCCCTCCCACGCGCATGGCGACCTGCACGTGCGGGATATACCGGAACGGAACATGATGCCTGACCATGACCCTGACCATCCATTCGTAGTCCGCCGCCGAGCCGAGATCGGTCCGGAAATACCCCAGACGGGCATAAACTTCCCGCCGCACAAAGACCGTCGGATGCGGGGGCATCCACCCCCACCAGAACGCGCTCCTCCGGAAATCTCCTGATTTCCAATAGCGCTTGATTTGAAGCTCCGGCCTGTCCCCTGTCCCCTGCCAACTGCCAACTCCTCCCGAACTGCCGTCCCCCTCCGACTTCCGACTTCCGACTTCCGACTTCCTGATCCCTCCCTTCACATAGACCAGATCGCCATAGACGCCCTGCACATCCGGATCGGCGAATGCCTCCGCCACGCGAGCCAGCGCCTTGTCGTCAAAATAAAAATCGTCGGCATTGAGGATGCCGACGATATCGCCCTGCGCCAGTGGGATTCCGGAGTTCAGCGCCCCGTAGAACCCGTCGTCGGGCTTCGAGCGGAACGTCCTTCCCGGCCCCTCGAGTGCCCACTGATCAAGAACCGGAAGCGTCCCGTCCGTGCTGCCGCCATCCAGAACGAGATGCTCCACAGCGACGCTTTCCGGAAGTCTCTGCCCGGCCACGGAATCCAGACAGGCCCTGAATACCGGGCCCGGATTGAAAGATGCAGTAAGGATGGAGATTTTCATCGAACGTCAGAAGCACCAAACGCCGTGAAGGAGCAAATACGCTGCGCAGGCAAAACGCTCGCGGCGCTGGGCGGCGGTGTCCCAGGAGGGCATCGGGTCGGGCTTTCTGGAAAATGCGACAGCAAACTCCCTGCCGGGCTGAGCTTTTCGAAAAACGGCCAGAGCACGCGGCGCATGGAACCAGTTTGTGACGATGAGCACTCGCCGCGCTCCAAGGGCCTCAAGCATCGGGGCGGTGAATGTTGCATTCTCGAAAGTCGAGGTGGCCTTGGGTTCGCTCAGGAGGCGGGTCGAACTGATGGCAGGCTCCAGCAGTTTCCACAGATAGCCGCCATCACCGGTCACGATGACCGGGGCGGCAGGGTAATGCTCCGCCATACGAATGCCTTCCTGCGCGCGCATGCGATCGCCTCCGCCCAAAACCACTATTGCGTCGGGACTCCACGGAAGCGGCTTGGGTTTAGGATCCGGCCAGTTGCCAACCCAGAGCGACCCAACCGCTGCCGCCGTGACGACGGACAGCCCAGCAAGGAGCATGCGCTCCAGTGGCGGTTTGAAAGTTCCGGAAGTTTTTATGGTGGAATCGGTTTTCAGGCAGGGCGGATTCTCGATCAATTCTCAACGTCATTCATTTCCCGGATCTTGATGCGAATGTCATCGAAATAGAGTTTTTTGAGCCGGTTGAAGTGCCATCCGGCGACGCCGTCAAGGAATCCGCGTTTGCCCAGATAGGATGCCAGAAAGTAGAGCCATCCGAGCCACCAGCGGTCGAGGTTGCGATACTTGAATTTTTGCCTTGGGGTGAGGATGTCCCACTCCGCCGCCGGGGCGGTTTTCAGCCAGCAGAACCTATTGGCTTCCCACGTCGAGTATTCGTTATGCTTGTCGAGGTAGTGGTGAAGGCCCCGGTAGAGGTCGTGATCGAGTTTGGCGGAGACTTCGCCGACCGAACCATCTAGGATCGGGTGCTCGTGAACCTCCATGTCGAGGCTGCTCCACAGATCCTCCGGAAACCGCTCGTATTCGCCCGCGCCGATTCGAAAAAGCGCCAGCTTGCGAAAAATATCCCCATGTCTCAGGGGCCGCCCCATGAACCAGTTGGTGAACGAGATCCAGAACCCCGCATGGGGGGTCAGCGGCAACACCCGGTGCAGTTCCTCAACGAAGGCCTCCGTCACCAGTTCATCGCCGTCCAGAAAAAGCACCCAGGGAGTCTGAAACTTGTGGGTCCGGAGAACCCAGTTTCTCTTTTTTGGAAACCTGCCGTCCCATTGGAAATCCAAAACCGTCGCGCCGGCTCCTGATGCAATTTCGCGGGTGCGGTCGGTGCTCCCCGAGTCCGCCACCACCACCTCAGCGAAACGGTTTCCGATTGCCTGCAGGCATCCGGGCAGCTTCTTCTCCTCGTTTCTGGCGGGGATAATGACAGTGACCGGAAGAGTCATGGCTTCTGAACCACAAGGATCATGGATTTTGCCAGCGCAGGGATGCGCCCAACTCGCAGAACCTTTTTCCGTGTCAAACCCTGCTCCGCAAATAATTGAGTAAGCGAAGCAATAGACCAAAACTTGATGTGTCCGTGATCCCAAAGCGCAGTGAAATGGCTGTCCATCGCTCCAGTCAACGCCAGAGCGAGATTCTTCCAGTAGCCATGATACGGCGTGCTGATCACGGCCGTTCCGCCTGGCTCCAAGGAATCCGAAACGCACCGGGCAAACTTTCTAGGATAATAAACGTGCTCAACCACCTCAAGGGAAACAACCAGTGGAAAATGGCCGTGTCGTTCACTCAAAGGTTCGTAGGCGTTACCCACATCAAGTTGCATGGAAGGATCAACTCTATTTGCTAGCTGAATACCCTCTTCGGAAGGATCAACTCCCTGCACATGATAGCCCCTGCTTTTCAGGTGCCTGGCGAACGCCCCATTTCCGCAGCCGAGATCGAAGACCCGCTTCTCCGTCCTTGATTGAATGAGTTGACAGATGGGTTTCCAAAGATAGGCGTCTGTATGGGCGGCAGATGCGTCTTGGTAACGGTAGGCAGTGGGTATTTCGGTCATGGTTTACGGAATCCAATGATTTTTGCCGGGTTGCCAGCGACGATGGCATCGGCAGGGACATCTTTAACGACAACCGCATGTGCTCCGACAACGGCGCTGCTGCCGATTTTGACGCCCGGTCCGACAAAGGCGTCCGTGCAGATCCATGCTTCATCGTCGATCATCACGGGCGGCTTGAGCAGGGGCATGGCCGGGTCGCGGAAATCATGCGAGCCGGCGCAGAGGTGGGCCCGCTGGGATATGGTGACTTTGCTGCCGATCTCAACCGGCCCGAGGTTGTAGATGAGGGCGTCGAAGCCGATCGATGACCAGTCGCCGACCTTCAGTTTCCACGGGATGAAGATTCGGGCGGAGGGATGGATCTGGACATGGCGTCCGATTCCCGCGCCAAATGTCCGGAGGAGAAGGGTTCTCCAGCCCCAGCAGAGGCGCGGGCTCCAGCGGAACAAGGGAGAAACCAGACCCCACAAGGCGCGGCCCGCAAGTTCAGCAGTCGACCACTTTGTGGCGGCCCGGTTTGATTGGATATCCATGGAAGGAGGAAGGTTCGGTTCCTGTCACCGCACGATCCCGTATCCGCGGCAAAGCATCGAGACCAAAATGTCGGAGGGCAGGGAAATCAAGCCTAAGAGTTTCCAGTGGTTCAGTTATGCTCCGCAACGCTACGGTAACAGTTGGCAGTTTGAAGCGGGAAAACTTTTCTTGCGTCGTGACTGCGACAGAGAAAAGCTGGCTTTGGGCTGAATCGCAGGACACCTCTCAATCGATGGAGTAGCCAACGACATCCAATTCCGGCACATCGGTGAAATGCTTCGGATTTCGTGTCAGAACCGGAACATGGCGGGATACTGCGCAGGCGGCGATCCACAGGTCCGGGTAATCCGGCGCACTGCCATCCCGGCCCATGACCACCCATAACCGGCAATAGGTGTCCATCGTTTCCTGGTCGAGTGGCAGCAGATGAAAGCGCCGATAAAATTCCGACAGCACCTCCAGTGAAACGCCCTTGAAAAGAGCTCCCCGGGAAAACTCCGCTTGGGTAATCCACGGAACGAGGATGGCTGCATCACCTACTTTGGCGCTCAGATCCAAAATCCGGCCCGGAGTTTTTCGGAAGCGCCACAGATCGATCAACACGGTTGTGTCGGCGATCAGTTCCATGGAGGACGGAGCTTCTTCCGCGTGGAGTTCACGGTTTTTTCCAGGGACGCAAACTCCTTGGGAGGCCAATCCGGCAGGAATTCAACCGCTTCAAGCGCCGCCCCCAGTGTGCCTTTGGGCGGAATCAACCGTTCGATGACCGCCGAAAAGGTATCCGACCGTCCGGTTTTCCAGACAGCCAGCCGAGTGTAAGCCCTTTCTGAAAGCGCAATGGTCTTCATGTGTGTAATATAGAACACAGAGCACAGACTGTGTCAAAACTTCAAAGTTCTCAGTTTTTAGGGCTTTTGAGCGGATTCCGATTTACTGTAACAGTGGCGCTCTGTCGCCGTGCTGCTGCTTCGCCTCGACAATCGACCGCAGGGAGAGAATCCGAGGACCGAAAAATCATGGGAGAAACCAAATTCCCGAAATCCAGAAAAATCAGATTCCGTGGATGCTTGGCCACAACCAACCACGCCAAACGGGGCTCCTCCAGGGGGCTGGAGTGTTCAGGGAAGAGAGCGAGGAGGCAGACTGCCCCTGCTCTGTTTGCCGAAACACTTACTGATAGACGCGCGGGGACGACCGCATTCCCCAGCATGTCAAAAAGAGTCCATTTTCCGATAGCCATTCAATGTCAAAAAGTGCTTATCGTTAGCCTCGATGGATGCCTCGTGGACAAAGGCGCAAGCGGCGATGACCAAGTCCGAGGCAGGAACCGGAGTCCCGTGGGTCCGACAGGTTTGCGCCAGTTTATAGGATCGCTCCCACACCTCCCGGCTCATGGCCAAACAGGGGAGAACGTCTTGCAAATCTTGAACGTCGG
>Ga0247836_1008016_pt1 | contig 10882 bp, 8 predicted proteins | sample LaCruzMarch2015__4_FD_187116 | JGI IMG/M metagenome (GOLD analysis project Ga0247836, IMG submission 187116) | Freshwater microbial communities from meromictic Lake La Cruz, Castile-La Mancha, Spain - LaCruzMarch2015_14m | ecosystem: Environmental > Aquatic > Freshwater > Lake | place: Spain...
TTCATGCAGGACACGACGGACCCGGCCAAGTCGGTGCCCGGCGGCGGCATGATCGCAGGCATCGGGTTCATCAGTGGCGTGCGCTGCATGGTGGTGGCCAGCGACTCGGGCATCGAGGCCGGGGCCATTCAGGCGCGGGGCCTGGAAAAGATTTTGCGGGTGCAAGAGTTGGCCCTCGAAAACAAACTCCCCTTTGTGCACCTGGTCGAGAGCGCCGGGGCCAACCTGATGCAATACAAAGTCGAAGGCTTTGTGCTGGGTGGCAGCTTGTTTCGCAACCTGGCGCGCCTGTCGGCGGCGGGCCTGCCGGTGCTCACGGTGCAGCATGGCTCGGGCACGGCAGGCGGAGCCTACATGCCGGGGCTGAGTGACACCGTGATCATGGTGCGCGGCAGGTCGCGGGCCTTTTTGGCCGGGCCACCTTTGCTTAAAGCCGCGACCGGCGAAGTGGCCACCGAAGAGGAACTGGGCGGCGCAGAGATGCACACCAGCGTGTCAGGCTTGGGCGAATACCTGTGCGAAGACGACCGCCACGCGCTGGGCACGGCCCGCGATGTGGTGGCGCGTTGGGGCTGGGCCGCGCACAGCACGAGCAGAGATGCCAAGCCCCCGCGCCTGGATTCCGAAGAGCTGCTGGGCCTCATGCCCGCCCACCACCGCGAACCGATCGACATGCGCGAGGTCATCTTGCGCTTGGTCGATGACTCGGATTTTCTGGAATTCAAACCGCTCTTCGGCGCGGCCACGGTGTGTGCTCAGGCGCGCATCGGCGGCCATGCGGTCGGCATCATCAGCAACAACGGCCCCATCGATGTGGCCGGGGCCAACAAGGCCACACACTTCATTCAGTGGATGTGCCAGCTGGGTCACCCCATCGTCTATTTGCAAAACACCACCGGCTACATGGTGGGCAAAGACAGCGAACAAGGCGGCATGATCAAACACGGCTCCAAGATGATCCAGGCCGTGACCAGCGCCACCGTGCCACAAATCACCATCCAGTGCGGGGCCTCGTTTGGGGCAGGCAATTACGGCATGTGCGGCCGAGGTTATGCGCCGCGCTTTTTGTTCAGCTGGCCCGGGGCCAAGACGGCGGTGATGGGCGGCGAGCAAGCGGCACGCACCATGCAGATCGTGGCCGAGGCGGGCATGGCCCGCAAGGGCATCACGCCCGACCCCGACAAGATGCAGGCCCAGTTCGACAAGATCGTGGCCCTGTTTGAGGCCCAAGCCGATGCCTTCTACACCAGCGGTCTGGTACTGGACGACGGTGTGATCGACCCGCGCGACACGCGCAGCGTGCTGAGTTTTTGCCTCGACACCTGCTTGGAAGCCACAGCCCGCCAACCCCGCGCCACGAGCTTTGGCGTGGCCCGCATGTAACCACCCAACCCCACGGAGACACCCCATGCAATACACCCACGAACACCGCGAGATCCAGAACACGCTCAAGCGCTTCATCGAAGCCGAGATCAACCCCCATGTGGACGAGTGGGAAGCGGCCGAAATATTCCCCGCACATGAGGTGTTCAAAAAAATGGGCAACCTGGGCCTCTTGGGCCTGACCAAGCCCGAAGCTTTTGGCGGCGCGGGGCTGGACTACTCGTACAGCCTGGCCATGGCCGAGGCGCTGGGCCACATCGATTGCGGCGGCATCCCCATGGCGATTGGCGTGCAGACCGACATGGCCACGCCCGCATTGGCGCGCTTTGGCAGCGACGAGTTGCGGGCGCAGTTTTTGGCCCCGGCGATTGCGGGTGACATGGTGGGCTGCATTGGCGTGAGCGAGCCGAGTGCGGGCAGCGATGTGGCGGGCATCAAGACGGTGGCGCGCAAAGACGGCGACGACTATGTGATCACCGGCCAGAAGATGTGGATCACCAACAGCCTGCAGGCCGACTGGATGTGCATGCTGGTCAACACCGGCGAGGGGCCGATCCATAAAAACAAAAGCTTGGTCATGGTGCCCATGCGCGAAAACGGCAAGCTGCTGCCTGGCATCGAGGTGGGCAAAAAGATCAAAAAAATCGGCATGAACAGCAGCGACACGGGCCTGATTTATTTCGACGAAGTGCGAGTGCCCCAACGCTACCGCATCGGGGCCGAGGGCCAGGGCTTCATCTACCAAATGCAGCAGTTCCAGGAAGAGCGCCTCTGGTGCGCGGCCAGCACGCTGCAGTCGCTGACCAACTGCGTTCAGTGGACGGTGGACTGGGCGCAAGAGCGCAAGCTGTTTGGCAGCACACTGGCCGACCAGCAATGGGTACAGTTCAAGCTGGCCGAGCTCAAGGCCGACATCGAATGCCTGCGCGCCCTGACCTACCAGGCCTGTGAACATTACATCGCCGGTGAAGACGTGACCGAGTGGGCCACCATGGCCAAGCTCAAAGCGGGCCGTTTGAACCGCACTGTGCCCGACACCTGCCTTCAGTTCTGGGGCGGCATGGGCTTCACCTGGGAAAACAAGGTCTCGCGCATGTACCGCGATGGCCGTCTGGCCTCGATCGGCGGCGGGGCCGACGAAGTGATGTTGGGCATCTTGTCCAAGATGATGGGCATTGCCAAGCGGCCCCAAAAATGAGCAGCACTTTATTGATCGAACGCCAGGGCGCGGTCGAGACCTGGACGATGAACGACCCGGCCACCCGCAACGCACTGAGCGACGCGGTGGTGGACAGTTTGCTGCAAGCCTGTGGGCGGGCAGCGCAAGACGCAACACTGCGCATCGTGGTGCTGACCGGCGCGGGTGGAGCCTTTTGCGCGGGCGGCAGTTTGGGCGGCTTTGCCAGCCTGATCGGCCAACCCCTGCAAGACGGACAAACCGACCCACTGCTGGCCATGAACCGGGGATTTGGCGACCTGCTGCACGCCCTGAGCGCACTGCCCCAGCTGCTGGTGTGCCGGGTGGATGGCGCGGCCATGGGCGGCGGTTTTGGCCTGGTGTGCTGCGCCGACCATGTGGTGGCCACAACTCGATCGGTGCTGGGCACCCCCGAAGTCACCCTGGGCTTGCCGCCTGCGCAGATCGCACCTTTTGTGTGGCTGCGCCTGGGCGAGAACGCAGCACGCCAGTGCCTCCTGCAAGGCCTGAGCTACAGCGCAGCGCAAGCGCTGCAAGTGGGCTTGGTGCATGAAGTCATCGAAGAGGAGAGCGATACAGCTTGGCAACAAACGCTGAAGCGCCTGATGCGCGCAGCACCCGGCGCGGTGGCCAGCACCAAGCAACTGCTGCGCAGCTTGCGCGGCCCTGTGCCCGACTTGCGCGCTGCCGCAGCACAGGCCTTTGCCCAAGGGCTGCGCAGCGCCGAAGCGGCCCAAGGCCTGGCCGCGTTTGCACGCAAACAGCCTGCGCCTTGGACACTTTCTGGCAAGGACCCTGCATGACATCCACCTTGTCCACAAAAGTCACCCGCCTGCTGATCGCCAACCGGGGAGAGATCGCCCGCCGCGTGATCCGCACGGCCCGCCACATGGGCATCCAGACGGTGGCCGTTTACTCAGACGCCGACCGCGACGCCCTGCATGTGCAAGAAGCCGACACTGCGTATACTTTGGGCGGCACGCTGTCGGCAGATTCTTATTTGCGCGTCGACAAACTGCTGGCCGCAGTGCAGGCCAGCGGGGCCGATGCGATTCACCCAGGCTATGGTTTTTTGAGCGAGAACGCCGAGTTTGCACAAGCGGTAATCGACGCGGGTCTGACCTGGGTCGGGCCGCCGCCTTCGGCTATTCGGGCACTGGGCAGCAAGTCGGCCGCCAAAGCACTGGCCATGAAGCACGGCGTGCCCTGCCTGCCCGGCTACTTTGGCGCAGACCAAAGCGATGCCACCTTCATGGCACAAGCCCAGCAGCTGGGCTTGCCGCTGATGGTCAAAGCCGTGGCCGGAGGCGGCGGGCGCGGCATGCGCTTGGTGACCGACATGGCGCAACTGCTGTTCGCGCTGCACAGCGCCCGCTCGGAAGCACTGGCCGGTTTTGGCAACGGCGACTTGTTGATGGAGCGTGCCTTGCTGCGCCCCCGCCACATCGAGGTGCAGATCATGGCCGATGCCCACGGCCACTGCATCCACCTGGGTGAGCGCGACTGCTCGGTGCAACGTCGCCACCAAAAAATCATCGAAGAATCGCCCAGCCCGGCGGTGAGCGCTGCGCTGCGGGAGCAACTCGGGCAAGCGGCCATTGCATTGGCGCTATCAGCGGGTTATGTGGGCGCGGGCACGGTGGAGTTTTTGCTGGACGAGGCACAAGCGGACAAACCGTTTTATCTGATGGAGATGAACACCCGGCTGCAAGTGGAACACCCCGTCACCGAAATGCTGACCGGTCTGGACCTGGTCGAGTGGCAACTGCGCATCGCACGCGGTGAGCCGCTGCCGCTGGCGCAAGCCGATGTGCGCCTGCAAGGCTATGCTATCGAAGTGCGCTTGTGCGCCGAAGACGAACACTTCACGCCGCAGACCGGCAAGGTGCAAGCCTTTGCAGCGCCAGAAGGCTTGCGCTTTGACCACGCGCTGCATGTAGGCGCTGTGGTCACGCCGCACTACGATTCGATGCTGGGCAAGCTGATCGCGCACGCGCCAACGCGCCTTGAAGCGATCGACAAACTGTCCGCAGGTCTGAACCAAACCACGCTGCTGGGCCTACCCACCAACCGCGCCTTCTTGGCCGCTTGCTTGCAGCACCCAGTGTTCCGTGCGGGTGAGGCCTTGATTCCGTTTTTGGCTGAACAAGCCGACTCGGTGCGTGAACGCCTGCAAGCCCAAGGCGACGCACGCAGCGTTGCTGCGCTGGCTGTGCTCTACGCACACCAAGCGCCCGCTGCCGAAATGCCCAGCCCATTCGTGCGGCCCGTGCGCATGGGCCTGGGTGATGAGGTCTTGTCGCTGAGCTTGCAGGAAATGGGGCAAGGGCAAGTGCGCGTCCAAATGGGCGACGCCACACACCAGGCGCGCATGCACCGCAGCGGCAAGGTTCTGTACATCGCGCTGAACGGCCAACACTGGCAAGTCCGCGCAGTAGCCTGCACTGGTGCGGTCCAGCGCTGGCATGTGCAACTGCAAGGCCCCGAATGTCTGGAGTTATGGCTCACCGACCAAAGCCACAGCGCACCCAGCACAGGCGCGAGCGCACAAGCGGCGCAGTCGCTGCGCGCACCCTTTAATGGCAAGCTGATTGCGCTGCATGTGAAAGAAGGTCAACAGGTCCAACAAGGCGATGCCGTGCTGGTCATTGAGTCGATGAAGCTCGAACACATTTTGTGCGCTCCACGCGATGCGGTGGTGCATAGCATTTCGGCCAGCGTGGGCCAGCAAGTGGGCCCTGGCCAGGTGCTGGTGCAATGGAAGGACGCGACATGAACACCGCCAATGGCACAACTGATTTCTCGACCGAAGACCTGCAAAGCCTGCAGACCACGGTGGAGCGTTTTGCCAAACAAGCCATTGCCCCGCATGTACCCGCTTGGGAAGAAGCCGGTCAATTCGACCGCAGCCTCTACAAACAAGCCGCCAATCTGGGCCTGCTGGGCCTGGGCTACCCCGAACACCTGGGCGGCACACCCGCCCCCTGGCGCGCCCGCAACATGCTGTCGCAAACCTTGGCACGCTTCGGCGGCAGCGGTGGTGTGATGGCCAGCCTGTTTTCTCACAACATCGGCTTGCCGCCGGTCATGGCGCATGGCAGCGCAGAGCTGCAAGCCGAAGTGGTGCCGCCTGTGCTGCGCGGGGAGCGCATCGCCGCGCTGGCTATCACCGAGCCCGGTGGCGGCTCGGACGTGGCCGGCCTGCGCACCACGGCCCGCGCCGATGGTGGGGACTATGTGATCGACGGCGAAAAAGTCTTCATCACCTCGGGCCTGCGCGCCGACTGGATCACGCTGGCCGTGCGCACCAACCCGGCCAGCAAAGGGGCCAGCGGCATCTCGATGGTAGTGGTACCTGCCGACACACCCGGCATCACGCGAACGCGCCTGCACAAGATGGGCTGGCACAGCTCGGACACGGCGCAACTGCGCTTTGAAGGCGTGCGGGTGCCCCAGCGTTACCGCTTGGGCGATGAAGGCGCGGGCTTCAAGATGATCATGGGCAACTTCAACGGCGAGCGCCTGGCCATGTCGGCCATGGCACTGGGTTTTGCTGAGGCTTGCTTTGACGAAGCCCTCGCCTGGGCACGCCAGCGCCAGACCTTTGGCGCGGCCTTGATCGAGCGGCAAGCGATCCGACACAAACTGATGGACATGCAAATGCGCATCTCCTCCACCCAGGCTTGGGTGGATGCCGTGACGCAGCAAGCCGATGCAGGACAGACCGGTGCCGAGTGGGTGGCGCAGGTGTGCCTGCTGAAAAACCACGCCACCCAAACCATGCAGTTTTGCGCCGATGCCGCCGTGCAGTTGCTGGGCGGCATGGGCTACATGCGCGGCACGGTGAGCGAGCGGATTTACCGTGAAGTCAAGGTGATGATGATCGGCGGCGGGGCCGAAGAGATCATGAAAGAACTGGCAGCCAAACAGCTGGGGATTTAAACCGAGTTAAGGGCGTGTTCCACGCCCATCGCCCACAGGGTGGGCTCCTACAAGAATCTACCCCTTGCCAATGGACATGCCCTCATGCTGGGGATCGAGGCAACAGTGCTTTGAGCTTCAAGCAGGGTTTTTCTACCGCATACCAGCTGACCAGTCCGACCAGCACCGAACTGAAAAACACCAGCAGTACAAGTGCGGCCAGGTTCATTTGCGGAAAATACCAGAGCCAAATTTTATTCAATGGCCAAGCATAAAGGTAGACACCATAAGAGATGTCAGGCCAGCGATGAAACCCCAAAACGGTGGGGCCGGACTTGGCAAAGTGCAAGATGGCGTAGCCCCAAAGCAGACACAAGGCGGGCTGGGCCGTCATCGGAATAAACAACAACACCCCCAAAAGCAAAAGACCCGCCCAGGCCATGGACGAACGCCAAGGCAATGCGTTTTCATACAGGTAAAAACACCCGCCATACGCAAACGCCATGAGCAAGCGAATCGTCAAATCAGACGGCAGGCTGGCCCATCCCGAACGGTTGATGACGTGAACGACTGTGCAAAAAATGGCCAATGCCAGCCACATATTTCTCTTTTTCAGAAACCCCAGCAAGCCAAAAATCAAGGCGATGACATAGCATTTGAACTCGTAAGAGATCGACCACATCGACCCATTCACCGCGGCGTAATGGCTGCCTTCAAACACCTGCGGAATGGCTGGCTGCTTGAGGAACAACAAGGACTTGAGGTATTCGCCAATTCTGAACTGCGCCCAGTAATCGCTGGCACCAAACGCAGGCGCAATCAGCAAAGCGCAAACCAAAGAAGCCACCACAAAACCCGGGTAGATGCGCAAAATTCGGTGGGTCAAAAACACCGCCACCTCCGGCCTCTCTTGCCAACTCTTGACAATCAAATAGCCGCTGATAAGCAAGAAGCTTTGCACCGCCATCTCGCCAAAAGAAATCGTCCCAAAAATTTGGGTCAACAGTTCATGGCGTCTGTCACCGTCCTGAAGTTCTGGTGCGTGCGACAGAATCACCAAACTGGCAAACAAAAAACGCAAGGCATTGAAGTTGTTATTTTTATCGCGAAGTTGGCTCATGGGGTGTCGTGAAGTGATGCACCTGGAGTCATGAATTGTCAACTGCTGCAGCGGTGACCTTCAGGATGCCATGGATTTTTGACGTGAACATTTGGATTATTTTATGAGCCATCCAACCCAACATGGATTGACTGAATACGCCAATGCAACATCAAGCCACCCTGCCATCTCAACACATGGCGATCGAACGGCGAAGGGATCGCGGCGCAACTTCACTTTGGCGGTGTGCATGTGCCGTAGCGCTACCGCTTAGGCGAATAAGTTGCGCACTACCCAGGCCACACTCAAGCAGCGTGAATCAGGCCGGCCTGGGCTGACCAGGGGGCAACTCGGAGCGCAGCGCAAAAGCCATTTGTAGCATGCCCGCCAACAGCCCCACCAACACGCCCACTTGCACGGCCCGGTTGTACGAGCCCATGGCATCGAACACCAGACCGCCTCCCAAAGCCCCCATGAAACTGCCCAGCTGGTGGCTCATGAAAGCGACACCGCCGAGCATGGCTTGCCAACGCAGGCCAAAGGTTTCGCCGATGTAGCCGGTGACCAGAGGGGCTACACCCAGCCACAAAAAGCCCATGATGGCGGCGAACACCAGTGTGTTTTCAGGGGTTGGAACCGACAGAAAATACCACGCCAGACCAAATGAGCGCAGCACATAAATGCCGCCCAACAACAACAGCTTGTTGTAACGCCCACCCGCCCATCCGAAAAACAAGCTGCCCAAGACGTTGAAGCCTCCAATCATGCCCAGCGCTTGGGCGCTGAGCATCGGGTCCATGCCGCACAAATCGAGGTAGGACGGCAGATGTGTGGTCAAAAAAACCAGCTGCATACCGCACACAAAATAAGCCACAGTCATCACCGCAAACGGCGGGTGTTTCAAGGCGAACCGGGCCATGTCGGGGGCATTGTCTTTTTCGCCCAAGGGGGAAGGCGGAACTGGCAAAGCATCTACCCGGCCCGCATACCAAGCTGCGGGCAAGATGATCAGGGCCATCACGACAAAACCGCCCACACCCACGCGCCATCCGTGCGCCTGCGACAGCAGCTGGCCGATGGGTGCCGCCATCAAGGCCCCCAAAGAACCCGCAGCGGACACAATGCCCAGCACCGTGCTGCGCAAGGCAGGCGACACCGGCCTGGAGGCCACGGCCATGGCGATGGCCGATCCGTTGCAGGCCATGGCCGCGCCAATGGCCACCCCAGCGCCCAGGATCACACCCAGCAGGCCTTGCGCCAGACACAGCAAAGTCATGCCCAGGATGTAGAGCACCGCACCGGTCATCATGAGTGGGCGGTAACCGATGCGCACGGCCAAGGCCCCTGCAAAGGGCTGCAAAAACCCCCAGGCCAGGTTTTGCACCGCAATGGCCAGCGTGAACTGGGACACCGAAATGCCAATGTCCTGGGTCAGGGCCGGCATGAAGACGCCCAGGCTTTGCCGCAAGCCCATGCTGACCGACAGCATCAGCGCAGCGCCGATCAGGATGGGCAAGCCCGGGCGCAGTGCGGTCAAGAGGTTCATGGTGTGCTTTGGTTATGCTTGAACACAATCTAACCGCACACACTCATGAACACTGGCCTTTATGCGACAGGCCCCGGGGTCATTCAAAGCTCAGTCAAAGATCTCGTGCAACCATGACTTTTGGCGTTTGTGGTGGTCACGGTCACCATGACGCCCATCGCCATAGCCTGCTGGGCGTTGCATGCCCAGCCCCGTTGGCGGCGCATGCAGCGGCAGAGGTGATGCCGTCGGTGCAGCGGCCACGGCGCGGTCCAATAATTTATCCAACTCGCCACGGTCGAGCCAGATGCCTCTGCAATCCGGGCAGTAATCGATCTCCACACCCTGGCGTTCGGCCATGACGAGGGGGGTGTCGTTGCATGTGGGGCATTTCATGGTGATTCCTTTGAATTTAGACAAGCGAAGCATGGGGATCAGACCTTCATCCATTTCCCTGCACCGCCTGGCAGCGCACGCCCTGAGCAGAATAGGGTCAGAACCCGCCAATGTGTCTTGCGGTGAAGGTGAAATATGGCCCGACTTTAAACGCCTGATTTCTCCCGTTAAAGCAGATAATGACTGATCAACACTCTTAAAAATTCTGCCCATGCGCACCACCTTCAACTACAAGCACCTGTATTACTTTTGGGTCGTGGCCAAAGAAGGTGGCATCACCCGGGCGGCCGACAAACTCGACATGGCCGTGCAAACCGTGAGCGCCCAGGTGCGTGAACTGGAACGGTCCTTGGGCTACGCCTTGCTCAAACCCGCAGGGCGCGGCCTGGTGCTGACCGATGCAGGGCTGGCCGCCATGCAGCAAGCCGACCAGATTTTTCAGTTGGGCGAAAACCTGCCCGCGCTGGTACGAGATGCGGTCAGTTCGCCCACCGTCCGACTGGCCGCGGGCATCTCGGACGGCCTGCCCAAACTGGTGGTGCGCCGCATCATGCAACCCGTAATGAGTGAACCTCATTTGCGCTTGCTTTGCCATGAAGGTGAATTCGACGAGCTGCTGGGTGACTTGGCCCTGCACCGTTTGGACGTGGTACTGTCAGACCGCCCCGCGCCGAGCAACGCCAACATCAAGCTCTACAACCATGCGCTGGGTACGTCTCCGGTGTCGTGGTACGGCACCGCAGCGCTGGTCAAGTCGGCGAAAAAGAAGTTTCCGGCCAGCCTGGCCGAGGTGCCGGTGCTGCTGCCGACCGGCCACACCGCCGTGCGCGCCCGACTGGACCATTGGTTTGAACAGCAGGCCATCCGCCCGCGCATCGTGGGCGAGTTCGAAGACAGCGCTTTGCTCAAGACCTTTGGCGAAAGCGGCATGGGCGTGTTCCCGGCCGCAGAGTGGGTGCACAACGAATTGCTGGCGCACTACGACGTGCAGCGCCTGGGAGCCTGCGAAGGCGTGAAGGAAAACTTTTTTGCAATCGGCACCGAAAAGAAAGTGCAACACCCTCTGGTGCAGCGGCTCTTGCAGGCCAGCGTCGCTGACGCTTGAAACGCCGCAGGCTTTGACGTTGCAGTTTCAGACACCGCAGCTTCAGACGTGAAAAAGCCCCCAAGGCTTGTGGCCCTGGAGGCTGGTTCAGAAGCTTGACCGGAAGGTCAGCGCGTCAAGCTTTTGATGAGCGCACACTCAACAACATGGTCACGGCCAGGATACCGACCACCACACCCAGCGAAATGCTCACCGGGATCTTGAAGATATCGATCAGGCACATCTTGGTGCCAATGAACACCAGGATCACGGCCA
>Ga0247836_1008018_pt1 | contig 10878 bp, 9 predicted proteins | sample LaCruzMarch2015__4_FD_187116 | JGI IMG/M metagenome (GOLD analysis project Ga0247836, IMG submission 187116) | Freshwater microbial communities from meromictic Lake La Cruz, Castile-La Mancha, Spain - LaCruzMarch2015_14m | ecosystem: Environmental > Aquatic > Freshwater > Lake | place: Spain...
GATCCCGCCCTGATCGCCGACGCGGCCGAAGCCCGCCTGCTCGCACGCTGCCTTGGCGACCGCCGCGTGGTGCTGCTCTCGGGGCTCGACGAGGCGGCGGTCGAGGAGATCGGCTTCGGCCACGCGTCCGATGCCGGTGTGATCGAACGGCTCGCCAACCGCGCCGAGCAGGTGGTCGTGCTGCACGAGGCCGACCGCATGTTCCCCCGTCGGTGAACTCGCCGCACACAACGCCCGGTCAGCGGATCCCTTCCCCTTCTGTCTGCACGCTTCGCTGAAAGAGCCGCATGCACGCCCCGATCTGGTCGCAGGTCTACGACCCGCTCGGCTCGGCCGTGCTCTCCACGGCCGTGGCCGCGGTGCCGCTCGTCTTGCTCTTGGGGCTGCTCGCCTGCGGCGGATTCTCGGCCCTGTCAGCGGCGTTGGCCGCGCTCGGCGCCGCGCTCGGGCTCGCGATCGGAGTGTTCGGGATGCCACCTCCTGCGGCCGCGGCGGCGGCCGCTTACGGCGCCGCCTTCGGGCTGTTTCCGATCGGCTGGATCGTGGTCAACGTGATGTTCATCCATGCCCTCTCGGTCGAGTCGGGGGCGCTCGACGTGATGAAGCGGTCGGTGACGCGGCTCTCGCCCGATCACCGCGTGCAGGCGCTCCTGATCGCGTTCGCCTTCGGGGCGTTTCTGGAGGGAGCGGCCGGCTTCGGCGCGCCGGTGGCGATCACGGCGGCGTTGCTCGCGGGTACCGGCTTCCCGGCGCTCGAGGCGGCGGTGATCGCGCTGATCGCCAACACGGCCCCCGTGGCCTTCGGTGCGCTCGGCACGCCGATCATCACCCTGGCCAAGGTGACGGGCCTCGACGAGGCAAGCATCGCAGCGATCGCCGGCCGGCAGCTGCCGATCTTTTCACTCGTCATTCCCGCGTGGATGGTCGTGGTGATGAGCGGCTGGCGGGGGCTGGCCGGCGTCTGGCCGGCCGTGGCCGTGTGTGGCATCTCGTTTGCGGCGGTGCAGTTCGCGATGGCCAACTACGTGGGCGCAGCGCTTGTGGACGTGGTGGGCGGCATCGCCTGCCTCGTGGCCATGGCCGGCTTCCTGCGGTGCTGGCGGCCAGCCGAGACCTGGCGACATCGCGGGCCGGATCACGCCCCCGAGCTGGCGGCCGGCGTGGATCCCGGGGGCCGGATCGCCTGGGCCTGGATGCCGTGGCTGATCCTCTCGGGCTGCGTGTTTCTCTGGGGGCTCGGCCCCGTTAAGGCGGCCTTCGACACCGCCCTGCCGCCGCCAGAGATCCGCGTGCCCGCGCTCCACGAGCGGGTGGCCAAGGTACCGCCCGCCACCCGCGCGGCGCGGGAAGTCGAACCGGCCGTCTATCGGTTCAACGCCGCTTCGGCCGCCGGCACGGGCATCCTCGCCGCTGCGCTGCTCTCCGTGCCTTGGCTGGGAGTCGGCTGGCGCCGGGCCGGGCGGCTGTGGTGGGTCAATCTGGCCCGGCTGGCCATGCCGCTGGCCACGATCGCGACCATGCTGGCCCTGGCCTTCGTCACCCGCTATTCCGGGATGGATGTCACGCTCGGCCTGGCGCTCACGGGCACGGGTCTGGCCTACCCATTCTTTGCGGCGATTCTCGGCTGGCTGGGCGTGGCGATCACCGGCTCCGACACCTCGAGCAACGCCATGTTTGGCAGCCTCCAGAAGGTGACGGCCGAGCAGCTCGGTCTCGACCCGCTCTTGATCTGCACGGCCAACAGCACCGGCGGCGTGATGGGCAAGATGATCGACGCCCAGAGCATCGTGGTTGCGGCCACAGCCACCGGCATCCACCGGCAGGAGGGGACGATCCTGCGGCGGGTGTTCCCGCACTCTGCGGCCTTGGCTGCGCTCGTCGGGTTGCTCGTCTGGCTGCAGGCCGGGCCGCTTGCCTGGATGGTTCGCCTGCCGCCGATCCCGGCGGTAAACTCTGATCTTTCCCTGGCCAACTACCCTGAGGACGACGAGCGATGAGCGATCACAAGGACGAACAGCGGCTGCCCAGCCGCCGCGGCTTTCTGGGCACCGGTGCCGCGGCCTCGCTCGCCGCTGGCCTGATGGTCCATTCCTCGCGGACCGTGGCCGCCGAGACCAGTGAGCTCCGGCTCGGGATCGTGGGCTGCGGCGGCCGGGGCACCGGCGCCGTCGATGACTCGCTGTCGATCAACCAAAACCTGAAGGTGGTGGCCGCTGCCGATCTCTATCCGGCCAAGTGTGCGGCCCTGCTGCAGGCGCTCGGCCCCAAGCACGAAGGCAAGTTGGCCCTCGAAGAAGCGAAGATGTACGGCGGCCTCGACGGGTACAAGCGGGTGCTCGAGGATCCCGACGTCGACATCGTGCTCCTGACCACCTCCCCCGGCTTCCGCCCGCGGATGATCCTGGAGGCGGTCGAGGCGGGCAAGCACGTGTTTGCCGAGAAGCCCAGCTGCGTCGATCCGGCCGGCTACCGGATCTGCCTCGAGGCCCACGACAAGGCCGTGGCCAAGGGCACGGGTATCGTCACCGGCACCCAATACCGCCGTCAGGCCAACTACATCGGCGCGGTCGAGGAGATCCGCAAGGGCACGATCGGTGAGATCGTCAGCGGCACCACGCGGTACTGCTCCGGCGGAATCTGGTATCGGGCCCGCAAGGAGGGCATGAGCGACGCCGAGTACCAAATGAACAACTGGATGCACTTCATCTGGCTCTCGGGAGACCAGATCAGCGAACAGGCCGTCCACAACATCGACGCGGTCAACTGGGTGATGGGGGAGAACCCCGTCTCGGCCTACGGCTCCGGCGGCCGGTTCACCCGGCCCGAAGACAGCGAGATGTGGGACAACGTCGTGGTCGACTACGAGTATCCCGGCGGCAAGATCGTCTCCTTCATGTGCCGCCAGATTCCGGGCACAGCCGGCGACAATGGCACCGTGATCGAGGGCACGGCGGGCACCTGCTTCATCGAGGCCATCAACGGCGGCTCGCGGATCGTGGATCGCAAGGGCAAGGAGGTCTGGAAGATGGGCGGCAGCATCTCGCAGGCCTACCAGCAGGAGCACAAGGACCTCGTCGATTCGATCCGGGCCGGCAAGCCGATCGTGGAACTCAAGCAGACGGCCGACAGTTCGCTGGTGGCGGTGCTCGGTCGGGTGGCGGCCTACACGGGGCAGAAGGTGAGCTTCGAGTTTCTGGCCAAGGAGTCGAAGCTCGACCTGTTTCCGAAGGATCTCACCTGGGACTCGTCGCTCCCCAAGTCCGAGTTCGCGATCCCCGGCCGCACGAAGCTGGTGTAGCGGCGGGGCTTCGCCCCGCCCGCGGGCTGGAAGCCCGCGGCTACTGGTTCGAACGTGCGCCGTAGAGGCGGGGCTCCGCCCCGCCGTGAGCCGGGGGCAGCCAGGCGGCCGACCAGAGCGCGACCACGCAGTAGCCGGCGAAGCAATAAAGGCCCGGCCCGGTCATCGCCCTGGTGGCCGGGTCGCGGCCCAGGGCCAGCATCGCCAACAGCACGGCCACCACGAACACGTCGGCCATCGACCAGCGGCCCACCAGGTGCACCAGCTGCACCGCCCGGTCGCGGGCAGCGCCGTGGGCTGCCGTGGCAAAGAGCACGAGCCCCGCCTTGACCAGCGGCACGACGATCGAAAACAGCAGCACGAGCCCCCCCAGCACGAGGTCGTGGGAGCCGAGCAGATCGTAGATCGTCGAAGCCACACTCTTGGCCTCGAAGCTGAACACCACCGTTCCGATCCCGGTCACCTCCTTCGAGGCCACGAGGCTCAGGGCCGTCGCCGTTACGCCCACGGCAAAGAGCACGAGTGACGCCAGGCAGAGGAGCCGGGCTGCCTGTCGGGCTGCCGCGGCCGTACCCGCTCGGCCGGCGGCCTGCACAACCAGGCAAAACGCAGTGCTGATTCCGGCCAGCCCCCAGGCGGCGAGCGTCCCGCGGCGGCCACAGGCGTCGGCGATCGCCACCGCCCCGTCGTAGTCGGCGTCGGTCCGTGAGGCGGCGTCATACCAGCCGAAGGTGATCGTCTCGAGCATCGTGTTGCCGGCATACGACGCCTTGCTGCCGAGCGACTGCAAGTTGGCGGCCTGCTCCATGGCAAGCGATCGCTCGTTGGCGTTGATCACCACCACGATCCCGACGAGCGCGGCCAGCGGAAAGTAGCAGGCCGCGGCGATGATGACGGCGCGGCGGGAGACGGTTGCGGCCATAGATCTATTCGGGCAGGATACCAGGCCCAGCCCCCAATCCGGCCTTCTCCCAGGATCCTCCCCGCATGAGCCTGTCGTCGCTGCCCCGGTTTTCGTTCGGCGTGGGCGACCGCTTCGCCCATCAGGCCGCCGCCCAGCTCGCCGCCTTCGAGCAGCTCGCGGCGACAGGGGTGGTGGCCGCTCCGGTCTGGAACAAGTCGAATCGCGAACACACCTTGATCGGCAGCGTGCCGGGGAGTGTGCAGGCCGCGGCCGCGGCGGCCGTGGCCGAGCGGGGCTGGCGGCAGCCATGGTTTGTCGATGCCGACCATATCGGCCTGGCCACCGTCGATCGGTTCCTGGATTCGAGCGACTTCTTCACGATCGACGTGGCCGACACCATCGGCAAGCCGGCGGCAGCGGCTGACATCGACGCCTTCCTCCGAAAGCACGCCGAACTCACTCGTTCGGTCGAGGTCGCGGGCATCGACGGCCCGGTGCCGCTCTCGGCCGAAATGGTCCGCGCGATCGCGGGCAAATACCTGGCCGCCTGCCAGGAGGCCGGCCGCGTCCACCGCCACATCGCGGCGCGGAAGGCCGGCTTCGTGACCGAGGTGAGCATGGACGAGACCGACTCGCCCCAGACGCCGCCCGAGCTGCTCGTGATCCTGGCGATGCTGGCCGACGAGCGGATCCCCGTCGACACGATCGCTCCCAAGTTCACCGGCCGGTTCAACAAGGGGGTCGACTACGTCGGCGACCTCGGCCAGTTTGCCCGCGAGTTTTCCGCCGACATCGCCGTACTGGCTCACGCGGCCCGGGAGTACGGCCTGCCCGCCGGGCTCAAGCTCTCCGTCCACTCGGGCTCCGACAAGTTCTCGCTCTACCCGCTGATCCGTGCGGCCGCCGCCCGCACCGGGGCCGGTTTCCACATCAAGACCGCCGGCACGACCTGGCTCGAGGAGCTGATCGGCCTGGCCGAAGCCGGCGGCGACGGCCTGGAACTCGCCCGCGAGATCTACGCCGAGTCACTCGCGCAGATCGACGCCCTCTCCGGTCCGTATGCCAGCGTGATCGACATCGACCGCTCCGAGCTGCCGACGGCCGCCGAGGTGAACGCCTGGAGCGGGCCCCGGCTGGCCGCCGCCATCCGGCACGTGCCGACAAACCCCGAGTTCAACCCGCACGTCCGCCAACTGCTCCACGTGGCCTTCAAGCTCGCCGCCCAGCAGGGCTCGCGCTACACCGACCTGCTCGTGGCCAACCGGGAGATCGTGGCCCGCCAGGTGACGGAGAACCTGTTTGAGCGGCACATGCGGCCGCTCTACCTGGGCGCCGGGGCGGCAGGCGGAGCCGGGGCATGAAGTCGGCCGTCACGATCTGCCTCGTGCCCGAGGCCCGGCGCGGCCCGTTCGTGTTCCACGTCGATCCCGATCCAACCGTGGCCGGCGCCGTGTCACTGGCTTCCTGCGTGCGCCAGGCGGCCGCACTGGGCTTTGATGCGGTCGAGATCTTTGCCGCCGACGCCGACTCCTTCCCTCGGCAGGCGCTTCGCGGCCTGCTCACCGAGCACGGCCTGGGCCTCGCCGCCGTGGGCACGGGGGCTGGCTGGGTGAGGGATGGGCTCTCACTGTGTGATTCCCACGCCGAGAAGCGGTCCCAGGCGTTGGCTTTCATCGCCGCGCTCATCGACGTGGCGGGTGAGTTTGGGGCCCCGGCCATCATCGGTTCGATGCAGGGCCGCGTGCCGGCCGCCGTGCCGCGGGAGACGGCTCTCGACTTGCTCGCCGAGGCCCTCGGGCCGCTTGGCCAGCGGGCGGCCCGCCACGGCCAGCCGCTGCTCTACGAGCCCTTGAACCGCTATGAGACCGATCTCTTCAACCGCCAGGCAGACGCGGCGACGTTTCTCGAAGAGCACGGCCTCGGCCATGTCCGGCTGCTGTGCGACCTCTTCCACATGAACATCGAGGAGGCCGACGTCGCCACGACGCTGCGTGCCGTCAGCGCTCACGTGGGCCACGTCCACTGGGCCGACTCCAATCGCCGCGCGATGGGCCTGGGACACACGCCGGCCGAGCCGATCGTGGCGGCCCTGGAGGGCATCGGCTTCACCGGCCACCTCGCGGCCGAGGTCTTTCCGCTGCCCACCGCCGCGGGGGCCGCCGCGGCCAGCATCGAGAGCTTCAACCGCTTCGTCGCCTGAGGAGTATTCGCCCATGCAGACCCGTCCGCTCGGCCGCACCGGCCTGGAGGTGCCGATTTTGTCGTTTGGCGCCTCGTCGCTCGGCCAGGAGTTTCGCCGCGTCACGCTCCAGGAAGCGCTCGGGAGCGTGCGGGCGGCGCTCGACTGCGGGCTCACGCTGATCGACACCAGCCCCTTTTACGGCCGCGGGATGAGCGAGGTGCTCCTCGGGGTGGCCCTGCGGGACGTGCCGCGGAGCGACTACCTCTTGTGCACGAAGCTCGGCCGCTACGACCTCTCGCACTTCGACTTCTCGGCGGCCCGGGTGGCGGAGAGCGTGGATGTGTCGCTCCATCGGCTCGGCACCGACCACCTCGACATCGTGCTCTGCCACGACATCGAGTTTGTGCCGCTGCGGCAGATCGTAGACGAGACCTTGCCCGCGCTGCGAAAGGCACAAGCCGCGGGCAAGGTGCGGTCGATCGGCTTCTCGGGCTACCCGCAGAAGATCTTCCGCTTGATCTGCGACCAGGCCGAGGTGGACTGCGTGCTCAACTACAACCAGTACACGCTGCAAAACACCCGGTTCGCCGATGAGACGGTTCCCACCCTCGCGGCCAAGGGCATCGGCGTGATGAACGCCGGCCCGTTCAGCGCCCGACTGCTCACCGACGCCCCGCTCCCGGCCTGGCTGAAGGAGCCCGAGGAGGTGAAGGCCGCGGCCCGCCGCGCGGCCGAGCTCTGTCGCGGCCGCGGCAGCTCGATCGCCAAGCTCGCCCTGCAGTTTGCGCTGGCGAACCCGGCGATCGCCACGACGGTGGCCGGCAGCGCCAATCCTGCGAACATCCGCGCCTGGGCCTCGTGGGCGGCTGAGCCGATCGACGGGCAGCTGCTCAAAGACGTCCAGGCGATCTTCGCTCCAGTCAGGAACGTGGGCCATGTGGAGGGGCTGGCCGAGAACAACTGAAGACGGAGACCGTCGGACATCAAAATGCGTCCGAGGGGTTGCCCGTGCCAGTCGAGCGGCGTAGGAAACCGAGCGAAGCAAGGATTGCGCAGCGAGGTTTCCTCCGAGCGACCGGAGGGCAGGATGCCCGAAGGGAGCGTCCGGCGAGATGGCACGGGCAGCCCCGGCACACTCCGCCTGACCCAACACAACCGATCACGAGCCATCTTTCGAAACCATGCGAATCGACTCCCACCAACACTTCTGGCACTACTCGCCCGCCGAATATCCGTGGATCGGCGTGGGCATGGAGCGGCTCGCCCGCGACTACCTGCCCGCAGACCTCGCGCCGCACCTGGCCGCCGCGGGCCTCTCTGGCAGCGTCGCCGTGCAGGCCCGGCAGTCGCTGGCCGAGACCCGCTGGCTGCTCGACCTCGCCGCCGCGAACCCGCTCGTGAGGGGCGTGGTGGGCTGGGTGGACCTGCGGAGCGAAGGCGTTGCCGACGAGCTCGCAGAGTTTTCCTCGGATCCGAAGTTCGTCGGCGTGCGCCACGTGGTGCAGGACGAGCCCGACCCGCGGTTCCTGCTGGGCGACACCTTGATCAGAGGCCTGCGGCACCTCGCGCCGCTCAGCCTGACGTACGACCTGCTGCTCTATCCCCACCAGCTCCCCGCGGCGGCGGAACTCGCCGCGATCCTGCCCGAGCAGCCATTCGTGCTCGACCATCTGGCCAAACCCCGGGTGCGGGACGGCACCGCGGCCGCGCTCGAGCCCTGGCGGCGTGACCTCGAGGCCCTCGCCCGACACGCGAACGTCTCGTGCAAGCTCTCGGGCCTCGTCACCGAGGCGGCCTGGCAGGGCTGGCGACGGGCAGACTTCGCGCCTTATCTCGATGTGGCCCTCGACGCCTTTGGGCCCGACCGGCTGATGTTCGGCAGCGACTGGCCGGTGTGCCTGCTCGCCGCCGAATACGCGGACGTGGCGAGCCTCATCACGGACTTCATCCGCCCGCTCGCTCCGGCAGACCAGGAGGCGATCCTCGGTGGCACGGCCGCGCGGTTCTATGGCATCGATTCCTGAGGGGCTCGATCCCTGAGGGCCGCGCCCCCACTCGCCCGGCGACTTCCGGCCCCGGCGGCGGTAAGATGCGGACATGAGGATCGAGCCCCAGCACGTTCCCGCATGCTGCCTCGCGGCGGCCTTCGCCTGCGGCCTTGGCCGAGAGGCCCTGGCGCAACAGGCCCCGTCGGCTCCGCTCCCGGCCTCCGCCGTGATGGCCCGCGGGGTGAGCGATGGCTGGCAATCGCAGGGGGGAGTCGTCGGGCCGTGGTGGAGCGGCAGCGGTGCGGCCGCGCAGCCTCCCGCGGCGAACGGTGGCTTCTGGTTCGGCTTCCCCGGCCTCGGGTTCGGCGGTTCCCAGGGGTCCACCCGCAGCCTGGGCGGCATCGGCTCGACCCTGACGACCACGCCCGGTGCGGCTGGGATGGTGTCGTCAGGCCGGCTCATACCATTCGTGACCGGCGTGATTCCCGTGGTGGGTAGCGGGCCTGCGGCAGCTGCGCCGGTGCCCGGCACCGGCCAGGCGATCCTCCCTTCGCAGCGTCTCTGGGCGACACCGCAGGCAGTCACCACGGCTCCGTCGCCACCGGCCGCAGCGGCGCCGATCCGGCCCAGCACGCCGGCGTCGCGGGCCCGGGCGCGGCGATTCGTTGCTGCTGGCGACAAGCATTTGCTCGGGCCAGGTGACGGCCCGATCGCCGCGCGGGCGGCCCTCGACGACTACCGGGCCGCGGGCCGGTTCGCGCAGGACGACTGCGACATCCAGATTCGCCAGGCGATTCTCCATGTCGCGCTCGGCCAGCCCGAGGCAGCCAACCGGGTGCTCGTGCGGGCGACGCAGATCGACGGCCGGTTCGCGGCGTCGCAGGAAGCGGCGACGGCGGCCGGAAGCGGGCCGCATCTGCCCGTCGCAGCCGTGCGGGGTGAGGCGATCCTGAGGGAGATCACTGCCGCGGGCGGCGCGGCCGACGCCCCTGCCCGAGCCGTGCTCGACTGGCTCGAAGCCGCGTGGAAGGACCACTGGTCGCGCGATGCCGCGCCCTCACCCGGCGGGAAACCCTGACGTGCAGGCCCTGCTCCTCGAACAGCCGAAGGCATTTCGCTGGATCGACGTGCCCGAGCCCGCCGAGCCGGGGCCAGGGGAGGCCGTGGTCCGCGTGGATGCCGTGGGCATCTGCGGCACCGACTACGGCGGCTACCTCGGCAAGATGCCGTTCTTCAGCTATCCGCGGATCCCCGGCCACGAACTGGGGGTCGAAGTGGTGGCCGTCGGCCCCGGCGTCACCAACGTGTCATCCGGCGACCGCTGCTGCGTCGAGCCCTACATCAACTGCCAGCGGTGCCACTCCTGCGCGCGGGGGCTCACCAACTGCTGCGAGCACCACCAGACGCTCGGCGTGCACTGCGACGGCGGCCTGCGGCGGCTGTTCACCGTGCTGGCCCGCAAGCTCCACCCCTCGCCCCGGCTCACACCCGCCCAAAACGCCCTCGTTGAGACGCTCGCGATCGGCTGCCACGCGATCGACCGCGGGGCGCCGACGGCCGTGGAGACGGTGCTCGTGATCGGCGCGGGGCCGATCGGCCTGTCGGCGATCGAGTTTGCCCGGCTCTCGGGGGCCCGAGTCATCGTGATGGACATGGCGGCTGCCCGACTCGAGTTCGTGCGCGACCGGCTCGGGATCGGCGACGTGCTCCGCGCCACCGGCACCGCGGCCGATGCCGAGGCCCTACGGGAACTGACCGACGGCCGGATGGCGGAGGTGGTCGTAGACGCCACCGGCAGCCACCAGAGCATGTCGGCGGCGCTCGAGCTGTGCGCGTTCGGCGGCCGGCTCGTTTACGTGGGGATCACGCAGCAGAGCCTGTCGTTTCCCCACGCACCGCTGATGCACCGCCGCGAGCTCTCGATCCTGGCCAGCCGTAACGCGCTGTCCCGCGACTTCACTCGGATCATCGGCCTGATCGAGACCGGCCAGATCGACACCCGGCCGTGGATCACCCACCGGCTGCCGTTCACCGCCGTGATCGACCGCTTCCCGACGCTGCTCGACCCCGCTTCCGGCGTGATCAAGGCCATCGTCGAGATGGCGTGAGCTGACTCCGACGGCGTGGCGGCCGCGCTCAGTCAGGCAGCCGCTTGACGCGGATGTTGCGGTAATGGGCCTCGCTGCCGGGATCGTGAGCCTGCAGCGCGAAGGTGCCGCTCGAGAGCTTGCGGCCGTCCTTCACCTCGGCTGTTTTCTCCGTGTGGTCCACGATCGTCTTACCGTTTACCTTGATCACGATCCGGTTGCCCTCCACGATCACCTCTTCGGTGAACCACTCGCCGTCTTTGGCAGGGGCCTCCAGGTTCTTGACCACGTTATAAAGGCTGCCGGTGCGCACCGGGTCGCCGGAGGTGTTGTTGACCTGGGCTTCATGGCCCTGGGCGGGCCAGCCGTCGTTTTGATACTTCGTGTGGAAGTAGATCCCGGAGTTGGCCTTGGGCTTG
>Ga0247836_1008026_pt1 | contig 10869 bp, 6 predicted proteins | sample LaCruzMarch2015__4_FD_187116 | JGI IMG/M metagenome (GOLD analysis project Ga0247836, IMG submission 187116) | Freshwater microbial communities from meromictic Lake La Cruz, Castile-La Mancha, Spain - LaCruzMarch2015_14m | ecosystem: Environmental > Aquatic > Freshwater > Lake | place: Spain...
ACATGAATCGCAACCCGGCCAACAACATCCTCTACCCCTATCGCGCCGGCTTCACAGGCACCGCGATCCAGACGCAATTGGTCGTCGCCTTCTGAAGCCAGGGCGGCGCGGCCACGGCGCGAAAGCCCACCCGCTACCAAAACCGGGCCGCGAGGAGCAGCGCGGCGGTGATCACCGCGATGCCTACCAGGTCGAGGATGCTGCCGGCGGCCATCATGCTCTTGAGCGGAATCCGGCCGCTGCCATACACGATCGCGTTGCAGGGTGTGCTGACCGGCATCATGAAGCCCAAGCTGGCCGCGAAGGTGGCCGCGAGCGCCGCCACGACCGGCTCACCCCCCGTCGCCGTGCCCAGCGCGATTGCCACCGGCACCACGATGTTGGCGCTCGCGGTGTTGCTCGTGAACTCGCTGGTGAACACCGCGACGGTGGCGGCGAGCGCCACGAGCACCACGCCGCCCCAGGGCCCACCCGGCACGAGCCAGCGGATCGACTCTCCCACAGCTGCGGCGAGGCCGGTCGAGAAGCAGAGCGTGCCCAGGGCCATGCCGCCGCCATACAGCAGGACAATCCCCCAGTCGATCCGGGCCTCCGTCCACTCGAGCGCCGCCCGCCGCCGGCCCCCCGATGCGCCGCCGGGCAACACGAACAGCAAGACCGCCCCCACGAGCGCGGCCACGCCCTCGGGCAGCCGCTGCTTGAGGAGCCCCGTCCAGCCGTCGTCGGGCCCGCGGGCCACCGCCACTGCCCCGGGCAAGATCCAGAGCATCACCGTGAGCGCGAATGCGGCGGCGGTGGACCATTGCCCCACGGTCCAGCGGCCGAGCTGCGACCGTTCGGCCGCCACAAACGCCCTCACCCCTTCCAGCCGCGACACCCCGGCCGGAAACATCCAACCCAGCACCACGACGGTGACCGTCGTCAGCCCTACCGCGACCGGCACCCCAATCAGGCACCAGCCGGGGAACGAGATCGCGACCCCGAGCTGCTTGCGAATCAACCCCAGGCCGATCAGGTTCGGCGGCGTGCCGATCGGAGTCGCCAACCCTCCCACCGACGAGGCGAAGGCGACGCAGAGCAGCAACCCCGTGGCGAAGCCGGGGGCCGGAACCCGGCTGGCCTTTCGGCCGGCCTCCTCGATCGCCACGATCATGCCCGACACGATTGCCAGCATCATCGCGGTCACGCAGGTATTGGAAAGGAAGGCGCTCGCCGTCGCGCACACGGCCGCCACCGCGGCCAGCACCCGCCCGGGCCGCTCGGCCACGCCCGGCAGCGACAGCACGGCGAATGCCAGCCGTTTATCAAGACCGTGGAGCCGGATCGCCTCGGCCAGGATGAACGACCCGATAAACAAAAAGACCAACGGGTCGGCAAACGGGGCGAACACCTCCGTGGCCGGCGCCACGCCGGCCAGCACGCAGGCCACGGCACCCAGGAGCGCCGTGACCGCCAGTGGCAGGGCCTCGGTGATCCACAAGACCACCACGGCCGCCACGATCACCGCCAGCGCCTGGGCTTGAGGGGAGAGGTCCATGGCGAGAGCCTACCCGCCGGCCAAGGCTGCGGGTGGAGACCGGTTTCCGCGGGGCACAGCCCCGCGGCTACTCCGGCAGCAGCGCGCGACGTTCCGTCAAACCCACCACAGGCCCGCGAGGGGTTGCCCGTGCCGTGGAGCCGGCCTTGCTGGCGAGCGAAGGCAGGATGCCGAGAGCAAGCCAGCATGGAGCGACCGAAGGGCAGGATGCCCGCAGGGAGCGTCCGGCGAACCGGCACGGGCAACCCCGAGCCGTGGAGCCGGCCTAGCTGGCGACCGAAGGGCAGGATGCCCGCAGGGAGCGTCCGGCGAACCGGCACGGGCAACCCCGAGCCTGCGCTCGGCCCGCCCGCCTTAATCCCGCAGCGCCGCCTGCGCTGCCGCCAGCCGAGCGACCGGCAGGCGAAACGGCGAACAGCTCACGTAGTCGAGGCCCAACTGGTGGCAGAAGATCACCGAGTGGGGATCGCCGCCGTGCTCTCCGCAGATGCCGAGCTTGATGTCGGGGCGGGTCTTCTTGCCCCGCTCAACGGCGATCTTCATCAACTGGCCCACTCCCGAGACGTCGATCGAGGCGAACGGATTGGCCTTGAAGATGCCCTCTTCGGTGTAGGTCTGGAGAAATGAGCCCATGTCGTCCCGACTCGTTCCCAGGCAGGTCTGCGTCAGGTCGTTGGTGCCGAAGGAGAAAAACTCGGCGGTCTCGGCGATCTCGTCGGCCGTGAGCGCGCCCCGCGGGATTTCGATCATCGTGCCCACCAGATACTTGATCTTCTGGCCGGTCTCCTTCTGCACCTGCTCGGCGACCCGGTGCACGATGGCGACCTGGTTGTCGAGTTCCTTCTTGAAACCTACGAGCGGGATCATGATCTCGGGGCGGACGCGGCCCCCTTCCTTCTGCACCTTGGAGGCGGCCTCGAATACGGCCCGGGCCTGCATCTCAGAAATCTCGGGGTAGCTGATGCCCAGGCGACAGCCGCGATGACCGAGCATCGGGTTGAACTCGTGCAGCGCGGCCACGCGGTTCTTCACGGCCTCGAAGGTCAGCCCGAGTTTCTTGGCCAGGTCGGCCTGGGCCTTCTCGTCGTGCGGCACAAACTCATGCAGCGGCGGGTCGAGGAACCGAATCGTCGCCGGCCGGCCGTCGAGGGCCCGGAAGATGCCCTCGAAATCCTCCCGCTGATAGGGCAGGAGTTTGGCGAGCGCCTCGCGGCGGGAATCCTCTGTTTCCGCCAGGATCATCTCCCGCATCGCGTCGATCCGGTTGCCCTCGAAAAACATGTGCTCCGTCCGCGTCAGGCCGATGCCCTCCGCGCCAAAGGCAATGGCATGCCGGACCTGCTCGGGGGTGTCGGCGTTGGTGCGCAGGCCGAGTTGCCGGTGCTTGTCGGCGAGCTTCATGATGAAGTCGTAATACTGGAAGACCTCCGAGTCGGCCGGCTTCATCGTCTCGGCGATCAAGACCTGCTTGAGTTCGCTGTCTGCCGTGGCGATCGCCCCGACGAAAACCTCGCCGGTCGAGCCGTTGATTGAGATCGCGTCGCCTTCCTTGAGCGTCTTGCCCGAGCAGGAGAGCGTGCCCCGGCCGTAGTCGATCTGGATCGCCCCGGCACCGGCCACGCAGACCTTGCCCATCTGCCGGGCGACGAGGGCCGCATGGCTGGAGACGCCGCCGCGGCTCGTGAGAATGCCCTCGGCGGCGATCATGCCGCGGAGGTCTTCGGGGCTCGTCTCCACGCGAGCCAGCACCACCTTCTTGCCCTTGTGGGCCAGTTCCTCGGCCTTGGCAGCGGTAAACACCAGCTCGCCGGTGGCCGCACCGGGGCCCGCCGGAAGACCCGTCGCCAGAACCCGCCCTTCCTTCTTGGCAGCCTCGTAGGCCTTGTGGTCGAAGATCGGGGCCAAGAGTTGCGAGAGGGCGTCGGGGTCGGCCGAGAGGATCGCATGCCGCGGGGTCATCAGCTTTTGCTTGACCATGTCGTGGGCGATCTTCACATACGCCAGCGCCGTCCGCTTGCCGTTCCGCGTCTGCAACATGTACAGCTTCTTCTTCTCGACAGTGAACTCGAAGTCCTGGACATCGCCGAACTTCTTCTCCAGCGTCTGCCGCACCTTCTCCAGCTGCTTGTAGGTGCCGGCAAACATCGGGTCGTGCTTCATCTCGGAGACGGGCAGCGGCGTCCGGACGCCAGCCACCACGTCTTCGCCTTGGGCATTGATCAGATACTCGCCATAGAAGATGTCCTCGCCGGTGGCGGGGTCACGGGTGAAGGCCACGCCGGTGGCACAGTCGTCGCCCATGTTGCCGAACACCATGCTCTGGACGTTGACGGCCGTGCCCCATTCGTCGGGGATCTTGTACTTGCGGCGGTAGAGAATGGCCCGCTCGTTCATCCAACTGCCGAACACGGCCCCGACGGAGCCCAGCAGTTGCTCGAACGGATCCTGGGGGAAGGTCTTGCCCGTCCGCTCCTTGATCAGGCGGAGGTAGCGGGAGATCAGCTCGCGGAGGTGCGACTCAGTGAGGTCGGTGTCGTTGTGGACGCCGAGTTGGTGCTTGAGGCCCTCCATCACCTCCTCGAACGGGTCGTGCTCATTCTCGTGCCGCTTCTGCACACCCATCACGACGTCGCCATACATCTGGATGAAGCGCCGGTAGGAGTCGTAGGCAAAGCGGGGATTGCCGGTGGCCTCGGCCAGACCCTTCACGGTCTCGTCATTGAGGCCGAGGTTCAAGATCGTGTCCATCATGCCGGGCATGCTGTCGCGAGCGCCCGACCGGACGCTCACCAAAAGTGCGTTCTTGGGGTCGCCAAACTTTTTGCCCGTCTCCTTTTCGATCAGCTTCATCGCGGCGTGCACGGCCTCCTCGAGGCCCTTGGGAAACTTCTTGCCGTGCTTGTAGTGTTCGATGCAGACGGCCGTGGTGATCGTGAAGCCCGGGGGCACCGGCAGGCCGATCTTCGTCATCTGGGCGAGGTTGGCCCCCTTGCCGCCCAGCAGCGCCTTCATCGTGCCGTCGCCGTCGCACTTCTTGTCGCCGAAGGAATAGATCATTCGCCCCCCCTTCGACCCCGACGCATCCTTGGCGGCGGACTTCCGGGAGGGAGACTTCTTGCTGGACGACTTGACCATGGGCTTGGATAAAACCTTTCAGCGAGGAAACGGCCGCCAGAGGGCGGGAAAATCCGTGCGAATCCGTGGCGAATCTACGTTCGCGGCCGGAGGCCGTCAACGAGCGGCCCGCAGCATCGCCCAGGCTGCGAGCGGGGGCTATGCTTAAGGCATGGTTGATCTTGCGTTCTCGGCAATCTCGCGACGGTGGTCGGCGTGGGTGATTGCCGCCGCCTTCACCCCGGCGGCGGTGGCGGCCGAACTGCCTGACTTCAACCGCGACATCCGGCCGATCCTGTCACGAAACTGCTTCGCCTGCCACGGGCCCGATGAACACGATCGCCAGGGCGGGCTGCGGCTCGACGATCGGGCGGCAGCCACGAGCGAACTCGACAGCGGCCTGACTGCGATTGTGCCCGGCCAGCCCGCCAAGAGCGAACTCGTCACCCGGATCCACGCGACCGACGTCGACCTCGTGATGCCGCCGCCCGAGAGCAACCATCTGCTCACGGCCGCCCAGAAGGACCTGCTCGAGCGGTGGATCGCCGCCGGCGCTCCTTACGCCGCCCACTGGGCCTACGTGCCGCCGGCGGCCGCTCCGGTACCGACCGTCGAGGATCCGGCCTGGTCCCGCACGTGGATCGACCGGTTCGTGCTCGCCCGGCTCGAAGCCGAGGGGCTCGCGCCGGCCCCCGAGGCCGACAAGATCACGCTCCTGCGCCGCGTCAGCTTCGACCTCACCGGCCTGCCCCCGACACCGGCCGAGGTCGATGCCTACCTCGCCGACACTTCGCCCGATTGCTACGTGTTATTGATAGACAGGCTGCTCGCCTCCCCCCGGCATGCCGAGCGGATGGCGGCCTGGTGGCTCGACCTTGTGCGCTACGCCGACACCGTCGGCTACCACGGCGACCAGACCCACAACGCCTCGCCCTATCGCGACTGGGTGATCGCGGCCTTCCTGGCAAACGTGCCCTTCGATCGATTCACGCTCCTGCAACTTGCCGGCGACCTCACCGCGCCGATTACCGGCGAGCATCCCGACGACCGCATCCTGGCCGCGGCCTACAACCGGCTGCTGCAGACAACGCACGAGGGTGGCTTGCAGGTCAAAGAATACCGGGCGATCTACCAGGCTGACCGGATCAGAAACGTCTCCGGTGTCTGGATGGGGGCGACCGTCGGCTGCGCCCAGTGTCACGACCATAAATACGATCCCTACACAGCCCGCGACTTCTCCGCGCTGGGCAGCTTCTTCGCTGACATCGACGACGAGAAGCACCTGGGCAAGGCCGGCGTCGGCGGGGCGCCCAACTCCCTGCCCACCACGCGGCTACCGGAGCTTCCGCTGGTGGGCCCCTTCGACCGCGCACAGGCCGCCGCACTCGACTCGGAGATCGCCGTCCTGCGGGCGAGTCTGCCGCCCAAGCCCGATCCCAAGCCCGACAAGAAGACCCCGGTCACGCCGGCCGTGGCGTCGAAGGATGCCAAGGGATCGAAGCCGGCCACGGGCTCCAAGCCCACCGCCGCAGAGCCCGCAAAGCCCGCCGCGCCGCCCGAGGCGCCCGAGATCGTGGCCCGACGGAAGCGGCTCGCCGATCTCGAAGCCGAGCGGAAGCAGGTCACGCGGTCGCTGATGGTCACGCAGGCGCTGACGGAGCCCCGCACCGTCCGGATCCTGCCCCGGGGCAACTGGATGGACGAGTCGGGCGAGGTCGTCATGCCGGCGATTCCCGCCTTCATGGGCGTGCTTCCGACCAACGGCCGGGCCACCCGGGCGGATCTCGCCCGCTGGCTCGTCAGGCCGGTCGCCGAGGGCGGCGTCGGGGAGCTCACTGCCCGCGTCACGGCCAACCGTCTGTGGGCGCTGTTTTTTGGCGCAGGCTTGTGCCGCAGCGTCGGCGACTTCGGCGGCCAGGGCGAACCCCCCGACCATCCCGCCCTGCTTGACCGCTTGGCGCTTGAGCTTGCCGACGGCTGGGACATGCGGGATCTCATCCGCACGATCGTGACCAGCCGGGCTTACATGCAGTCGTCGGATGCGGCGCCCGAGTTGCTCGCCCGCGATCCCGACAACCGGCTGCTGGCGCGGCAGGGCCGGTGGCGCTATCCGGCCGAGGGCGTCCGCGACGCGGCGCTGCTGGCCAGCGGCCTCTTGGTGGAGCGGCTCGGCGGCGCGAGCGTGCACCCCTACCAGCCGGCCGGCTACTACCGGCACTTGAACTTCCCACAGCGAGACTACAAGCCCGATGCCGACGGCCGGCAGTGGCGCCGCGGCCTGTATGTGCACTGGCAGCGGATGTTTCTCCACCCCCAACTGCTCGCCTTCGACGCCCCCACCCGCGAGGAGTGCGCGGCCGTGCGGATGCGTTCCAACACGCCCAAGGCGGCACTGGTACTGCTCAACGACCCGACCTTTGTCGAGGCTGCCCGGGCTCTTGCCGAGCAGGTGCTCAAAGAAGCCGGCGACGACCCGGCCCGAATCGACGCCCTCTGGCGACACACCGTCTCCCGCCGGCCCGAGGCCGAGGAGCAACAGCTCGTCGCCGACCTCCTGGCCCGCCGCCGAGCCGAGTTTGCCGCCGACCACGCGGCCGCCCGCCAGCTGCTCGCCGTCGGCCTCGCCCCCCGCGACACGTCGCTTGACGACGCGGAACTCGCCGCCTGGACGGCCACCGCCCGCGCCGTGCTCAACCTCCACGAAGCGATCGGAAGGTATTGAGCATGTTTCAAACCCAAAATACGAACGGCTGCGCAAGGGGTTGCCCGTGCCAATCGAGACGGCGTTGGAAACCGAGCGCAGCCAGGATGGCGGAACGAGGTTTCCAACGAGCGACCGAAGCACAGGATGTGCGCAGGGAGCGTCCGGCGAGATGGCACGGGCAACCCCGAGCCACGCGCAAGAGTCAAGGTGACTCATGTCTGACCTAACCCCGCTCCACCGCCGCACGTTCCTGGCCCGCTCCGGCCTGTCTCTGGGCGGCGCGGCGCTCGGCTCGCTCCTGGCCCGCGACGGCCTGGCCGCTGCCAACACAGCCGCCGGCCGCGGCGCGGTCTGGCCGCTCCACCATCCGCCCAAGGCCAAGTCGGTGATCTTCCTTTGCCTCGCCGGGGGCCCGAGCCACATCGAGACCTTCGACAACAAGCCTGTGCTCGCCAAGCTCAGCGGTCAGCCGATGCCCGCGAGCGTCACCGCCGGCCAGCCGATCGCCCAGCTCCAGGGCAAGGAACTCCGCGTGCTGGGGCCGCGCCGGCCGTTTCAGCGCTACGGCGAGTGCGGGGCGGAGGTGAGCGACTACTTTCCCTTGCTCGGAGGCCAGGCCGACAAGGCCGCGATCGTGCGGAGCATGGTCACCGAGCAGATCAACCACGACCCCGCCCACACCTTCATGAACTGCGGCACGGCCCTCTCGGGTCGGCCGAGCATGGGCGCCTGGGTGACCTATGGCCTGGGCAGCGAGGCCGACGATCTGCCTGGCTTCGTGGTGATGTCGAGCAAGCTGGGGCGGAATCCGCAACCGATCGCGGCCCGGCAATGGCACTCGGGCTTCCTGCCGGGGCAGTTTCAGGGGGTCGAGTTCGCGACCTCGGGGGATCCGGTCCACTACGTCGCCAACCCGCCCGGCGTTTCGCCCGCCCACCAACGCGACCTGATCGACACCGTGGCGGCCCTGGAAAACCACCGGCTCACGCGGATCGCCGATCCCGAGGTGGCCACCCGGATCCGGCAATACGAACTCGCCTTCCGGATGCAGGCGAGCGTGCCGGCGTTGGCCGACCTGGCCGACGAGACACCCGAGACGCTCGCTCTCTACGGCGCTACCCCCGGCACGGCGACCGTGGGCACCAACTGCCTGATGGCCCGCCGGCTGGTGGAGCGGGGGGTGCGGTTCGTCCACCTCTACCACAGTGACTGGGACCACCACGGTGGAATCGAGGGCTTCATGGACGAGATCTGCCCGCCGACTGACCGGGCTGCAGCGGGATTGCTGATCGACCTCGAGCGGCGCGGGCTGCTCGACGAAACGCTGGTGGTGATTGGCGGCGAGTTTGGCCGCACGCCGATGGGCCAGGGGAGCGGCAAGGGGATCGGCCGCGACCACCACATCAAGGGCTTCAGCACCGTGCTCGCCGGCGGGGGCATCAAGGGGGGCATCACCTACGGCGAGACCGACGAGTTCGGCTACCACGCCGTCAAGGACGTGGTGCCCGTCCGCGACCTGCACGCCACGATGCTCCATCTGCTGGGCATTGACCACGCCCGGTTTGCCGTCGAGTTTCAAGGGCTCGACACCAAGCTCACCGGCGTCGAGCCAGCCAAGCCCGTCACGGCAATCCTGGCCTGACGCCACCAGCGACTGAGATCTGGACAGCGCCCGTGCAACGCCGGGTGAATCCAACACCGTCAGTCCCAACACGATCGCTTTCAATCCGGCAGCAAGGATGTCAGCCGCTTCCGGCGTCAGGCTTGGTGCGGAGTCGAGATCCGTGGAGCGTCGACAGCGGGTATCCGGGACGCGGGCATCCGGACAGACGAGGCGCAAGCGGGTCAGCGGCTTCCCGACGCCCAGACCGCCGCGGCTGGAGCAAGGAGACTTTTGCCGCCCCCCGAGCCGGTACTCCACCACAATCGAATCCGATTTAGGCGGGCGGGAACTGCGCAAGGAATCGAAGTAGGCCCGGTGTGATTCGAACACACGACCAAGGGATTATGAGGACGAAAGCAGTCCTTGTCATCGAATCTGCAAAAACCGGGGTTTTCGCTGTTTCGCCCGTGAAAGCATTGAGTCTGGTGCCGTGGGACGAAGTCAGGGTTTGTCCTGTAACCGTCTCGTATTTGTCCAACTCTGTGGGGTTTGGGCGTACGCCCAAACCATCCTCGCCATCCCCTCCCGGTCTGCGTCAGGGCATTCACTGATCTGAGGCCGAGCGTTCGGGTAAACTTGGTTGATGCCGAAGATCTTCGAACAAGACGGCTTTTCGTTTTTCTTTTACAGCAACGACCACCCACCAATCCACGTCCATGTACGCAGGGCCGGGGGTGAAGCGGTGTTCGTTGTGGAACCGGCCGTCGAACTGCGTGAATCAGTCGGATTGAATGTCAGAGAGCTCTCGCGAGCGGAGGATCTCATCCATGACCATCTCGAACTCATCAAACAAAAATGGGCCGAGCACCTTGGCTGACCGCGCCCTGAAGGCATGGCATCAGGGAGGAATGATCTTCGTCAGGTTCGCCAGCGGCCATGAGGTGAGTTTTCCCACCAAGGGCAACCCGCGGCTGGAGTCGGCCGCCGACGAAGAAGTGGGCCGGATCGAGATCTCGCCCTTTGGGCTTCACTGGCCGACGCTCGATGAAGATCTGTCGTTCGAAGGAATCCTGGCGGGGCGTTACGGTCACCGGTAACAGCCTGACGTCTTCCGAGAGCGGACCGTCGGCACGCTGATGAGCACCGGGGCAGCACGCCAAACCGGCGCCCGAGGGCGACACCACGGCCGACCCCCCGGGACCGGCGCCGCTGCCCTTCAACCAGCGGGAGGTGACGGCGATTCTCGTGGAGACGGCCTCGCCCAGCGGGCTGCCGCCGGAGTTGCTCACGATGGGGCTCAAGACCGCGATCAACGAGGGGTCTGATGGCCAGGCGGCCGAACCGGTCTGCGAGATCCGGACGCTGTTGGACCTGTTCGTGCGGCCGCTGGAGTTGCTGCTGCTGCTCGCTGCACAGGCTATTCTCTCCGTGATGCAGACCACCGGGCGAGCAGCCAATCCCCGCCGCGAAAACATCGGCCTCCTCCAGTTGGTCGGCCAGAGTCTTTCGATTGGCCCGCTCGTCGATGTCGCGCTGTTTCTTGGCATCGTCGCCTCGCTTGCGGGAGCCATCGGTCCCCTGGCGGTGTTGCTCGCCTCCCTGGGGATGATCGCCTTCTCGCTCGTCGTGGCTTTTTACGCGGTCGAGACGGGAGGCACCGGCGGGGTGGGCGACTACATCGAACGAGCCTGGGGCCCGACCGCGGGCGTTGCGGTGCTCGGAATCTACGTGCTGTCTCTGATCTTTTCCGGGGCCGGTGGATTCGCCATCGCCGTGGGTGAACTCGTTGCCAACTTCTCGGCGATGTACTACGGGGAGCATCCAATAGTTGACGTTTCCTACCCGGCAGCCGCCGCGTATTGAACGTGTTCTTCTTCGAAGAAGTTGCGAACGACCCCCGGCTGCTTCTGG
>Ga0247836_1008032_pt1 | contig 10865 bp, 6 predicted proteins | sample LaCruzMarch2015__4_FD_187116 | JGI IMG/M metagenome (GOLD analysis project Ga0247836, IMG submission 187116) | Freshwater microbial communities from meromictic Lake La Cruz, Castile-La Mancha, Spain - LaCruzMarch2015_14m | ecosystem: Environmental > Aquatic > Freshwater > Lake | place: Spain...
GACACGATCGCTTGCTGGCCATCCGCCGCGGCGACGAAGTAGAAGGTCTGGACCGTGACGGCACCATCGCGCTTCCCCTTCGCGCCGTAGCGATACAGCCAGGCGTGGTCCGTTACCTTCACTTCTTCGTCGAACAGGATTTCGCTCGGTTCCCAGCCCGGGACCTTGTTCACGGCGTCCTTGAATTCTTTCGGTGGCGTGTGTTCGCCCTTCGCGGCCGGTTTCCAGCTGCTGATCGTCGCCTGGCTGTGGAACTCCCCCTTGTCGACGAACCGCAGCATCGCGTGGGACGAATTGCGGCCGACGAAGTACCACTCGCGGCCGTGGAGGACGCGGTACGGGTTCTCGGCATCGTCGTAGGCGAGGGCCAGCATCGCGTCCGGAATCTTGTCGTTCGGCAGCTTGGCTCGCACGACCTCGGCCAGGGACTTCGGCTCCTCCTTGAGCAGTTCGCGCCTCAGCGAAATCGTCGCGGTCAGTTCCGTGGCCGGTACGGCCGATCCAAGCTCGCGGCGATCGACTTGCGTCCAAGCGAGTTCGACCAATCGACCGGCGGCGATGTCGAACTTGCCGGTCGCCTCGATGGCGACTTTGGCGACGCGACCGAGTTCGAGACCTTCCGCCGTACCCGAGAGCTTGAATTCGGCGATGCCATCCTTGGCCGAGACAAGCGTGCCCTTCAAATCGTGCTTGAGCACGCCTTCGAACTGGCAGGCTTGCTGCACGGCCTCTGCACCGACACTCCAGCTTTCGCCGGGATTGATCTCCTTGCCCGGCAGCAATCCGGGGAGGCCGAGGGTATCGAAGTGCTCCGCGACGAGTTCGAGTTCGCCGCGGGTCCACGGGCCATCGGGGCAAGCGTGAATGGTCTGTCGTTCGTCGCGGACCACGATGGCCAAGCGGCGATCCTTCGAAAGTTCGCGCTGGTTCCCTTCGCCGCGAACGGCGGTCTTCGAAGTGGCGACTTCGTACGACCGATGCACTCGGCTCGCGGCACCGTTCGCATCGGCCTGATCGACGCGCTCGACGAAGGCATGCTTGGCTTCGCCGGTTAGCGGGAATTCGAGCGGCTTTCCGCTGGAGTCGTCCTTGAGTTTCCCCTCGATTTTCAGCGTCAACTCGCAGCGGAAGCAGTCGCCGGCCTTGACGGCTTCGCCGAGCTTGATTCCGTCGGCCTTCACGGCTGCGTTCATGGAAACGAGTGCGAAGATGGCGAGCATCGGTGGTCGCAGCGTCACGAGATCGACCTCGAAGTTCGGAAGAATTCGGCCCGTCATGCCCCCGGCTGTGAGTTTCGTCAAGGTGGCTCGTCCATGCTGTGCAGCGGTGCTTCACGGCGATTTCTGTCGAAGTCCCGCGCTACGCCTGCCCAATTCTGCGGCAATTCGCTCACGTTCGGGCTTCCGAACTGTCGCGATTTTTTCGTGTTTTTTTCGTTGACTCGCAATTCTCAAAAGTTACCCTCGACCCTCATCAAGAGTTCATGTGTGGGTTTCGTGTACTTTTTCAGGCACACGACCCAGACTGCCCGCGATCTGCGGGTGAACCTTGAACGACAAATGAAGAACTGGCAAGAAAACTGCTAGCACTTCATTATCGAGTCGAGCCTCGCCAGAAGCAGCGTTCATCGGAGCCATTCCGTTCCCGGCTCCGCCCTTTTTTCGACGCGTTTCGACCTCATTCTGGAGGGAGAGCATGAGCGGTATCTCGAAGTTTGGCGCGAAGCGTTCCGCCTTCACGCTGATCGAACTGCTGGTGGTGATCGCGATTATCGCGATTCTGATCGGCCTGCTGCTGCCGGCCGTGCAAAAGGTCCGCGATGCCGCGGCCCGCATGCAGAGCAGCAACAACATGAAGCAAATTGTTCTCGCCACGCACAACTACCACGATACCGGCAGCAAGTTGCCGCCCAGCGTTGGCTGGGTGGCCAAAGACCCGGCCCCGTGGGTCAACGAAGATACGCCCTACGGCACGCCGAACGGCGTGAACGGCACGTTCTTCTTCCACGTCATGCCTCAGTTGGAACAAAACAACCTGTACAACTCGTGCAATGTTGGCGGCTATCGCTACATGTTTATCGCAGGCGAATACCGCTTCCAGAACCGGGTTCAGGCCCACTGGGCGAACGAGAAATACAACGCGGTCAAAACGTTCATCGCTCCGAACGATCCGTCGATCTACAGCGATGATTACTCGTACGTCAGCTACGTCGGCAACAGCGATGTCCTCGATGGCAAGAAGAGCTTGCTCGGCATCACGGATGGCACTTCGAACACGATCGGAATCGCCGAAGGCCAGTCGTTCTGCTACAGCGACGGGACCTGGAGCGAATCGTACGACGCCGCCACCAATACCTACAACTACACCGGCACATACGGCTATCGCCAGGGCTACTGGAATCTCTGCAAAGAAGATGTCAGCGACCAAACCTACGAATATTCGTGGAGCTACGGCGGCGTCAACTACGTGTATAAGTATACGTATTCTGTCGCTGGCCCTGAGATCAAGCGCGCAGCCGGAAAGACCTTCGAAAATCGACCCCAGTACTGCACCGATGGCACGGTTCCGCAATCGCACTCGCAGGGCGTGCTAATGGTCGGTCTGATGGACGGCAGCGTTCGCGGCGTCCGCTTCGGCGTGTCGACGCAAACGTTCGAAGCCCTCATGACGCCTGACAAGGGCGACCTCGTCAACGATTACTAAGTTTCAAGGTTTGCGTCGCTCATCGCAGATTGGTCGCGGCGCACTTTCGACATTCCACCGAGAACTTTCATGTCGACACGACTCCGTCGGAGTCTGCTCACGATGGCAGTCGGTGCCGGTGCTCTCGCTACCGGCACTCTGGGATGCAAGCCTGCCATTCAAACGATTTCCAATGCGACCTCGAAGCAGAACCCGACGTTCGGAATCCCGATTACCGAAAACGGCATGGGTTCGATTTCCGGCAAGGCGACACTCGATGGCGAAAACATCGTCACCGGTCGCGTGCTCTTCTTCTTCGAAAAGGGACCCTGCCTGGCCGTTGGCGTCATCGACAATGGCCAGTACAGCGCCGAAGGTCTTGCCGAAGGCCCCTGCGAAATGGTCGTCCTGCTCGATCCTAAAGGCTCGATGCCAGCGCCGTTCGGCAATGTCCAGGGCGGTGGCAGCAGTGCCGGCAAAATGAAGCCCGGCGGTGGTGCTGGGCAACCGAAGGGATTCCCCGGGGGACCTCCAGGTCCAGGCGGACCTCAGGGGCCTGGAGCACCGCCCATTCCGGGTGGCCCGGGCATGAAAACGCCGCCTGGAATGCCGGATAACGGAGCGATGCCCGAACCGCCACAAGCACTCCCGGCACCGTTTCTCGAGATGTTGAAGTTCCAAATTCCTGACAAGTCGGCTGCACTGTATACCGTCGCTCACAAGAAGTACGGCAAAACATCGGCCAAGAATCCGCTGAAGGTCAGGATCGCCAGCGGGACAGTTTACGACCTGAAACTCACGACGAAGTAATCTTCATTCTTCGATTCACCGTTCTTTCTGAGGTCACAGACATGCGTTCCTCGAATTCGACGGTTCGCTCGGCCTTCACGCTGATCGAACTGCTGGTCGTGATCGCGATCATCGCGATCCTGATCGGCCTGCTGCTTCCGGCCGTGCAAAAGGTCCGCGAAGCGGCCGCCCGCACCCAGGGGCAAAACAACCTGCACCAGATGGCCCTCGCGGCCCACAACTTCGAAAGTGGCCGCGGTAAGCTGCCGTACGCCTCCGGCGACTACTTCTACAACTACGTCTCCGGAAGCTACTCTTACACGTACTCGTACAGCTACGGATTCGGATACTGCAACAACATCTTCTACGGTCTGCTGCCTTACATGGAACAAAACGCCCACTTCGAATCGGGCAAGGGCGACTACACCGGATACAACTACTCGTCGAACAATTACACCTACGGGCCGTTTACAGTTTACGTCCCGTACAGGGCTCCGGGCGGTATCGTCAAGTCGTACGTCGCCCCGAACGATCCGACACTCGGAACCGACCCGGAAAACAATAGCCCGGTCAGCTACCTGCCGAACTCGAGCGTTCTCGGTTACCACAAACCGCTCGTCAAGATCAACAACGGCTCGTCGAACGTGATCATGTTTGCCGAAGGCTATTCGAGCTGTAAGACCACTTTCAAGTACTACTGGTCCAAGACCACTTACACGTACCTCCGCCAGCAAGCCTGGAACTTCGGCTACTACTACGAAAAGGGGCTGCCTTACAGCAGCGATCCGTACAAGCTCATCTCTCTTTGGATCAGTGCCTACGACTACGACTATTCTACCCCGCAATACAAGCTCATCGGGCCATTCCAGGTCAAGCCGAAAACCGAAGATTGCCGCTACTCGCTGGCCCAGTCGTTCTCGCAATCACTCCAGGTGGCCATGGGCGACGGGAGCGTCCGCAGCGTCAAGAGCACCGTCAAGCAAGGCCCGTGGTACAGCGCCCTCTACGACTACGACTACACCCAGTACTACGGCGGTGGCACACTGGACGATTGATCGACTGCCATGAAGTCACCACTCGAAGGCCCGCTGCCACGGCAGCGGGCCTTTCTTCATTTCCGGCACGATCCTCGGCCTGGATTCTCACGTCTCATGACCCGGACTATGCCCGGCGATCTCCTCATGGACCTTGCGGTTCCTGCTTGTCGCAATGGCCATCGGTCCATTACTCTGAATGGTCACAGCTCACCCAAACTGCCGGGCTGTACGATTCCCACGGAATGAGATCATGGTCCTCCGTTGCTCCGCCTTCGCTGCGGTACTGTTGTCAGCCGTTCTACCGATTGCCGCACAAGCACCACCGACCGATGCACCGGAAAAGAAGTATCCCGACTTCGCTACCGTCGTGAAGGGGGCCAAGGTTCACGATGGCCTCTTCACGCTGCACCAGAAGGACGATCAACTCTTCGCCGAAATCCAGCCGCAGCAGTTCGATAAGCCCTACCTGCTGCCGATTTCGATCGCCCAGGGGGCAGGCGTCGGCGGCACGACGCTCAACTTCGACGAGCAGTGGGTCATCGCCTTCAAGAAGCAGGGCGACAAGGTCTTCGTGGTCCGCAAGAACGTCCGCTTCACGGCCAAGCCGGGTTCGCCGGAAGCGAAGGCCCTCGACACGACCTACTCCGATAGCGTGCTGGCCACGCTGCCGATCAAGGCGTTCAACCCGCTGAAGGGAAGCATCGTCGTCGATTGGTCGCAGCTCTTCTTCGGCGACTTCGCCGACCTGCAGGCCGGGTTCATCGATCGCGAGCGGACGACCTGGAAGCAAGTCAAGTCGTTCAAGAAGAACGTCGAACTGCAGGTCGCCGCGACGATCGTCGGGGCGCGGACCGGTGGAATCGCTCCGTCGGGCGGAAACGAAGTGATCGACCGCCGCGGCGTCGGGCTCGTGATCCAGTATGGCCTGGTCGAGCTCCCCGAACCGGGCTACGTCGTTCGGAACGCCGATGATCGCGTCGGCCATTTCAACACGGTGCTGAAGGACTTTTCGAAGGATGGTTCCGATGCGCCGTTCGTGCGCTACGTCAATCGCTGGCGGCTGGAGCGGGCCGATGGCTCGCCGTGGAAGTCCGGCGGCAAGCTGGTTCCGCCGAAGAAGAAGATCGTCTTCTGGATCGAGAACAGCGTGCCGGACGAATATCGAGCCGCGGTGCGCGAAGGCATCCTCGAATGGAACAAGGCGTTCGAGAAGGTCGGCTTCCGCGATGCCATCGAAGTTCGCCAGCAGGAAGGGGAGGAGTTCGATCCGGAAGATGTCTCGTATGCCACCTTCCGCTGGATTGCGAGCGAAGTGCCGTACGCCATCGGGCCGAGTCGGGCGAATCCGTACACCGGCGAAATCCTCGATGCGGACATCCTCTTCGACGCCAGCATGGTCCGCGTCTACAAGGGCGAATCCCGGCTGTTCCGCGATCCGACCGGCAAGGCGCTCGACCTCCCGAGCAGCATCCAGGCGAGCCAGCGCGGGCTGACGCTGCCGGTCGAACCGCTGCAGCGCCTCCGGGCCAACCTCGGCTGGGACGATCGCACGCACCGTGCATTGCCCGGCGATGGCGAAGCGAAATCGTCGAGCACCGCCCGCCACGGCTACTGCCAGTGCGCCTCGCAGAAAACGGCCGAACTCGGTCTGGCCCTGCTCGCCGCATCGCAGCAAGCGGGGACGAATCTGAAGGAAGGGGACAAGATTCCGGAAGAGCTGATGATCCAGGCGGTGAAGGAAACCGTGATGCACGAAGTCGGCCACACCCTGGGCCTGCGGCACAACTTCAAGGCGAGCACGAACCTTCGGAACGATCAACTCCACGATACGGCGATCACCTCGCAGAAAGGCCTCGTGGCCTCGGTGATGGATTACAACCCGTCGAACATCGCGCGCAAGGGAACCAAGCAGGGGCACTACTTCACGCCGACGCTCGGCAGCTACGATTACTGGGCGATCGAGTACGCCTACCACCCATCGGCGACGGCGGAAGAACTGAATGCCATCGCCGGCCGCGTCGCCGAACCGGGCCTGACGTACGGCACGGACGAAGACCTCTACGACACGCCAGATCCGCTCGTGAATCAGTGGGATCTCGGTTCCGATCCGCTGCTGTTTGCCAAGGATCGCGTGGCCCTGGCGAAGGAACTCGTTCCCGAACTGGCGAAGCGCACGGCGGGGAAGGGCGAAAACTACGCCCGCACCCGCGCAGCGATGAACGTGCTGTTCAATCAAGTCGGCAATGCTGGTTACCTCGCCAGCCGGTACGTCGGCGGGGCGGCGTACCACCGCGATCACAGCGGCGATGCGAACGCCCGCGATCCTTTCGTGCCTGTAGCCGCTGCGAAGCAGCGCGAAGCGCTCGACTTCGTCAAGCGCGACATATTGACCGATGGCCCATTCGAACTGACGCCGGAACTGCTCCGGAAGGTCGGCAGCGATCGCTGGAGCCACTGGGGCAACCCGGCGGCGGACAATGCGAAGCTCTATCCGGCGATCGACAAGACGCTCGAGATTCACCGCATGGTGCTGGATGAACTGCTGTTCTCCGGCACTCTCAACGCGGTGCAGGCGACGGCGAAGGCCGCAGCAGCGGACGAAAAGCCGCTGCAGATCGCCGAAATCTTCCGGGCCATCAGCGACGCGTCGTTTACCGATCTGCCCGGCAGCGACGGCAAGGCTCCGGCTGCGAAGTCGTCGATCGTCCGGCGAAACTTGCAGCGAGAATACGTTTCGCGCCTCGCCATGCTTTCGCTCGGCAAGCAGTCGGCCGTGAACTTCTCGACACTGTTCAGCCGCTTCGGCAACGGCTCCAAGATTCCGCCGGATGCGAAGGCCCTGGCCCGGCTGCACCTGAAGGAGATCGCGAAGGGCGTCGATGCGGCACTCAAGACCGAAACCGACGACACGGCCAAGGCCCACTACGAGGATCTCAAGGAGCAGATCGCGAAGGTGCTGGTGGCGAACGTCAGCAGCAGCGGGCCGTGATTCGGTGCGCGATCAGTGCCCGCAACCGGCGTGGTGCTCGTGATCGTCGAGGCGCGCCGCAATCGGTGCCGCGCCCGTCGCCCGGCGGCGAAAAGCCTTCGGCACCAAGCTCAGTGCGAACCAGCCGACGCACACCATCACCACGGCGCCCGAAGGGCCGGGGTCGATGGTTCGCGAACCGAGTTGGATTTGCGTCGTGGTGCTGATGCGGTAGCCGACAATCGCGCAAGCGATGCAGCCGAAGAGCGTGAACCAGAACAGCCGGCGGATGTTGCGTGACACATTCACCGCCGCCGCCGCCGGCACGATGAGCAGGGCGTTGATGAGCAGCACGCCGACAGCGTAGATCGACAGGTTGACCACGAGTGCGAGGAGCACGACGAACAGGTAATTGTTGAAGCGCACCGGCAGGCCGCGCGAGCGGGCCAAACTCGGATGGAAGCTGCCGAGAACGAAGGCGTTGTACTTCCAGAGCACGACGCCGAGCGTCAGTACGGCCATGCTGCCGAGGATCAGCAGTCGGATGTCATCGATGAGCAGCAGCTGGCCGAAGAGCACGCTTTCGAGGTCGATGCGGATGCTCGCTTGCAACCCAGGAAGCAGCAGCCCGGCGAACCCGAGCGAGAGGGCAAAGAAAACGCCGATCACGGTATCGGTGCCGAGGCCAGTGGCGTCCTGTAGCCAGGCGATCAAAAGCCCAGTGGCGATGCCGACGCAAGCCATGACGACCGGCAGCAGCCACAGGTACTCGTCCGCTTCGCGCGTGCTCTTCACGCTGAATGCCAGCACGATCAGAAGCAGCGACAGCGTCACTCCGGCCATCGCCGTGTGGGCCATTGCATCGCTGAAGAAGGCCATGCGATTGCCGAGCACCAGCGAACCGAGCGAACCGCAAGCGATGGCAACGAGTACGAGCGCCATCATCGCCCGCACGTGGAACGCCTCGGTCCCGAGGAAGCGGGCGAACCAGTCGGCGACGGAACCGATCGCGTCGAGGAGGAAGAAGCCTTCGGCCAGCGGCATGTCAGCCCACCTCGGGCAGGGCAGGGGAGCGGGTGAGCGAAGCGGCGGCGCGATCGAGGATCGACTGGGCTGCGTCGATCTCGCCGTCGTCGATGACGATGGGCGGAGCGATGCGGACGACCTTGCCGGCGAGAGGCCCCAGCAGGTGGACGCCGTCGGCCGCTTCACCTTCTCCATCGTACGCCGCGCGAACGAACGCATTGGCCCACAGCTTCGCAGCATGGCCCTGCCAGTCACGGAATTCGATCCCCCAGACCATCCCATCGCGCTCGCCGCGAACGGCGGCGATCATCGGGTAGCACTTCAGTTCGATCAGCCCGGCTTCGAGCCGGCGCGAGCGACGGTGCATCGGTGCCAGATGATCGCGTTCCTCGAAGGCTTCCAGCGTCGCCAGCACGGCCGCGGAAGAAATCGGGTTGGCGCTCCACGTGTCCGACGCTTCGCCGTAGCCCAGTGACATGAGGATGTCGCGGCGTCCCACGATGGCCGCGACCGGCACGCCGTTGCCGAGGCCCTTGCCGAGCACGGCGAGATCGGGTTCGATCCCGTAAGCCTCGCTCGCGAACATCGAGTTCGTGCGGCCGAAGTTCGACTGTACTTCGTCGAGGATGAAGGTCACATCGCGCTCGCGGCAAAAGCGCTGGAGTTCCTGCAGGTAGGCTGCCGGCGGATGGTACGACCCACCACCACCGAGGTATGGCTCGGTCACCAGTGTGCCGATTTTCGCACCGTAGCTGTGCCAGAGGGCAGCGAGTTCGGCGCGAATACCAGAAGGATCGAAGGGCCGATCGCGATCCGAAACGTCGCCGCATTCGTGCATCGGAAACGACACGAATTTCACGCGCGGATCGCGTTCCGCATCGTGTTCCGTTCCGGTGATGGCGAGTGCCAGGCCCTTTTTGCCGTGGAAGCCATGCCGCGTGGCGAGGATGATCGGCCGCGACTTGTAGAACGCCAGGCAGGCCCACAGGGCTTTCTGAATCGCTTCCGAGCCGGACGCGGCCCACAGCACTTGTTCGTACCGAGACCCGCCGGGGCGAGCACGGACGAAGTCGAGGAGTTTGGACGTCGCGCGGGCTTCCAGCGGCGTGATGGCGTTGTAGGCCGTCATCGCCACGGCCGGGGTGAAGCCTGTGGGTCCGTCTCGCGTTATCGGACGTTCCCAGCCGAGGAGCTCGCGAAACCGCGCGAGCCAGGCCGTCGGGTTGTGGCCGAGGTTGGCAACGAGTACGCCGGAGGTGTAGTCGAAGAGCCGCTTGCCTTCGGGCGTCCAGTGGAAGACACCGGCACTCCGTTCGAGCACGGCCATCGTCGGTGTGAACGTTCGCTGCGAGCGCGGCTCGAGATCGGCAATCGCGGAGCGGATGTCGCGAGATGTGTCCGATAACGGTGGCCGGTTCAAGTGTCGCCTCTCCAGAGTTCGCTTCGCATTATCGGACGCCATCGGAATCGAGTCGAGGCCGATTGTTGCGGGGCAGGGGAGTGCGTCCGATAACGCCATCCAGGTCTGGACGTTATCGGACGCAGTGCACGGCATCCCCGAACAGAACCCGTCGCTCAGTGGAACCCGGATGCAATAGCACCAGCCCTCCATCGGGTCCATCGACGAGGACAGTCGCTCCCGCTCGCCCGGCGGCGTGTTCGGCGAGGATCGCTTCGAGAGATTGGATGGCGGCCACGACGTTGCGATCCGCCGAGACATCGTTGTAGGTCAAGTCGCGCATCGCATCGAGGCGAGTGCTCCGTTCGGAGATTGCACCGCCGAATTCCACGAAGGCGATTTCGCGGAGGATTCGCTCGATCGCTTCCAGTCCGTATCCGCGCGTCGTCCGTTCGCCCCAGGGCTCGAGGCTCGTCGCAGCGTAGTGGTGATTCGGCGTGAGCTTGAACTCGGCCGGGGTTCGCACTTCGACGACGCACTCGACGCCGCGCTTCCGCTGGTGGGCGCTCCACGTGCCGTTATCGAAGTGAAATTGGACTTCCTGATCGACCGAACCGGGATGGTCGTTGGGCAGGATCCAGTTGGTGTGGATGTCGAACGTCGCTTCGCGATCGTCCGGGTGGGCGTAGGTGACGCGGAGCTGCACCGAATCCCAGGTCGCGGGTGCCGGGGCAGGGGCGGGGCGGACCGTTCCGCGGGTTCCCGTGGCCGAGATGCGGCGGAGCGTCCAGGCCGGGCCGAAGGTGAAATCGATCAGCTTCAGGTAGTGCACGCCGACGTACGTGGCCGGGTTGCGGCCCGCGATCCATTCGGAGAACTGACCGGTCGAAATCGACTTCGGCTCGAACAGTGTGCAGTAGCCGTGATGGACGCGCCGCAGCACGCCATCGGCGACCAGCGTGCG
>Ga0247836_1008038_pt1 | contig 10861 bp, 13 predicted proteins | sample LaCruzMarch2015__4_FD_187116 | JGI IMG/M metagenome (GOLD analysis project Ga0247836, IMG submission 187116) | Freshwater microbial communities from meromictic Lake La Cruz, Castile-La Mancha, Spain - LaCruzMarch2015_14m | ecosystem: Environmental > Aquatic > Freshwater > Lake | place: Spain...
GCAACTCCTTGGCCTCGGCCAAATCGCCATCCTCGACCAGCAACACCGCCAGATTGCAGCGCGCGAACAGATAGTCGGGATGGGCCGCCACCACCCGACGGTAGAGTTCCCGGCACTCGGTGTCCCGACCCTGCCGGGCCCGGAGTACCGCCAGGTTACCCAGCGCGATCGGGTGGTCCGGAACACGTTCCAGAATGGCGTTGAGACGCGCCTCAGAGGCCGCGAACGCACCCATCCGAGTGAAGTCCGCGGCCTCGATGAGCAGCGACTCGAGGTCGGCCGGAAGATCGGTCGGCCGCGGCGCCCGATCGATCTGAGTCGAGACCAGTTGAACCGAGCGCAACACCTTGCCGTCCCAAAACTGCACGGTCTCGTCGCCGTCGACCACACCGCTCTCGCGCAGCGTGCGGAGAAGTTCGCCGCGTTCCTGCGGGGTGCCAACAGGCCGGCGCGCCAGATCCCGAAGGATAGCTGCCGCACGCCGTTCGGGCGGCCCACCTGGGATGGGCTGAACCGGCGACTCGTGCGTCAGCCGATGGATCAGCAATTGTGCGCCCAAGGCACGCACGGTCGCGTCGCCGGCCAGATAGATCGTTTCCAGATAGGCATCGCCGGCGGTCAAGGCGCCGAGCGCTGACTCCAGGTGTGCCTCGTCAGCCTCCGACAGTCGACGCATCCAGTCGATCGGCAGCACCTGGCGCCAACCGAAGAGCGCCGGACAAGTCAGGGGTGCCGCATCCCGTTCCAGGACGGCGAGGTTTTCCGCGGCGGTCGCATGCCGCGGATCCTGCTCCAGCGCCTCCCGCCACAGCGTGCGCGCCTGATCGGCACGCCCCAGCCGACTGGCCGCTCCGGCAGCCAGATGGAGCCGTTCTGCGACCCGATTGCGGCGCTCGCTCGCGGCCCACGCGGCCCGCTCCATACACTCGAAGGCATCCCAGGCCGCCTGATCTTCGTGGATCAACAGCAGCGCGGTGAGCTGCCCGTAAGCATCCTCGGAACGGCGGGCAGGTGCCTGAGCCAAGGCGACGCCAAGCGCCCTGGCGCCGGTCTCATCGCCGAGATACAGGCGCAGCCGCAGTGCCCAGCCCAGGGCATACAGGTTCTCCGGATCTTGCGCCCAGGCATCCAGGAAGGCGGTCAGTGCCTCCTCGACGCGGTTCAGATGAAAGAGCGCGAACGCGCGGTTATTGCGGGCGGAAAGAACGCTGCAGCCGTCCAGCACCCGCACCACGCCGTCAAAATCATCGGCATTCAGATGCAATCGACCGATATCGAACTGCTCCGCCTGCTCCCGGGTGATCTGCGAGCCGTCGGGCTGGCGCAGGATCTCCTGCAGACCCGCGGCGTCGGTCGGGTCGAACCCCGACACGGCGCCCAGGGCCCGGGCGCGCTCCGCGACGCGATACGCCAATGCGAGATGGCGGCCCTCGATCGCCAACGGGAAAAAGGTCTCAAGCGCCCGCGGACTGTTGGGCCGACGCTCCAGCCACTGATAGGCGGCCAGGGCCGCCGCACCCCGGCCGCGGCCCAGATCCAGGGCATCCACCAGCAACTGGTTGGCGCCGCCGTGATCGGGGAAACGCTGGACCAGGACCCGTGCCCGCTCGATCGCCCGCGGATAGTCCCGGTCGCGGAGCAGCCGTTCGACGGCCTTGATCTGAGCCGGCTCGGGCGGCGGGGTCTTCGACGGCTTTTTCGGCACCGCGGTTCCTCTGGTGGTTTGGTATTGAACAGGCGTCCAGTGTAACGGAACCGGTCTGCCGACGCGGCGAAGCAGGCCGGTCGCCAACGCCGGACAGAGCGATCACGCGGGGGGTTAGGCGAGCGTCTACACGAACTTTGTAATACCCTATGATATATACCAATGCTGGAGGATACCGCCATGAGCCAAGTCGCCAAACTTTTCACTAACGGTCGGAGCCAGGCGGTCCGTTTGCCGGCCGCCTATCGATTCGATACAAAAGAAGTGTTCATCCGTCGAGATCCGGAAACCGGCGACGTGATCTTGTCGCGCAAGCCGACGGACTGGGATGAATTTCTCGCTATCCTCAAGGATGCGGAGGTGCCGGCGGATTTTCTCGACGAGCACGAGCGTCATCAGGGAACTCACGCGCGCGACCCGTTCGCGGGTTGGAGTGAATGAAGCAATACATGCAAGTGCTCGCCAGGATTTATCCACAGATGACACAGATGTTCACAGATAAAGAAAAGCATCTGTGTTCATCTGTGTTCATCTGTGTTCATCTGTGACATCTGTGGATGGAATTTCCGTTCCTGAGCTCCGACGAAAGCTTACCGGAACAATAACGAACGATTACCAAGGCCCGCGGGCTAATACCCCGTTCCGCCTAAAGTTGCGGGATGGGGATAGGCTTTTGACCGGTGTGGGTATAGGTGATGGTTCGACGGGAAAGCCCGAGCACTTGGGCCGCGGCGCTCAAGGTGAGCCCGTTGCGCTTCAGCCAGGCATTGAAGCCGGCGGTGGGGAAGGCGGTGCCGGCCTGTTCGCGCGCCATGCGAGCCAGGGCCTCGACCGACAATCCCTGGTCAATGGCTGGCCATTCGATACCGTGGCCCCAGTCCGCTACGACGATATTCGCGAAACAATCAGCGTCCGGAGCAGGCATTGCCGCGCCTTCGCGAGGTATCCGCCCGCTTCCGGGGTCATAGCTCAATTCCTTCGCGCCGCAACTCGTGCATGAGGGGGGTGCGTTCTTTGTAGGAGCCTGCCCGATAGGGCATGGCGTGAATCACTTCCCCTGTTTCTGTTGTGATGCTCGAGGCGGCAAGCGCGATCCGGTCGGCTTCCGCCCATCGGTCATCAAGGTCTTCCAAGAACACGGCGACGTCATAATCGGAATCAGGCCGCGCATCCCCCCGCGCCCGAGACCCGTACAACACAACACGCTCGACGCGTTCGCCATACAGCGCATGAAGCGCGGCGCGGAACTTGGTCAGAATGAGGGGGTTCGCGGTTGCCATGATGGATGTGTACCACAAAATGCGCGGTTTCTGAAAGAGCGAGCAGTGTTGTCGGCTATCCTTGGCACGCTCGGTCAAGCGTCCGCGGCCTTGGCCATGGTTCCGGCCAACTCAGGCACCGGCCGGCTGGAGTCCAAGATCGGCATCCGCTCAGTCTTCAGGACCGCTTGCGCGTCCGCCCGCAAGAGGTATAGCCGTCAGTGAGGCCGGGCGCTCGAACACTGATCGCAGCGATCGGCAGCGACGAACTCGATAATGGCACGCGTGTCGTCCGAGCAGTTCTTGAAGACGATGCGGTCAAGAATATCGGGACCATGACGCAGGATCAGTGCGCCGATCAACTCATCAACAAAGGACTGGGTCACCGCCAGACCGGCGAAGTCGAAAACCACCTCATGGCCTTGCAGCAACGCCTCTTCAGCCTGCTGTCGAGGGGGCACGGCAACGGAGCGCAGGCCCGCAAAACGACCCTTCGATTGGGCGCTGAGCAGCAGATGTTTACGGTGGGTGGGCGTGGCCATAGCGGGATAGTGGGGTCGAAGCCAGAGGAAAGTAAAGCGCCCATCAACTCCTGGAAACTGGCACTGAGGAAGGAAAGACCAAAAGGATCAACGAATTTTAGTCCAGAGGCATCAAGGACCACATCGCCCTCCGCTGCCTGAATCACCCGGCAGACCGCGATGGTTTGTCCGCACGAGCGGGCAGACAGGAATGCGGGTAGGCGGATCACTGCGTCAAGCGCTCCGTTGACTCCATTGATTGCAGCGCATCAGGGCCAGCATGTCGGATGGCCGCGCACCGCAGATCGAACCTTTCCTTAAACGACAGAACGCCCACCTGCGCGTAGGGCTGAAAATGGGTCGAGCGGATCAGTGCAACACCGCTCTCCTGTCCGACGATCATGTTCTTGCTCACCCCTTGATCCTACTTGTCCGCGGCATAGACCTTAACCATGAAGCTTGGATCTGCCTCCTCCAGAGCCAACACGATGTTGGTCAGCAGAAGTTCCGGGTGGTGGATCACGCGCAAGATAGCGTCCCAGTCCGTGTAGAACGCGACCGCCAGCGCTATTGTCGCTTCCGCCCATCGGTTATCGAGGTTGGTTCTACCCCATGAGATCCGTCGGCCTGACCAGACCCTTGAATCTCAGCCGTTTCAGCGCCCGAGTCTGCGAGCCAGCACGCGCATTCATCAAAGACCTCATCAAAGCTACGTTTCATCCGTCCCTTCAGAGCACACTCCCAGATCACCAGCACCCGCCACCCGCCTTGTTCAAGCGCAGTGATAGCACTTGCATCGCGCTCGCGGTTCGCACGCAACTTATTCTCCCAGAACTCGCGGCGCGTGGCCGGCAAGGTGAACAGGGCGCAATCGTGGGCATGCCAGAAGCACCCATGCACAAAGATCACCGCTCGCCGGGCTGGAAATACCAGATCCGGCCGTCCCGGGAGCGTGCCGTCATGCAGACGGTAACGGAAACCCCGGGCGAAGAGACCGCGACGGATCAGCATCTCCGGCTTGGTATCCCGTCCGCGGATTCGGGACATGCACAGTGAGCGCTGCGTTGGCGTTAACACATCGACGCCCCGCCCATCGCACGCCGTCACGTTCAGCCTCTCTCCAGACTTGCGGCAGCTGAGAGAATACGATTGATCCGGGCAAGCTCCCGCCGGCGCTTCACCGATGATTTCACAGTCATAAGATCTGACCCCAGTAAACAGAAGATCAGCGCCTTCACCAGCGGGACATCGTCCGGTTCAGGGTCGAGTCCGGCCAAGACTTTGTCCCGATAGCGCGCATTGAGCAGCAGTCTCCCCTGTTCCTGATCAAGTCGAAAAAAATCGTCCCCTTCGATCTCCTCCCACAGCATGGCGATACTGCGCGTCTCTTCTTCGCCTTCCGGCGCGTAATGACCAAACTCCTTCGCGATACGGACAGGAAGTCCTTGCCCGGGAATCGGCGTGCGTCGCACGATCGCCCGAAGATCGCGATTGCGATAGGCTTGCAATGCGGTCTGGCGATAGCGATCAAACGTGATACCGTTCGGGTCGGCGGCCGTCTGCACCGCCTCAACGAATCCCGGTGGCACGATCACCGAAGACTTCTGAACATTCAGACTGAAACTCGCATCACATGAGAGGGGAAGATCGATTCTCACCCGCGCGAGCGATCCGTGTGGTTCTGTCTCATTCTGTATCAGGCCGTTCCAGCCCCCGGCCTGGATGAGCCGGTCATTCCTGTAAAAATAAAATCCCTGCCGGCCCGCCGCCCGGTTACCGAGGCGGTACTCAGGCAACTCGCTGTTCGGTGGCCAGATATGGCCTTCCGCGGCAACCTCACCCACTCCGGCGATCCGGATAGTGAAGCTCCGCGGATATTCATCACAGGAGGCAGACGGATAAGCGAATGGGTCCAACGCAACGATTTCTGAACGAACCTGATGCTCTTGCTCACCATGCTCCTGTTGATCAACTTGAATCTTCAGCGAACCCTTCTGGAGAAACCGATGGAAATGCAACCCGAGGTGAAGCTCAAGACCCCGGTGCGGTGCTGCCAAGATATCCGACCGCCGGCAAAGCCGGGCGTCTTCCCTTCATAATAAAAAACAGATCGCGGGATCGCGGGTGGTCTATGGTATTAGCCAAGGATTAAGAAAATACAGGTATCACTTCGACTACTCTCCGCGAAGGATGCTGAACTCCTGAAACAGATGCAGCGGGAGGGGAACCGCTAACTTCCAGTAGATTGTCATGGGTCTTTCACCCTCTGCGCTTTCTAACAGCAACGGCCCACAGGCTCGGTACGGATCAGCTTTCGTGCAGCGCGCGAATAGCTGAAAGGTCCAGCCATTAGTCTGGCTTTCCAAATACCGGCGACCCGACACGGTGTCCGGTCCGGCGCTATTCTGTGATTGCCAGTGAAAACGCTCTGGACTGATTGCATAGTCGTGATATGCGATTCGCTCGTGGTAGCCTTCACGCTTATCAAGGGTCACGAATAGTAGTTCTGTCTTGCGGTCCTTCAAGACCAAGACCCCTGCCTGGAAAGGCGTCCGACGCTCCGCAGTCAGCCAATTTACTGCAGTCAGAACTTCACGGATACCATACGACGCATGCAAGCAAAGTGGGGTACTTTCCAAGCCAGGAATCACTCGATTACGAAGAGTGCTTCTTGACTGCAGAACTTCTCCGATTTGCGCCAGTTCGCCTCGAACGTCTGCCTGAACATCCAACCGTCGCAGAAACTCTGAACCTTCCCCAACCTGGTTGTACTGCCCGTCTACCTGATAAGCCAACATTTGCAGCAAACATTGCTCATACTTCGACTCCGACTCCGTAAGTTCGGTTGTCCCAAATCTACCCACCTGGAGAAGCAGGCTGATCCGTGCTGGATCGTCAAAGTGGAGGATGCCGCCATAGCGACGACCGAAATAGTCATCCTCGGGGCCTGGCTCAGTCGCCAATAATCCAGCGTCGCGCTTCAGGTTAGTCCAGCCAGAACGGCCATTGCTCCGATAGATATCCGCCAGATCAATTCCCTGTTCAGACAGAAAGGAAACTAAGCGCACATTAGCACGCCCCTTCAAAGCCACATAGGTTTGCAATTCCGTGCGTAACCGACGCCAATTCTGTTGCACAAGCCTTTTCAGGCTGCTCATCACTTGGTCCCTTGACTGACGCTGCAGGTGAATATGACACCCAGGCGGGAGTAGCCCGAACCCATTTTCCACAGAATCCATTAACTGCATACGTGAAAGACCGGTGATAGACGAAAGGAGACGATCAAAACGAAAGTCCTGACGATGACGTCCGACGAAATCAAGCACCAAACAGCCTTCCTTTCCTTTCGCGAGACGGAGGCCGCGACCTATTTGCTGTTGGAATAAGACCGGACTCTGCGTTGGACGAAGCAGCAACAGGGTGTCGACCGTAGGCAGATCTACACCTTCGTTGTAGAGATCACACGTGACCAAAGCGCAAACCTCGCGGCGAGCAAGTTGCTCTGGCGCGCGCCTCCTCTCGTTCTGAGGGGTGCTACCAACCACACAGAGCGCTTTGATTCCCGACTCATTCAGCTTTTCGGTCATGTAGACTGCATGGGCCACTGAAACGCAGAAGACCAAGGTACGGCACCCCGCAGGGTCTCCAGCCAAACGGGTCCACTCATTCAGAATGAGCCGGGCGCGCGCGTCATTTCCGGTAACTAGATTATCGATGGCAGCCAGTTCGCCTGGCTGCTCCCAGGGCACTTGAGAAAAGTCCGTGTCATCGTCACAGGCGTAGTACTCAAAAGGACTGAGCAATTGCAGCTCAAGCGCATGCCATAGTCGAAGTTCGACGGCGGGCGCGCCGTCCGGTCGATTATCGAAATACTTTAGAATCGGCTGCCCATCGCTACGTTCCGGCGTGGCTGTCAAACCCAAAAGAATGCTTGGACGGACAGCGCTAACAAATGTATCAAAGCGGTTTCCAGCCAAGCGATGGCACTCGTCCACCACAACCGTGTGCCAATATTCAACACCGCACCGATTTACCAGGTCACGAGATACAACGCTATCAATTATCGCGAATACATGCTCAAAACGATCCAGTTCTGTTCCCGCCGACAGCAATTCGCCAAAGGAATGATCGCGCAGTACCTCCCGATAGGTCCGCAGTGCCTGTTTTAAGATTTCTTCACGGTGCGCGACAAACAGCAGACGCGGCCTTCCGCCTTCCTGGTCGCAGGTACGCCGGTAATCAAAAGCGGCAACCACCGTCTTACCCGTGCCCGTAGCCGCCACTACCAAGTTCCGACGACGACCATACTCTCGTTCGATTTGCAACTGATCAAGCATTTCCTGTTGGTAGGTCTTTGGCTCAAGATCGAAGAACGTCGGCCGTGCGGCGACATCATCGCCTGCCTCTCGTCTTAGGGCTTCGGTCAGAGCGTGTCTGTGACTGACACTTGACGGATCATAGATCTGGAATTCGTTGTCATCCCAAAGGGTTTCGAAATGCGCCTTTGCTCGCTCAAACAATTCGGGCTGCCCGCGCTCGGTAAACTTCACCGTCCATTCAAGTCCGCCCATCAACGCTGAACCTGAAAGATTGGCGCTGCCGACATAGGCGGAGCCAAAGCTAGACTTGCGTCGAAACAACCAAGCTTTGGCGTGCAGACGGGTTCGGCGACCGTCGAGAGAGACTCTAAGCTCGCAACCTGGCAGCCGGGCCAACTCGTCAATTGCTTGTATTTCCGTGGCGCCAGTGTAGGTCGTTGTGAGTACTCGTAAGCGCGTTCGTGGCTGACCGTCGGCACCCACGGCCGTAACCGATTGCAGAATATCGAACAACTTACGCACTCCGGAATGGGTAATGAAGCTGACGAGGATGTCGACTTGATCGCTCGCGGCAAGTTCGCGCCGTATTTCGGTCAGAAGCGAAGGGGAGCCTTTACCGGCAGTGAACAGCCAAGGTGCGGCCACACCGGTATCAGGCCGCGCCGGAGATGTGCTATGTTGGTGAATAGCATGCAGCAGTTGGGGTGGAGCCATTATAGTTTCGATCTGATTCCCAACACTACCGAGCCGGTGACGCATATCTGTCAGGATGGAATTGACCAAATCGAGTTGGCGTTGGATTTTCTCCTGACCGTCACCGCCCAGGTCATCGAGTATCCGAGCTAATTGTCTAGCCAGCGCATCAGTTAAGCGCTCAGAAGCGTCATCGGCTGAAAGGAGATCGACGGTTCGGTCAGACGCACGGGTCGTCCTGGACAACGTAGTCCATAGCGCGTCTGAGAGTACTTTGTCGTAAAGTCCATCAAAAAGAGCCATACGTTCTTTCCTCTCACATGCAAACAGCTATCCCGCGCAAGGCGGTCACTCCCGATTTTGACCGTTTCGAGATCGGTACTGGCGTGCTCGGCACACTTGGGGACATCCTTCGCGATGCCATTGATGGTCTTGGCGGCCTTGATCATGGTTCCGGCCACCGGGTCCTAAGTCCAGCGCTACGGCACTTTAGGAACAGCAAGTTACGTCTGGAATGCCAGGGGATTTTTCAGATTTTGGCCGGAACGATGATCAAGGCCGTCTTGGCAACGATGTCGGAGACCGCGTCGGGCAGTACGCTTAGGATCTCCTCCAAGAATGCGGCGGGAAACAGGTCGGGCCCTCGTCCCAGGTCTAGGCGCGCTCATGGATAAAGATGTTGCCGAATGGTGTAGCGGTGTAGCCGACAAAGGCTGCACGCGCAAACGAATGCAGAGGGGACCTTCGATCATAAATACGGCCAAGACCGCGCCGTTAATGTGGGAGATACGACCTCAAGTCGCTGAACAATCGGTTGCATATGGGGCTTGGCATGGGCGGGTGGCCGGTTTTGTGATCAAGGCATGCAGGAGTCTTCGGATCAGCCGGTTGACGGTGGCTGATCCTCATCCTCCAGATGGCCGTCCGCATTGATCAGCAGCTCCTGCGTATCGACCGATGCGTAGTCGGCCTCGTCTCCTGAAAATAGCGCGCAACGGCAACGGCGAGCTTTCGCTTACCGGTGGCAGCCTTGATGGCCATCTCCCAGGCAGAAAGATCAAGCTGCCGTAACATTCGCTTTGTACGTCGTCGATTCGGCGTCGGGCCTCCGGGGAGAGTTGCGGGTCATCGTCCACCCACCACAGGAGGCTATGGGTGTCGAGCAAAAGTTGCATCAGGTGTAATCCTTGAACTCTTCAGGGATGGCATCGAAATCCGGCGCCATCCAGAGCAAACGCCCTTTGCCTGAACCGGGCAGCCTGGGTCGCTTGGGTGGCTGAACCGGCACAAGCCGGACCAAGGGAACGCTGTCGCGCGCGATAACGATCTCTTCCCCGGCCAAGGCGCGGCGGGTCAATTCGGAAAGTTGGGTCTGGGCTTCGGCGATGTTGTACTGGCTCATGGTGGAGTCTCGGTGAGCAACAACCTGCTCGACATTCTAACTCAAGCTTAACATCCTGGGCCTTGATCACGGTTCCAGCCACGGGACATCGTAGGGTGGACAAGCGCAGCGCAGTCCACCAGCGACGGCGCGGGATTCGGTGGTCTGCGCTATCGCTTGTCCACCCTACGGCCGGAACGATGACCAAGGCCACATCCTGATTTATTAGTCTATTAAGTTCCAACAGTTACAGCGTGAGAAACCGCTAAGTGGCACTACCGTGCGCCAACGCGGATGCACACCCCTGATTTCTTGGCCCCATTGACCCAGTTACCCCCGAAGCGTACACGCGATTGAAATTGACCCGATCGTCTCCGCCATCGTCGCCGCGGTTGCACCTGAGCGGATTGTCCTATTCGGCTCACGCGCCCGAGGGGATGCCCGGCCAGATTCCGACGTGGACCTGCTTGTGGGTCGCTCAGAGTCCCCCTTCACCCTCACACACACGCGCCGGAACGAAATCAGATAATTTGGAAAGCTCGGCCATCCGGCAGCCGATAGCGAGAAAAATCGTTGTGGTCGAGCATGATGCCGGTCGTCGGCCGCGAACAAGGCAATCACTGGACCGGCATCAACCAGGATGGTTTTCACGGAGCCTCGCTTTGACCTTGTCCGCGACGTTCTCGGAGGCGTTGGGATCGCCCATCGGCGTGAAACTGCACACCTGGCGATAGATCTCGGCAGGATTCTCCATGCCGAGCGCACGCTCCAGAACCTCGTTGATGAAGTCCGATGGGCTGACACCGAGACGGCGCGCCTCCTCGGCGATGCGGGACTCCAGCAGTGGATCGAGTTGGACAGATAGCGTCATGGCGTTCTCCCGTGCAGCAATTCCAAATTTGGGCGGCATCGCGCGACCCCTGGTGGATGCGGCGCGCGCGACCGCCGTGCCCGATCCCTGACACCGAGCGGCGCGCCTTATC
>Ga0247836_1008040_pt1 | contig 10859 bp, 10 predicted proteins | sample LaCruzMarch2015__4_FD_187116 | JGI IMG/M metagenome (GOLD analysis project Ga0247836, IMG submission 187116) | Freshwater microbial communities from meromictic Lake La Cruz, Castile-La Mancha, Spain - LaCruzMarch2015_14m | ecosystem: Environmental > Aquatic > Freshwater > Lake | place: Spain...
CCCCAACCCCCAACCCCAACCCCAACCCCCACTATATTATAATGAAATATTAGAACGATTATTTACAAATCACTCAATTAACTTTACGGTATTAAGGAAGAGGCATACGCATGGGTATGTTCATGGGCATGTTAACAGGCATATTCATACCCATTCCAGGAACACCCATTGGAGGCATTCCTTGAGGGAAAGGCATAGGGAATTGTCCTTGAGGGAACATTCCGAATGGTTGTTCAAGACCATTTGGCATTCCAAGAGGACGGTTAGGGTTCATAATTTTCTTTTTATCGTTTCCATTGCGGAATTTATTATAGTCGTTTCTTTCTTTTGCTGACATGTGGTAGGTTGCGTAAGGAGTTCCTGAGAATATAGGCTTTAAATTTTCATTAGTTCTATATTCGGCAAGGAAACGTTTGACTGAATCACTTAATAATTATAAAAATACTCATTTCCAAAGGTTACTGAGGCATTTATTGAGCGAGGATTATTTGTCATTATCTTACAACTGATGATTGGTTCATACTCATGAAGGTAATTTTGAAGATCTCCTTCATCAATATTAGCACTAATATTTCCCAAAAAGGCAGTTACATTATCTTTAGAGTTTGTGCTGGCATATGGACGGATAATAACATCATATTTTCCGATTTTGCTTCCTTTAAAGCCTTTTAACACTTTTTAAACACTTTCTGTGGAGGTAAGGACAACATTTGTGCGTCCTCCTTCGATTCTGATTGGCTCTCTTAGGGTACCCTATTTAGAGAAGAAACTCTTAATAATATACTAGATACATTCAAGCAAGCCTAGAGATCTTATTGACTCTCTATGGCAGATACTACCTTCAAAAAGAGTTTTTTATCAGTTTCTTAATTTTATCCAACAGAGTATGGCCTTGCAACTTTAAGTTAAATGTCTTTAACACTTAACCTCTTCGAAGAGAAAAGGCACTTTTAAGCATCACTATCGTTTTCAAAGCGAATATACAAATGTTTGAGTTTATTCTTTGATCCTTAGAAAGGAGAAACCTCTTCAAACTTGTTGATTTTTCCAAATTGAGCGGAAATAGCAGAGATGACCTCTTATGAGGACAATGATTCAGGCAACCTGCCGACAAAAAGCTGGTAGCCTACGAACCAACGCTTCACATATACCTTTTAGCCACCCACTGACACTTCCTTTAAGTTGCAAATATCCTCCAATTTAGCGGAGGGTACCATAAGGAAAGCTTGATATTTTCCTTCCTTTTTCCTCAATAGGATATCTTCAGTGCGTAGTAAAGCCTCAGGGAGGGCCTTGATGATAAGAGCCTTAACCTATAGCTCTGCTAAAGAAGGCACTTGATGCAGAACGATTGGCTCACGGCTATCAGTGCTCTCCATATCTACAATCTAATTAATATATTTTAGAATAATTACTATTAATATTGACTCCTGTTCTTTTAACAACTCTTGGTCAATTTCAGATATGGGTTAAAAAAATGATATCAGACATCAGTTTTCTGATTAGAATCTTTACTTGTCAAAAAAATAATCATCTTCTTTTCATAATTTTAATCCTCTTTTGCATTCATGTTGTTTTTATTGAAAAGGTTATTTTTATCAATCCATTTCTGAGTTAAATCAATAGCATGGAGTCTATTATAATTGATAAATGAAATTTACTCACGTATCAGTGACCTCGATATCAGTTGAGAAAGTTGAAAATATCACCACAGCGATGACCCGAGCGGGTCTAGGTGATGATACTTACAGAAGGCAGCGAGATAAAGAACGTTATCAAAAATTTAAAACTTAACAAGCAGATAGATAGTAGAAGATGAGAGAGGAATTTCTCAATGCTAGAACAGAAAAGTTACGGGCGAATGAATAGATAACAAAAAAGAAGAGTTTGAAAAGGCAGAAGAAGAAGGATCGTCAAAAACAATTGAAAAAAAAGGCAAAACTTCTGCGTCAACTACAAGAAGGAGAGTAAAGCTAAAATGAAAGCTCTTCTTCTTCATAAGAGGAAAAGAATTAAGAAGCAAAAGAGCAACAATGATTTTGTAAACTCTTTCATTAATCGAGTTTAAGTGTTCATCTATCAGTTAAGGAATATAAAAGAAACGATAATCATGGCCTGTTAATCGCATTAAAGAGGTTTTATGTAAGCAGAATTTCGGATTATATTGTAGCTCTACATTTGGCTGAATCCTCAGCACTTTTGTCAACTTTAGATGATTTTCCTATTTTGCCCTCTAAAGCCTTATATTGGACGAGTAAGCGAGAAAGTTATTCTTTTTTGTCCCTAAGCTCATGTTCACGATGGGCGAGCTAAGATTAAAGCCTATTTTTCTCGAGCTTATGAATATTCTTAATTTGCTCTAATTATTTTTGCTTTAATGCTTCAAGCTCAACTCTAACCTCTTATCTTACTTGGACATTCTATCTTTGAGAAATATTTTGATCATGAAGGATATTGACATTACTTACTCTCTCAGCCTTTAAATCTCTTTCAAGTTCATATGCCCATTCAACCAAAAATTTATTTCTTGACTTGAGCAATTAATTTGCTTATTTCTCAGCTTGAAGCTCTTTTTTTATCATTTACCTTTAAAGTTTGCTCTAAGCTTCATAATCTGACAATGTGTTTTAGACTTCATGGAGATTTCTTTTCAGTTGGAAAATATGGCTTTTATAATCACTTATTTATTTATTAAGAGTATTTTGCTCAGAAGCATTTGTATCTTATATTTTTTTCATTTTTTGCCTGTTTAGATCTCTTAGCCTACTTATTTATTATAAAAGATGGGTAATTTATCCGTTTTTCAGAGCAAGCTGAGCAACCAGAATTTAATTTTATCCGTTTTTGTTACTAACTGCGGAATGAAGATCATCAAGCTTAGTTTTAGCATCATCCTCAATTTGTTTCATTGAAGTTGTGTAGTTTTGTAAGGCTTTATCTCTTTCTGCCTCCATTCCAAGAATTTTCTGACTGAACATTTGGACTGAGTGTTGCTGCTAATTACTCAATATTTTGTATTTTTTTTACAAAGCAACATTTTCAGATCCCATCAGCTGTACTTCTCTTTTTAAAGATTAGATTTCTTTACGAAGGCTATCAACAAGAGAGTTATGAGCGATACGAGAATTTTACCATTAAGCTTGAGCTTGCTATAGATTTTATTAGTATTGAGCACGAAGTCTTTAAATAGTTTAATATAGCTAAAGTTAATTTTCTCTTTGGATAGTGAAAATTTTATCTTCAAGGCGTGAAATCAAAAGCTTTAAAGAATTTTAAGAATCAGCATGATTTCGAAGTTGCTTTGCATCGCATTCCAAGATGAATCGTATTTATTAATTTTTCTTAGCTAAAGTAGCATTAAGATTTTAAATCTCTTCAGCAAGAGTATCCTAGATAAGCTGTGTTAAATTTCGTACATTGCTGAGTCGTTGTTAGGTCTAAGAAATTACCTATGATCGACTATTTATAGCAGACTCTTCATTTTAGACTTGTGTTGAACCTAATTAATCCCTCAAAGATGATGTAAGTTACTTGAGCCTTGCAATTTATTCATTCTTACCTTTTTTTATGTGATTTAATTTTGCATTGAGTGAGCTTTATGTAACCTCTTTCAGCTGAAGGGCATTATTAAGTTAATTAAGTTGTCTTTGAAGAATATTTGCTCGGTCTCTGCCTTGATTTTTTAAAGTCTCAATCTCTCTATTGTGAGCCTCTCTTAGAGCTTATTTTTAACCATGATTCTGTGAAGTACTCTCAGCTCTTTTTGCTTATTCCCGATACCTTAATTCATCGTTGCTTTTCCTTTAAACCGCAAGTTCATTTTTCAATGATCTAACTTACTGCTGGAGTCTTTGTTATTATGTCCCAGCAAAATCTAAATTTTTTTAGAGGGTGTTCCTTTAATAGTTGACTCTGCTCAATTCTTATTGAGCTTTTTGATGCTCCTTGAAGAGGATGTCATATTTGATTTGAGCATCCTAAGCTCTAGACAATCTAAATTTTGTCACACTCAGATCGTGTTATAGCCGAGCAAGTTCTGCCTAGTATCTATTGACTTTTCTAACATAGAACTCAACATCGTGTCTTGTTGGAGAATCTTCGTGAAGTTGGCGCTCGGTCCTTTGGCCTCGAGGATTGTCGTCTCCACGGGATTATTCTCCACGAAAGCGATCTGTTCTAGCAGGGCCCCTAACACTTCCATAGTTTTCTTATGAAGCTTACCTTTGCGACATCTAACGTTAATATTATTCGAATCAAGCTAAATAGGAACCAATCTTTTTGGATGTTTCGGGTAATTGGTCCTTTCTAAAAGATCTAGAAACCTATCTTCATATTTTGCTTTTAAAAATGAAGTAATTTTATAGATTTTATGTTTCTTTGGGATTCTATCTCTTTAATACTCAAGTATTTTAAAAAATATGAAATTTTCAATAGATTTTATCATCTTGTTTGGAGAAATATAAGTTAGCTTTGATTTTCATATACTTTATGGTTAGTTTACTAAAATTAAATTAGCTTTTGCAATCGTTAATTAATCAGGGTAGCTATTTTGTTATAAGAAAATGTTACTGTATTTATCCTGTCTTAGTATAGAAAAAGTAAACTTATTGTGTATAATTACTTATTTTTTAGATAATGTTTGGAACTTCCAGTATTTTATCCGGCTATAGCTTTACAAAACCTTTTGTTAATCTTTTCAAACAATCAATCATATAGAATTAATTTTGTGCTATTGTTTGTTGTAGTGATCCAATGAAAACACTTCTTAACTCACAATTTATTATTGTTCTATTCTTTCAATACAAATCATCATTAAAGATAAAGTAAAATAATTGTTCTATGGATTATAGTCCGCATTTTCTTTGATTACTATATTATTTCAATATGGAAGAAAAGAGAAAGTAGGTTAGAGATTACCTTTAAAGTCAAGTGAACCCTATCATTAGGCCTATGGTAGAGTAGATTGTCCGCAAACGGCCTTCTAACATAGCTGCCTTCATTAACTAATACTCCTTTAAACTCATGAGTAATTCTTTAATTATCAAGGCCAAAAAAATCATGATGATATCCACTCTGATTCAGACTAAGAAACTGAGGAAGCACAGGCTGAGTTCCTTAGAAAGCTTTAAGAGAAAAAGAAGAAGAAGATGGAAAAGAAAAATAGTCGTCAAGGCATCAGTGCTGAGGTTTTCGGTCAGTTCAATCAAAAAGCTGATTATATTCCTAAGGTGATTGCCAAGAGTTCTGTTGTTAAAGAAGAAATCAAAAGACTCATTGAAAAATCTATTTTATTCCAGTCGCTCAACAAAGAGGACCTCAATATCGTTATTGATGCCATGGAAGAGGTTGATGCTGAGCCTGGTCAAGCTATTATAACCGAAGGAGAAAAAGGAGACACTTTATATATTATTGATGAAGGATAGTATGACTGTTTTAAGGTCATAAATGGAAAATAGACCTATCTCAAGACATACAAAGGTGGAGATTTTTTCGGTTAACTCGCACTTATGTATAATGCTCCAAGAGCTGCATCAATCAAATGCAAAAAGGCAGGAAAACTTTTTGGTTTAGATCGCGCTACTTTTAATCACATTGTACAAGAGTCTGCAACAAAAAAACGTAAATACTACTCCGAAATTTTATCAAAGGTTTAGATTCTAGCTGAAATTGACCCTTATGAGAAAGAACAATTATGCGATACTCTAAAAGAAGAGTAGTATCAAGCTGGATCTTATGTTGTCAAGCAGGGGGACCAAGGTGATAGATTTTATATTATTGCGGAAGGAAGGCTTATTGCTGAAAAGAAATAAGGACCTACTTCCCAAGCTAGGAAAGTCTTTGAATACAAGGAAGGAGATTATTTCGGATAGATTGCTTTGGTCAAAAATACTGTAAGACAAGCCAGTGTAAAAGCTGAAACTGATTGCCGTGTAGTTTCTATTGAAAGAGATGCATTTAAAAGGCTTTTGGGGCCGATGGAGGAAATTCTACAAAGAAATATGTAGAAATACAAAAAATATCTTATACAATGATCGACTATCCTTTTATTTAAATATTTTTACAAGACTATAAGAAAATAAGTCAAATGATCAATTTCTAGAGTAGTTTGGATGGATTTGAAGCATTCTTTTGGTTAGTTCATTGCTATCTTAAACAACCATCAACATTCTTTCTTATTTGATCAACTTTTTAATAAGTGCATTGATAACTTTACGCATTTCCATTGATTGTTATATAGATTCAATGGTTCCGCGATCAAAATTTACTGCTAAAAGAAAATCGCACAATTGTTACTGTGAAATTTGGCCTAAATATTATAATTATTACATTCATCGTCAATCTGGTTAGCTCTATGCATAGTTTGCTTATCATCAAAGAACTTTAAGATGTTATCTTGAACTTGTTGATACATTTCATGTGAAATCGTCAGCTGTTTTGATTTTTTTTGCTCTTACTTCTTTTTTAGATTTTCATCCTATATAATTTGATTCTTACCCACATTTCATCTCTTAAATTCATACTATTCATCCCATTCTCTACTTCCTATTCTTCCAAGTCGATATTTGGTTTTTCAAGCTTTAAAATAGAGCAAGAAAGTAATCTGTAGGCTTATTTAACATGACGGGGTTAAACATGGAAAGATAATTCAAGTCTTGCATACGCTTAAGATAATCTTATCATTGATTATAGTTGACGCACAGTGACTCTATAAGAATTATTATTGTTCTTATCTTTACTACGGATCTCGATATAATAGTTTCTGAGTAATTTAGCGCTCTATTATCTTAGTTGAGGTTTTATCTTTCTGGCAAGTCCAATATATAACTTTAAAGTTTTCATATCGTATTTTGGTTGAAAAGCATTTTCTCTTTTTTGATGCATACTGATAATAAAGTCGCTAAGATGAACATCTGCTTGAGGATTTGATTCATCACAAACAATAAAGAAAAGATCGAATCTTGACATGATAGGGGCACTAAGATTAATGTTATTCTTCAGAGATTTCGCTTTATCATAACGACCAAAGATAGGGTTAGCAGCAGCTAAGATACTTGTTCTGGCATTTAGAGTTGCATATACACCAGCTTTAGCTATTGAGATTGTTTGCTGTTACATAGCCTCATGAATAGCAACTTGATCTTTTATCTCCATTTTATCGAATTCATCAATACAGCAGATTCCATTATCAGCTAACATCAATGCTCCAGCTTAAATTCCAACATTGCCATTTTAATCACGTGTCACACTTGCTGTTAAACCTGCAGCTGATGTTGTTTTACCATTAGTATAAACACTTCTCGGAACAAACTTGTTAACACATTTCAAGAATTGGGATTTAGCTGAAGATGGATCTCCTACTATAAGAATATTAATATCTCCTCTAATATTGATTTTGTTTTGGGTTCTTTTATGAATTCCACTAATAAGTTGAAGTAAAAGAGCTTTTTTGATCTATGTATGACCAAATATAGTTGGGAAGAGAGATTATGCCATATCATCATATTTCTTTGAGTTTTCTTTAATTTTATCAATATCTTTTAATTAGGTTTCAGAAAATTTAGATATGATCTTTTTCCATATTTCTATCTCATCAAATTATTCTTTAACATCATCTTTTTCACCTTCTAAATCCTAATCTTCTCTCTCAGCCTCATCAAATTGATTATTCTAAACATTAATATTGATAGCAACAAAGACTAATTTATAGCTAAGATCTCTCATTCCTTTCAAACCTGAAATTCCTCCTTCAGTTTGAGCAAGTCCTCTTGTTTAATTGCTTCTAGTTGTTAATTGAGTTTTTTCTCCAGGCTTCAACATGCTAGCAATTTCAGGAAGAACACATAAGTAGCCAATAATTTAGCAAATGTCTCCAGGTTGACCTTTCTAGGTAAACTAATTGCGGAGTATAACATCGATTGATCGAGGCATAGCTCCAGGAGGTATTTTAGTTGGGTCTTCTTGTACTCTAATCTTCTGAAAATCTGCAAAAAGACATTTTGACATTTCGATTTCCCATGAACTCTTATCACATGTCTCAGTAGAGCATTTTTTTGGTTAAGTATACTTGAATTGCTGGACTATTTTTTTACTTATACGACCACATGTTCTACATTTAAACACTCCTTATTTTAGTTCAGGCCTGACTTATGATGTTCTTGTTACTGTTCCTCTAAATTTTATTAACCTCCCAAGATGCTGGCATTTAAGCCCTCTCACACTGTCCTTTAATCCATCTTATAATCCGCTATCAAAGCTGCACTAATAGATCTCCCTATTATCATCATCGCGACGCAAATCGTGAGGACTATTATTTTTCTAAAATTCTGCCATGAACTCGGTCAGTGCCTAATTGATCACTGGTTCATATTTGTAATATTCGTTAAAGATAAGATGGGCAAGCTAATTGCTATGGATTAGTAAATCTTTAAAGCAGAAGAGGATATGTCTACGACTATTGTTAAAAGCATCACGAGCGGCTTCAAGATACTTTGGTTTGCCATCCTCTTTCCAGTTTTGAATAAAGGAGGTGAATTCACGTTTAACAGCATTTCTCAGCTGTAGTTCTGACATTTTGCCGTCTCCTTAGTTTAGCATGGCGCTAATTTATTAATAATACAAGCCAAACCACGCGCAACACAACATTAATAAACGCTCAAAATGCATGTGTGGCAAAATAAACCACACAATTTTATCAATCCCTCTCCTCCTTTTAATTATTTTTGAAAAGTCCTATTTCTATATTTCGTTTTTTTCTCACCATTAACCCTTTTACAACTTGTCTATGTTCTTTTCTATTAACCAAAATTTTTCAAATTCTTTGTAGATTTAGCATAATTTTTGTTGTTAGTATTATGATGATCATAATATCGAAGTAGACATGCAAGCGAACTCCTTCAAATAACGATATACAATCCTTTAGAAAGTCGAGTAAGGTTCTTACGGAACCGTATACAAAGCCCGCTCTCACTAGTCCGGTGAACTTGTTGCTGTGAAAAAATTCAAATCATTGAGCAAGGTAGGTCTACCCTCAAGTTTCATCAGATAACGCTATATCCATGAAATTTTAACAAGTTCTCGGCTAGTGAGAGTCTTGGAAACGTTTGTATTTGAATAGGAGCCAATGATGGTGATGGAGTGGTTGACGACAACCCTATAAAGAATAGTCGCAAATAAGAAAAAATTCGCAATAAAGGAGGTTTTCGAATAGGTGGTACGAGGAGTATTAGATTTTCATTCCCAAAGTGTAGTGCATCGCGATCTCAAACCAACCAACATCATGCTTGTGCCTAAAAAACATCACCTAACACCACAACCTGAGCCTGCAGACATCGATACTCATAATTATGAAGTCAAAATCATTGATCTCGGCATGGCTAAAGAGGTAGAATAATCACAGACGATCATGACAAATATGGTAGGAACACTATTCTATAGACCACCATAACTGCTGATTGGAGGGCGGAAATATGGGAAGGAAGTAGATATATGGGCGCTTGGTTGTATTTATCACTATATGGTAACCGGTTGTATACTCTTTAAGGGCGAAAATTAATTAGACCAATTAAAGAAAATAATAGAAATAGTTGGACTAAATAAAGCCTAATTAAAAAATAATGATTTAATTGTTGCCTTGAAAAAGCTAAACTTTGATAATCATCCTTCAAACTGGAACTAATCACTTAAACTTATGAACGAGATCGAATTTGAACTTTTAAGTAAAATGATAGTGATGGACCCGACCTCTAGAATCACTTGTGATGAGTTATTAGCTCATTAGTATTTTACTTGAAGAAATGATGACAGATAAAATTTGGTTACATTGATTATAACTATCAACATAACATCAACCTTTTACGAGTTTGATCTTTAGACTTCTCTTTAGTTTTTATAAATCCTCCTCCTTGATCATTTTTAATCATCTGTTTAACTTTATCTACGGTTCACACCTACTTAATAAAAGATAGGCTTGCTAGGAGGGCGAAGAAGAGGGCGTGTTGAATAGAGTTGTGAGAGAAGTGTAGGGTAAGCGGAGACAGGAGGGTTACATAGGGAACAAGGGAGAAGCAGTGCGAGTTTGCGGCGTGGGCGTGACAAAGGATGATAAGTCCGCAGTAATTTTTTACGAAGCATAATAATTAATATAATGAAGGGAATACAATGGGCAATAAGCGTGCTTCTGCTGGCGAGCTTCGCCAACGCAGTTGCTTATGGTGGAATTTCCAACGTGAACGAGTTCAGCCTCAAGCCGATTAAGAAGGGCCTTACATTCCAAGCCAACATCTGGCCGAGCTACGAGACTAACTGGGCTGGCAGGTTCTCCTGCAATAACTGTAACCCTTTCGAAGGAGATCAAACATGCAACAAGTCTCTTCCTCTTGTTTGTATTACCTATGCTCAAACTGTCGAGAGACCTCTTTACCCTATTGCTGTCGAGTACACCCCCTTCGCTATATTGGATGGTGGATACTACGATGGATGGACTGGAGGAGTTCTTCAAGTTACTGAGCGAGTCCGTGGCTACGATGTTGTCGATTATGCATATGGAGATAGCCTCTGCAAGGGGTACTTTGGTGCCGATGCCAAATGGGCCAAATTCAACGATGGTTTTTACCTCCCATTTATGAACCAGCGCCCAGTGAAGGCATGGAATATGTGGGATTGGGGCGCCGCAAAGCGGGGAGGATGGAATTTATGGGGTTATTTCAACCATCATTATAGAGGAAGAGCTTGGGTTTATGTAGATGGTCAACCCAACGGTAACTGTGGAAATTGAATGATTTATCCCTTATATGGATTTTTTATTTAATCATCATTTTATTCATCATCAGCAGCATCTTTAATATTATATATAAGGGGGG
>Ga0247836_1008045_pt1 | contig 10855 bp, 7 predicted proteins | sample LaCruzMarch2015__4_FD_187116 | JGI IMG/M metagenome (GOLD analysis project Ga0247836, IMG submission 187116) | Freshwater microbial communities from meromictic Lake La Cruz, Castile-La Mancha, Spain - LaCruzMarch2015_14m | ecosystem: Environmental > Aquatic > Freshwater > Lake | place: Spain...
CTTTAGCTTCTTATCATGCTTGTAAAGTAATTATCTTCATTTCTTCCTGAGTAGCTTCTCTTGGGGTTATTAAAAACATCGTATGCTTTCTCTTACATTATTGTCGATTTCCTCAAAGGCTAGTAATGGCTTTTCTTGTATTGCTAGAAGTTGACTGACATCCATTCAGGATTGTCTTGGCTAGTTCGGCTTCATTAGGTGATAAGTACCCTGTCTTGATGAGCATTGAGGATCTTTCGAGCTCGATGTCTTGGTTGAGGCGAGTGCGAAGATAGGAGTTGTCTCGCGGCCATTCGATTCCTTATTTCTTGAGATGCTATCTCGAGGGTGATTGGCGATGTCGGTATACGGTGGGCATCTTCTCTCGTGGTCTTATTGGGGAGAGATTTCCTCTGTAATGCAGCTTACTTTCAATCAACATACCTTTGAGGGCTGAAAGTTAGAGTTATCGTCTATTTGCCTCATAACAATAAAATTATAATGCGCAAGAATTTTCATGCAATCACTTCCACATTTGATAGAGGCCGATGATTGAGGTAATCGTTCCGCATGCTCCAACGGTCTTCCCTGAGACTGTTCCGGGTTTAAGAAAAGAATAAGCAACTGGCATATCTAGAATGGTCCTAGCAGTATCAATGGCCAATGCTACTTGTTGCTTGGATCTTTCCTTTTCATCCTGAGTAGAGTGTATTGTACTAGATCGATATAGATAAGGATGTTCTTCAGGAGGCCTGTCCAGCAATCCAAAAACCAGCCGAGGACGCTATAGTAATCACAGTGATTTTTGATTGTGTCATTCTTTGTTACACCCATCTGAATAGATTCGAAGGTACTCTGTAGAGCCATAGGTAGTGATCGCATACGAAAAACATAGCGATCCAAAGGGCTGACAGTGTTTTGAGGACGAAGATTGGGGTTGATTATTTGTTTTGGCCTTTGATGATCTCGATTGTGTTAAGGATAAAAGTTTTGGTGGTATTGATTGAGGGTCCGAATCTCAATATTTTACGAGCAAGTGCCATGGAAGCCCAAACAGTATCGGCTTTTTTGATGCTGAGAGAGAGCTGATTATGCATATGTGGATTAACATCGAGTCTGAGTTGGTAAACTGATGCGAGATACTTTCCAAAATATTGGAAGAATCTACAGAGCTGTATAAGAAGACAGTAACTTTTTCTCTGGCTGGGGTTTGGGCAAGGAGGGTGATCAAGGAGGCGAGTACCTTATTGAATGATGTCATATAGCGATCTTATATTACAAATAAGCCACTATCACGCTTGTCTTTTTTGATAAAGAAGAGGGTGAGGAAGATTTTATTTATCAATCAAGATTTTAATAGTATTTCTAATTGTTTTGGGCATATATCTGAATTTCTATTTGGAAAATACAGAAAACTAATAAAGATAATGTGAAAGCCATTCTTTCATCCTAAATTTGTAAAGTGATTGTATTAATTCATCAAAGCTACTATGTTTCATTGAAAAGATTCTTTAATTTTATCTATTATCTCGAAACCAATATATACGAAAATATATAACCCTTTTCAAATCACTCTCATTTTCGCTTAATCTTAGGCTTAGGAGGTCCAGAATGATACTCAGTTGGTAAAATGATGAAGATCGATTATTGAATTCTATGGAATTCTCTTGGATTTAATTGATAGTATTCTTAGAATGATCCAAATAATTCAAAATTATAGAAAATGAAGGCTGTCAGAAACTCCCTCCTTTAGAATGTCAAGTACATTCCTCCAAGAACCAAAAACTCATTGCCAAAGGCTTCTTGTAGAACCACCACTGAGACCAAAATCATTCCATGTTCACCCCTCCGTAGTGAATGCATCGAGTGGCTCTATAGAGCAGAGTCAAACCTGCATTTTAGCAGAAGTACTCTCTTCATTGCTTTGGGATTGCTGGATAAGCTTCTTGTTAAGGGTTTGGTTCTCACTCATGAAAACTATGAACTAGTTGCTGGATCGCTTCTTCTAGCATCAACCAAATTCAACGAAGTTTACCCCGTCACAGTTCGTAAACTTAACCTACTCTCCGAGGAAGAACATTCCTTGAGTCAGTTCATTGAGGCTGAAGCTGCGATCCTACAAAATATAGAATTCACTGTCACATTGGATCCTATCTATGAACAATTAGCTGAGCTATAAACTCACTATAAGGGTAGAGAAGCTGATGATGTCCAACAACTCATCAAGATGGCAGTAATGAACCCCAACGAAACATTCAAATATGGTTCTAGTTCCCTTCTTCAGGCTGTGAGCACTATCAGAGAGGGCGAAGGACTCGGAGAAAGATCTTCGAATGGTTCAACCCAGGGAAAATAAGCCCAATAAATCCGAAGAGAATTGAACAGGCTTCGATCTGCAAGTCATAAAAGACTTGTCAGTCCTAGCAGATGTTGAATGATTTCTTTACTTTTACTATTTGATATTCTTCGAGTTAGGATCCTCAATGGGATGGTGATGTAATATAATCCTCGTCGAATGGGAAACAAACAAAATGCGTCGGGTTTCTAGGAGATGTTAGCGTAGATAAGTCGAGATCAGCACAAGCGGGTGAGTGTCCACCCCGAAAAGGTAGGAAGGAGCCTAATCAGAAATATTTGCTCACGATGTTGGAAGAATTAGAACGCGCCAAATTACCGAGTAAGCTCAAACAGGCTTCTGCCGATACGCTAAGGGAAAAGCTTTCTGAGGTAGAGCTGATCTAGTGCATATCTTCTATCAATGCTCTCAAAAATAATGAATTCGATCCTTCCACAACAAGTACCCTTCTCTTAACGAAGAGGTCTCAGCATATCTGAAGGAAAAACCTGAGTCTAAGCATGTCAAAGTCGTCTTCGGGTAGGGATTTCTGAAGAAAATTCTGCGGAACCTCAACCTTGATTTCTCAAGTCCGACTGAGCCGGTTTAACAAGAGGATCTATCAACTGCCCAGCAAAATCTTAGGAAAAAGAATTCCGAATCAACAAAACATAAGCCGAGTGAGGTTGATATGAAGGAAAGAATAAAAAATATTGCACTTGTTTTGAGAAAAGAGCTAAATAGGATAAGTCATCCTTTTGGGAAACTCAATAAAGCCTTTGCTGAGTTTATATAAGAGCATTCTGCTCAATTTCTACCAAAGAGCAAACAATAATAAGCCTATTAAAAGGCCTTAAGGCAGTTGATTTCGGAATGGTGTTCGTATCTTTAGATTTCGTGCTTGAATCCTTATCGAAAGTGGATTATTAGTTACACAGGTATCGAAGAAGCAAGATATAATAAATGGCTTCGAAGTGTTGTAATACAATAAATATGGGCGGTGAACAACGGCTATCTTTTTTCAATGCTTGCAACTGTAATCCAGAGCAAGAAAATACCATTACTTATAGATACCAAGCAGCTACATTACAGTGCTGCTCTACTTACTCCCTCACTATTCTGTATTGATCCTAAGCTTCAAATTGAAGGTCATTTCTTTGATTCCATTTACGAAATGTCGTAAGTAGTTAGCAAGGTAAGACCCTAACAAATTTTAAGCCAATTATAAACGGTAAAGAAGAGAATATGTACAGATATTGATAACTATCATCGATTAGTCTAGAAGGGTGATGTATACGAAATAGATTCTGATAATATATTAAGCATAGTATCCTATATTCTATGCAAAATCTCAAGTAAAATAGATGAAATCCACACTCATCTCATCTTTTTGAGGATTGTGTATGGTGATGGAGTATATTATACTATGGGAGTAGGAAGTTATATGTTAAGTACCATTTTTGGTGCCTTTTAGTTCTTGGAATCTGATCAATTTAAGGACCTCCTTGTAAGCGGGAACCCTCAAAATCATCCAGAATAGTAAAAGAGCGGTCCTAACCATTCATAGACAAAGGGAACTCTTAGCCAAAAATAATAGGTTTAATCCAAGGGCTAAATGGAGATAGGATAACGCCATGTAGGATCCCTCGTGTTTCCTTCGAACCAGGCCTGCTGAGAATCTCTCGAACGCTCTATGGAATTTGATTGGTTAGATTATATATACCAAGATAGAATTAGAAAGCTCATTTGATAAGTCTTTTTATTAAATTTTTTTAGCGGGAAGTAATGAGCGAGTTGTAAACTGATATTAGTGCACTCTACGATGAGATGGAGAACTTCTTCAGGTCTCAGGCACGTAACTAGCCAGCAAGAGCATCTCCCCTTACCCTCAAAACTGAATACAAAAATTCATTGAAGCTGACTGACCTTGAGAAAAACGTATTCTAGGTCGATGAAAGTTTCCTTAGCAACTTCAGAAGCGTCTACATCGATAAAGCTTGTAAATACCTCACTATTCAGACAAGGTGGTTAGATTGAACAACTGGGAATTCGAGATTAAGTTCCAAGGCAAAAAATGCTCAAGAATCGATCTTATCAGTGAGTCAGTTACCTTCCTAGCTAGCAAGACGGCTAAGCATGAGATCTCTGCTTGTCATTTCAAGATCCCTATTGTCGAGAATGAGGCAGGATTCAAGAAGCTTTCACCTGAGATGCTTGGATATCTCAACAGACTTGGAAAGCAAAATCTTTGCAAGCAATCATACAATGTCTGCAAGGAGATGAAATCTCTTTTAAGCTTTGTTTCTGTTAAAACTGTTAAGGCTCAGACTTTCAACTATAGACCTTGGAATAAATCAGATTCTAATAGCGTAAACCCTTTGAGTGCTCTTAGCCAGGATGGACGCAAAGTCTTGGAGAAACTGCGCCACTTTATCACCCGCCAACAGGTGAACGAATTTATTATTCAAAAAGAGGTTTCGGACTCAGTTAACTCTGAATTAAAGGATTTGCTCTCCGCCAAAAAATGATAATGATCATTTTCTATGTTATTTGACAGTCTTCATGCAATATTATATGCCCTTCGTTGCGATCTTAATAACAGAAGGATCTATAATATTCGTAATATTTAAAATTGATGAGTGAGGGATAAGACAATAAGACAAAGAAAGAAGAAGAAGCTCCTTATCTAAAGAGCTGTGAAAAGTGTATGAAGTTTTTTACCAACGAGCAGGCTTATGAGACACATCTGAAGATGAAGCATGAGGAGGCTTAAGAAAAGCCGGCATCTGAGGAGGAGGATGAGGAGGCTTCAGATGAGGAGGAGCAGGATAAGGGATAGAGCAAAAACAACGGAAAGAAAACTCAAAACAAGCATGTTCATGTTAGAAGCAGAATGCTAGAAATGCAGAGAAATGAGCTCGAGGACAACATCTATACATTCTTGGGTGAGTTAGGAGAGAAGCACGTGGAACCTGCTTCCAATCGAACTGAAATAATCAATTTTGCAAACGATCAAAAATTGACTGGACAGACGAATTACTCAGTCAATAAGGTTATTAGAACACCCTATGAGGAGCCAATCAAGTGTTCTGATGAAGTTCCTTCAAGCGATATTGAAAATAGTCGATTTAAAGAGTTTCTCACTAAACTCAAGAGTTAGCTTGCTGTATTGGAGGCGAAAGTATAGGATGAGAGATAGTTTTGGTAAGGATATATCATTATGTAGGTAGCTGCGCGATCCAATGGCACCTGAGGAAGAAGTAATGGACGAGTTCAGTCTGATGGATATAAAGAAGTTGATCCAAAACTATCCCAAGCGTAAAATATAAATCACCTACCCTCATTTCTCCATCTTCCTTTTGTGGATCGGAAGAATTTGCAAATCCCCAGCTTTTCGGGAGTTTTATCTCATCCTTGGGGACTATCTTGCTTAATACTACGCAATAGAAGCAAACAAATCGAAGGGATAGACTATGTACGAAAACTGGAAGAACTATTTCAAAGTGTATGATGGAAAAAAGCTGGAGGCTGAATTGACTGGACAGTTGAGAATATTCGACGAGAAAAGCTGCAAAAAGTTTGTGGACTATTTTGTTCAATGGGCTGATTTGTTCCGTGCTTTGAGCATTTGAAGAATGATTTGTTCGGTTTAAACTTGACTTAAAGCTCGGTTTTAGTGAGTATATAATAACAAATGAACTTTTTCTCTAATGATTTGGTGAAGGGAGTGACAAACATGATGTCAAACGGAGGATGGGGAGGTAATGAGAAGGATACCCTTCTCCGTAGTAACTTAGAAAGATGTACATACTCTGACGAGTACCCTATCACTTAAGTAGAACAAAATGGATTATCGAGAAAGCAGTGAGGCAACTGATGCATGTCTATTCTTTCCTCAGCCCCGATATACTCATGTTCAGTACAAAAGAAATTACTTAGATGAAAATGGACAGCCTCGTCGATATATCTAGCTCAAGGGTATACTCGAGATCGATATCAAGGCAAAGACATGTAAAGTAGATTTCAATCTAATGTTACCTGCTGATTTTCCTCGCTCTCCACCTTTTGTTAGAATCGTCAATCGCAATCCTGATTACAAGGTTGATGCATTTTACACAAGTCTTAAGTCTAAAACAGATCCTATGTCTTATGTGCTTAATGAAAAATTGACCTCAGTTCAAACATGGCAGCCTTCTAGCTCTCTAGTACTTATTTCATGATGAAGGTCAATGTTTTGCTCTAGTGCAATGATCTCTTCAAAGCTAAATTCCCTTTTTCCAAGCCAGTAGCGTAGAATAATATGTATGGGGCGAATAGCGCTTGGGATAGTTTATATAATAGCAAGGGGGCAAATAGTAATACAGGGTTCAATGCCAATCAAAATGGATGGAATGGCAATCAGGGAGGTTGGAACAATCAGAATCCTAATCCTAATCCTAATAATGGAGGATGGGGTAACAATACGGGATGGAATGCCAACAATAATAATTGGGGAAATCAACCCACTAATCCAGTAAATAATGGTGGTTGGGGAGCACCAGTTGGAACAAATAACAATAATAATTGGTCAAACCCGAATGCCAATCAATGGGGAGCAAACAATAACAATACAAACTGGAAACCTTCAACAGGAGGAATGAGTGGAATAATGAGCAACACCAATATTACTAACACAATCGCATCTGCCCAAAAACTGGTGGGCAAAGAAAAGCAAACCCTTTCACAAATAAATGTGTCTTACTCGAAGGCAATATAGAAAATACAACATTTGGATATCATACTCCATTCCTTAGATTCTTAATAAACATACCTTCGAAATGAGAACTATCAGATGAGCAATTTCTTAAAGGAAAATTAATCATCGGAGATCTTTACGATAACGACTATTGTGCAACCAAAGTAGCCGTCAGATTAGCAAATTCTAGATTTGATGAGTAGTATAAAAGCACGTGAATAATGTGCTTTGTTTTTAGAGAATAAATTCAATGAGCAAGAAGTAGGACTTGAAGACTTCCTTAAGAATATAAGAAAGATAGAGGAAGCTAAGTTCGAAGAGAAAGCACTGCTTACAAAATGTCTCAAGCAGGACAGATGATTATTGAATCTTCTTGACTTATATCATATCTTTGTAATTCAAATTATTCTCCTTACAATATTGAACTATTGTAGCCAATCAAAATGAGAAAAGGTTAGATGCTTTGTAATGAAAGTAATATCAAGCCAATTCTTTTTGCAGCTAGTAAATTCTCCTCATTTCTTCCAACATTTCATTCTATCGATAGTTTTCGCATTTCAACCATTTCTTTCGAAGTATCTTACAATTCGATATGGCTTAGCTGAAGGGGATGGAGTAGATGAAGCTGTTTTCGAAGACTCTTGGGTGGGTGCGAACGCATGATACATAGTCTGCGTAGTCGTCCTGACAGAAATCACGAAATTTATAAGGAATATCGAGATTGTTGAGCTCGTCTCTGATTAATATTAGTATTACTGAGTATATTTTTTTGAACGAATGTAGTCCTTCTCCATCTATCACAATTATTCACAATTATAAACTCAGGAAAATTATGATTCCTTATTCGAAAGAGCAGATTTGTCGGTGGAATATGTAGACATTATGGGTTGATCATATCATTCATGCTCAGCTATCTTGCTAAAGGGACTTGGGTCTGGCTTTCCTCCGAAGAAATCGATCACTCTTCTCATCAGTTAGTTCCACTCCTTTTGGTTGTATCGACGGAGATAATCTCCTATCTAGACAATGTGTGAGTCTATGCGTTAGATACGACCGTCAATATAGCATTTTTTGGGATCGGCAATTGATCGGAATTTATGTTCTTATTCGACAACTTTTGGGAAATTCCAAAGTTCTGGAGGACGACGCATGTTCTAGCTCTTGAGGGAGTTATCCATTGTTTTCATGTGCTTGAGTGTTTCTGCAGCGCTCTTGAGTTCTTCATTTTGTCTTTCTTTTCTTGGAAGCATTCCTTCTCTAATGATAGAATCTTCGATATCTTGATGAACTGCTTTATTTATATGTTTGAGCTACTAGACTGCAACCTCAATAACTTTGTTTTTGAAATCTTCGTCACAGTAGTTATCCCAGATCCAGTAACGCCCTAGCTTTTATAGCTCAAGTTCGGCTTGTGTTTTTTCTCTCTATTCGATTTTTACTTCTATCTTACTGGTCTTCGTCTTGAGTTCGGGCTAGATTCCAAAGGATTGCTTTGTTCCGCTAGCATTGACGTTGAAAGTAGAGTTATTTCCGATCTCAGATTATTGCTTTTGGCTGAGCTGAGTAGCACCTAACAATTTCATGTTTTCTAACTATTTAGCCCGAATTTCAGCCTATCTATCTTTGTGTAGTCTCATTTTCTGGACTGTTTTAAAAGCCAATAGTCTGGGAACTGCCAACTCCATTGAATTGAGATCCTGCTTTACTAAATATTTTTCAGCCAGTCCATTTGCTTTAGCAATGTTCTCGAGGCAATCAGCTGCGAAATTAATCTGGTCTCTTAGTAAATCATTTCCGAAAAATCTCTCAACGATTAGCTCCCAGTCTATAAGTTTTAGTAGATCCTCAACGAATTTTTTGTTGAATTCTACAGGTACCTTCCAGAAGTTGATTCCAGTTGCAAAGAGAGCGCAGAGCCCTTGCTTCATTGTATCAAAAGCATGCTTGTATGGAGTCAGATAAAAGGATTATATTTTAGTCAAGTTAGTATACGCGAGCTTTTTGAAGATATTTCTAGGTTTGATGGAGAACTTCACGGGCCGAGTATGATGAGTGCTCAAAATCTACAGAACCTTATCCAAGCAGACACAATAGCGATCAACAATAGCATCATATTTGAACTGATGAACAAATAGCTCTTCCTTCGTTGTGTATTTTAGCTAGTGCAACGAAAGCTTCATATTGATTTCCAATAAATCCGAGAAGGGCTGGAGTACTATCAGCAATTTCTCCTCGAAAATTACCTTGAAGGATTTTTTAATGTGTGATTTCATCAGGTTGAAGAATTCTGTGAACCCTTTCTTCAGTTATGATCGAGACTTATTGTAGTTTTCAACGTCGAAGTTGCTCTAGAGCTAATTTAAATTACGGATACGTCTGAAATAGCGTTGTAGATCTTCTTGATGAGCGCTTGACGCAAATTATGCTGTGAATCACCGTCTACGGGTTCGTACTAGCAGAGAACACCGTCAAACACGCAAGGTGGCTCTTTGTTATCAACTTTTCTCTTCTCGCCGAAGTAAATGCTGCGGATCCATTAATGCTATATCTTCTTAAAGGGAGGTTTGATCTTCATGATGACTGCTAATTCATAGAAAAAGTCCCACAGGGTTTGGAACTTTCCATCGATATCGGAGTCTTTGGATGTTTAACTGATGTAATTGAGGCTTTTAATTTAACGATGAGTTTCCTAAAGCTTCTTCCATTCCTCACTTTCACGGTAAACTTCCCATTCCTTCTTCAATGCTTCTGGATCTGCCTTTTTCGGTGGCATAAATATAACTTATGGAAATATTATAGCATTTGATTCTTTTAACAATAGAACTTCATCGAACCTCGAAGCACTCATCAATCATTCACTTTTATTCTAGTTTGCCGCAACTAGAAAGATATATTTCTGCTAAATTTTTTGATATCGTTGATTCTTCATACTTATTTGTATTTCATAAAGATCGAATATCAGCTAGCGATTTTTTATGAGACTTTGGATCTGATTCCATCTATTAGATTCTCATAAATCTTTATTATCTTGTCTTTCTATTCAATTTGCTTATCGAGGGTCTGCCTTAGATCTTCTATCGTAGTGGATATCTTCATTTCCTTCTTACTCATAACGATCCCTCTGCTCTTCTATGCCAGTTCTCCTTCAAGATTTTTTATTATTCCTTCGGATTTCCTCATTTAGGTGAGGAGTTTTGTGTACTATGACTCGAATCGAATCAGTTTTTGCTATATTCCATCAGAGATTCGCATCCATTAATTTTTCTGTGATTAGAGTTCTTTTTCTATCCGTTCCAACTCCTGTTGATACTCCTCCTGCATCATCCTGAAAGAGTTTACTAGCTATTCAATGACCTTAAGAGTCTACTAAACAGTGCCGCTGCTCTGTTCCTGCGAGGCAAGCTGAGCTCGTTAGCTCTACCTCTCCTGCCTTTCCCTTTCGAGTTCCTGCTGAAGCTCGATGACCTGGTGGGCGAGTTGTTCTATTTCTTGTTGATTGATGTGAGGAAAATTATCGACATGGGAGTTGTTGAACTATTCGATGGACTCGGTTAATTATGTATTGATGTTGATGAGCTACTATAGTGAGCGTTTGAGGGTGAGATTCTACTCATAGAGAAGACGGTTTTGCTGCTTGAGGTCTTCGATGTCAGCTGAGTAATCTGATTATTTTGGTCGAAATAGGGAAGAGGACATCGACATGAGTTATAACTATGCATGATTTCATGGAATCAAATAAAGGGGTTGATAAAGCAAATCTATTTCGATAAAAAAGTGATGATTCGATTCTTTAACTATATTTATTT
>Ga0247836_1008048_pt1 | contig 10850 bp, 11 predicted proteins | sample LaCruzMarch2015__4_FD_187116 | JGI IMG/M metagenome (GOLD analysis project Ga0247836, IMG submission 187116) | Freshwater microbial communities from meromictic Lake La Cruz, Castile-La Mancha, Spain - LaCruzMarch2015_14m | ecosystem: Environmental > Aquatic > Freshwater > Lake | place: Spain...
TAGGTGAGGTTAATCTATTGGTGAAGCAATTCGATAATGTTGATGGCCAAAATTTAAGGGCATTGCTTGACCAATTAAAGTCGAGCTTGGAGTCTGCAGTGATTGTGTTGGTTTCCATTTCTGACGCTAAAATGAACGTTGTCGCGGGGGTCAGTAAAAATATTCTGGGCCAGGTGCCCAGTGCGGCTATGCTCGTAAAACATTTATGCGGTAAAGGGGGAGGGCGTGAGGACATGGCCCAAGGCGGGGGAGCTGTTCCTGATGATTTGGAACATAAATTATTAGACATCACGTCCATGATTACAGCGCCTTAACCACTTCTTTTGGGGGAATGCTTCTCCAGCCTCCCCTACATACTCCGCTACCTACGTCCCGTGTTTTATGCACGGTAGCGATGCTGATAAAATATGAGGGGATACATCAGCCCGCGGACAAAGCCTGAACGATCCTCACTTTTTATATAGGAGCCTCCAGTTGAGTCTCCTTATTTATCTGAAGTAACATTTTCAGAGCTCGAAAAAGTTGTATTTCACTGATTTTAAATCCTTTTTTCAAGGCTTGTCTGCCTAAAAAGACGATAGATAAAGAGGACTTAAATTTAGCCGAATGGGCTTGAAAATCAGCAGCCAATCCTCGACGTTTTGTTTCTATTCCTGCAAGCCAAGCAGCAAAAGTAGCTATGGCGGCAATAAGCAACAAAATACCTAATCGTGCAGAAGACTTAGAACGGCTGCATTTAAGTCCTAACCCATAATGCGGACATTTGGTGTCTCTAATATTTTCCTCTATTCTCATTCTTTGGCGATAGATATTAACGGCTAGATTTGCATTTTTGGTCGTTAGCGGAAGAGACGAGACAAGAATCCAGGGCTCTGTATTTGATTTAGAGTACAATTTGCTTTTCCCGGAGCGGCTTGGTTTTTTATTATTATTTATTTTGTGCCTCTTCTTATTTTTTCCCCTGTACGCTACAAAGTGCGCAGGTACCTTTCCTTCTTTGGTTAAAACACCATGCCCTAAGTAGCTGGGCGTTGCCGTCGCTTTTGCAAAAAAGGTATGACTTAATTCCCAAGCAGATGAGCCGTCTAAGAGCACGAGATTTTTATTACGTAACCGTCCAACAAAATTCCAGCCAAGATCTAATATATGTTGAAACCAAGGTCCCCGAAACCCTGCGTCCGTAACAATGATTGGCTGAACTGAGGGCGGTAATAATTTTTTTAATTGATTTAAGAACGCTTTGTGAGTGGCATGATTGTTTTCTTTCTTTTTAGGATGGCATTCCTCATAAATAACAATGGAGCGGCCCGACATAGACAAACTAGCCCTTAGAACATACAGGTTAGTAACAGAGCTAATGCAGGTCCAGTCAACGTGAAGCCATGGCGTAGAATTATCCTGAATCAAATAAGAAAACATCACTTTATAGAAGTCATTTTGCTCCTTCTGGAGGTGAAGATTACCTAATAATCGGTCTATCTTTTGAATATTGCTGCACGTTTTATTTTTATTAGAGAGCTCTCTTCCTAAACCTGTTAAATATAATTTATTGCTCTGAATAGCAGTTTTACAAGCGTCCAATAGATTTTGAAGACGTGTTTTATGCACAAAAGGTAATTCTTTTTTGAATAGGTTATGTAATAATCTTACTAGTTGCATGACGGTGATCTCATAATGCTTCGTAAACACTATTTGATCACATACGTCATGCACATTCAATTTCTTTATTTTCGAATGTTTTCAATATGTTAGAATATTTTATTCTGAGGAACTGTCAGGGCTTGTTCGAGGTACGTAGGACTTATAGAGTAGACCCTCGTATTTCATTCAAATGAAGCTGTCTTTTTTCTCACGGAGTAGTTTAAAAACGTCAAAAGAATCTGTTGAAACCAGACCGTTTTGAGCTGCAAATTTTTGAATGGACAAGACTTCGGTTCGCATAAAGGGGTTGATTTTTCGCTCAAGGCCAATGGTGGAGGGTAAAGAGCATTGATGAGGGTTATCTTGTAAATGATTGTAATACGAAAGAAGCGTTGCATTTTCTGGTTCAACCGTTAGCGCAAATTCTGCGTTGCGTTGAGTATATTCATGGCCGCAAAATACTTTGGTATCTTCTGGTAGATTTTTTAATAGCGTGATGGAGCGATGGAGCATTTCCATGGTTCCATCAAAAACCCTGCCGCAACCTACCGAAAAGAGGGTGTCACCACAAAACAACCAGCCTTTGGTCGGTTCTTGGTAACAAATATGAGACGACGTGTGTCCTGGTGTATGAAGCACGCGAAAATCCAGGGTATCGATGTGCACGATATCTTCATCGCGAACATAAGTTGTCACGTGAGGTATTCTCTTATCAACAGGTCCAATCACAAAAGCTTGAGGAAAGGTGTGTAGTAATTTTGCAACACCACCTACGTGATCATGGTGATGGTGAGTAAGAAGAATTGTATTTAAGCTGAGCCCGTTTTTTTTTGCATAGGTTAAAACCGGCGCAGCATCACCTGGATCGACGCAGGCGAAAGTGTGTTGATCCTCATTAATGACTAGCCAGATGTAGTTATCATTAAATGCTCGAAGGGCAATAATAGACATGGGATTTAATTCTCTATCAAATAAGATGACGTTCCTGGACTGAACAATTTTTTCAATGCGTTGAGTGCTGCTGTCACTTCATTTTTTAAAACATAGGGTGGATTAATGACCCACAACCCACAGCCATTCATGCCCATGCTTTTAGCCCCTGTTAGGTGAAATTCTATGCGTAAATTACTTTGGGCGCCTATATTTTTTAAACCTCTTAGCAATTGTGAGTGGAGTTTGTTATCCACAATAGGGTACCAAATGCAGTAAACACCCGTTTCAAATCGATGGTAAGCCAATTTTAATTGTTCAGGAATGTGGCGATATTCCGTTTTAATTTCATAGGAGGGATCAACGAAAATCAGACCCCGCCGTTCAGGGGGTGGAAGTAGAGCGCTTAAGCTATCTAAGCCATCACTATTGCTGGTAAATAAACGCATTTTTTGTCGGGGGAGCGCGTCTAAGTATTGGAATTCACCAGGATGTAATTCACAACAAAAAAGCCTGTCTTGTTCGCGCAATAGGTTTAATGCAAGCCATGGCGAGCCTGGGTAGTAGCGTAACTTACTGTTTTTATTTAATGACTCTATTGGGTTCAGGTACGTGGTGAAAATGTCTGGTAGCTCTTTGCGATGAGCCCATAAAATATCTATGCCTTGACGTGCTTCGCCCGTTTTTAGAGTGTGTTTATCTTCTAAATCATACATGCCCCTGCCGGAATGTGTTTCTAGGTATAGCAAGGGTTTATCTTTTTGAGTCATGTAGTGAAGTAGGCGCGTTAACGTGAAGTGCTTAATAACATCGGCAAAATTTCCAGCGTGATAGCTGTGTTGATAACTGAGCATGGGTGCTTTTATAAGAGTGGAATTGCTGAAGTATAATGGGATATTCGAGTGAATAATATTCATTTTTTCAACCACACTATTTTTATGGACTATACTTTTTGAAAGAGGTCATATTGTAATTAGAATATCCTAATAAAACGGGAGATAGTGATGAGCTTGCGGAGAGATCTTGATGAGCATACGTTCTTTTCTGACATTCAACATGAGGATATAGACGACTTAAATCATAAAAAAAATATACGCCGTCGGCTAGAAGAGCGCCTTGAGCGTAAACGGTTAAAAGAAGATCTTGAAGATGAGTTGGATGGTGAATTTGATTGGGATAAATTTGAGCCTTAAACTACGCTAAATGCTGATAAGCTGCATGCAAGGTATTTTGCAGCAAGGTGGTGATGGTCATGGGACCCACACCACCTGGCACAGGCGTTATCCATCGTACTTTTTTTATGGCTTCGTTAAAGTTAACATCCCCGTGGATTGTTCCGTTTTGATGGCGGTGCATGCCAATATCAATGATCGTTTGTTTATCATGCATCCATTCTGGTTTTATTACATTGTATGAACCGGTAGCGACGACAACAATATCTGCTGTAGGTATCAGCTCGTTTAATTTTTGGGTTGCCCGGTGGCAAATGGTGACCGTGGCTTTAGCCAGCAAGAATTCAAGTGCCATAGGACGTCCTACAATGTTGGATGCTCCAACAACAATGGCATGACGTCCTATTATAGGGATGTCATAGTGCGTTAGCAGTTGGATGACACCGTAAGGGGTGCATGGCCTAAGGGCTGGGTGTCCTTGAGCAAGCCGACCTAAATTATAGGGATGAAATCCATCCACGTCTTTTGTAGGTGAGATTGATTCTATTATTTTCTTAGGATCAATATGCATTGGTAAAGGTAACTGCACCAAAATGCCATCAATGTTAGCATCTTCATTTAATTCATCAATTAGAGACAAAAGCTTGCTCTCACTGGTATCGTTTGGCAGGTTGAATGAGCGAGAGTGAAAACCAACGTCGGCACAGGCTTTTTGTTTATGGTGCACATAAATAGAAGAAGCGGGATCATCGCCTACCAAAATCACAGCAAGCCCTGGCGGTCTTTTTTTAAACAAAACGTTAGTGGAAACGCTTATTTTAATACCTTTTCTAATGTCACTTGCAATTTTTTTGCCATCAATCAGCGATGCAGTCATACCGGATAGGGCTCTTGATTATTTGTGCTGATTATGAAAGAGCCCGCAGGTTAATGCAATGACTAAACGTTCTGATGGATGGGTTTTGATTGGGTTAAATAACGTTTTGGTATCAGTAAAAATTCCAATTTTGAATAGGTTACGTTAATATCAAGTAGCACGTAGGTAAATGTATCGAAAAGGCAATTAATTACACGATGAGCAGGGAGAAACGCGCGTGCGAAAATTGTTTGGGTCTAACTATTCTTCCCTATTGGGTATAGACATTAGTTCAACTTCTGTGAAAATTCTTGAGCTTTCATCGAGCGGTGAAGAATACTGTGTAGAAGCATACAGCAGTACAAGGTTGCCGGAAAATGCGATGGAAGGCAACACCATCAAAGATGTGGATGCGGTTGCAACGAGTATTAAAGCAGCAATTGCTACGGCAGGCTCGTCTAGTAAATCAGTGGCGTTAGCTGTTCCTGATTCTTTAGCCATTAGTAAAGTTATTCAAGTCAATGATGGGTTAAGTCAGCAAGAAATTGAAGAAGTCGTCATGACAGAGGCAGATAAGTACATTCCTTATCCTATTGATGAAATTAACATTGATTTTCATGTGATAGGTCCTTCTGCGAAAAATGGTGCAATGTTAGATGTACTTATTGTGGCGTCTAGAGCTGAAAATGTTAGCAGCCGCCTTGAAGTGATTGTTCGAGCGGGGCTTGATGCTAAAATAGTGGATGTTGAGTCTTATGCCGTAGAGCGGACGGCGCAGCTATTAAAGCAAGAATTACCTGCGGGTGGTGATAAAAAAATCATTGCTATCATTGATATTGGAGCAATGTACACTCATTTATTTGTATTGCATGGAATGAAAATCATTTTTTCTCGTGAAGAGGAGTTCGGTGGAAAACAATTGGTGGACGCAGTTGTTCAAACTTATAGCATGCAACGCGATGAGGCAATTGCCGCTATTGAGCAAGAAACATTGCCACCAGATTACGCTGAGCGGGTACTGCAGCCATTTAATGAGCTTATTTTGTTGCAAGTGAAGCGCGCTCTACAGTTCTTTTTTTCAACGAGTCAGCATACCTTTGTTGATCATATTTTATTGGCTGGCGGTGTCGCTATACATGCCGCATTAGCCCCTTTGTTGCAGGAGCAAGTTCATATTTCTACAACCATTGCTAACCCATTTTTACACATGAAGGTGTCCCAAAAGGTTAATGGTGAGCAGTTACGTCATGACGCTCCTATGTTAATGGTTGCGTGTGGTTTAGCGCTACGACGGATTGAGTGATCAATGACTGAAATAAATTTATTACCTTGGCGAGAAAAGAAACGCGAACAAGAAAAAAAGCAATTCACGCTTTATTTGTTTGTAGGTATGGCGATGGCGGTGTTGATCGTTTTTTTAATCAATTACTACGCAAACTCTCTTGTGGAGAGGCAAACGCAGCAAAATCAACGCTTAAAAAATGAAATTACTCAATTAGAAAAGCAAATTAAAGAAATCAGTCAGATTAAAAAACTTCGTCAAGCATTGATTGCACGAATGACGATTGTACAAAACCTATTGGCAACTCGAACATTAACCGTTCGATTGTTCGATGAAATCATTAAAATCATGCCAGATGGTGTTTATTTAAATCATGTTGAGCGGGTGGGCGATAAAATAACGTTAATAGGTTATGCTGAGTCAAATACGAATATTTCACATTTGATGAGAAATATCGAAGGGAGTGATTGGATCCACAACCCTGAATTGACAGAAATTAAAAAAACCAAACAAGCTCAGCGACCGGATAGAAATGAATTTAAGTTAAGTTTTATTTTAAAGCCTAAAAATCTGCATGGAGTTGAGGCAAATGGAGCTAAAGCGAAATGAATTTTAGCTTAAGTGAGTTAACGCTTGATAATGTGGGTCAATGGCCAAAAGGAATTAAAATTGGTGTTGTGGTTTTTGTAGCGCTGTTATTAATTGGCATGGGGTACTGGTTAATAGCTAAAGAAAATTTTGAACAATACAATACATTGAAAGCTCAGGAAATACCGCTAAAAAGTGATTTTGAAATAAAACAATTCCAAGCTTCTAACCTAGATGCATATCGGAATCAGATGGTTCTCATGGCCGAGCGGTTTGGTAATATGTTAAAACAGTTACCTACACAAAATGAAATGCCGGGCTTGTTGGAGGATATTTCTAAAACGGGGATTTCCAGTGGCTTGGCTTTTGATCTTTTTGCACCTTTGCCGGAAGTGTCACATGATTTTTACCTTGAGTTGCCCATTAAAGTTAGTGTGGTCGGTAATTATCATCAATTTGCTGTTTTTTTAAGTCGTGTAACTTTAATGGATAGAATAGTGACCTTGCATGATTTTTTGATAGAAGGAGTTTCCCCTGACAAGCAAAATACAAACCCAGGAGAGTTACTGAACATGAAAATGACCGCTAAAATATACAGATATCGCACGCAATGATAAAAATACACCTACAAAAATGGGGTTTTTGGCTGATAGTAATGGGCTTATCTTTCTTGCTTATTTCCTGCTCCTCAGACGATAGTGAGCTTACTCATTATATTAATAAGATTAAAAGCAGACGACCTAAACCTATAGAACCCATTCCAGATTTTGAGCAACTGCCTAAATTTACATACCCAGAAGGGGAGAACCGTCGTAGTCCATTTAAACCGATCATTCCTAAACAACAAGCAGATTTGTTTGCTCCCAATATAAAGCGACCTAAACAGCCTTTAGAGTCTTTTCCCTTGGACGCATTAAAGTTTGTCGGTATATTAAAAGAAGATTCCAATATTTGGGCTCTAATCGCTCAGCCCGGCGGGATGGTGACGCGGGTGAAAATGGGTGATTATATGGGGCAAAATTATGGGCAAGTGATCAGTATTAAAGATAAAATCATTAAAATTCAAGAAGCTTTAAAAATTGGTGGAAAGTGGGAAAAGAAAGACATCTCAATGAGTCTAAAAGCGGCTGAGTAAATCTTCATGAGAGTTTATTGTAGAGCCTGTGCTAAGTGGTTTTTAAAGTAAAAGGATTAAAACGTACCCATTAAGACTTACCCTTTAATAGGTACATTAGTCATAGAAAAAGCGTGATAACACACATTGTAGCTGTAGACTCGGAACGTCAGGGAGAGTAAATTGCGCAAAATTATTATCCTGTCTTTGATATTCATCGCATATTGCGCTGGGTTATACGCCAAAGATAATGCATTAAGTGGGCTAAAAATCATGCCCATGCCAGATAACCGGGTTCGTATTGATTTTCAGTTTGCTGATCCTATTGTGCAGTTACCAGCCAATTTTATAACGCAAGATCCGCCACGTTTAGTATTGGATTTTATCAATAGCAGTAATAAGTTAGAAAAATCGCTGCAGTCCAAGAAAATAGGAATAGGTCCTTTAGAAAAATACAACATCGTCGCTTTAGGCAATCGTGTTCGCGCGGTTCTCGATTTATCGGGAGTGGTGCCATATTCTGGGGATGTGTCGGGTCGTGTCTATACGCTTGTTCTTAGCGGCAAGGGCGAGCAATTAATATCACAGCGTAAAGAAGTGTTTATTACGCATCGCAATGTTAATGCGCGCTATGGTATCACCAATATTGATTTTCGAAGTGCCGAAAAACAAGGTGGACGCGTTGTCATTGATGTCAGTGACCCTGGTATTCCTATTGATATTGTACAAACGGGTAAAGAAGTGGTGGTTCATTTTCAAAGCACGCGCTTGCCCCAGCGGTTAATGAAGCGCTATGACGTTACTGATTTTCATAGTCCAGTTCAGACGATTAGTGCAGAGCAAGAAGGGAAACAAACAAAAATTGTTTTAAGCAATAATGGGGATTATGGGCATTTTGCTTATCAAGTGAACAAGCAATTTATTATTGATGTGTTTCCTTTGTCATCTGAAGAATTACAGCAAGCTAAATTGAAAAAGAAAGTTTTTTCGGGTAAAAGGATCTCGTTGAACTTCCAAGACATTCCCATTCGTTCGGTCTTACAATTGCTTGCAGATTTTACGGGAGTTAATATTGTTGTGAGTGGTGCGGTTGACGGTAACATTACTTTACGACTAAACGATGTGCCTTGGGATCAAGCTCTGGATATTATTTTAACCACTCAAGGTTTGGATAAGCGCCAGGTAGGCAATGTTTTGCTGATTGATAAAGCTGCGAATTTCTCTACTCGGGAAAATGAGCAACTTAAAGTGCAGCAGGCGGCAAAAAAACTGGCGCCTGTTCGTTCGGATTTATTGCAAATTAATTACGCGAAAGCTGTAGACATTGCAACCATGTTAAAAGACAGGACCAACTCATTATTGTCCGAGCGAGGAACATTGAGTGTCGATACGCGAACCAATACCATCTGGTTGCAAGATACCGGTGCTAAAATAGAAGAAATTCGGGAGTTAGTTAATCAACTAGACGTCCCGGTGAAGCAGGTCATGATAGAGGCGCGAATTGTTAACGTCTCAAAGCGTTGTGAGGAAGAGTTTGGCGTTCGGTGGGGGGTGACGAAGCCCAGCCATCTTAGTGGTACTCTTTTTGGTGCAAATCAATTAGCTCAGGGGGTTACTGCAGCTAATGTGACCCCACTTGCGTCGCGTCTAAATTTAGATTTGGCCGCACTGCCAACAATAGGTGCGCCAGCGTCCATTGGTCTTGCTTTGGCCAAGCTTGGTGATGGCTTTTTGTTAGACTTAGAGTTATCTGCTTTGGAAAGCATGGGCAATGCAGAAATTATAGCAAGCCCACGTTTAATGACGACCAATCAGCAGTCCGCTGTGATTGCATCGGGTCAAGATATTCCTTATCAGCAGGCTACATCAAGTGGCGCTACAGCCGTTTCTTTTAAAAAGGCAGTTTTAAGCTTAAAGGTTACACCACAAATTACACCAGATGGTAAATTGCTGATGGATTTATTAATTACACAAGACGCTGATTCAGGGCAGAGAGTCCAAGGTGTGCCGATTATTTTGACGAAATCCATACAAACGAATGTGTTAGTTAATAATGGTCAAACGATTGTTTTAGGTGGAATTTATAAACAAGATAAAAATAATTCCCTTGAGCGAATCCCTTTTTTGGGTGCTTTACCGGTTGTCGGGCATTTATTTAGCCGAACACAGACTAAATTAGACAATGAAGAGTTGCTCATTTTCATTACTCCTAGGATAATAACAAACAGTCTGTCAATTACAGCAATGCAAGGAATGCCCCAACACTATGCTAAAGGTGTAGAATTGGATAAATTTGGTAATCCTGTGGTGATACCACCTCAGTATCAGGGAGCTCAATAGAAAATAAGTGTTTGAACCACGTATAATGTATAGAAGGATTTCATTTCGATTTCCTGCGTTTAGTTGAAGGGGTAAGTAATTTAAAATGAGCATCGTTAAAGTACACAACATATTTTTGATAGGGCCTATGGGGGCTGGAAAGAGCACAATAGGCCGTACTTTGGCAAAAGAGCTCAAGCTTGAGTTCTATGATTCTGACGAAGTGATTGAAGAGCGCACTGGCGCTGATATTTCTTGGATATTTGACGTCGAAGGTGAGGAGGGATTTCGTCGTCGTGAACAGAAAGTCATTGATGAATTAACCCAAAAAAGCAACATCGTTTTGGCAACGGGTGGCGGCGTGGTTATAACCCCTGAAAATCGCAATGCTTTGGCTGGCCGTGGGACGGTCATTTATCTTAAAACGTCTTTGCAACAGCAATTTGAACGAACCAAGCGCGATACAAAGCGTCCATTGTTACAAACAGATGATTTAGAGGGGCGATTAGAGCTGCTACGGGATGAGCGTGAGCCATTTTATGAAGAAATGGCTGATATTAGCTTTGAAACCGACAAGTTAACGGTAAAAGCGGTCGCAAACAACATCATCAAATATATTTATGGCGAAGTCTGATATTTTTCGGCAATTAGCCGTTCAATGCAGTACGCATGAATATCCTATTTACATTGGCAGTCACCTTCTAAGGGACGAAGAGCTACTTGTTCGGCATGTTCGTGCAGAGCAAGTACTGATTGTTACCAACCAAACGGTTGCACCTTTATACCTTTTGGGTGTTCAGAATGCGTTTTGTGAGAAGCAATGTAATACAGTTGTCTTAGCTGATGGAGAGAGTTATAAAAATCAAGACAGCCTCACGACGATTTATGATGCTTTAATTAAGCATCACCATCACCGTGATACCACTTTGGTGGCTTTGGGTGGCGGGG
>Ga0247836_1008067_pt1 | contig 10829 bp, 10 predicted proteins | sample LaCruzMarch2015__4_FD_187116 | JGI IMG/M metagenome (GOLD analysis project Ga0247836, IMG submission 187116) | Freshwater microbial communities from meromictic Lake La Cruz, Castile-La Mancha, Spain - LaCruzMarch2015_14m | ecosystem: Environmental > Aquatic > Freshwater > Lake | place: Spain...
TGTTCTTGGATCATTTTTTGGGAGTTCACTCATGCGTCATACTTTTTCTATCGCCGCTTTGGGTTTTGCCTTGGTTTCTGGCGTGGCTTTCGCCGCCGACCCCGTCAAGCCAGCGGCTGCTGCGACAGCCGCTGCGCCAGCAGCATCTGCCCCTGCAGCCGATAAAACAGCTCAGCAAAGCAAAATGGCCACCTGCAACAAAGAGGCTGAAGGCAAAAAGGGCGATGAGCGCAAAGCCTTCATGAAAGACTGCCTGAGTGCCAACAAACAAGAAAAGCAGCAAAACAAAATGAAGACCTGTAACGCCGAGGCCGCTGGCAAAAAAGGCGACGAGCGCAAGGCCTTCATGTCGGAGTGCTTGAAGAAGTAAAAGCAGGTCGAAAGTTTCTCGCCCAGTGTGATGCGCCCGCTCTCGCGGGCGCATTCGTTTTTGGGGTGGGCGATAACGACGGGCGATGGGACACAGGCCGCACGCCCTTAACGACATGGTCCTTGGTGGTCTCTGTGCACTCAGTCTTTGGCCACTTGCCAGTAACCGGGCTGTGCGTAATGGTGTTTCAAGTCATCGATCCACAGCCTCACACGCAGCGGCAAGTGCTTGCGCTGCGGAAATACCACGTAAATGCCATTGGGCGGGGCGGCAAAGTCTTCCAGCACGGCCACCAGCTGACCGGAGCGGATTTCGCTTTCTACTTCCCAGGTGCTGCGCCAGGCGATGCCGTAACCGGCCAGGCACCAGTCGTGCAGCACCTGCCCGTCCGAGCAGTTGAGCGGCCCACCCGGACGCAGGTGCACCACCTCGTGCCCGCCATCCTTTGGGCTGCGAAAGGCCCAGCCCCGGGTTTGCGAGGCATCGCTCGACAAGGTCAGGCAATCGTGTTGCAGCAGGTCCGAGGGTTGTGCGGGCGTGCCATGCCGCGCCAGATAGTCCGGTGTGGCCACGCACAGGCGTCGGTTGTCGGCCATGCGCACGCTTACCAGAGAGCTGTCGGGCAGGTCGCCCACGCGCACCGCGCAGTCAAAACCTTCGGCCGCCAGGTCCACCACCCGGTCGCTCAGGTTCAGCGATATGGAGACATCGGGGTGCAGTTCGCGAAAGCGTGGCACCAAGGGGGCGACATGCCTGCGTCCGAAACCGGCCGGAGCCGTGATGCGCAAATGCCCGCTGGCTTTGACGCCGCCAGCCGACACACTGGCTTCTGCGTTGGCCACATCGGAGATCAAGCGCTGGCAATCTTCCAAAAAAGCACTGCCTTCGTGCGTGAGCGTGATGCGCCGCGTGGTGCGCACCAACAGCTTCACACCCAGGTTTTCTTCCAGCGCATCGAGCCTGCGGCCGATGATGGCCGGGGCCACGCCCTCGGTGCGCGCGGCGGCGGTCAGGCTCCCTTTGGTGGCCACCGCGACGAAGGTTTCGAAGGCTTTGAGCTTGTCCATGGGGCCCGATTATGCGGGTTCAAGGTTGTAATGCCAGCGTCTTGACGGGTGATTGAGGTGCAAAAAGCGTGCTCAAAGGCTGTGCCAGCCCTTGGGCAGTCCCGCCGCGGGCGTCATGCCGTACAGGGGTTCGCCGGGCAGCCCGGCTCTCAAAGGATCGCGTGCCGCGATGAGCAGGTCCAGGTCAATGCCGGTGCTGATTCCCATGGCCTCAAACATGAACACCAGGTCTTCGGTCACCACATTGCCCGAAGCCCCTGGTGCATAAGGGCATCCGCCCAGACCCCCGAGCGAGCTGTCAAACGTGCGCACGCCCGCCTCGTAAGCGGCCAAGGCATTGGCCAGCCCTAAGCCCCGGGTGTTGTGCAGGTGAGCGGCACCTGTGAGGGGGCCGATTTCCTGGAACATGCGTTTGAATAAACGCTGCACTTGCGCAGGGTTGCCCATGCCGGTGGTGTCCGACAGGCCAATTTCGTCCACGCCAGCCTCGGCCAGCAAATGGGCCAAACGCAGCACATCGGCTTCAGGCACTGGGCCTTGCAAGGTGCAGCCAAAGGCGGTGGACATCCCCACTTCTACCGGTACGCCGGGAGCGATCTCGTCTCTCAGGCGCAAAACCGCCTTGACTTCTTCGACCATGTCCTCGGGCGTTTTGCGCACATTGGCCATCGAGTGGGCCGGGCTGGCCGAAACGGGCAGGGTGAGCTTTTGGGCGCCAGCAGCCAGAGCGGCCTGCGCGCCGCGCACGTTGGGCACCAGCGCCATGATGCGCACCCCGCTGTGGCGCCGTGCGTGTTGCACCACCTGCGCGGCATCGGCCATTTGCGGCAAGAGTTGGGCGGGCACAAACGAGGCCACTTCAATCTCGCGCAGGCCCGCCGCCGCTAGTGCGTCGATCCAGCGCAGTTTTGCGGCGGTGGGCATGATGGCCTTGACCGACTGCAGGCCATCGCGCGGGCCGACTTCGCTGATCAGGATTTTTGGGCTTGGGAGTCGTGTCATGCCTGAATTATTGATCCGTGACTGATGCCGTCAGTTTTGTCATCCCAGACTTGGACCGGGATCCAGTTATTCAGGATTGCTTTGAAAGGGCGAAAACATGAACCCCGGCTCGGGGGGCGGGGTGACAAATACCGGTCGTCCCGGACTTGATCCGGGATCCATGTTTTGCCGTCAGCTGTCGTGAAAGTTCAGAAGATGGCCCCCGGTTCAAGCCCAGGGTGACAGATATGACACGGGGTGACAAGCATTGCCAATGGGTGAGCACAGATGGGCCACCATTCGTGCATAAAAGTCATGAGTCTATGAAGATCCGGCGGGTTTATCGGCGTCTAAATTTAGAATAAAGTCTTTGATCTTATGGGCCACATCGCAACTTGTTTGCTTTGAGCAGAGGCTCCTCACATTTTTTTGACTTGACCCCAGAGGTTTTCATGACTGCACGCACCGCGATTCACAACCTGCAAGTGGCCAACCCGCTGCTGAGTTTCATCAACGACCAGATGCTGCCCGCCACGGGCGTGGACAAAGACAAGTTCTGGCAAGGCTTCAACGACATCGTGGCCGATCTGGCCCCGAAAAACATCGCCCTGTTGGCCGAGCGTGACCGCATCCAGACCGCCATGGACGAGTGGCACACCGCCAACCCTGGCCCGGTCATCGCAGGTGAGTCCAAGTCCTCCGAAGGCAAGGCCATGAAGGCCTACCGCAAATATCTGAGTCAAATCGGCTACCTGGTGCCCGAGCCGCGCAACGCCCAAGCCACCACCGCCAACGTGGACGCTGAACTGGCCAAGTTGGCTGGCCCTCAGTTGGTCGTGCCGATCCTGAACGCCCGTTACGCCCTGAACGCGGCCAACGCCCGTTGGGGCAGTTTGTATGACGCGCTGTACGGCACCGATGCGATCAGCGAGGCCGACGGTTGCGAAAAAGGCTCGGGCTACAACCCCCAGCGCGGCGCCAAAGTCATCGACTACTGCCGCAACGTGCTCGATCGCTGCGCACCTCTGAAGACTGGCTCGCATGTGGGCAGCAAGGGCTACGCCGTGAAATCGGGCAAGCTGGTGGTCACCTTGGCCAATGGCAAAAACACAAGCTTGGCGAATGACAAGCAATTCGTGGGCTACACAGGTGACGCCAAGGCTCCAGCCTCCGTGCTGTTCGTGCACAACGGCATCCACCTCGATCTGCAAATCAACAAGTCCACCCCCATCGGCCAAACCGACCCGGCTGGCGTGTCCGATCTGATCGCTGAAAGCGCGTTGTCCACCATCCTCGACCTCGAAGACTCGGTCGCCGCAGTGGACGCCGATGACAAGGTGCTGGCCTATGCCAACTGGCTGGGCATCTTGCAAGGCACCCTGAGCGAAGAAGTGCAAAAGGGCGGCAAGACGTTCACCCGCACCATGAACGGCGACCGCGAGTACACCAAGCCTGCTGGCAAAGGCACCGTCAAGTTGCACGGCCGCTCGCTCATGTTTGTGCGCAACGTCGGTCACTTGATGACCAACCCTGCCATCCTGTACAAAGGGGCTGACGGCAAAAACCACGAGATCCCTGAAGGCATCCTGGACGCGATGATCACCGTGACCTGCGCCTTGGTCGACTTGCAGAAAAAGTCTTCGCACCCCCTGCGCAACAGCCGCACGGGCAGCGTCTACATCGTCAAGCCCAAAATGCACGGCCCCGCCGAAGTCGCGTTCGCCGACGAGTTGTTTGGCCGTGTGGAAAAAGTCATCGGCATGAAGCCTTCCACCGTCAAGCTGGGCATCATGGACGAAGAGCGCCGCACCAGCGCCAACCTCAAAGCCTGTATCGCTGCCGCCAAGAGCCGCGTGGCCTTCATCAACACCGGCTTCCTGGACCGCACGGGTGACGAGATGCACACCTGCATGCTGGCCGGCCCCGTGATGCGCAAGGGCGACATCAAGAACAGCACTTGGCTGGGGGCTTACGAAAAGAACAACGTCAACGTGGGCCTGGCCTGCGGCCTGCGCGGTCGCGCTCAGATCGGCAAAGGCATGTGGGCCATGCCCGACCTGATGGCCGACATGTTGAAAGCCAAGATTGGCCACCCCATGGCAGGTGCCAACACCGCTTGGGTACCCAGCCCCACCGCCGCTACCTTGCACGCCATGCACTACCACCAAGTGGACGTGCCCGCGCTGCAAAAGCAGATGGAAAAAGCGGTCGCCAAGCAAGACCCCAAAGAGCTGCGCGAAACCACCCTCAACGCTTTGTTGCAGTTCCCTGTGGTGGCCAAAGACGCCGCCAACTGGTCTGCCGAAGACAAGCAAAAAGAACTCGACAACAACGCCCAAGGCATCTTGGGTTATGTGGTGCGCTGGGTGGACCAAGGCGTGGGTTGCTCCAAGGTGCCCGACATCAACGGCGTGGGCCTGATGGAAGACCGCGCCACTTTGCGCATCAGCAGCCAGCACATGGCCAACTGGATGCAGCACGGCGTGGTGACCGAAAAGCAAGTGAAGAAAACCATGGAGCGCATGGCCGCTGTGGTGGACGAGCAAAACGCGGGCGACGCGGCGTACCAGCCCATGGCCGGTAACTTTGCCAAGTCGGCGGCTTACAAAGCGGCGTGCGACTTGGTCTTCAAAGGCAAGGCGCAACCCAGCGGCTACACCGAGCCGCTGCTGCACGCTTGGCGCTTGAAGGTCAAGGCGGCCTGAACATGCTGGCGTCGGACGCGGTCTGACACTTGAAGAAGCGGCTCCTTCGGGAGCCGTTTTGCTGTGTGTCTTGCGCTGCTGTGCCGGGCATGCCTGAGAATGGGGTTTTAGGAGGGCGCGATGCGCTGGATTGACCGGATACCCAAATGGTTGTTGGTGGTCGTGGCCATTTACTTGGCTGGAGCCCCCTTTGTGCCCGAGCCGCACTTGACCGAAAAATGGCGCATGCTGTTTGACGGCACTTTGAGCAAACCCATCGACATCTTTGATTTCTTGTTGCACACCATGCCCATGGTGGTGCTGGCCATTCGCCTGGTGCGTGACGCGCAGCGCCGCCGCCAGGGCAAGGACTGAGTGTGTGATCCCATGACCCAGCCCTTAACCACACTGGACCCTTGCCGCTGTCCCATGTGTGGCCAGCCCAACGCCTGCGGCATGGCGACGCCGGGCCGGGTGGTATCCGGCCCTTGCTGGTGCACGTTGGTGCAGTTCAGCGCCGATTTATTGAAACAGGTGCCTGAGGCGGCGCGCAACAAGGCCTGCATCTGTGCGGCCTGTGTGGCCGCATCGCACACCCCAAGTCTTGAACCATCGCAAGACTCCCTGCAGACGGAGCGCGCATGACCCAGGCCCAAGACGCGCACAGCTTGCAGGCCCTGCAAGCGCGTTATGGCGAGCGGCACCGCTGGTTGTTGCTGCTGTCGGTGATGCTCGGCTCCATGGCGGCGGTGATGTCGTCCACTATCTTGAACGTGGCGATTCCCGACATGAGCCAGCACTTCACACTGGGGCAAAGCCGGGTGCAGTGGGTGACATCTGGTTTCATGGTGGCCATGACGGTGTCCATGCTCACCACGCCCTGGTTGCTGTCGCGCTACGGCTACCGCCGGGTGTACGAGGTGTGCATGTGGTTGCTGCTGGGTGGCGGGGTGGTGGGCGGCTTGGCCAACGATTTCCCGCTGGTCATGGCCGCACGTGTGGCCGAAGGCTTGGCTGCGGGTGTGGTGCAGCCTATTCCGGCCATCATCATCTTGCGTGCTTTTGCGTCAGAAGAGCAGGGCCGCGCCAGTGGCTTGTTCGGTGTGGGTGTGGTGATGGCCCCGGCCATTGGTCCTAGCATTGGCGGGGTGCTGGTCGATGTGTTCGGCTGGCGCTCGATTTTTTTCATGGTGGTGCCGCTGGCTATGGTGGCGCTGTGGCTGTCGCGCCGCTACGTGCCTACTTCGGCCCCGGGCGGTGTGCAGGCCGATGCTGACAGCCCGGGGCTGGACTGGATCGGGCTGGCGCTGGCCAGCGCCTCCACCTTGATGCTGCTCAACGGACTGGTGCAGTTGCGTGGCGATGACGCAACAGTGGCCTTCGTGCTGCTGGCGATGGCCGGCTTGGGCATGGCGGTGTTTGTCGTTTGGCAGCGGCATTTGCTGAAGCCCCGCCGACGCGTGCGCACTGCCTCTTCGAGCCGAAAAGCCAAGTCCTTGCGCCAGGCCCGCCAAGTCCGGCGTGGCCCGCTCATGAACCTGCAGGTGTTTGGCCACCGCCATTTCGCCATGGGGGCACTGGTCTCTTTCACCTACGGTATCGCGTTGTTTGGCTCCACGTATTTGTTGCCGGTTTACATGCAAATGGGCCTGGGGTTGTCGCCGTCTTACATTGGTGTGGCCTTGTTGCCCGCTGGCATTCTGCTGGCCTTGACCATCGCGGCGGTGGGGCGTTTGTCGCACCGCATGCCGCCCGCCCATTGGGTGAGTTGGGGCCTGGCCTTGTTGGCGCTGTCGTTTGCGCTCATGCCCTTGGTCCACCCGGCGGCGGGCTTGGCCTTGCTCTGGATTTTGGTCATACTCGGGCGCATTGGTCTGGGCTTCATCTTGCCTTCGCTCAACCTGGGGGCTTTGCGCGGCTTGCCCAAGGACTTGATCCCACAGGCTTCCAGCGTGATTGGCTTTGTGCGCATGCTGGGCGGCGCGGCGGGCGTGAGCATTTGCGCCATCGTGTTGGAGTGGCGTTTGGAGGTGTACGCCCATGCGTCAAGCCATCCGGCAAACGCCGATTTGCGCGCCTTCAATGAGACCTTTGTTTTTCTGGCCACCATGACCGCGCTGGCTTTGCTTGCGGCCTGGAAAATGGCCGAGCCTGTAGCCGCAACCGTCAAGGATTGACCCATGTGCCAATTGCTCGGCATGAACGCCAACACCCCCACCGATGTGACCTTCAGCTTCAGCGGCTTTGCCCAGCGCGGCGGTCACACCGATCATCACGGGGACGGCTGGGGCATTGCCTTTTTTGAAGGACAGGGCGTGCGCCACTTTGTGGACCACCAAAGCGCCAGCAGCTCGCCGATTGCCGAGCTGATCCGCCGCTACCCGATCAAAAGCCAAAACGTGATTGCCCATATCCGCAAAGCCACGCAGGGCGAGGTGAGCCTGGAAAACTGCCACCCCTTTGTTCGTGAGCTGTGGGGGCGCTACTGGGTGTTCGCGCACAACGGCAACTTGGTTGACTATGCGCCGCGCCTGCACGGCAATTTCAAACCTGTGGGGCAGACCGACAGCGAGCGGGCATTTTGCTGGCTCATGCAAGAGCTGGCCAAGTCGCACGCCAGCGTGCCCAGCGTGAACGAACTCAGCTGCACCCTGCGCGAGCTGGTGCCGCAGATTGCCAGGCATGGCACGTTCAACTTTTTGCTGTCCAACGGCCAAGCGCTTTGGGCGCATGCCAGCACCCATTTGCACTACGTGCTGCGCAGGCACCCTTTTACCCGCGCCACGCTGAGCGACGAAGACCTGAGCATGAACTTTGCCGAGTGCACCCGCGAGACTGACCGCGTAGTCATTGTGGTGACTGAGCCCTTGACCACCGACGAATCTTGGACTGCCTTGACCGCTGGACGTGTTTACACGTTCACAGACGGTGAACTGAATTCACCCTGACATGACACAAAGTGAGAAAGAAAATGAGATTGAAAATTTGGCAAATTCTGACAAGTACTTGCTTGGCGCTTTTCAGCGCGCTGTCACATGCTGGCAACTACCAGGATTGGTGGTGGGACCCCCAGCAAAGTGGCATGGGCTTCAATGTGGGTCACCAGGGCAATACCGTGGTGGTGGATTGGTACAACTATGGTGAGGACGGTAAAGCCAGCTACCTCACCATGGCAGGGCCTTTGAATGGCACCGTGTTGAAAGCCGGTTTGTACAGAGGCACAGGCCCTGCGCCGGGGCCGGGGTATTCAGCCTCGCAAGTCAAGCAAACCCTTGTCGGAGAGGCCAGCATCACTTTTGGCTCTGATACCCATGCCCAATTCAATTACAGCTTTGACGGTAAGGAAGGCTCGATGGCATTGGAGCGCTTCACGTATGCCACGACGGACATCACGGGTACTTGGGATTTTGTAAATAAGAACACTTACATTGGTTGTGACTACCCGGGCTTCATCAAAAACACAATCGACCATGGCACGATGCGCATCGTCAAACAGACGTCAGCCAATGCCTATGTGTTGCAGACAGGCAGTTGCGATATCGCCTTCAAAGCCAGCCAAGCGGGTGGGCAGGTCTCGGGTGTCGGTACTTTTAAGTGCGAGGAGGGCAGCGCAGGCAGCGTCGTGATTTCAAAGATGACGGTCAGTGACCAAGTCATGCGCATGAATTTGGTGCTGACTGACGCACCACCCCTGCGCTGCATTCAGGAGGCCGTCGTCACGGGCGTGAAGTGAGGGGCCTTGTCGGCCAGCCCTTTGGCCTTAAAGCGCCGCCTCCACCGCATCCATGAACAGCGCGGCCACATCACACCCCATCTGGTCGGTGATTTCCTGAAAGCAGGTGGGGCTGGTCACGTTGATCTCAGTCAGGCTGTCGCCAATGATGTCCAGGCCCACCAGCATCAGGCCGCGTGCCATCAAGATGGGGCCCAGGGCTTCGGCGATTTCGCGGTCGCGCGCCGAGATCGGTTGGGCCACGCCCTTGCCGCCCGCTGCCAGGTTGCCACGCACCTCGCCACCTTGAGGAATACGCGCCAGACAAAACGGCACGGGCTTGCCACCGATCAAGAGCACGCGCTTGTCGCCTTGAGCGATACCGGGCAAGAACTTTTGCACCATCACGGTTTGCGCGCCACCCCGGTTGAGTGTTTCGATGATCACACCCAAATTCAGGCCATCGGCACCCACCTTGAAGATGCCTGTGCCGCCCATGCCGTCCAGCGGTTTCAAGATGCTGGTGCCGTGCTCGGCATGGAAGGCGCGGATGTCGGCTTCGCTGCGGGTGACCAAAGTGGGCGCGATGAACTGCGGAAACTCCAGAATAGCCAGCTTTTCGGGATGGTTGCGCAGCGCGGCTGGGCTGTTGAAGACCTTGGCGCCTTCGCGCTCGGCCTGGCTCAGCAGGTGGGTGGCGTAAAAGTATTCGCTGTCAAAAGGCGGGTCGGTGCGCATGATGACGGCGTCAAAATCTTTCAGAGACGCTCGACGCTTGGCAGTTTGGGTGAACCAGGTGTCGGCTTGTCCAGTGAGCGTGATGTCGCGCACCTGGGCCGACACGGCTTCGCCTTGCTGCCAGCGCACATCGGTCATGTGGCTGGCCACGACTTGGTGCCCACGCTTTTGCGCTTCGCGCATCATCGAAAACGTGGTGTCCTTGTAAATCCTGAAGGACTCGAGGGGGTCGGCAATGAAAAGAATATGCATGGCAGGACTGTGTCACAAAAAAGGTGAAAACCGTGACGCCGCAGCGTCTTATTGAAATGCCACCTCGGCAAAGCTGCGCAGCTTGCGGCTGTGCAGTTGCTCGGGGCCAGCGTCGCGCAGCAGCATCACGGCGCGGATGCCGATTTGCAGGTGTTGGTTGACGCGTTCGCGGTAAAAGTGGTTGGCCATGCCGGGCAGCTTGATCTCGCCGTGCAGCGGCTTGTCGCTTACGCACAGCAGCGTGCCGTAGGGCACACGAAAGCGAAAACCGTTGGCGGCAATGGTGGCGCTTTCCATATCGAGCGCCACGGCGCGGCTTTGGCTGAAACGCCGCTGCGGTTTGTTGTCCGGCAGCAGCTCCCAGTTGCGGTTGTCGGTGCTGGCCACGGTGCCGGTGCGCATCAGGCGTTTGAGGTCTGCACCATGACAACCGGTGACCTCGGACACGGCACGTTCCAGCGCTACCTGCACCTCAGCCAGAGCCGGGATCGGCACCCATAGCGGCAACTCTTCGTCCAGCACATGGTCTTCGCGCACATAGGCGTGGGCCAGTACGTAGTCGCCCAGTTGCTGCGTGGTGCGCAGGCCCGCGCAGTGACCCAGCATCAGCCAGGCGTGCGGGCGCAGCACGGCGATGTGGTCGGTGATGGTCTTGGCGTTGGCGGGCCCCACGCCGATGTTGACCATGGTGATTCCGCTGTGGCCTTTGCGCACCAGGTGGTAGCCTGGCATTTGCGGCAGTCGCGGAGGTGTTTGGCCCAGCGCGTCCACGTCCTCAGGTGCCAGGCCCACACGGCGCGTGACCATGTTGCCGGGCTCGACAAAGGCAACGTATTCGCTGTCCGGATTTTGCATCTCTGCGCGACCCAGGGCGATGAACTCGTCGATGTAAAACTGGTAATTGGTGAACAACACATAGTTTTGAAACCAGCGCGGCGAGGTACCGGTGTAGTGGCGCAGGCGTTGCAGCGAGTAATCGATGCGGGGCGCTGTGAACAGCGACAGCGGCCGCGCTTCGGCGGCTG
>Ga0247836_1008076_pt1 | contig 10821 bp, 20 predicted proteins | sample LaCruzMarch2015__4_FD_187116 | JGI IMG/M metagenome (GOLD analysis project Ga0247836, IMG submission 187116) | Freshwater microbial communities from meromictic Lake La Cruz, Castile-La Mancha, Spain - LaCruzMarch2015_14m | ecosystem: Environmental > Aquatic > Freshwater > Lake | place: Spain...
GCACGCCGCACCCATCCGCGAACGGGTCTGCCGCGCCGCTGCGTGGCTGGGCGTGACGCTCGATCCCGTCGCCAATGCCGGCGCGGGCGGCAGCACGCGTATCAGCACGCTCGACAGCCGGACCTCGGCCTGGGTGATACCGACCAATGAGGAGTTGATGATTGCGCGGCATACCTTGCACCTCCTGAACAGCGGGACCTCATCGTCGTGAAAACCTTTGAAGAAGTTAAATCAGATATCGAGGCCCTGCCGCACCCGGAGTACCTGAAACTGACGCACTGGTTGTCCGAGCGCGACTGGCAGGCTTGGGACGAAGAAATCGAAAGGGATTCTGCCGCAGGAAGACTCGACTTCCTGATCGAAGAAGCCCTTGAGGAGAAGAGAGCCGGAAATCTTGGCAGCCTGTGAAGCACAAGACCACGGCACGCTTCTGGAGCCGCTTCAATGCGTTACCGGTTCCGATCCAGGAAATTGCCAGGCAGAATTGTGAGATCCTCAAAGAAAACCCGCGTCACCCCACGAGCGGTTCCGCCACTGCGCCCGCCAACCCCGCCGCGCCGCGACCCACCACGGCGGTTCCCGAACCCCCATTCCGCACAACCCACCGCAAGCACGCTAGTCCACCCAGCAGAAGCCCCCCGCGGACCCCGAAGGGCCACCAACCGCCCCGCCTCAAACCGCACGGGCCTTGCTCGTCGTTCCAGCCGCAAACGCGTAGGGTGCGCCACGCGCACATATCACACCCGCGCAGTTCAGAGGGTACCGAGCGCACACGGCGCACCCTGGGAGCGCTGGTTCGTTTCCGCCCCGAACGCTGATCGCGCCCGGCGCGACTATTTGACCGGTCCACCCCTAGCCAAGTGTCGCATCCCCGCCGCCACCCCGCCTCAACACGATTTCGTAGGGGAACTTGACCCAGTTCAAGCAGCACCCATTGCGCAAAATCGACGAGTCCGCGAAACTGGCGAACAGCAACTCGCGATCCGCCTCGCACCGTGTGGCGATAGCCGCTGGCCTGATCGACGGTTAGCGTTTTTGGGGACCCCGGGGAAACGCCTGCAGCAGCGCGGCAAATCCGTGTGCGTACCTGCAGGGCATCCTGTGTAGGTTGGTGCAAGGAGGATCCGCTCATCGGGGTCGCGGTTGGCGTCCCGGCGGCGGCGCACGGCGCACGGCGCAGGCGTGGCCGGCGTCGTAGGGTACTTTGGTGCTCGACCGCGTGCCTAGGCCATTCGAATCCTACTAATGCAGTTTTGCACGGTTGCACTCTAATCCAACGTAGAACGCGTTAGGCAACAGCAAGGTGGCGCCATTAGCGAGATGAATAAGCAGAAATTAATTGAAGTGCTGGAGAAGGCATCCCTGCTTTTCCTTGCCATGGCATATGCATATTTTTGGGCAAGTGCAAGATTCCCCCAGCAGCCAGAATCGCTTTCCGAATCGACCAAGCTTACACTGACGCTAGGGGCATTTACCACCGCTCTCACTCTTATTCTTATTTGGAAATTTTTAACCGTTGGAAACCTTGCCGACAAAGTTGGCAACCTTGCAGACAAGCTCGTAAATAGCGAGCGACTGGCACAACACGAGCTTCGCGAAATCTCGACCGCTCTGATAATGATGGAGCCATTGTTTGCTCTGCGACTCGAGAGAGGATGGGGTCAAGAGAGGATGGGGTCAAAGAGAGGATGGGGTCAAGAGAGGATGGGGTCAGGTCTTGACTTATGCCCTGGGAGAAACCGGAAGCACGTGTCAGCACCCTTTACGATGAAACCCATTAGTTTGGGGCACTAGCCCCTTGGCACTCGCCGAGCATTTCCAGTGAATATCGTTTGGACGAAGTACCTAATTTATCGGGCAGAACTTCGGGGCTTTGAATTGCCGCAACTTGAACAAATCCTCCGATACACCGAGGAACGCTACTTCGACACCGTTACGCTTGGAATGGTTGCAGTTGGCAAGCATCTCGACTATCTGGTGATGATCCCGTACGACATCGCCGATGACCAGACAGTCACGCCGGTCACGGTCCACGCGACGAGCAGACAACAAGTCGCATATCAACTCAAGAGCGGAAGGTTCAACACATGACTCGCGCCAAGATGACCTATTATGAAGACGTCGACACCCTTCACCTTTCGCTAACCGACGAGGCGGAAGCCGGAAGCGTCGAAATCAGCCCTGATGTTACCGCCGAACTTAACGCAAGTGGCGAACTGATCGGGATTGAGATCCTCAATGCGAGTTCCTATTTGCGCGACACGATTCTGGAGTCCGCGCAGGCAAGACTGCTAGCGCTATCGAAAAAAGTCGCCTGACGCTGGAGCGTCCGAGGGTACGCATGAATCGGGACGTTGCCGCAAACATCAAAGGCTTCGCGCAAATTCTTGACTTAACTCGGACATGAAGGTTTCAGACATATTGAACATGCTCAAGACAGACAGTTGGTACTTGGTCGCAACCCGAGGAAGCCATCGCCAACTCAGGCACTCGACCAAACCGGGGCGCGTAACCGTTCCTGGTAAACCGAATGACGACATCGCTCCTGGGACTCAAAACAGCATATTCAAGCAAGCAGGTTGGAAGTAGCATTCATGCGCTATGCAATCGTCATCGAGAAAGCGGAGAACAATTTCTGCGCTTATGTTCCTGATCTTCCCGGCTGCATTGCTACCGGCGCTACAATCGAAGAAGTAGAACAGGAAATCAAGGAAGCGATCATTTTCCACCTGGACGGCATGCGGGAAGACGGCATCAGACTGCCGATGCCGAAGAGCCTCGTCGAGTACATTGATGTTGCCGCATAACGAGCACGATGAGTTCCGAGCTACCGCGACAGTTTGGAAATAGTGTCCAGATTCCTCCGCTTGACCCCGCTTCGAGTCAGTGGCGCGCTGGTTCTGGCATTAGCATTCTGGTCGCGTGGCAACGACGAGTTTCCCACAACGGCACATTCTGCCGCGTATCTCGCCCAAGTGGTCGATGAAATCAGTCTCATTGAAGGTTTACCCCCTAAGGTCGGCGAACCGTTGGGCGACCCGCATGCCGTCGCTATCGTCTTACTAGGTAGAGAGGCTGCACCTTATCTGGCGGAGAGGATAACCGATGATTCCCCGAGTCTCGTCGTCTACGGATTTCAGTACAAGTTGGGGGACCTCGCGTTGGTCTTGCTAAATGAAATCTATCGGCCTCGAAGCTGGCCGTTCCCAGATGACTCCAGACAACTTCCGCGTAAACACGGAGATTTCCGAGACTACCTGGACTTTGTCAACTCACCCGGTGGGAGACAGGAACTCAAGGAACATTGGATGCAATTCATTCAAGGGAATTTGGGGGAAAGGCCACGGGTGCCCTCGCAGCGCCCGCCAACCCCGCCGCGCCGCGACCCACCACGGCGGTTTCCCCACCCCCCATTCTGCACCGCCCAACCGCAAGCACGCTAGTCCACCCAGCGGAAGCACCCGCGGACCCGACAAGGGCCGACAACCGCCCGCCCCAAGCCGCACGGGCCTTGTGCTCACCGTTGCGGCTAGCGAACGCGTAGGGTGCGCCGCGCGCACCTATCACGCCCGCGCAGTTCCGAGGTTAGCGAGCGCACACGGCGCACCCTACGAGGCTTCGCTCGCTTCCGGCCGGGACGATGACCGAGCCCGTCGCGCCGCCCGGAGCGACCATCTGATCCCAGAAAGGGGAGTTCTCACACAAAGACACAAAGATCACAAAGATTATCAACGCGATCTGCAGGTCGAGCCGCACACCCGCGCGGCGATCTGCCCAACCCATTCAATGGTCTGTTTTTCTTTGTGTTCTTTGTGTCTTTGTGTGAGCAATTCCCGGTTCTCGGCTGATCCGTCCACCGCCAGCCAAGTCCCGCATCCCCTCCGCCACCCTGCCTCAACACAATTTCTCACGGGGATTTGACCCAAATCAAGCAGCACCCATTGCGCCACATCGACAAGTCCGCGAGACTGGCGCATGGCAAGGCGCAAGCGACCTCGCACCAGGTGGTGATCGCCGACCGCCCGATCGACTGCCAGGGTTCGCGAGGACCCCGGGGGCCGCACCCGCAGGAGAATGGCGAACCAGTGCACGGACTCGGGGCACATTCTCTGTAGGCTGGTGCGAGGAGGGCCAAGTCGTCGGGGTCGCGGCTGGTACGGGTGGCTGCCTAACGGCAGGCTAATGCAACGTAGAACACATTTGGGGTCCGCGCCGCTTTAGGCGTCACATCAGGCGACACAAGAGACCGATCAGACAAAAATGAAGCAGGGCCTCGCTGAAATCTCGAACAAGGCCGGAAGCGCCCTATTGGTGCTAGGACTATGCGCCTCGGTTTTTCTGGCGCAGACACTATTGAAAGCGAGCGGTATTGAGATTGCTATTGGCTCCGCTATCGCCTGCTTAGTCTCTCTTGCGTTCTTAGTTGCGGACTACCTCCTCAATAACCGAGTAGCCAAGCGGTTCCCCTGGCTTTTCAGCGTCTCAGACAATGGTGCAGGAAACTCGCTTGCCTCAGTTGAATCCGGGGCCCAACCTGGGTCCACGGTATACCTTGTTACGCCAGACATGCATAACGATGCTTGGAATAACAGCACGATCCAGTGTGTGACATACAATCTGGATCGGGGCGTAAACTACGCCTACCTCACCCGGGACAGCGATCCGACGTCCAAGAAGAACGTAGACATCGTTCACCAAACATTTAAGAAGCGTGCGCAAGCGCTTTCTGTCTATGTCGCCAATGAAATGTTTTCTTCATTACCGACGTACAATATATTGGTCATTGAGCGCGACGCTCTAGGTCAATTACGCGTATTTGTTGAATTGCCTGTGACAGAAAGCCTTAACACTGGTTGCCCTCGTGCCTATTGGGTCGAGGCAGAACCGCGGTTTGCCGACCGCTGGCACGAAAAGATCCTTGCCGTACTAAAGACTCGTGGCCCGGAAGATAATCCATACGTAGGTTCCGGAGACAGTTCCGGCGGCCCCCGCGACAACTTACTTAATTAATGCCGCGATGAAAGAGAAAATGCCTCGCTTTCGGGCAAAAGGAGAAAAGTGGAGAAAAGGGGCCAAGCTTGATTATAGCCAAGGAATTTATGAGGGCAAGCCGCTGGGAACCTAGACGGAAGTGGTCCGAGCAATTCCATCGCAAGGTACTAGGGCCGTACCAAAAGGACATGGGGTCAGTTCTCGCATGGTGGCATGCTACAATGCGAGAACTGACCCCGCCGCTGCTACGAGAACTGACCCCGCCGCTGCTAAGAAGCAAGCGCGCGATATCGGGTTTCGTAGTAACTGAAACGCATCCTGCGGTCACGCACCGCCTTGACGCCAGGCCAGGTATAAGAAATGAGCGAGAGGGCGACCCGTTTAGGTGATACGACCTGCCACGGGGGAGTGATTCTCGGCGGCAGCGAGAATGTTATCATTGATGGAAAACCTGCTGCACGACTGGGGGACCTTCACTCTTGCCCGAATCCCGGCCATACGATTAATGTGGTGTGCAGCGGTTATTCCAACATATTGATCAACGGGCGACCCGGCGCCGCAGTTGGCGAGTTTTGCGTTTGCGGGGCATCAATTACATCGGGTTCATCCACGGTCCTTTACGGCAGGGAGCAGGGAAGTTCGGGAGCGGATGAAACGACCGCTGACGCGACCGCAACACTCCTTGAATCATACGACGAGTTCTTCATAGTCATCGATGAGAGCAGCAACCAACCAGTTGCTAATAGGAAATACCGTATCGTCACAGCGAGAGGTCAAACGATCGAAGGAATCACCGATGGAATGGGGCGTACGAGGCTAGTAGGAACCGGAAATGCGCCCGATACGCTGAAATTCTATCTGGCCGAATCGGACGAAACATGAGCGATACAACCTACTTGCTGGCGATGGAAACAAAATCTACGCCAAGTAGTGATCAGCGTGGCAAGAAAGTCACGGTGAAGCCCCGAGTGGAATACATTGCACGCACCAGCGATTGTTGGTTACAGGTGAAACTCGGCGGCGAGTTGATCGTGTCGCTGCCTTACGGGCTGAAAGTCAAGCGACTGGAAACGCAAGCCGGCCGTGAGTTTTTTGAGATTATGGAAGGTGTCTATAAAGGGAACAAGGCAAGCGTCGTACTCCGGCCCGGCAATTCTTATCTGACCACGAAAATCACCCATCGGCCCGCAGCGTCGGTTCAATTCGACCGAAAGTCCCAAATGTTCTATTTTGCCGGTCGTGGCCCATACAACGCATTCTCAGGTGGCGGCCACCGAGGCTTCACAGCGGTCGCATCCGGTACATATCAGCTTGCTATCCCTGCGTACCCATCCGCTCAGACGCGACCCGCTTATAGCACCTGGACACGATACCACAACATTTGGTTTCCAATCGGGATTGACACAAGCGGATCTCGCTTTTTGCATGCGGGCATAATCTCCGATGGCTGCGTTACGGTACGCCAGTTCATTTACGATCCTGCCCTCGGTGTTGAGCCTCCTCCTGGGTTCGTTGATTTGTTTGAGGCCGCAAATGGTGAGCCAGGATTGCTGGGGCTTCCGTTGCCCACCAAATCTGCCCCTGTCGTGGGGTGGGATGACGTTTTCGAGGCCCTTATTCTTTGCCGACTGAACGACCAAGCCGTTGGGACTTTGATTGTGACATGAGAGCATTTCGATTGTTCACGGCTGGGCTTTTAGTCTTCGCCGCTGGGTTCATTCCTTACCTGACAATGGCCCAAGGCCGTTCGGACGGATGCCCCTATCTCCCGGCTTTCCAAGAACTGCGCACCCGACTGCCAGGAATGTCGGCCGTTGATGCGGCTGCCTTGCTGGCCCGTTATGCCGCCAGCCACGAGAACCCCGAAGGTTGCGAATACATGGAAATCGACCGACTACTTTCCGAACAGGAGGTAAAGCTCTTCCAATTCAGCGTTGGCAGCAACCAAATGGATGCTCAAGCGGTCTTCCGATGTAACCAGTTCGAGCCGGGAACGGCCCGGTGTGAGGGACCGATGGAAGACGGCACTGCGCACCCGTTCAGCGCCGGAATTACGCCGTTTGCGGTCACTGATTCGGGGCCGGCACTGGTTTACTCAGGTCTCCCCGGCGCAACCCTTACGGGATTTTATTGGTTATCGCTCGCCGATGCGCTGGATGGTAAGCCGGCTATCCGTATTCCCAAGGAAACGTATGAAATTCAGTTCCCGCACGACGCACAGGATATTGTATTTATCGCCGTCTATGAAACCCATGACCTTTGGCGCTATCGAAAGGTTGTTTGGTATTTCGGAGCGGAAACGGGGGATAAGGGGCCAAGCTCGATTACGTTTTCCGGAAACGTCAAGCGACAGGAACCGAGGAGTCGTTGAGCCACTGCGCGAGATCGATCTCGGAAAGTCCAACGGCGCCAAGCTGTTCGATCGTTATGACCGACTGTGGCTCGGGCACATCCAGACTGAAATCGTCTATTTCCAGGAATATCGAGGTAATCGCAAGGGCTATGCGCTTATTGCCATCAACGAAGCTCACGAAAGGCGTTGCGGTACTTCTTCAGCACCTTTTCGGCCGCCTCCATCTGTGATTCAAAGTCTTGCTCGTAAGGAGTAATGGTAAATCCCTCAGCGTTTTCCACCAGATACAATGTATCCCCCTTTCCGACTTTCATTTTGTTAAGTACTTCTTTTGGCAACAATATACCCATAGAATTGCCGACAGCGGTTACCTTGACTTTCAGCACGGTGCTGTCTCCTTTGCGGAGTTATTACATTTGTTACCATGCAGTCTAGTCACGCCAACCGGACCGGTCAAGCTGCGATCCGCACCCTTCCTGGGAGCACCCAAACCGGGCGCCGTCGGGTGGGGCCTTGATCATGGTCCCGGCCAATGCGCCGTCTGCTAGGTCGCTGGTCCGCACAGCGGACCCTACGGGCGAAAGGCTTTGGTCATCGTTTGGGCCGAAACTGCGCAAACGCCGTAGGGTGCGCCGTGCGCACCGGGTAACCTTCAAACTGCGTAGAGGTTCCAGGTTCGCACGGCGCACCCTACGTATTTTCTTGGCTGGGACCAGGATCCAGCCCGGGTGCAACGCTGTCGGGTCCGCTGGGCGCACCAGCGACCACCGTTCAACAGGGTGGCTTGGGTTATGATCGAGGCCCCCGCACGCCATGGCACCCGCTGACCGGGCGCCGCTATCAACCGGCACGCAGGCGCCGCCAGGCATTGCCGGGGCGTCGGTGCCGGGCCAATCGAAAGGAGCAGGGCATTGAACCAGTCTTCACCCATCCGCTATGTCGAACCCGTCTTTCGACCGCCGAGCGAGGCCGACTCGCTGATCCTGCCGGTCACCGACGGCTGTTCGTGGAACCGGTGCACCTTCTGCGAGATGTATACCGCGCCGCAGAAGCGGTTCCGCGCCCGCGATGAGGCGGAGGTACTGGAGAGCATCCGCCGCGCTGGTGAGGCGGGTGACGATCCGATACGCCGCGTCTTCCTGGCCGACGGTGATGCCTTGGTGCTGCCGACGCGGCGGCTGCTGGCCTATCTGGAGGCGATCCGCACCCACCTGCCGGCCGTGCATCGCGTCTCCAGCTATTGCCTGGCGCGCAATCTGCGCAAGAAGAGCCTCAGCGAACTGACCGAGATCGCTGATGCGGGCCTCAAGCTCACCTACCTGGGCGCTGAATCGGGGGACGACGAGGTGCTCGCGCGGGTGAACAAGGGCGAGTGTTTCGAATCGACCCGCGCGGCGCTGGACAAGCTGGGCGCGGCCGGCATCAAGCGCTCGGTGATGATCATCAATGGTCTCGGCGGCGCGGCGCTCAGCGTACAACACGCCGAGAATTCCGCGCGCCTGATCAATGCCACGGCACCCGAGTATCTGTCCACGCTGGTGCTCACGCTGAGCGACGGCGGCACCCGCTACCGCGCCGCCTGGCCCGACTGGCAGGCGCTGTCACAAACCGGTCTGTTCCTCGAGATGAAGCGCTTCCTGTCGGCGCTGGACCTGCGGCGGACCATCTTCCGCTCCGATCATTCATCGAACTGGCTGGTGCTCAAGGGCACGCTGGGCGCCGACAAGGCGCGACTGCTGGCGCAGGTCAGTATGGCCATCGAGAGCCCGGACGCGGTGTCATTGCGGGCGGCCTGGATGCGGGGATTGTAGCGGCCGGTGGCGGCGGCAGGCGGGCCCGGAGGTCGTGATCATCATCCGGGCCATCGGCCGGCGCCACTGTCGGTCGCCCTTCAGCCTGGAAAGAGCATTTGTTTCACGCAAAGACGCAAAGACGCAAAGTTTTTCAATGCGATATCTCTGTCGTACGGTTCACCTACCGGGTGACGGAATCATCGCCGGCAAAGTTCTATTCTTCTTTGCGTTCTTGGCGTCTTTGCGTGAGCAATTGCCGATTCTAGGTTCAGGGCGACCGGCCGACAGTGCGGGCCGGCCTTGATCGTCACTCCGGCCGGCGGCGATCGGTCCGCACAGCGGACCCTACGGGCGCGCCGCCGTAGGGTCCGCTGTGCGGACCAAGGGCCTTGCGGTGAGCCCGGTGGCCGGAACCATGACCAATGCCTGCGGGCGCTTGGTCGCCCTGAAGGGCGACCTACACCGGCCCTTGGCCTGCCTTATGATCGAGGCCCCTGGCGCGACTCAAGCTCCCAACTCAGTACTTGACCGAACACCCATAGGGCTTGGTGACCGGGTGCGCCAGGGGTCGGCCCGCGTCCAGGTCCGCCATCGCCAGGCGCACATAGTTCCGGGCGCCGGGGATGTCGGCCGGGTCCGAAGTGGCGCGGTCGTCGATGCCGCCCATGTAGACCAGGATCCCGGCCGGGTCGATCACGAACAGATGGGGCGTGGTCTTGGCCCCGTAGGCGCGGCCCATGGTGCCGGCCGGGTCCAGGAGCACGGCGGCGGGGGCGGCCTTGTGCTCGGCGGTGAGGGCGTCGGCCTGCGCCGGGGTCACATGGCCCTGGGAGCCCGGGGCGGATGAGATGACCGACAGCCACACATAGCCGGCCGCGGCGGCCTCGCGCTGGAGCGCTTGCATGTTGCCGCTGCCATAGTGCTTGCGCACGTAGGGGCAGCCGTCATTGGTCCATTCCAGGATGACCTTGCGGCCCTTGAGATCGGCGAGGTTCCAGGTCTTGCCGGCCGTGTCCGCCACGGCGAAGGGCGGTGCCGGCTCGCCCACCTGGGGACCTGCCGCCGCGGTCCAGGCGAACAGGACGCCGAGCGCGGCCAGTGCGAATGCCGCCAGGGGGCGGGCCTTGAATACAGAACGGTGATGGTCAGTCATTGGTTTCTCCTCTGCGTTCATTTGCGGACAAATACTCTTGCGAGCTATCGACCGTCGGATTGCCCAAGGTCCGGGCTGGCAGTCCCCAGTGCCTGCACCACGCCGCCCGGCGTCAGGATCTGCGGCAGCACGCGCGGCTCCCCAGCCGCCGGGTAGAAGACATAGATGGGGACTCCGGAGCGTCCGTAACCGGCCAGATAGGCGCCGATTTCCGGGTCCCGGTTGGTCCAGTCGCCCTTGAGATAGAGCACATTGGCGGCCGTGAAGGCGGCGGCGACGCGCTGCGTGTTCAGTGCTACCCGCTCGTTGACCAGGCAGGTGATGCACCAGGCGGCAGTCATGTTGACGAAGACCGGGCGGCCCTGGGCGCGTGCCTGGGCGAGTCGCGCGGCTGACCAGGGCTCGGCCTGGAGCCCGCCCCGCGTGGGTTCAGCGGCCAGCCGCGCGCCCGCAGTGGTGGGACCCGCGGTCGCGAACCCGAGCCACAGGGCGAGGAGCAGCCCGGTGAGGGCCGCACCCGCCCCGGCCCG
>Ga0247836_1008078_pt1 | contig 10817 bp, 10 predicted proteins | sample LaCruzMarch2015__4_FD_187116 | JGI IMG/M metagenome (GOLD analysis project Ga0247836, IMG submission 187116) | Freshwater microbial communities from meromictic Lake La Cruz, Castile-La Mancha, Spain - LaCruzMarch2015_14m | ecosystem: Environmental > Aquatic > Freshwater > Lake | place: Spain...
CCAACACCGTCACCGACTTGCATCTTGCCCGAAAATCCCCATCCGTTCGCACCTCCCTTTTGCGCGGTTGCCGCCTTTTGTCGGTATACGTCGCCAATTTTTGTGATCGTAAAGATCAGCTTCGTGCAGTCCGGATTTTTGCCAATTCGGGCCTGCGAAACTCCGTTCTGGTCCTAGTCGGATCCGAAGCTAACGAATATAGTCACTTAGTGAGTGCCTGGATTCGCCATCATCAACCCCAGTTGGACCTTCGGGGCCAACAAATTCTTGTCCAAACCGGGCTTTCCCGAAAGAGGACCATGGAAATTACTGCCTCCAGCGACATAGTGCTTCTCACGGCAAAATCTGAATCACAACCCCTTGTCCTGATTGAGGCTATGGCTCTGCGCAAAACCTGGATTGCCATGAATTCAGGCTGTATTCAAACTATGCAAGGGGGCCGAGTTTGCCGGACGGAATCGGATTTTACCCAAGCCCTTACCGAATTAGGCGCCTCGGCGCGCCAGCGCCAACAACTTGGATCGGAGGGGTACCGGCACTTTGTCAGTACTTATGCTCCGGAGATTTTTTCTTTTCATTGGCAGACCCTTATCAACAATATATTCAGCGGAAATAATCATTGAAACGAATCGCTATCATCTGTTGTTATTTCGGCCAGTTCCCCAACCACATGGCGCTGACTCTGAAAACGATGGGCGCAAACCCTACTTTGGACTGGTTGATTTTTAGTGATCAAGCCCCGCCCGTTAACTTGCCATCCAATATTCGTTTTTTTCCCGATCAACTTCAAAACTTGGCTCAACGCATTGAAAAAGTCTCGGGAACCAAGGTATCAATCACCCGACCTTACGATTTATGCATCTTCAGACCATGTTACGGCCAGGTTTTTGCGGAGTATCTTCGGTCCTATGACTTTTGGGGTCATTGCGACCTTGATGTTCTTTGGGGTGACTTACGATCTTTTATTTCAGAGGAAGTCTTGGAGAAATACGATCGAGTTTTGATCAGGGGACATCTCTCCCTATACCGAAATACTCCCCATATCAATGCCGCCTATAAATTACCGATTCCGGGCGGTCTGGATTTTCATACTGCTTTTGCTAGTCCCTCGAGCAGCCAGTTTGACGAATGGAAGGGCATCAACTTGATTTTCCGTTACCATAACCTCAAACAATTCCACGCTAACTGGATAGCCGATATTCTTCCGCCATCTCGATTTGCTGTTCCCGCGTTTCGAACCGTTTCACAGCCGAATTTTCCAGATCAGATTTTTTACTGGTATCAAGGCAAGGTATATCGGGCCTTCTTATACGAAGGGGGCGTCTGGGACGAGGAGTTCGCGTATATCCACTTTCAGAAAAGAAAATTCCCACCCCCCCCAAGTGGCTTGCTCGACCTTGATTCCTTTGGAATCGGTCCTTGTGGATTTTTCCAGTACCAGCGTGAACCTTTGCATGTCGACGCTTTCCGCGCCCTCAATCGAGGCTTTCCCAAGCCCTTGCATGAAATTTTACAAATTGTGTCCAAGGGCATACGAAGACGGTTGGGCCTTGAAAAAACTTCCAAGGCTTATGGCGATAAGCGAAGCTTTTGATAAACATCAAATTTTTTCCGTACGGTTCATTTTGGTGCTTAGCTTACAGATTGGTTCTGATTGCCGGCCTTTGACGAGTGCTCTGAAAAGATCGCGATTGCCCTTCTTCCATCGGCCTTGCCGATCGTATTTCTCATGGCCTGCATTAAAACTCAAAACCACGGGGAAACCTATCACCAGGGCTTCTTTAGCAATATTGCCGCAGACAACGGCTGGTGTAGGCAAAAGAAGGCGCGGTACCCGTATATCAATTGGATTAATTCATATCCTTTATATTTTAATTTCTTTTATAGAGTTTTAGAAAAAAATCACTTGTGTCCTTGGCTATAAATAAATTCCGGTAGCGTTTTTTTCCCTCATCACCCATCGCATGGGCTTTGGCAAAACATCCCAACACCTTCCCAATCTTTTGACTTAAGCCATCCACATCCCCGCAATCGACAAAATATCCATCCTCACCATCCGTCACATAACTGGCCTGTCCGCCATTCCTCGTCGTAATCACGGGCAAACCTATCACCCTCGCTTCCTTGACCACATTCGGACTGGTGTCCGCCCTTGTCGGCAATATCAAACACCAGGCCTTTGCCATGTGCTGCGCCGTCTCCATAGCTGTTTTTCTGCCTAACCAACGAATGTTCGGTGGTGCGCTTTTTTGTAGTTTTTTTGCCCACTCTCCGTCTACACCGCCAATCACAACCAGCTCTTTGCCTAAGAGCTTTTGATCCCGAAAGGCCTCAACAAGATCTTGAATTCCCTTGCGCGGTGCAATGCTCCCCACAAATAAGGCAAAAGGCTTTGTCTCTTCTGGCTGCCATTTTGTTTGGAAAAACACCTGCTGCACTCCGTACTCGATTAACTCCACTTTTGCGAAAGGGTTCCTCTTCATCACCGCGCTTTGCCCCCACTCGCTTTCTGCCGTTATTCGCTCAGCCTTCCAAAGAATAAAAAGCTCAAGCATAGCTTGCAGGTAACTACGGGCATGCATCCTGTTTTTGAGGGCATAATAACTGAGGATGCCTTGCATCGAAACAATGTTAGGCCGCCCTGAAAGCACTGCCGCTAACCCATAGACATCCTCTGTGCCCCAACCGTGTACAAGATCAGCTTGGATTTCTTCCAAAACTAATGCGATCGCTTTTCGATCCGCACGAAACAGCGTGCTAGACCGCCCCCTCTGACTGGTAGGCATGACATGAAACTTCTGCCCCCACTCAAAAACAACCCTTCGCTCTTGCACCAGCTCCGACATAACAACCCAATGAATTTCAAAATCGCTTTGATTTTTCCATGCTTCAGCAATCTGGGGAAGCCAGGTGGCGTAGTGCCCAGCCGGTCGGTACCTTTCGCCAAAAGCCTCTAAATGGTGCAAAGGGAAGGCCGCAAGAATGCTTATTTTTTTTGTTGGGCTCACCTCAACATAGGTTACTTTGTTATATGGGCACAAGGCAAACTTTAGGCACTTGGAAACATCGTTTGCGACTGTTGCCCTCATTTCTTTGGCGCTGGGAACTTCGTCTCATAGGTGTCTGCTGGTCCTCCTCTCCCACTCTTTGCGGGCGACCCTTTGTTAGCCGCTTTGAAGGCTCTAAGATTCTCTTTGGCCGGGCTGTCCGTCTCGATAGCTCCCGTCGCAATAACCCACTCGGCGGGGAAAAACCCTGCATCATACGGACTATGACCCCCAACGCCCGAATCTCGCTTGCCGATCATGTTGGCCTTAGCAGCAGCACTATCGTGGCCGGAAACTCGATCCAGATCGGGGAGTACACGATTTTAGGAGCAGGCTGTATGGTGCTCGATAACGATTTTCACGCTCTGGGCCCAGGATTTTCTTGGCTCACCGAATACTCCAAAAACTCCAACCCTGTAAAAATCGGCCGTGGCTGTTTTATTGGCGCTCGTTCCATAATTCTTAAGGGTGTCACCTTAGGCGACCGCGTCATCATTGGCGCTGGCTCAGTCGTCACGAAGGATGTCCCCGCTTTCTCAATCGCGGCCGGCAACCCAGCCCGCATCGTTGGCACGGTTCCCAGCCCTAATCTCCAATAACCAATCTTTCTTTCCGTCCTTTGCGCCCGTTGCGTGAGGAACTCCGTAGGGCGCTAGCCCTTCGAATTCCCCCGTGTAAGCGGAATTACCATCCGTCATGGAATGACTAACTCGAATGGGCGGGGGCAAGTCCGAGGGGGCCAAGTCCCGCAACTTGCGGGACGAAGGAGGAAGCTCCTCCGCGAAGCGGGTTAAGAGCGTAGAAGGGGCACATTCGAACATTCTGATAACCCTCCAACGCGTTCTCCGAAGTCCCGCATCCGCGGGACGAAGGAGAAAGCTCAGCGAGCCTGCCGAGACTGAGCGACGGAGGCTCACCTTCACACATTTTAACCTTTCAACCCTTCGAAGCTCCTCCGCGAAGCGGCTTAGGAGCGAAGTAGGGCCACATTCGGCTCTTCCACCTGAAACTCTCCCTTTTCACCTGTCCCTTTTCGACCTTACACTATAATCCGTGCATAACCTCACCGCCCAAAAGGTCATGCTTGGCCTCATCACCCTCGGCTTCTTCATCGCCGCCCCGTGGATGACCAGCCAAACCCTCAGCGGCGATACGGGCCCTTTCCTCGGCTTTCTCGCCGCTCTCTTTCTCCTGATCTTTATCTTCGTTATTCGCGACCGCTGCTGGATGATTATCCCCTTCACTCTGCCCGTTGAGGGGAATCTAAACTTTCTTCCGCTCAACTTCTCCATTCAAGAACTCTCAATCATAGGCGTTGCTCTATACCTCCTCTACAGGATGATCTTTGGCCTGAACGTGGCCTGGCGTCTCGGCCCTGCCTCGATCTGGGTCCCCCTCGCCCTTCTTCTCTCCATTATCGTTTACCACTGGGTTGAATCCCGCGATATCGGTATCAAGCTCCTCGGTGGAACGGGCTGGGGTGGCCGTAAATACTTCACCGTTCTCATGGCATCTTTTGGCATGATTCTGCTCAACTCCTTTCCTAGCATTACTTGGGCCGACCTCCAAAAAGTGCCCCTCCTCTACTTTTTGGGGGCTTTCGTGGATATTGTTCCCGGGACGATCTCTACCCTCGTGCCCGCTACTGCGCCCTACATCTGGCGGGTCTACAGCGGAGTCAACCTCAGCGAATACGGCTCTAGCTTAAGAGGCAACTTTTCGGGAGAAACTGGTGTCACCCGCATTGGTCAATTGTCTCTGGTTGGTAAGGCCATCGGTCTAGTTACCCTCTGCTACATACCCCCAAAAACATGGTTGGCTCTCAATCGTCTTTGGGCCCTTCCTACAGTTCTACTCGGGGGTATCCTATGCGCAGCGAGCGGCTTTCGCGGCACTGTGGTAGGATACTCAGTCGCTTTTTTTGGGGCAATTTACACAACTCTGCGCTCAAGGGCTCTTCTTCTCCTTCCGCTACCAGTGCTTGCCGGCCTTGTCATCGCCCTGACCCAAGGAACCGTTTTCAACTATCCGCTCGCATTACAACGTGGCCTCTCGTTCTTGCCAGGTCAGTGGGAAGCTAAAGCCGCTATCGAAGCCAAGGGGTCAAGCGAGTGGCGAGAGAAAATGAAAGCTCTTTTCTATAAAGAGTACTTTGAAAAAGCCCCTTTCATCGGACAGGGCTACCACTACGACCCAAGCTTGGCCAAAACTGCCACCGAAATCTACTTGGCGATAGTCCAACGGCAAGCCCAAGCTGGTGATGAGTACGCGGATGTCCGCAGTTTTATTGAACAGCGCCAACCCCACGAGGGGGTACTCCATGCCCTTTTAGTGTCAGGCGCAGTAGGCATCTTTTTTTTCTCCGTCTTCTGCTTGGGCTTCATTTTCTACGCTTGGAGAAGTGTTGTCCTAACACCGCCCACTGATATTACCCCAATCCAAACATGGTGTTTTGCGCTGCTGCTGGCCCAACTAGTTGCCTTTTTTCTGCTCTTTGGGGATTACACTGCTTTCTTAATCCAAGTCTGCCCAATCACAGGTCTTCTCTACCGCGCTGAAACCCTCCGCCGCACCGCCCTAAAAAATCGCGCTTCCCTCGCCCCAACCCAAACTACCTATCCCCCTGCAACACTCTCGCCTCAAGCTTAGTTCCTAATAAGACTTCTTTCGCACATTCGAACCTTCACACCATGCCCCGTACCCGCGTACGGGGCCTGCCCCGTACCCGCGTCGGGGCCGCAAATGCGGGGCAACATCAAACATCAAAGATTTAACATCCTTCCCGGCCACGTCGTCCGCAGGCTTTTGGCATGAAACACTGCCCGTCCTTCACTATTCGGCAGATAAATCTCGTAAGTCAGACTTATGCGGCGGTGTGCCCCAAAGCTAAATCGTCGCACTCGGTGAAGGGTCGACCAAAAAGGCCTTAGGTGTCTCATCCAAGAGCTTGCTGTGTACGTGAGTTTTATCCTCTCTTGGCGTGCGACTGTCGTCATGCCCAGATTTTCACCCGTATCCACAAACGTAGACGCCAAAAAGCCTAGTGATTCTGCTTGGGCACCTCTTTTTCTTGCCTCCAAATACCAAGACGCATCTGCTGCAGCCCTGTAGCTCGTGTCAAAACAGATGCCGTCATCCAAGAGCCGCCGCCGGAAAAACATTGCCGCAGTAAAAGCCGAAAAATGACAAGTCCAAGTGTGGGACACCATGGGAACTAACACCTTTCTCCAACACCGGGCATTTCCTCTTTTATCAATGACAAGGGCATCCCCAAAAAAAATGTCTGTCTTTGAGCTACTCTGGAAAGCACTTGCCACCTTCTGCAGGGTATTTGGCAGGTACTGCTCGTCACAATTTAAGTAGGCACAGATTGATCCCTTTGTTTTTTCAAATCCGCGATTAATCGCGTCGTACATGCCCATATCTTTTCCAGATGACATTACTCTTAGATATCCCGGCCTATCAGGCCATTTGTGGGCCATTTTTTTTGCGAATTCTTCAAACCCGTTCGTCCCGCCGTCTTGGACAATATGCTCCACTTCCACCCCTTCTTGATCCGCAACCGATGCTATACAGCATTCCAGTTGTTCCAACTGCCGAAAGCTCGGCGTCACGATTGTGAAGTGCATCTATTTCAGACTGCCTTCTCGCCTTGGCGCCTTCAAATCACTAGTTAAGTTGAACTTAAATAATTACGCAGCTAAAACACTTGGGCTCGCTCATTTCGAGGCCAACAAGCTTGGCTTCAACACTACAAAGGATCCCAATGCCAACGCTTCCAACCCTGTATCGAAGAAGCATTTAATTGCTTCTCGGGGATTACACACAATCGGCTCTCCTTTGACATTGAACGAAGTGTTTAAGATGACCGATTCTCCCGTCCTCTCACCAAAGGCCCGGATCAGGTCGTAGTACCGCGGGTGGACATCCTTGTAAACCAGCTGGGGCCGGACTGTGCCGTCCACATGGACCACCGCAGGAATCTTGTCCCTTTTTTGTGAAGTCGCCTCGAAGGACGAGATCATGAAGCGTTCATCGCGCGCCCCTCGCAGGTATGTGTCCCGTGACTCTGCCAGCATCGATGGACAAAAAGGCCGGAACGACTCCCGATATTTCACCTTGGCGTTGATCCGATCCTTGTTTTCCGCCACGAGCGGACTCATCAGAATGCTCCGCCCCCCCAGGGCCCGTGGCCCTGCCTCCATCCGACCTTGGAACCAACCCACTGCGTAGTTTTTCACCAGCAAATCGGCCACCCGCCCGGAAAGGTCGGACGGCTTTTCGTAGACCAAGCCTCTCTCTTTAAGAATGGTTTCGATCTCTTGGTCCGAATAGGACGGACCCCAATAAAGGTCCTTGATCCTGGAATTGTGCCGGGAAGGATTCCTCTCGTAGTAGGCCTGAAGCGCCGCCCCGATGGACAGCCCGGCGTCCCCGGGATCTGGGTAGATCCACTGGTCCTCCACCTGTCCCGTTTGCCAAAGCTTTTGGTTGAACTTCACGTTGAGAAAACATCCCCCCGAACAACAAACTGTCCGCGTGCCCACCTCGCGAAGAGACGGCACGATGAAGGCCTCCATCTGCTCCTCGACTGTGCGTTGGACTTCGGCGGAAAAATCTTCCCGTCCGAGTTTGTCTGCAATAGCCCCAAGTTCAGCGGCATCCTTGCCGTGAAAATGGGTGGATCCGTGGTCTCTCCAGATACCGAATGTTCCGTAATTATGCGGACGGACCAGACGACCCCCTTCAAATATCGGATGAAAACCGCGCAGAACACCTGGCTTGGGCTTCCCGTATGGGGCCAGCCCCATCACTTTCCATTCATCGCTCCCGTGCCTCCATCCCAGACCCTCGGTGGCGTTGCCATAAAACCAGCCAACTGAGGAACTTCGATCATAACTGCGCAGAGGGGTAATCCGGTTGTTCTCTCCGATCCATAGCGCCGAGGAAGTGTGATCTCCTAGACCATCCATAGTTACAATAAGGGCCTTGTTCTCTCCTAGACCCGCGGTGTAGTAGGCGCTGGCAGCGTGGGCTAAATGGTGTCCCACCGAGACCACCAGACAGTCTGGACGGAGCCGGATCTTTTCACAGTACAACGGCAAGTCCCCCTGAACGACCCCGATCCCGGGAAAGAACCTGTCCCGAACGGCCATTTTCACCCGGCTCTTCAAGCCCGAAAGCCCTTGCTGTATGTTAGGGGGAAAATCAAAGAAGTGCCGTGTGTCCAGCCGCAACACTTGTCCTGCACAGGCTACTAAATCAATATCACTGTCTTCTAGTCCCGCCCAATCTAGGCACCAGCGGATGGAGTGGATCGGAAACGAGGCATCATTTTTGATCCTGGTGAGCCGTTCCTCTGCGATGGCCGCCTTAATTTCGCCATCTACCACCACGCAGGCCGAGGCATCGTGACCATAATTGAGCCCCAAAATCTTCACTACCAGACCCTAGCTCCAGCCATTGTGTGGATCGAATCTAAATATGCTACCCACCTGTATAATTCAGGCTTAAATACAGGGCGGGGGTTGTTTGCCCGTACCTTTTTGTAGCTCCGCAAAGATTTTCCGAATTTCTGACGAAAATACGCTAAACGAGTACCGCTGTAAAAATAAGGCCCGAAGCTGATCTGGTTTATAGTGATTTAGCGCGCTTTTCACTGCCACCCATTCGTCGGAAAAGTTTATCGCCGGCAGATCGGTGCCCTCAAGGACTGACTCCCGGCCGCTCCCCTTGGCTACTAACGGCAATAAACCCGCCGACATCGCCTCGACGACCACTAGGCCCATTGTTTCGGGAAGTTGACTGAAAAACAGCAGTACGTCCGCGTTTTGTAAAGCGTGCTTTTTTTCTGCTCCATCCACTGCTCCTATGCATTCAACATCTAGGGCGGCTGTTGCTGCACGAAACTGCGCCTCCGTCTCTTTTGAGTCAAAAACCCCGCACATCCTTAGCTTAGGTGGGTTTTCTGGAAATATTTTGGTCCACCTGCGCAAAAATTCCAATTCAAGAAAGATTCCTTTTTCTCGAGAACAGAGCCCCAGATGTAAAAACCTCACAGGACCTATGTGGTTACTTTTCTCGTTCAAAAGCCTCAGCCGATCCGCGCGCGCTTTGCGTTGTGAACCCAAACCCTCAGAATAATCTGGAAATGGGTCAGGAATGCCATTGATCAAAAGCTCAACTCTTTTTGGGTGAAATATTTGAACCTCTTCCCTAAAAACTTCCTTAAGGATCCAGGCTTGCTCGGCTCCGCAAAGGAGTTTCCTTATGCACTTTCGGAAATAGCCGTCGAAATGGCCCCAAAAAATGGTGGTTTGCCCCGAAACCCATTTCCCCAGCCCCATCGCATGCCAGTGGAGAATAAGGTGCGGATACAAAGGCCGGAGGACGGATAGGACCAATAGATCGCGAAGTATGGCCGATTTTTTAGCGGGGGCTGGAACATAATACAGATGGGTGCATCGACGCCATAAACGTGCCCACACCGCCTGAATGATATAGCCAATAAGTAGAAGCAGTTTGCCAATAGCCATCCCCCCAATGTCGTGAGCCTTACGAGAAACCCTGGCATCAACATGATAAATTTCAGGCGCCTCTGGATCGTTGGATTTCCACTGTCGTAGAGCCTGAAGTAGGAGCTGGGTCATATACGCTTGCCCATGCATGGGCGGCGGAACGTGGGCAAACACACAGATTTTCATATTCAGATAAACCCTTTTGGTCGCCAGTTATCTTGCGGGCAACAAGCCAGCTGACACACGTGTCTAAAACTCGACGGCACAATCGTAAAATCCATTCATAAACTTTACCTCCCCCCTATCCCCCTTCGCACCCACGAACTTTCGACCATCCCCAGCCATCCCTTTATCCCAAAACACTTCCCTCCCAATCAATACACCATATCATCGCGTCATGCCTTACGCCCTTCTCCTGCTTCTCCTCATTTGCCCCTTCTTGCAAACGGGACACTCTGCCCCGCCACTCGTGCAACCGCTCAATCCATCCTTCCAAGATGAGTATGGTCTCTTTGGCGGGTACTCCTGCACTTATGACGATGACCTGATGCTCGATTCGATGACCGCCTCCGCCAGCATGAACGTTCTCAAAAAGACGGAGGCCGCTATGGAAAATCTTCGCCGACTCACCGATCCTCTTGTTATGGCCAAACTGAGTCCCAACTTTCGACTCAGAGTTGTCTCCGAGTTGGGCGGGAGACGCTTCTTCACTTTCCACCTAACCATTACCCCTTACCCTCTCTTTATGCGTTCCGCCCTTCTCCTGATTATCCTCTTTTGCCCCTTTTGGCAGACCGCACACTCCGCCCCGCCCCTCGTCCAACCGCTCAATCCATCCTTCCAAGATGAGTATGGTCTCTTTGGCGGGTACAACTGCACGTGGGACGATGATCTGATGCTCGATTCGATGACCGCCTCCGCCAGCATGAACGTCCTCAAAAAGACGGAGGTCGCTCTGAAAAACTTGCGTCAACTGACCGATCCCCTTGCTTGTGCCAAACTGAGCGCCCCCAGCGGAATGGCCAAAAATCTTCTCCTGACTCTGTACTGGTTGGCCGAAGCCGATATGGCTGGGGCCAGCGTCGAGCAGGTCGTGCAGGAGCTTTCCCGCCGTGGCTCCAATCAAGCCACCCCCGCCGACTCCACCATGGCCGAGGTCCTCCTCTTCAACTACCACACCGCCCGTCACCTCGGAGTCCTCAACTTCGCCGGCCTGGAAAAACTCGGCCAAGGCCTCCCCCCCTCCATCCCC
>Ga0247836_1008087_pt1 | contig 10806 bp, 10 predicted proteins | sample LaCruzMarch2015__4_FD_187116 | JGI IMG/M metagenome (GOLD analysis project Ga0247836, IMG submission 187116) | Freshwater microbial communities from meromictic Lake La Cruz, Castile-La Mancha, Spain - LaCruzMarch2015_14m | ecosystem: Environmental > Aquatic > Freshwater > Lake | place: Spain...
CCCTTCAACCAGCTGGCTGCCGTGCGACGTGTGGCCGTAGGCGATCACAAGCCGGTCCTTGGCAGCCTCTATCCACTTTGCCGGAATCGCCGCCAGATCGGTCGAAGAATGATCCACAATTGCTCCGGACACCGGAAGCACCTCCGATTGGGCGGAAACCGGCACCGCGCATGCAAGGACCGCCACGAGGATCATGGCGAAGGAACGAACGGGGAGAATGCTCATCGCCCCGAATCCCACAACCCACGGGGAAAAATGTCCATCAGGAAATGCGATGCCTCTCGAAGCGCACTATTCGTGAAATTCGTCATTCGTGGCGAAACCTGGAAAGAAAAATCCATCAACAGGAGGAATCAGAGGGAACGGAGAATATCTCTGGCGTCTGGCATGTAAGAAGACGGCGGGCTCCCCCGGAAAGATTCCCCTCCTCCCGAAGTGGTCACCGGACTGCGCCGGGTGCTTTGAAAGTGACGACGACGGTGCCCCGCAGGTCGCCTTCCTGGAAACCGACGGCCTGATCCTCCGGGTAAATCTTGCGGATGGCTGCAAGCACGGAGGGGGAAATTTGTTCCAGCTTTCCATGGCAGGCGAGGCAGGTGGCAACGAGCGAGATCGGGCGGTAGTAACGCATTTCGGTTTCGCCGAGGTTTCCGAAAAGGGCCGCAGCGACCCGATCTCCTGTTTCGCGAAGATCCTGCCGGGGGTTCCATTCTGCTTTGGCCGCCCTGAAGCCAGCGGGAAGCTGGATGGTCTATGCTGGTGATGAGAGTTTTTCGCTCAAATTTCCAGAATCCGGGCCAACGAGGTCAGGGGCAAAACCCGCGCCCGGCTATCAGTATATTCGACATCCGCTGTTCCCCGGTGAACCTGATAGAAAACCGGAATGTTCGAGCGTTGGGAGAAATAGGCAATGTTGCGGCTCAGTGCGCGATCTCCGGATTTGCATTCGACGGCGAAGACGGGCTTGTTCCCGCGAACCACGACAAAATCAATCTCCCTTCCTGCCGAGTCCCGCAGGAATCTCAGGTTCATCGTATCCCCATCGTTGTCTTCGATGCGGTGGCAATACTTCAACAGATGCGATGCCACCATGTTTTCGAATCGAGCCGAGGGCTCCGGGCACAGCGACCAGTCCCACATGTAAAGCTTCTGCTCTTTGCGGATCGCCCTGAGCTTGGGCAGGCCATGCGGCGCGATGCGGAAGCAAAAGTACAAATTTTCCAGGATGTGGACGTAGCGCTCGGCGGTTTCGAATGCCACGGACAAATCCTGCCGCAGGTTGTTGATCGAGAGCAGGCTTCCCACACGGTCCGGCAAAAGTCCGGCCAGCAGATCGACCTGCGCAACGTCTTTTACGTGCTCGAGATTTACCAGATCGTCTTGAATCACGCGGCTCCGGCGTTCGCGCTGCCATCGCTTCCAATGGCGCATATTCGATTTGAGAAACGGTTCCGGAAATCCGCCGAACTCCATGAGTTGATCGAGATCGGAGAGAGAGGGATCACGAGCAATCTCATGCAGAGTGAACGGGTGCAGGCGGTGATAGTGGTAACGCCCTTGCAGCGAGTCTCCACCGCGCCGGTAGTGATCCAGCCGGGCCGACCCGGTGACCAGGATTTTTCGGGTCGCTCGATGTTTGTCGTAAATCCCTTTTACCAGATTGCGCCACTGCCGGTATTTGTGAATTTCGTCGAAGACCAGCAGTGGCTCGCCCGCCGGGAGGGCGCCGGCGAGCAGGAGTTTGCGGTCCGAAACGTCATCCCAGGAAAGGTAGCCGGGATGCGGAGGGGCGGAACAACCCAGCAATGCCAGAGCAACGGTTGTCTTCCCCACCTGCCTGGGCCCGCCAACAAAAACCATCTTCTCCCCAAGATCAGTTTCAATGCTCGATTGTATGGAACGCTTCATGTAAATATTAGACTCGTATCTAGAATAAACATGTCAAGATTCGACGGGAGTCGAAAATGTCCCACTTCTGCCAGAATACGGCAGTCACGGAGTTTCATTTGTTTTGTAAATTGCCGCCGGGAAGCCGACAGTCGGTTGCTTCGGACCAGTCCACTCCTTTCCGGGCCGACAGGCATCATGAAATTCTTAACCCATTTTTTTCTCATCGGACTGGCAGTATTTTCCTTCGGATGCGCATCAGTGAGTGTGCGGAAGGCTGAGTTTCAGCCGGGTTCCAAGCCGCCGGCAACCCCGGAGAAGATTTATGTGAGGCCGTTTGTTGTGGAGGGGCTTCGCGTGGACCGGAAGGGGGCGGATCTCGATGTCTTTGCGTCGGAGTTTCAGATCGCTTTTTCTGAAAAATTGGCGGAGCGCCTTGCCAAAAACATCGCTCCGGCACAGGCCATTGGCCCCGAAGAGACCGTACCGAAGTCCAACGCCTGGCTCATCGAGGGGAGCTTCCAGCGTGTCCATCAGGGAAGCCGCGCCCTTCGCGCCATTTTGGGCTGGGGGCTTGGCGGCACCAAGATGGAATGCGTCTCCCGTGTTTATGATCTGAGGTACAGCCGCAAGGAGCCCTTTGCGGTGATCGAGACGACCGGGGGATCGAATGCGGAACCGGGAGCGATCTTCAGCGGCCCATTCGGCGCCGCCCCGCGTTTGGTGGTAACTTCGGTCACGAGCGGAGTGACTGCCGACTCCCGGCGCACGGCGCGCATGATCACTGCCGCCTTGTCGGAATACCTTGCAAAGGCAAAGGCCCCCCTTCCTACAAAACCCATGCGGGCCAAGCGTCTCGGAGAACTGCCGGGAGTTACCTCCGCAGCAAAGCCGGATCAATAAGTGGGTTAAGGAACTCGCCCTGACCACAAAGGATTTGGCGCAGCGGGAGCCAAAGATCCCGGTGAAGCCTCCTTGTGGGTCGCTTTGGCGGGAAACCTTCTGGATTCCGGTGCGAAAATTCAAATCCAGCCCGAGAACCTTCCGCATTTGCTGGCGACCCTCCGGGAGCGGCCGATGGCGGGAGATCCTGACGAATTTTCTTCTCATCGAAACCCTCTCGGCCGTCCGGGCTCCGATTTTCTTCCTCACTATCGTCAAGTGCCCGATCGTGGCCGCACAAATCGGAGAGCCAACCGGGACGATTGTAGCAAAGAAATCCACTCTTTGGCCTGAACTGCGGCATGCTTCGGCTTTACATTGGCAGATAGTATCACCTTTCTTCGGATTCTGAAAGGCCACTGCAGAATTCCCAGATGGGACCCAAGGCAGGCCAAATCGACTCTTCTCTGGGAATTGCTTCCTCCAGCCGCCCGCGCAAACACGGAAACTTTTCCCGGGGCTTCAAGAATACATTTGCCAGAAGGCCCGCGCTTTGCCCATAATGCCCCAAACCCGCTGCACGTTACCAGCACCCTGGGCGAGTGTGGCAGAGTATACCCGCCGCATGAAAAATCGAAATGCCGCCGCTGAAAGGAACCTCTCTCATGGCGAAGGGAAAAAGCGGGCGGGGGAGGCGCTGCAGGATAGCGAAAGACAGCTCTCTGTCCTGATGAGCAACCTGCCGGGTTCGGCATTCCGGTGTAATAATGTGCCCGAATGGACAATAGATTTCATCAGTGAGGGCTGTCTTGAAATGACAGGCTACGAACCACACGAATTGATTGGAGATCGAGTTGTGTCCTTCGGCACTATGATTCACCCTGATGATCGATCACATGTTTGGGATACAATTCAGACTTTCGCCAATCAGACGACCCCCTACGAAGTCGAGTACAGGATCATCACCAAGGAAAAGAAAGAGAAGTGGGTTTGGGAGCGCGGGCGGTGTGTTTCTGGTCAAACTATTGAGCCGGCAGTTTGGGAGGGTTATATATGTGACATCACCGAGCGCAAGAGGGCGGGGAGCATATTGGCCTTTCTGGCGCGGTCGAGCGCCAATCCTGTATCGGGCGACTTTTTCCATGTGCTGGCACGGAACATCTCCGAGACGCTCGACATGGGGTTCGTTTGCATTGACCGCCTCGACGGCGATAATCTGACGGCCCACACAGTAGCCGTCTTTTCGAACGGAAAATTCGAAGACAACGTTTCCTACGCACTCAAGGACACCCCTTGTGGCGAAGTGGTCGGCAAACAGGTTTGTTGTTTTCCCGCGTCGATCAAGACCCTCTTCCCGAACGATGTGGTGCTGCAACAGATGGATGCCGAGAGCTACATCGGCGTCACCCTGTGGAGCCATGACGGCCGTCCCATCGGGTTGATAGCGGTCATCGGATCGCGGCCTATGACCAACCGGGAACAGGCGGAATCCCTGCTCAAACTGGTGGCTGAGCGCACGGCCGCCGAGTTGGAGCGCAAGCAGGCCGAGGAGGCTCTGCGGGAGAGCGAAGAACGCTTCAGACAACTGTTCGATAAAGCGCCGCTGGGCTACCAATCACTCGACGTCGACGGCCGGTTTATTGAAGTGAACGAGGCCTGGCTGGACGCTTTTGGATACCCGCGTGACGAAGTCATTGGAAAATGGTTCGGCGATTTTCTTGCCCCCGAAGATGTGCAGCCTTTCCGTGAGCGGTTTCCCGTTTTTAGGGCTGAAGGAAAGATCCATGCCGAATTCCACATGCTGCACAAGAACGGCTCCAGAAGGTATATTGCCGTTGATGGCCGAATCGATCACAACGCCGACGGCAGCTTCAAACAGACTCACTGCATCATGAAAGACGACACAGCGCGCAAGCGGGCGGAGAAAGATCTTTTTGAGATGGCTGAACGCTATCGCTTGGCGAATAAGGCCACCAACGACGTGATCTGGGACTGGGATATCGTCAACGATGCCCAGCAGTGGAACGAGTCTGGTGCGGACGTGTTCGGCTGGACGGACATCGTCGAGACACCCCAAACCTCGGCTTGGTGGCTGGATCGCGTCCACCCCGAGGACCTTCCGCGCGTGGAACAAGTGTTCCAGGCCGCTGTCGCCAATCCCTCGGTCGACCGCTGGAACGACGAGTACCGTTTCCGCAAAGCCGATGGCACATACGCTTTTGTCGTGGATCGCGGGCATATCCTCCGCAACACGGAAGGCCGTGCCGAGCGCGTGATCGGTGCCATGCTCGACATCACTGGCCGGAAGCAGGCGGAGAAAGCCCATCGGGAAATCTCCGCGCGGCTTCAGGAATCCGTTCGCGCGGCAAATGTCGGCCTGTGGGAATGGGACATTGCCACCAATCGCGTCGATTACTCGCCGGAATGGAAAAGCCAAATCGGCTACGGTGATTCCGAGATTGGCGATTCGTTCGAGGAGTGGCAGAGCCGTGTGCATCGGGAGGACCTGGCCGCGACGCTGAAGAGGACCGCTGACGCAATCGCCGGAGACAGCCACCATTACCATGCGGAGTTTCGTTTCCGCCACAAAAACGGTTCGTATCGATGGATCCTCGCACAGTGCTCCGTGTTGCGGGACGACAAGGGCAAGGTGCTCCGTGTTGTCGGTTCCCACATCGATTTCACCGAACGGAAGCGGGAACAGGAAGCCCTTCGGGAAAGTGAGCTGAAGTTCCGGACCCTTGTCGAGGCGTCCTTGTCGGGCATCTGGAGGACGGATGCCACCGGCTTCAATACCTATGTCAGCCCGCGATGGTGCGAGATCGCGGGGATGGCGGAAGCCGATGCCGCGGGACGGGGCTGGGCAGAGGGCCTGCATCCGGATGACCGGATTCCGATCCGAGGCGGCTGGGAGGCGGCGGCAACGGCGGCAGCGCCCTACGCCTCGGAATTTCGCTTCATGCATCCCGGCGGACGGATCGTGTGGGTTTACTGTCAGGCGGCGCCCCTCAGGGTTGGAGGCCATGTAACGGAGTGGATCGGCACCATCACCGACATCACGGCACGCAAGCAGGCCGAAGCGGAGCGGGAGGAAGCTCTGCTCCGGGCCGAGGCGGCCTCGCGCGCAAAAAGCGAGTTCCTCGCCGTGATGAGCCATGAGCTGCGCTCCCCGCTCAATGGCGTGCTGGGTTTTGCAGAACTCCTTTCCGACACACCGCTCAACGACGAGCAAAAGTCTTTTGTGCAGACGATCACCTTCAGCGGCGAGCACCTCCTCTCCGTTGTCAACGATATCCTCGATTACGCCAGCATGGAGCACGGACCCGTGAAGATTCGGGAGGTGCCGTTCGCACTCTCCGGCCTTGTGGACTTTTGCTGCCAAACCGTGAGCACGATCGCTGCTGAAAAAGGGATCAGCTTGCGTACCGAGATCGCACCCGGCGTGCCGGAGCAAGTCCCCGGCGACGAACGCCGGATCCGCCAGATTCTCATCAACCTCCTCAGCAACGCCGTCAAATTCACCTCTCAGGGCTCGGTCGTCCTCCGGATCGCGCCTGCGATGGACGGCACAAGGGGGTTTTTGGATTTCTCCGTGGAGGACACCGGCATCGGCATCACTCCCGAGACGCTCGCCCGTCTGTTCCGTCCGTTCACACAAGCCGACTCGAAACTGAACCGCGCCCACGGCGGTACCGGCCTCGGCCTGTCGATTTCCAAGCGCCTTGCCGAGGCGATGGGCGGGGCACTCAGCGTCACCTCCACGCCGGGCAAGGGCAGTGTGTTTACTTTCCGCTTCCCGCTGAAGCTTTCCGCATCGGAAAGTGAAAGCGTTGATTCATGGGGCGTCTCTCAGTAGTCGAGGGTCAGAATCCGGCCTTTGGTGAATGAGAAAAACTCGTCGCGGTCGGCGGTCTTGATGCCCGGCAGAAGATCTCCGGGGGTTTTTCCGGCCGCTTTGAGGCACGAAGGACACGCGCGCACCGGGACATTCATCTCCTTGAGTTTGGCCAGCAGCGCGACCGAAGAGTCGAAGGCGTTGTGCTTCACATCCGGTGAGCCTTCGACCAGGAGCTTGACGGCATCGATATCGCAGTAGACGAGCACGTCGCGTTTTCCCTCGGCCATGACCACGGCCATTTTCAGCGCCATGAGAACACGGTGCGGATTGTCGGGGCCGGCGCTCAGGTGGATAAATGCTCCGTCAGCAGGAGCGGACTCCTGTGCAGGCAGGGACGTCAGCAGTATGGCGAGAATCGCGACTGGCAGAAACAGCTGCAAACGGATGGGATGAGGGATGTGTGGCGTCATGGTTTTATTGGGTTGATAGATCAGCATGCCCGAAGTGGGGGAAAGCGTCCAGCAGCGGCATGAATTTCGCGGAGGCCCGCACTGCAAGCGCCCCCGCCTGATGGACCTCGGCGCTGCACAGATAAACTCCGTGCCGGTTCGCATCAACCCGCCCGGTCACGTGAACCGGGTCGGTGACATTCACTTTTTGCAGGTAGCGGATCGTGATTTCGGCAGTCACACCCGCCACGCCTTTTGCAAAGAGCGCATGGACAATGGCACTGTCCAGCAAGGTGGCAATCACCCCCCCGTGTACGCGGTCCGGGTAGCTCCGGAATGCGGGGGATGGCGGCCAGTCCGCCACAGCGACACCGTCGGCCCCCACATGAAAATGCAGGTTCAGGCCATCGCGATTGCAGACCCCGCAGGCAAAGCAATCCCGGTGGAGATCTTCCAAGGCGTCAGGATGCGTGGTGTCCGCAGTCGTGCCCGTGGTGGTCATGATGTTCCCCATTGCAGCGGGAATTCTCCTGGTTTGCACGCGGCAATTTCCCCATCAGGCAGGCCGCAACCATCTCCGACGGAGCCGCATTCCCGTCCGCGAGATAGGTTTCAATTCCTGCGTCCGCAAGCATGAACAGCGCACGCTCACCGATGGCGGAGACGATGACGGCATCCACATTTTCCCCGGCGAGCCACTTTGGCAGCGCCCCCGGCTTGTGCTCCGGCGCGGGGAGAACCCCGGCTTCGCCGACAGAGACCGATCTGGTGTTCACGCGGTAAATAAGAAATTCCCCGGCCCCCCCAAAATGCCCTGAAAATTTTCCTCCCGCCATCGGGATGGCGATTTTCATTGTTCCATCGCCTTGCTTCATTTCAACTTTGCTGGACATGATGATTGAGCATATGCTCATAAAGCCGCCTGTCAACTGCTTATCCCAATGCCGCGTCCACTCTGTCCGAGAACCATTTCGCATTCACCGCCAGTGGCATATTTCAAGCCGGCGGGCATCCCGCTCCGCGACCTCGAGGAGATAACCCTTGCCGCGGATGAGATGGAAGCTCTGCGCCTGGCGGATTGCGAGGAACTCTACCACTTGGAAGCCGCAAAGAAGATGGGAATTTCCCGCCAGACCTTTGACCGCATCGTCAACCGGGCGCGAAAGAAATCCGCCTGCGCACTCGTCAAGGGCCTTGCCATACGGATCGAAAAGCATGTCTGAGTCCCCCGTCCATTTTTTCAAAAAATTTCTGGCCTGGTTCCATATATTGGATTAGGGGTCCGCTCCTTGCAGAGCCGCCGACCTCCGTTTAAAACAAAATGACACTCTTCTCAGTCCTCGCCGCAGCCACGATTCCCGACGGTCCCGCAAACCTGAAAGTGTGGGCCTACCTTGGCTTTATTGCGCTTGTGGTGGTGTTTCTCGCACTCGACCTTGGAGTCTTTCACCGCGAGGCCCACGAAGTCGGAATGAAGGAATCCATTGCGTGGTCGGCGGTCTGGCTGGCCTGTGGCCTCTCCTTCACCTTGTTTGTTTTCTATTCCTACCAGTTTCACTGGCTGGGTTTGGAGACTCCCATCTACGCAGGGGGGGCCATCTTGCTGGGAGAGGTCTCCGGAGCCACTGCAGCCATCCAATATCTGACCGGATACATCGTCGAAAAGTCCCTTGCGATGGACAACATTTTCGTCATCGCAATGATCTTCGGCTACTTCGCAATCCCCGCGAAATATCAGCACCGCGTCTTGTTCTGGCGACTGTCCTGTCGGTCCTGATCCCGAAGAAAACGGACTAACAATCGATGGGATTTCCGCCACCTATAACTCTATGAACCCGCAATCAACTCCCGACTCCCTGCTCGCCATCTGCCTCTTTGCAGCGTTTTCCAATGGCGAACAATCCGATGCCGAACGCCGCGAAATCGCCCGCTTTGCCAAAGAAATTGGTGCGGATAACCTGGCCGACCTCTCCCGCGGGATCCTTATGGGCAAGCTCTCCATCGAGCAGGTTTGCGGGGGGCTTGTAACCACCAAGGACCGGTTGCTTGCCTATGAAATGGCGAGGGCGATTTGCGAAGCCGGCGGATCGATCTCCCGCGAGGAGGAGGAATTTCTTTCCGAGCTGCGCCGCCATCTGGCGCTTGGGGAAGGGGAGGCAGTTGCTGTTGACAAGGATGTGGATACCATCGCCCTTGCACCCCTTGTTCCCGCCGGGCCGGAGGCTGTCACAGGCGACAATGGCACAATGATTCTCAAATATGCGATACTCAACGGCGCGCTCGAGCTGCTCCCTGAGACTTTGGCAACATTGGTCATTATCCCCATGCAGATGAAGATGGTTTACCGTATCGGTAAATCCCACGGTGTGGAGCTGGACCGCTCCACCATCAAGGAGTTCCTCGCCACTGCGGGCATCGGACTCGGCTCCCAGATGCTCGAGGGTTTTGCACGAAAGTTGATGGGGAAGTTCGGTCGAAAAATCGGAGGAAAAACGGCAGGTCGTGCCGCCGACCAGGTTGCAGGGTCCGCGTTTTCGTTCGCTTCCACATTCGCCATCGGTCACATGGCCGAAAAATACTATGCGGGCGGTCGCAAACTCGCGGCTCCCGATCTGAAAAAACTCATCGAACCCCTGCAAAGCCAGGCCCGCGAACTCCACGCCCGGTATCTGCCGGAGATCCATGAACGGGCCAAGACGCTCGACACCGCAACGATCCTCTCCCTCGTCCGCGGTACCACACCCGTCTAATCCGGCGGGAGCCGGTGCCGAGGGCGGGAGTGTGGGCAAAGGGACCCGGTGAGAAACGGGTGCCGTGGCCGCCGGATTAGAAAATTTTGCTGCGCAAAATGGAGAACAAAGACCAGGTTACGGTCTCCATGGATGCATAGCGGCATCAGCTCCATAATTTTATCCTCTGCATCCCTTTGCTTCCTTCTCCTCCTTGGAAAGCCTGGCCGGCGCTCTGCGTCCGTTGCAGGCGTGAGGCACTGCATTTTTTCAGAAAATCCTGCGCCTTTTGTGCAGGATGGAAGAGGCAAACGTCAAAGCCAGCCGGTTGTCCCTTATTTTCGCGCGACCTCTCCGGCGAGTCGGGCGATGGTCCTTTGGCCCTCATGAGAGAACTGCCGCTCGGCTGTCACAACATAGAGCTCCTCATGGATTCCTGTCTTCAGCGGCAACTCGCTGAGTCCATAGCGCAGCGCGAGATCCGGCAGGACAGCATCAATAACGGGCGTTGCCCCTGCCCCCGCGGCCGCCATCTCCCACATGGCGGCCGCATCGTCGAACTCGGCACGGATCTTCGGTACCACCTTTTTCTCCGCCCACCAGCGGTCCAGTTCCCGGCGAAGCGGGGACTCTCGGGTCGGCAACAAAACGGGGAAGCCGGAAAGCCCGGATCGGGAACGGTAGGTTTTCTTCAGTTCCGGGGAGGCAACGAAGCGGACCCCGTGGCGCCCGGCATTGGTGCTGAAGAGAACGGTTTTCAGGGTGGAGGCGGGTGGTGAGTTGGCAATCACGATGTCCAACTGGTGGGCAGCCAGAGCGGGAAACAACTCTCCCGGCAGCCCCTCTCGGACGACCACATGCAGGAGCGGGAGTTCCTCAAACGCTTTTACCAGCACCCGCGAGGCCAGCAGCTTGGGCAGGGCGTCCACGATTCCCACAAAAACCGTCTCCGGGCCGACCGGCCCGCCACGGCGGATGACCTCGATCATTTCGTCGCCGAACCCGTAGATCCTTTCGGCGT